>ERZ772974.225-NODE-225-length-44782-cov-7.642967_pt1 | contig 44782 bp, 31 predicted proteins | sample MGYA00580671_ERZ772974 | MGnify/ENA primary metagenome ERZ772974 (study PRJEB29015, sample SAMEA2738065) | human oral metagenome | biome: human oral; feature: human-associated habitat; material: saliva | place: China | collected 2218 ... | reverse complement strand
TAGGCGGTTTCACTGGTGCAGGTTGTTATTGATACCACAAAGGTAAGACTTTTCAAGCAAATCACAACGGTTTAAACCCAAGTTTCTGTTCTACTAGAGTTGTTATTGATACCACAAAGGTAAGACTTTTCAAGCAAATCACAACATACAGATGAACCATTTGGCGGTATTCAAGTTGTTATTGATACCACAAAGGTAAGACTTTTCAAGCAAATCACAACCATAGAAATTATCCAAAGTTTGACGATATGGTTGTTATTGATACCACAAAGGTAAGACTTTTCAAGCAAATCACAACAGATGAGACAGTAACAATGTATGAACGATGTTGTTATTGATACCACAAAGGTAAGACTTTTCAAGCAAATCACAACGGAGAGAATAAAGAAAACCAGAGTAGAAAAGTTGTTATTGATACCACAAAGGTAAGACTTTTCAAGCAAATCACAACAGAAATGCAATAAAAAGGGGTATAGGGGACGTTGTTATTGATACCACAAAGGTAAGACTTTTCAAGCAAATCACAACTAAATGGCTGATGGATATAGCTAAGTACATGTTGTTATTGATACCACAAAGGTAAGACTTTTCAAGCAAATCACAACAGATAATACTAAGCGTCCTCATTATCATTGTTGTTATTGATACCACAAAGGTAAGACTTTTCAAGCAAATCACAACGCCCGTTAGTCGCAAACTTCGTAATAAGGAGTTGTTATTGATACCACAAAGGTAAGACTTTTCAAGCAAATCACAACAGTTAGCACAGAATAGAAACAGGCTTATTAGTTGTTATTGATACCACAAAGGTAAGACTTTTCAAGCAAATCACAACAGAGCTACCACCATCTTCTAGGTATTGTGAGTTGTTATTGATACCACAAAGGTAAGACTTTTCAAGCAAATCACAACTAAACGGCGATATGGCTCGTCTGTCAACTGGTTGTTATTGATACCACAAAGGTAAGACTTTTCAAGCAAATCACAACAGGGTGATAAAGTGAAATTTCATTCTTCACGTTGTTATTGATACCACAAAGGTAAGACTTTTCAAGCAAATCACAACAGATTGTGTTGTTTATGATATTCGTACTGAGTTGTTATTGATACCACAAAGGTAAGACTTTTCAAGCAAATCACAACTTAACGGTGATATGGCTCGTCTCTCTACTGGTTGTTATTGATACCACAAAGGTAAGACTTTTCAAGCAAATCACAACAATCCCATCGGGACTAAGTTTGCTGAAAACGTTGTTATTGATACCACAAAGGTAAGACTTTTCAAGCAAATCACAACATATAAAGAAAAGTACGAAAGTACGTATGTGTTGTTATTGATACCACAAAGGTAAGACTTTTCAAGCAAATCACAACGTACTTCGTTAAGGACTTAGACCACATCAAGTTGTTATTGATACCACAAAGGTAAGACTTTTCAAGCAAATCACAACTAAGAATGAACGTAAGTTGCGTGAACTGTTGTTGTTATTGATACCACAAAGGTAAGACTTTTCAAGCAAATCACAACCTCGTGAAAGTTCTTCTCATGTAGTTTATAGTTGTTATTGATACCACAAAGGTAAGACTTTTCAAGCAAATCACAACTGCGTTCAGTGACGAAGATGACGATACTATGTTGTTATTGATACCACAAAGGTAAGACTTTTCAAGCAAATCACAACTCACAGTCTAACGATGATTATATGAGTGTGTTGTTATTGATACCACAAAGGTAAGACTTTTCAAGCAAATCACAACATATACAATCAGAGAGAGAACGAGAGTAAGGTTGTTATTGATACCACAAAGGTAAGACTTTTCAAGCAAATCACAACAGCGTTCAAAGGAAATCGAGAACGAGCGGGGTTGTTATTGATACCACAAAGGTAAGACTTTTCAAGCAAATCACAACTATCAAGACGGAGGGTAAATGACATCTATCGTTGTTATTGATACCACAAAGGTAAGACTTTTCAAGCAAATCACAACTTAGAGAGCAGGCGATGATACCGAAGTTTGGTTGTTATTGATACCACAAAGGTAAGACTTTTCAAGCAAATCACAACCATCATCAACGTATCCCATAGTTGTATAAGTTGTTATTGATACCACAAAGGTAAGACTTTTCAAGCAAATCACAACTGGACGTAAATTCCTGTGCTGCCTGCCAATGTTGTTATTGATACCACAAAGGTAAGACTTTTCAAGCAAATCACAACATCTTCGTAAAGGTGATGTTCCTTTGGCTGGTTGTTATTGATACCACAAAGGTAAGACTTTTCAAGCAAATCACAACAGCGAAAATCAGCCATGATATGCACCTTAGGTTGTTATTGATACCACAAAGGTAAGACTTTTCAAGCAAATCACAACTCGGCGGAACTTCTTTCGGCTATGTTCCGGTTGTTATTGATACCACAAAGGTAAGACTTTTCAAGCAAATCACAACATAATGGAACTGGTCAAGCCCTCGGTTCTCGTTGTTATTGATACCACAAAGGTAAGACTTTTCAAGCAAATCACAACTTGAATGCAGGTTCTCTGTCAGGTGGTGTTGTTGTTATTGATACCACAAAGGTAAGACTTTTCAAGCAAATCACAACTGTTAATGATTTCTATTTTCTTATTAAAAGTTGTTATTGATACCACAAAGGTAAGACTTTTCAAGCAAATCACAACTCATCAAGAATGACCTTACCGCAGCAAGTGTTGTTATTGATACCACAAAGGTAAGACTTTTCAAGCAAATCACAACATGCTCCAAGAGTCCTTTGATAATATGTTCGTTGTTATTGATACCACAAAGGTAAGACTTTTCAAGCAAATCACAACAGGGGCTGATGATGCCACCCTTCAGCGTAGTTGTTATTGATACCACAAAGGTAAGACATTTCAAGCAAATCACAACCGGACGCAATGCAGCCTATAATTACCAATTGTTGTTATTGATACCACAAAGGTAAGACTTTTCAAGCAAATCACAACAGGATTTTTGGAAGGTTCGCTGCTATCGGTGTTGTTATTGATACCACAAAGGTAAGACTTTTCAAGCAAATCACAACATAGAACACCGCTCCTGCCGTAGCAGAGTAGTTGTTATTGATACCACAAAGGTAAGACTTTTCAAGCAAATCACAACACGGCAGAAGACCTTGCAGTCTTCATGCAAGTTGTTATTGATACCACAAAGGTAAGACTTTTCAAGCAAATCACAACAGCCAGTTACTGTGAACTCTGGAAACATAGGTTGTTATTGATACCACAAAGGTAAGACTTTTCAAGCAAATCACAACGCTTCTTCCACTAACGCTACTGTTCAGAAGTTGTTATTGATACCACAAAGGTAAGACATTTCAAGCAAATCACAACTTATCATTTATCATACATTCTCGTCACAATGGGGATTGCTATTAATACCACAAAGATGGTATTTTTAGATGAAAAAGACTATTTGCAAGGATTTTTGTAATAATTACAAGGGATATTCTTTGCCGTTTACGGGGAATTATATATCTTTGCCGACGATTTCAAAATGAGGAGTGGAAGACTACTGTTAACGAAGTTCTAAAGACAAAAGGACAAGGGGATTAATGGATAACATTCTGAGTGAGAAAACGAGTTCATTATAGGATAATAGCGAGTCTATCATAGGGTAAGACCATATCCAGGATGGAAGAAATTTAAAATCATCGTGGAGTAAAACCTGCTCACAGTAATTAGAAAGCCTAATTAGAGTGATCAAAAGGCCTACTCATAATAGATGGGGAGTCTAATTAGAGTAAGTGAAGGGCTTACTTATCGTAAAAAAGAGGCTTAATTAGAGTAAGTGGAAGGCTTAAACATAGTAGGTGGGAAATTAAAAAATAGTGGACAAAAAGCTAAGAACAGGCAGAGAGAAATATAAAAGAGTGTTTATTAAATTCATGATATAAATCAGTAACAGATTATGAGTAAAGTTAATTTATTATTAGACTTCGTTCTTAATACCGCAGCATCGCTGAAAGGTACAGGTATTCATTTAATACGTATAGCAATCTTCATCATCTTTGTATGGATTGGTGGGTTGAAGTTTTGGAACTATGAGGCAGAGGGTATTGTGCCATTCGTGGCAAACAGTCCGTTTATGAGCTTCTTCTACACAAAGAAAGCACCAGAGTATAAGGACTACAAGCTCAAAGAAGGCGAGTTTGACAAGGTCAAGCACGACTGGCATGAAGCTAACAACACCTACACCTTCTCTCATGGTTTAGGTATTGCCATTATGTCATTTGGCATTTTGACCTTATTAGGTATCTGGTTTCCAAAGATTGGTTTCGTTGGTTCAGGACTTGTCATTCTCATGACGTTTGGCACGTTGTCCTTCCTTGTCACGACTCCCGAAGTATGGGTACCCGACTTAGGAAGTGGCGAGCATGGGTTCCCGTTACTTACTGGTGCGGGTCGTCTGGTTATCAAGGATGTATGTATTCTGGCCGGAGCGGTCGTTGTCTTGGCCGATTGTGCACAACGAATTCTTAAAAAGAATAAGAGATAAAACGATTAAAACGACGAGGGGGATGTGGCGACACATCCCCTTTTTTCGTATCTCTCGCTAAATACGTCGGCAACTGTTCTGTTACTTTTATCACAGAAAGAATATTACACATTATACCGTCTCACCATGATATACAATATTAATGTATCAACCTATCTCCCTTCTCCGACCTACGCATATAACAGAAAGAACGTTTCCCCTGCCCATAAACTGAATATTTACGCCACGACAAGAGGGTCTGTCTTTCGCAAGATTGTCCTAAAATAATCCTTTCGTAACCATCTTTCTCTATCATACGGAGCCTCAACATCGTGTGTACAAATCCTCTACACAACATTTAAAAGCGGTAAAAAGCACTCACAGATAAGCCTTTCAAGGGTTTATCCGACCACTCGAATAATGTTTCAAGCATCCCATTACACATCTCGGAGAACACCTATAAAACCATGAAAAAAAGTTACATAACACCGAGTTAAACACCCTCTACACAAGGGTATAACCTCCCCTACTATCAACATTATAACCATCAATGAATCAACACATTACAGACAGCATTCGAGAAGACGCCCTTCTTGCCTCAAGAAGGGCCTTCTCTGCATGCAAGAAGGGCATGTTCTCGAACGTAGAAGGGCCTCTTCTACCACCTTAAAGAGCATGTACTATGAACAAGAGGCGCGAAAAATGTTGACAAGGGGAGAAGGAGGATGTGGGGACCTCCCCCAGCCCCTCCGAAGGAGGGGAGCCCAAACCTGCTATGAGAAAGTACACGATGTTTGTTTTTGTGGGTATGAAATATGCTGTTACTTACAAGCTGCTTTAAGACTCAATACTAAACAACTTGTATCCACATAACCTTTTTATCAACACCTAACATCCAATACCTAACACCTATGAAAGCATTTCATCAACACTTAACAGTAAACACCTAACACCCACGAAAACACTTCATCAACACCTAACATTCAACACCTACCTCCCAACACATCAACACCGAACACCCACAAAAGCACTTCATTAACACCTAACATTCAAAACCTACTACCCAACACATCAACATCTAACACCCACGAAAACACTTCATCAACACCGAACATTCAACACCCATCACCCAACACATCAATACCGAACGCCCACAAAAGCACTTCATCAACACCTAACATTCAACACCCATCACCCAACACATCAACACCTAACACCCACAAAAGCACTTCATCAACACCTAACATTAAACACCTAACACCCAATACATCAACACTTAACACCCAACACATCAACACCTAACACCCACGAAAGCACTTCATCAACACCTAACATTAAACACCTACCACCCAAGAAAACATCCAATAAAACTCTCTCAGACACCACTTTTCAACAAACAATATAAGATAACATCGTCAATTCTCAGAGTAATTCGTTATCTTTGCAGACAAAGTTGAATCCAATGACTACGGAATACAATATACAGGCAAAGGTGCATCTTCTTGTCAGTTGGCTCTGTTTGATACTACTATTCGTTATCACAGGCTGCAAGGAAACAGTCCCTTCACGGTCGTTATCAGAGCGAGAGTTCCACTATGCCGACCGTTTGTCTGCGTTGTCTATAGACAAGACTGGCTATTGGATTGGCGGAGAGACGGGTGTTATATGGCATATCAATGGAGACGAAAGGAAGCGTTATTACACAGGGCTCGACCGCATCTATGACGTAGCACGCGACCCTTCGCATCCTAATCAGATTTGGATTGCGTCACGTAATGCCGGTCTGCAGTTATGGAATATAGCTGCCGACACACTCCTCCATCAGCTTACCTACGACATTCCCGGCAAGGGTAGCCGTTATTCTCCCTACGATATAACGATAACAGCCAAGCACCTCTATGTCGCTACGTCACAAGGTCTTTTCTCCATGCCTATCAGTCAGCCGCAGCAAGGACTGACCCTACTCTATCCTATCAAAGCGGCGTCAGCAACCCAGTGTTGCGAACCCTTCTTGGTCAACAACCTCTGTCCCGTCGACGACAAGTGGCTCTTTGCTGCCACACAGGCCGGAGTAATAAGCATAAACCTACACACGCAGAAGACAGAACTACGTCATAAAGGTGAGAATATACGCAAGGTAGCCTTCTATGACGGTCACCTCTGTATTCTTTCTGACAATCAACTAACGATAGAAAACATCAACGGAGCAGACAGCAAGCACTTTCCACTGCCTCAGTCGGTGCTGTCCTTTTATAAAGCAGGCTCGACCTACTATTTCATTACATCATCGAGAATACTCCTATCCGACAATTTAGAGCGTTTTGTCAGTATTCCTCTCCGCAATAATGTACCCGACAATCCACATCGGATAGCCATTGCCGACGACGGAAACGGCTTCTCCATCCTCCTTACAAAGAACGCTCTATGGCGCATCCCCCACCATCTTGGCATCTTCAATGCCAATCCTCCTGTCGTTGCAGCATGTAGGACGGGTAATGACCTCATCTATGTAAACAACCAACACGAGCTGTTTCGCCAGAAAGCCGACGAACTCATAGCCAAGAAGGTATATGACTTTGAAGACGACGAGTTGCCAAAAGAGATGTTTGCTGATGGCGAAGACATCTATTATTATACGGCTAATAATCAGGTGTACAGGCTCAGCATTGGCGAACAATACCTTATCAACCAGTTCTTCAAGCGTCCACAACTACTGACACAACCAAGGACACGTATCACCTCGATGGCTCTTCTGTCCCATGCGAACAAACTGCTACTTGGTGTGCAAGACTATCTGCTGTCAGTAGACTGCCGTAATGGGAAGACAGACACGGTGAAGTCGATGAATAACAGGTATATTACAGCCTTCCATCAAAGCCAAGAAAGCGGCAAGATATACATCTCGACCCTTAATCATGGTGTGTTTGTCAGCAAGGGAAAGCAGGTGGAACGCATCGCAGGAACCGAGCACATGGTGTTTGTCAATAGTCTCTGCACCTACAATTCGCCACGCCCTCGCCTACTCCTCCTCACCAATCACTATCTACAAATACAAGGAGCTGACTCCATTCGGACCGATGGAAGCAATCAAATCTTTTGTATCAATGACAGTATTGTCTATACGATACCAGAGATGGGGATACATAAATACAAGATAAAAAACAACCGACTCTACGATTGTGGTAGTTTCTTTGATGACATACACTTCAATGCTCAGGCCGCTTTCAGCCTTAACAACACGCTCTACATTGGTTCTGACCTTGGCGTGATACAGTTGACTCCAGGCAAAGAGGAGGCTGCCAAGTGGGTTACCTTTGATAATAAAGCCCCCAGCCTACAACTCATTGGTATCATCCTCTTCACGATGATGAGTATAATAGGTATTATTCTCTTCAGCTATCGTAGGCACAAGACACTGACTTACAGGCAACTCCAGCTAAGCAAGGACGACCTTCGCCATCGCTTAGAAGCGTTGGCAAGCCTAAAAGACAGACTGACAGAGAACGAACAAAACACACTTGAAGCTATTAGTAGTGAGATAGAAACGATTAACATCAGTTCTCAAAGTCTGCGAGCTAACAATGAGCTGTTCGCCAACCTGTCGGCCCGCATTGCCCGACTAAACCGTGACACAGCCCTCCAGATGGTGAAGTTTCTTAACGAACAGATCGACCGCATCCACCAATACGAGGTGTATGAATGTAGCCAGATGATACACGACTCGGAAGAAGCCCGTAGCACAGATAACATCGAAATCATCATCGAACAATGCAAGAAGAACGAGGTGTGGCTCAATCATATACAAGAGATTAAGGAGCGACTCGATAAGTTCTATCGGTCGACCGAAGGCACGCTCGTCCTCAGCGGACTGAACGATGGCATGAGAGAAAGGCTGCAACATATACAAGAAGCAACCAAACATCTGACGATAGCCGAGGTCTATCCAGACTTTATCGTGGTCAAGGAACAATACGAAAATATCTTTACTCCGAAGGGACTAAAGGTTATTTGCGATTATATCTCAGCCAGTATCGTGCAATTACAACGACTGAAAGGCTATGAAGAGATGGCAGAAAGCCTATTAAACGAACTGCAAACAATAGAGAAAGATATCGACAATCGTGACCGTATCGTACTGCTGCGTCTGTTGCAAACTATCGACAATCGCATCACACAAATCAAGTACTTAAATACGCTCCAACAGCTAATAGAAGAATATACCACCATACACGACAATATAAAAAAGGAGAATGAAGAGCGGAGAATGAAGAAGTTTCATTCAAAACTCTTTGCTGACATCGACTCTGCTACACGTGATGTCACAGACCAGATAGCGCAAATATCAGAGCAATTCTTCATTAGCTTTGCCACAACAGACAAAGAAGTGTGCCAAGAGATATTCCACTTTACGAGCGTAAACAGCCAGCAAGTGCGTGTACTCATCCTGCTGCTTGCCATGCCAAGAGTGAAGCGTACACTCCTGCCGGGGATGTTAGGTATCTATGGAAACCTAAACCCTGTTGTCAGTCGGCTCTATCATAGTAAGATAGGAGATAACAAGACGCTACTCGACGACTATTGTAAGCGTAATACAAGTAGTATCGTCAATTATATTACAAAGCTATCAGAATAATCATAACAACTGATAACCAGTATATTAAGAATAGTTGCATCCATTTATTTTAGGCAAATAATAGGATGCAACTATTTTTATTTAGCCTTTTCATATACCTTTGCAACAACAGAAACAAATTGTCTTTTAATTAATTCAAAATTATAAATTCAAATCTATTATGATGACAAAGAAAACCTTAGTCGTTGGTCTGCTGGCTATGTTCTCAGTGACCACTTTCGCACAGACAACTACAAAGAAGATTAAAGACGTTCGTACACAGCCCGACCTCTACTACCTTCAGGACGGACAACAGGCAAGTTCTCTCGAACTGCTCCCTGCTCCTCCGCAGCCAGGTAGCATCCAGTTCCTTTACGATCAGGCTCAATATCAATGGGGAAAGATGCAGCGCGACACCCCACGAGGCGACCAAGCAGCAGCTGACGCACGTGTAGGTGGCGACGGAGTACCTAATGCCTTCTCTGAAGCCTTCGGTATTAAGATTAGCAAAGAGACAACTCCTGAGATCTACAAGCTCGTCTTGAATATGCGTGAGGACGCTGGCGACTTGGCTACACGCAGTGCTAAAGACCACTACATGCGTGTTCGTCCATTCGCTTTCTACAAAGAGATGACTTGCAACCCAGAGCAACAACAGGAGCTGTCAACCAATGGCTCTTATCCATCTGGCCATACGGCTATCGGTTGGGCAACTGCTCTTGTACTCTCAGAGATTAATGTCGACCGTCAGAATGAGATACTTGAACGTGGCTATCAGATGGGCCAGAGCCGTGTTATCTGCGGTTATCACTGGCAGAGCGACGTAGATGCAGCACGCATTGTCAGTGCAGCTGTCGTAGCACGTCTCCATGCTGACCCTGCTTTCCAAGAGCAGTTAGCTAAGGCGAAGAAGGAGTTTGCAAAGCTAAAGAAGGAGGGTAAGATTGCAAAGAGCACCTTTAAGGCTGCCAACTAAGCCGTAAACGTGATGCGAGAGAGGAGTTAACTTCGTATGAGGATATCAACTATCAGTCAGAGACTTAACTCCTTTCTCTCCCTCAACCAATCACTCTCTTTAGAATAGAAAACCTACTTTTATAGAATATAGACAACATAAATACATCTATGAAAAGAATTATCCTTATGGCAGCCTGTGGCTTAATGGCCTGTACAGGTGCCTTTGCTCAAGACGAAGAGCCAAAGTTAGTAGTTAAACCCTCAGGTCGTATCCTCATGGATGCAGGCGTTATGCACTCAACAGACGAGACACTTAACGACCAACTTAACGATGGTGTTGCCATCCCAGACGTACGTATGGGACTCAGCGCAACCTACGGTAAGTGGAAAGCAAAGGTCGATGTCGGTTATGCTCGACAAAGTCTTTCTCTCAAGGACATCAGCCTCGACTACAATTTCGATAAAGAGAACCTTATTCGTATGGGCTACTTTGTACATCAGTATGGTCTCCAGAGCGGTACATCCTCAAGCTTTAAGATTTCGATGGAGGAGCCTTTAGCCAACCAAGCCTTCTTCAATAGCCGTTTGATAGGTGCTATGTACGTGCATGCTGGCGATAAGTTCCACGCTACTGCATCAGTGTTTGCTGAGAACGATGCAATGAAGATGACCACTGATAAGCTCGGTAACGAGGCATGGGGTGCGATGACACGATTGGTATGGCGCCCATTGACTGAGCGTGGTAAGATTTTCCATATCGGTATCAGTGGTGCTTACGAGTCACCACGTTATAACAAGACTGCTGCTCTCAGCCATAAGTCATACACCTTAAGAGCTCCTTTCCCAACACGTATAGCGAACGTCGCAGCCCAAGAAGCTACCATCTCTGATGCTAAAGCACTGTGGAAGTTCTCTCCAGAAATGAACCTTGCGGTTGGTAACTTTGGTCTTGAGGCTCAGTATTTCTACGTAGGTATCAAGCGTGACAACGCCATGCCAAACTACAGTGCATGGGGTGCTTATAGCAATGTACGCTACTTGCTCAAGGGTCAAGGTTATACTTATACCAAGGCAGATGCGGGTATTGCCACCCCAGACCCAGGTTCTTTGGAGCTTGTTGCGGCCTATAACTACTCAACCTTAACGGACAAGAACGCCAATATCTACGGTGGTAAGGTTAACGATTGGTCGTTGACTTTCAACTATTACCTCAATAAGTACATGATTTGGCGAGTACGTGGTTCTATCACACGGGCCACTGACAACGCTGCATTCAACAATAATACGTTCTCTATCTTAGAGACTCGTCTGCAGATAAAGTTCTAAAACTCTGATAATTCACAACCTATTGTCGCACACTATGGGTTGTGAATTATGACTTAATAAAGTATTACTACAATGAGAAAAATCAATTCTTTCGTCCTCCTTCTGATACTGGCTCTACTCTGCCCAGTATTGGCTCAGGCACAGCTTCAGCGTTCTGACGCTTTCAAAGGGAAATATAAACTAAAAGAGGTTGTTATCCTCTCTCGTCATAACATCCGTTCACCGCTTTCAACCAATGGTTCTGCACTGAGCAAGATGACGCCACACGAGTGGACAAACTGGTCATCGGCTGCCAGCGAGCTAACGCTCAGAGGCGGTGTATTAGAGACTGAGATGGGACAGTTCTTCCGCAAGTGGACCATCGAGACAGGGCTGTTCAAAGACAATTATGTACCTTCTATTGATGAGGTGAACGTGTATGCTAACTCAATGCAACGCTGTATCGCTACGGCACAATACTTCTCAAGTGGGTTCATGCCAGTGGCTGGCTTACGTGTAAACCATCGTTATGTTCCTTCAAAGATGGACCCAATCTTCTTCCCACGCCTTACTAAGAGTACACCTGCCTTCCGCTCTGAAGCAATGAAGCAAATCAACGCCATGGGTGGAAAAGAAGGTCTTGTTGGTATCAACAAGGGATTAAAAGACAGCTACGACCTCATTGCCAAGGTCTTAGACATGAAGCAAAGCGAGTATTATAAGAAAGGAGAAGTAAAGGACTTCACCACCAACGACACCCAAATCACGCTCGAACTCAATCAGGAACCAGGCATGAAAGGTTCGTTGAAGAATGCTAACTCGGCCTCTGATGCGTTTATCCTTCAGTATTATGAGGAGCCTGATGGCGTGAAGGCAGCCTTTGGTCATAAGCTCACAACGGACGATTGGACTAAGATCGCTAAGGTGAAAGATGTTTATGGAGACGTTCTTTTCACAGCACCTATCGTAGCTGTCAACATTGCTCACCCTCTTCTACAGTATATGTATGATGAGTTAAACGACAAAGACCGTAAGTTTACCTTCCTCTGTGGCCACGACTCAAACATTGCCAGCGTCGATGCTGCCCTTGGAGTAGAGGAGTATTCACTCCCAAACTCTATCGAGAAGAAGACACCTATCGGTTCAAAGCTTGTTATAGAGAAGTGGGTTGACGCTACAGGAAAGGCTTTTATAGCCGTAAACCTCGTTTATCAGAGTACTGACCAGCTCAAACAGATGTCTTTACTCGACCTCCAACACGCTCCACAGATTTTCTCTTTGAAGCTGAAGGGGCTCAATCAGAATGCTGACGGACTATATACTTTCGAGGATGTCAACGCTCGCTTCCTCCAAGCTATCCGTGCATACGATGATATTAAGTAAATAAGTAGTGGACAAGTAGACGAGTTTTAGGAGTTAACAAGTAGACGAGTTACTTGTGATGTAAGCCATCACTCGTTCCTCTGTTATTATGTCTCTCTTACAAGCAGCTCGTTAACTCGTCTACTCGTCAACCTTGTTTACCTGTCTACTCTCGCTCACCATACTTATACATCGTATATCCGTCTGTCCCTTTCCCATCCCCAACATATCTGAAAGAAGAAGGGAAGGCACCCTTGACAATAAGCTCTGTAGCATACTCATAACCAAAGGTATCAGCATCAACAGCTATCATATGCCAAGGATAATACACATGGTTCTTGTCCTTTGCATAATTCTCACTCTCCTTGTCGATTGTCTTATTCACATAAAAAGTGCTGATATCCACATCTTTCATAGGCTCAACATATCTGACAAGGACAGCCGAGTCACCTAAAGCAGCATAGATTTTATCATTATGCCGCCAATAGAAACCAATCCGTTCGTTCTCTTTCAATTGCCTCCAATGCCCACGTTCCTTATAATCACCGTAGGGTTTACAGGCCACAAGGAGCAATAAAGTAACAAGAATAAACACGTGTCTCATATCCATATAGACTTTATCAGAGTAGGACAAACAGCTGATTGACAGCGATTACTTCAGATACTCATCATCACGAACAAGCACCTTCTCTATCTTACCAACATACATCGTGTGAAGATTTCCTTCTGGATAAGCCTGCTCGAAAATGTTTTTATCAACAAAGCCACTCTCTTTTAAGTCGGCAACATACTCTTTCTTACAGATAAGAACCATCTTTGCTTCCTTAAAATAAACACTATTATCGGCAAAAACCTTTGTCAGTCCTGCCTTCTCTATCTTGTCTTCATCACGTCCAGAGACCGTACCGAGATAGGCCATCTGCTTCTTGAAAGATGCGTCCATGACACAGAGTGTGAAGTAGTCTTCCCTGTCCACGAATGTCTTTGTATATCTACTGGCACGGATATAGGTCACTGCTGTTGGGTCGTTATGGCCCCACATACAGCCAAGGTGTCCCCAACTGATTGTCATAGTGTTACATCCATCCTGCTCATTACCCGCTGAGACTAACATCCACTCCCTACCTAAGAGGTCGAATGGATTGAACTTTAAGTCTTTATAACTTACTTCCTTCATCCTAATTAATTATTTATTATACCAATAAAAACTTTTACCACATACAAAAGTAAGACTTTTATATGGTTAAACAAAGTACTCTGAGAAAAATTTTGGGACAGGGGAACAGGACAAGGGAACTGGCTGCTTATCGAGAAGACATAGTAACAAAGGAACATTTTTATAGTAACGAGTAGACGAGAGAACTGGCTGCTTATCGAGAAGACAGGGTAACAAAGGAACGTTTTTATAGTAACAAATCGACAAGTCGATAAACTAATAGCTTTGTTACTGGTCTCTTTCCGTTCCTATGTTACTATGTCTTTCTTACAAGCAGACTGTTCCCTCGTCTATTCCCCGAGTCGCTTACCCCTTAACTTGTTACTGATTAAAAAACCATGTTACTATAAAAACGTTCCTTTGTTACTATGTCTTTCTTACAAGCAGACTGTTCACACGTCTTTTCGTTACTATAAAAACGTTCCTCTGTTACTATGTCTTTCATGCCAGTAGACAAGTTAACACGTTACAAGTAAACGAGTTAATTGTTCTGTTACCAGCCCCCTTCCGTTCCTATGTTACTATGTCTCTCTTACAAGCAACTCGTTAACTCGTCTACTCGTCCACCTTGTCTACTTACTCTGTTACCCTGTCTTTCTTACAAGCAGCCTGTTCCCTTGTCCCGCATCGGCAGGTTCACCAGTCTACTCAACCCACTTATCCACATAAACTTCTGTAGTTTTTCCAACATAATATTTGTCAGTTTATTGCAAAATGTGTACCTTTGCAATCAAACTAAGGCAGTCACCCATATAAAATCGGGTGATTTGTTATGAAAAGAGAGTAGAGATTTAAGTATAAATAGATAAAAGATAGACACAGTGGATTCAGTTTATAACAAATTAATAGAGTTAGGTATTCGTCCGTCTGTTCAGCGTGTAGCAATCATGAACTATCTCGCTACACATCATACTCACCCTACTGTTGAGGAAGTATTCCTTGCTTTAAAGAAGAAACTCCCTACTGTCAGCCGTACAACAGTGTATAACACGCTACGTATGTTGTCTGAACATGGAGCGGCATCAATGATTACTATTGACGATCATCGTGTCTGCTACGATGGTGTAACAGAGCCACATGCACATTTCTTCTGCAAGCGCTGCGAGAAAGTTTTCGACTTTGAGGCAATGGAAATGCCACGTTATACAGGCGAAATCGGCAAGGGTTTCAGAATTGACGATACACAGCTTTATTATAAAGGTATCTGTCCTGACTGCCTTAAAGCAATGAGCGAGGAGGAAGGACTTAACTAAGTCGCTCCCTCGATATGTGTTACATACACCTATCTAACGCTCTGCACAGAACCAGAATAGGCGACTGACGACAGCTCTCTAATATGATGAGAAAAGCGTCACGCCCATTTATAATACAAAAACAGACAAGGAGACATCATCTCAAAAGTTTTTTCAACACTGCTTTTTGCTATGTTCTCAAAGGAACATTGCCCATAGTGTGATGCCTTTCAATAGGACTATCGCACAAGTAAAATAAGCATACAACCAACGAAATTACGGCCGTGACCGACGATATCGGCACATCCGTCAACCCCTACGGACGCACAATCAGTGCGTCCGTTATTTGTTTCTTACTCTCAAACCAAGCTACATCAGCCATTTAGAAATTATCTTACAAAACTCCTCACCCACGTATCCCTCCCAACTCAAAACGTCTCTCTCAAACTATCCTCATAACCATCAAGAAATCAAACTATTACAAACTGTACCAAAGAAGACGCCTATTAAGGTTCAAGAAGGGCCTTAGTAACACTCAAGAAGGGCGTCTTCTCCATGTAAGAAAGGCATCTTCTACAACCTTATTAGGCCTCTTCAAAAACGGAGCTGTGATTTTTCTTTACAAAAAACAACCATAATCTCTACCCATACAAGACAATCCAACGAACAGAACCCAACGACTGCCACAAGTAACAAGCTTTCCTTTCATTACCTCCATCGAGCACAGTCACCTAACTTATTAACTACCGACAAACTTACACAAGACACGGAACATGACAACAAAACAATTCAAGACCGATATTACAATAGGATGTGTGATCGCATTGCATAGTAGGATATCCTTATCATTCGATATATTGGAAGGATCATACATCTTACTCCTTAAAGCATTCGTACAGAGCATTTGAAAACACAGCCTAATACTGCGAACTACCGGGACAAACATCCGACAAGATAGAGAAAATCGGTAACATTACACAAAAAGACAACCCCTGTTATTTACAAGATTATTGTAAGTATTCGACATAACATTTGGAGATATTAAGTATTTTACGTATATTTGCAACATAAACAAGCGCAAATACGTCATCACATGATATTAAGAATAACTGTCGAGAACCTACTCTCATTCAAAGAAGAAACTCAAATCAGTTTCGTTGCAGGTAAAAGTGATAAACACTCTAAACAGGTTTGCCGTGCAGAAAAGCGTGACGACATCTCTGTACTCAAAGCGGGTATCATCTATGGAGCCAATGCTTCGGGCAAGAGCAACATCATCAAGGCTGTTGATATACTACAGAAAATTGCGCTGGAAGGCGTCCCTAAGAATGAAGTAGAACCTTTCAAACTTGCTACATTAGGGAACAGACCTTCAAAGGTTGAGATGGAGTTTAAGGTTGGCAAGAAGTATTATGCTTACGGAGTAGAGTTCTCTGTCAAGGGAATTGCCGAAGAGTGGCTGTTTGAAACCAACAGTCGTTCAGACATGGAGGTATTTACACGTAAGGTGTCTGCTGATGGCAATGAATTCACCTTTGGTTCCTTCACTGCGAGCGAAGAAGAGAAACAGCTTGTGAAGTTCATCAGCATGAGTACTCCTAAGAACGATAGTTTTCTTTCAGAATATATCAAACGAAATGGCAAAGGCCTTAACGCCATTACTGAGGTCTATCGTTGGATGAAAGAAAACCTAAAGATTATCTTCCCAAAGACAAGGTTTGAAGGTCTGTCTATCCGTGTGGAAAAAGACAAACAGTTTGCTATTGCCACAAAATCACTCCTTGACTATTTCAATACAGGCATTGTTGATATACGACGAGTAAGGGTGGCTAAGGAGAACTTAGAGCTACCCAAGGAACTTGTGACAGACATTCTTGCAGAAGCAGAACCTGGAAAAGGGATTGTAGTCGCCTCGCCCTCTAATTCAGCCTTCTATTTCTTTGAGTCTGAAAAAGACGGAACTATGTCTATCTATAAGCAGAATACCATCCATAAAGGTGAAGATAATAGAGAGGTTGCATTTGAGATGAATGAGGAGTCTGATGGGTCAATAAGAATCATGGACTTCATCCCTATGCTCATTGATCTGCGTCTGAATGAGACGGTCTATCTGATTGATGAGATTGACAGAAGTATGCACCCGATGCTTTCACAGAAGATTCTTGAATATTACTTCAGTCACCTCACAGCTGACAAAGACACCCAACTCATCTTCTCTACACACGAATCAAACCTGCTAAACTTAGACTTGATTCGTGCTGACGAAGTATGGTTTGTTGAGAAAGATGCTGTTGGAGCCTCTCATTTCACCTCCCTTGCAGAGTACAAACCAAGGGAGGATGTTCGTAAGGGATACCTACAAGGTAGATATGGGGCCATCCCCTTCTTTGCACCTATTAATAGTCTAAAGTGGTAAACAATGAGAAAGTGCAAGAGAAAGAAGCTATCATCTTATACTTTATCGAACTCATCTATTATTTCAAAGAGGGCTAATATGGTCGCTGTGAGGGCTTAGCAAACATATAAACGGTAAAGATGACGAGCCATACCTATTATTAGTATTATTACACAATACACCCCAAAACGACAAAACACACCTTGTATAGCAATAGACACATTAGGACACAAGAAATGTAATTCAAGCTAATACTTTGCATGAAAGAGTATGGATAGTCTTTCATATAATAAAAAGTTTGGTAGTTTCAGTTGTTATTTGTATCTTTGCATGTATTTAGAAAATAAGCAAAACAATTATATAGTATGGCAAAGAAATTCGCCGAGCACAAGGGACTTGACCTTGTTAGCACAAATCAGGAAGTATTGAAAGAATGGGAGAAGAAAGATATCTTCCACAAGAGTATTGATGAACGTGAGGGCGAACCACAGTTCATCTTCTTTGAGGGACCACCATCTGCGAATGGTCATCCCGGTATTCACCACGTGTTGGCACGCTCAATTAAGGATACTTTCAACCGTTATAAGACCATGCAGGGTTTCCAAGTACACCGCAAGGCGGGCTGGGATACTCATGGATTGCCTGTAGAGTTGGGTGTAGAAAAAGAGTTGGGTATCACAAAGAAAGATATCGACAACCATGCATCTGACAAGTATATATCAACAGAGGAATATAATCATAAGTGTCGTGAGAATGTAATGAAGTTCACTGCTGAATGGCAGCAGTTGACGGAACAGATGGGCTATTTCGTTGATATGGAACACCCATATATTACATACGACAACAAGTATATTGAGACCCTATGGTGGCTCCTTAAGCAACTCTATAACAAGGGGTTATTATATAAGGGTTATACCATTCAACCTTACTCACCGGGTGCTGGTACTGGTCTGTCAAGCCATGAGCTAAATCAGCCTGGCTGCTATCGTGACGTAAAGGACACTACCGTTACGGCACAGTTTACTATCCCTACAGAGGAGTGGAAGGCATTGACTGACAAGGCAAACTTGCCAAAGGAGACATGGGGCAAGCCATGCTTCGTAGCATGGACAACCACCCCATGGACACTGCCATCAAACGTTGCGCTCTGTGTTGGTCCAAAGATTGAATACGTCATTGTCGAGACTTATAACCCATACGACGCAGAGAAACTGACGCTCATCATGGCTGCCAGTCGTGTAGCAGCGTATCTGAAGTCAGAAGGAGAGATAACTGATGGTGGCGAACTACCAGCCTACGAGCGTGGCGACAAGTACGTTCCTTATCGTATCGTAGGCCGTGTGATGGGTACAGAACTTGAGGGTCTGCACTATCAACAGCTCATGCCATGGGTAAAGCCAGTTGAACAGACGGGCGATTATGCACCTAAGTTTGTGAACGATTACGCAGCTGCTCACCCAGAGAAGGTGTTTGCCAGTGAAGATGGTCGTGACAAGTTTGTGGAGATGGAGAGCGAGGCTTTCCGTATCATCCTTGGCGATTACGTCACAACAGAAGATGGTACTGGTATCGTACACATTGCTCCTACCTTCGGTGCTGACGATGCTAAGGTGGCAAAGGATGCGAACATCCCTGCCCTCTACTTGATTTCTAAGAAGGGCCAGACACGCCCAATGGTCGACCTCCAAGGTAAATACTATACTATTGACGAGTTAGACCAGAATTTCGTAAAAGCCTGTGTCAACGTTGAAGCATACGGTCATCATGCAGGCGACTATGTGAAGAACTCATACGATCCACGCTTCAATCCTGATGGTGTATGGGACAAGAAAGCTTCAGAGAAAGCCGAGGACTTGAACATTGTCCTTTGTATGGAGATGAAGCAGGATGGTACTGCCTTCAATATCCAAAAGCATGTACACAACTATCCTCATTGCTGGCGTACGGATAAGCCAATCCTCTACTACCCTCTTGACAGCTGGTTTATCAAGGACACAGCAAGGAAGGAACGCATGGTAGAGTTGAACAAGACGATCCATTGGCAGCCTGAATCTACAGGTACTGGTCGCTTCGGAAACTGGCTCGAGAACCTGAATGACTGGAACCTCAGCCGTTCACGCTTCTGGGGAACACCACTGCCTATATGGCGTGATGAGAACCGTGGCGAGAAGTGTATAGGCTCTGTTGAGGAACTATATAACGAGATTGAGAAGGCTGTCGCAGCTGGTATCATGGCGAAAAACCCATTGAAAGAGGCTGGCTTCGTGGTAGGTGACTTCAGTCAAGAGAACTATGATAAGATTGACCTCCACCGTCCTTACGTTGACGACATTGTCCTCGTAAATGATGAAGGTAAACCAATGCACCGTGAATCAGACCTTATTGATGTATGGTTTGATAGCGGCTCTATGCCTTACGCTCAACTTCACTATCCATTTGAAGGCGAGATTAATGCAGAGAGATTGAAGGCTACGGGTAAGACTGAGGCTGAATATCGCGACCAATTAGTACACTCATGCTATGAGGGCGTGGCTGTTCCACCAGCATTCTTCCCTGCTGACTTCATTAATGAGGGTGTTGACCAAACTCGTGGTTGGTTCTTTACACTCCACGCGATTGCTACTATGGTGTTTGACTCAGTTGCTTTCAAGAACGTTATATCAACGGGTCTTGTGCTCGATGCCAAGGGTAACAAGATGAGTAAGCATGTGGGGAATGTGACAAACCCATTCGAAATGATGGACAAGTACGGTGCCGACCCTGTACGTTTCTATATGATGACCAACAGCGAACCATGGGATAACTTGAAGTTCGACCCAGAAGGCGTTGATGAGTGTCGTCGTAAGTTCTTCGGTACCTTATATAATACGTATAGCTTCTTTGCTCTCTATGCAAATGTTGACGGCTATGATGCTACAACATGTGAGTCTGTAAAGGCCGAGGCACCCGAGATTGACCGTTGGATTATCTCTAAGCTTAACTCCCTCATAAAGGGTGTTACAACAGAGTTAGAGAACTTTGACCCAACACGTGCAGGTCGTCTTATCGACTCATTCGTAAACAACGACCTCAGTAACTGGTATGTTCGTCTGAATCGTAAACGCTTCTGGGGCAAGGAGATGAGTGCTGACAAGAAGAGTGCTTACGACACGTTATACACTTGCCTGATGACTGTTGCACGTCTGTTGGCGCCTTTCGCTCCATTCTATGCCGACCAGCTCTACTCTGACTTGGGTGGTAAACTGGAGAGCATACACCTGGATCGCTGGCCAGTAGCCAACGAGTCTGTTATTGATGCTGACCTTGAAGCACGTATGGACATGGCACAACGTATTACGTCAATGGTTCTCGCGCTACGTCGTAAGGTTAACATCAAGGTACGTCAGCCATTGGCACAGATTATGGTCCCTGCTATCGATGCAACACAAAAGAAGCATATCGAGGCTGTAGCAGACCTTATTAAACACGAGGTGAACGTTAAAGACCTTACATTCGTTGAGGGTCAGGGCATCCTTGTCAAGAAGGTTAAGTGCAACTTCCGTGTTATGGGTAAGAAGTTCGGCAAGTTGATGAAGCAAGTAGCAGCCCACATGGATGCGCTCTCACAGGACGAGATTGCTGCATTGGAGGCTACTGGCGAGTTCAATTTCGACTTAGAAGGACAGCCAATCAAGGTTGAGGCAGCAGATGTAGAAATCATCTCAGAGGACATCCCAGGCTGGCTGGTAAGCAACGAGGGTAACTTGACTGTTGCGCTGGAGGTTGAACTGACAGAAGACTTACGTCGTGAAGGTATGGCACGTGAGCTGATCAATCGTATACAGAACCTCCGTAAGGAGACTGGTCTTGAGATTACTGACCGCATCTCTGTTGTTATCGAGCCAAATAAAGAGGCTGAGGCAGCAGTGTCATCATTCGGTGAACTGATTAAGACACAGGTTCTTGCCAACGATATCACACTCGCAGAGAACAATGGAACAGATGTTGAATTTGACGAATTCAGCCTCCATATTGAAATAAGAAAAGACTAATAAGAATACTGGGGTGTGTAAGCCACTCACCTATAAGCCCAAGACAAAAGCGGACGTGTCATGTGCACGTCCCTATTATCAGGCTTTCAACAGTTCCTATATATCATAATTACTTTCATAACCTAATTCAATTTTATCTTATGGAAACCAAGAAGCGTTATTCCGATGAGGAACTCGAGGAGTTCCGAACGATAGTAAATGACAAGTTAGCGATTGCAAAGTCTGACTACGACGAGACGATGAAGATTCTGATGAATAAGAATACTAACGATGTTAATGATACGTCACCTACGTACAAGGCATTGGAGGAAGGTAGTTCTAATCAGACCAAAGAAGAGTTGGTTCAGATGGCGCAACGTCAGCAAAAGTTTATCCAAGCGCTCCAAGCAGCACTCGTAAGAATCAACAATAAGACGTACGGCATCGACCGTATCACAGGAGAGCTTATCCCTAAAGAACGCTTACGTATCGTGCCACATGCGACACTAAGCGTAGCTTCTAAGATGGCAAATAAAAATCACTAATGAATAGTAAACAGAAAAAACAAAGCTTGATAGCGACCTTACTGATAATTCTATTAATATTAATAGACCAGATTATTAAGGTCGTTGTCAAGCTTAATATGAATTTAGGTGACTCTATCCATATCTTCGATTGGTTTCAGATACAATTCATCGAGAATAATGGTATGGCATGGGGAATGGAGTTAGGAAGCAAGCTCTTCCTAAGTGTCTTCCGTATTGTAGCGATAGGTTTTCTTATCTGGTATATATCGAATCGTATCAAACGAGGGGCAAGAATGGGCTATATCATTGTGTTATCAATGATTACAGCAGGTGCTGCAGGCAATATCTTTGACTCTCTTTTCTATGGACAGATATTCACCGCTTCTACCCCATACTACGTAGAAGGGGCTACACCAGCCACACTTGTCTCATGGGGACAGGGCTATGCTCCTGTGTTAATGGGCAAGGTAGTTGATATGTTCTATTTCCCTCTTTTCCACGGAACATTCCCAGATTGGTTCCCAGTATGGGGTGGAGAGTCATTCACCTTCTTCTCTCCTATATTCAACTTTGCAGACTCTTGCATCTCCGTAGGCGTCTTCATCATCATTCTTGCATTCCGAAAGGATTTCAACGGATGGGTGCCAGCCATCGAGAAGAAGGTCTCTGACAAAGAAAACATTGCTGATAATCAGTAGAAAGACAATGAGAAGTAAATATTTGGTCCGTCCTTTCGTCACGCTCTGTGTAGTATTACTTGCACTCCTCGTCGTAAGTTGTAAGCCAACTATCCCTTCAGAGTATATCCAACCATCGGAGATGGAGGATATGCTTTACGATTATCATATATCCATGGCAATGGTTAATCGTGAAGGTTATACGGATGTCAAGCAGAAAGCATATAAGTTAGCAGTACTGAAGAAATATGATGTATCGGAAGAGAAGTTCGATAGGTCACTTCAATACTATATGCGACATACAGAGAAACTACACGATATCTATGTCGACCTAACAAAGCGATTGGAGAATGAAGCACGTAGCCAAGGTGCTTCAGAGAGCGAGTTAGCTCAATACGGCAATATTACTTCTAAGGGAGACACCACTGACATCTGGCGTGGAAAACGCTCGTTGATACTTTCTCCGTACGCTCCTGTCGACCGTGAGACCTTTGAAATCAAGGCAGACACAGCCTTTCATAAGGGCGATCGACTACTCATGAGTTTCGACTCACAGTTTATTATACAAGATGGGATGCGTGATGCAATCATCATGATGGTAGTTACTTACACAAATGACAGTATCATCACACAATACCAACACATCACTTCTGATTCTCGCAACTCTCTGACAATCGACACAAGTGACTCTCTACGGATAAAGAACATACGTGGCTATTTCCTAATGCTAAAGGGACAACAGCCATCAAGTACGTTCAAGATGCTTATAATCAATAACATCCAACTCGTTCGTATGCATCTTCAACAACAAGAGTCGGCTCAGCCAAAGGATTCTCTACAACAGTCTGACCCTATCCGAACCATCGGTGGCGAACCTGTCAGCCCTGAGGCTGCCTCCAGCGCCCCGCCTGCCCCACCAACAAGGACACCTGAAGACGCAAGGAGAGAACGAGGGATACCAGACAGGCCAGACAAGTTATGACAGACTCCCCAAAGTCCTTAAGACGCATCGCAGCTAACGTCATTCAGACAACCACAGGTACTATCGAACAAGGAGTAGTGGTTATTGAAGACGGAATAGTCGTCCAGACCTATCCTTTCTCCGAGGAAGAAGCTATGACAGAATGGATAACTGGGACGATAATCCTACGCCTTGATAATGAAGGAAAGTACAGGGCCTACAAAGGTGACCAATTACTGAAATGATTCTATCCGTTGTTTCAAAGTAAACAACAGATATATACATAAAAAGAAAGGATCTGATAGCCTATGAATCTGTTATTGAATATTTTATTATCCATACTCCCCTTCGGTTCACCAGTGCATGTCCCTGTGCAACTGGCGGGCAACTTTGGGGAACCACGACCTAATCATTTCCACGGAGGAATTGATATTAAGACTGAGAGAGAGGTAAATCTTGGCGTCTATGCCATTGCCGATGGCTATATCTCTGGTGCTGTTGTCGAGAAACACGGATATGGGCGAGCTATCTTAGTCACCCACCCTAATGGATATACCAGTTGTTATGTCCATCTCAACCGTTTTGCCCCTCAGATTGAGGCGGCCGTGCGCAAATGGCAATACCAGCATCAGCAATTTGCTTGCGATGTGAAATTCCGACCGGGAGAGTTCCCTGTCAAGAAGGGACAGTTCATCGCTCTTAGCGGTAATACAGGCTCTTCACAAGGTCCACACATCCATTTAGAGATGCACAAGACCACCAATGGCAACCTTTGCGACCCACTCAATTTCTTAAAGAGCATCGTTAAAGACAAGACAGCCCCAGCCGTTTATTCATTCAAAACCTATCCTCAACCAGGACAAGGTGTCTTCCAACACTCACCAGACTCACGTATCTTCACCTTTGACAAAGGACATTTCCAAGCATGGGGAAAGGTGGGCTTTGGTGTAAGAGCAAGTGATCACATGGATTCGGTATATAACAACTATGGCGTTAGATACACTCAGCTGTATTGTGATGGTAGACTGGTTTTCTCTTCAGATGTGAACAACATCCCTACAAACTGCCACAGAATGGTTAATTCATGGGGTGATTACGACCATTTCCTGTCGACGAAGATTTGGTTTATGAAGTCTTATATCGAACCTGGTAATACGCTCCCTATCCTACGAGCTGACGCTAACAAGGGTATTATCAACTTCAACCAACAACGCGACTACCACCTTCGTTATGTCTTAAAGGATGTCTTTGGCAACCAAACCGTCAAGGAATTCACTGTAAGGGGTGAACCTGAAGCTATCCCAGTAGCCTATCATCCAGAGGGTGCAACTCCACTCTATTATGCTAAAGACAATCACTTCAACGCAGACGGCGTACGACTGAATATACAGAAAGGCCTTCTTGCAAAGAATGGATGGCTACAACTACTGCATGGGCGAACATACAATGCACATTCCGAGGCTTATAGTTTCGCTAAAGCGGCATATCCTCTTTTCAACTATGCACAGATAAGTTTGAAACCAAGCGGTGCAGTACATAATCCGGAGAAACTGTATGTTGCGATGCGTAACAGCTTGAACGCTGATGCTCCAGCATCCTTCTGCGGTGGGAAATACGCAAAGGGCTGGGTTACAGGACGAATGCGTGAGTTAGGATGTGCCTACTTCCTTGCTTACGACGACACGCCACCAACGATTACACAGCAGAGTCTGAACCCACGCCACCTATCCTTTAAGGTGACCGACACGGGCAGCGGTCTACAGGGTTATAAGACTTATCTCGATGGACAGTTCATCCTACTTCAGTTTGGAAAGAACAAAGAGATACTCTTTTGTGATCTCGCTGACACCCCTGTACGTCCTACTGGTAAGGAACGTACCTTGCGCCTTATTGCAACAGACAACCGTAACAATAAGAACGAATATCTGACTAAAATAAAGTATTAACAATTAAATTGTAGAGTATGAAGAAATCATTTGCAACACTATTCTTCCTTACAATGATTACGTATGCTAACGCCTGTACAAACCTCATTGCTACTAAGGGAGCAACGACAGATGGCTCTGTCTTTGTCACTTACACCGCTGATGATTACGGCATGTTTACTAACCTTTGTCATTATCCTGCTGGCACTCATACCAAGGGAGACCGTCGCGAGATTATTGACTACGACACTCATGAGCATCACGGGTCTATCCCAGAGGCACCAGTGACCTACAATGTGATTGGTAACATCAATGAATACCAAGTGAGCATTGGCGAGACAACCTACGGCGGACGCGAAGATATGGTCGATAAGGATGGTATCATCGATTATGGATCATTGATGTATCTTGGCTTACAACGCAGTAAGACTGCTCGAGAAGCTATTAAAGTGATGACATCACTCGTAGAGACTTACGGTTATAACTCTGGTGGTGAGACCTTTACTATAGCCGACCCTAACGAGGTATGGCTCCTTGAGATGCAAGGTTGTGGCGGTGATAAGAAGCAGAAGGTGGTATGGGTTGCTGTTCGCATCCCTGACGGTATGATTTCTGCTCATGCTAATCAAAGCCGCATTGGTCAGTTCTCTACTTATAACACAGAGGTTATCACGTCTAAGAACTGTATCAGCTTCGCTCGTTCTAAGGGCTGGTTCACAGGCAAAGATAAGGACTTCAACTGGAAGATGACCTATGCAGCACCAGACTTCGGAGGCCGTCGTTGGTGTGATGCACGTGTTTGGAGCTACTTCAATCACTTTAAGGATATGTCTCGTTGGTTGCCTTGGGCCTTGGGTAAAGACCCTAACGCAGAGGACATGCCACTTTGGATTGCACCTGATAAGAAGGTAGACTTACCTAAGATGGAGGCTTGCATGCGCGACCATTATGAGGGTACTCCATTGTCACTCGATAAGGATATAGCACAGGGCATTTGGGAGTCTCCTTACCGTCCTACTCCGTTGAAATACGTAGTTGATGGCAAGCAATACTTCAACGAACGTCCTATCTCAACCCAACAGACTGGTTTCTCTTACATCGCACAGCTCCGCTCATGGCTGCCACGTGAGATTGGTGGTATCTTATGGTTCGGTAATGACGATGGTAATATGGTAGCTTACGTACCTATCTATTGTAGTAACACTGAGCGTGCAGAGTGCTTTAACACCCCTGGAGCAGACGCTGTAACATTCTCTGATAAGAATGCTTTCTGGGTGTGCAACTGGGTCAGCAACATGGTTTACCCTCGTTACTCTCAGCTCTTCCCTGCTTTGAAAGAGGTGCGCGACTCACTTGACAATGCTTTCCTCGCTGCTCAAAAAGGCGTAGAGGCTAAGGCTGAATCACTCTATGCTACCGACAAGGCTGCTGCTGTGAAGTATCTCAATGACTATTCTATTCAGAAGAGCAACGAGATGATTGCACGTTGGCGTCAATTAGCTATCCATCTGATCGTCAAGTTCAATGATATGGCAGTCAAGCCAGAGAAGGATGGTAAGTTCCTTCGTACCTCTACAGGACTTGGCGAACACGTAAAACGTCCGGGTTACAGCGACTACTTTAAGCGTGAACTGGTTAAACAAACTGGTGATAAGTTTGCTGTTCCTAATAAGTAAACAGCTGAAGATAGTCGATTTTACTGGTCGATAAAGTTTATCAGTTAAACTTTCTGTACCCTACGAAGGTGGCCTCACCCCTATCCCCTCACCGTTTAGAGAGGAGAGAAGAAGATGAGGCTACCCTTAGGAGGTTGCGGACAAAAGAAGAAGGAACGGTAAACTTGTAGACAGAAATTGTACGGATTTTTCAGTAATCACTCCCCTCTCTGTTTGTAGAGAGGCCGAGGATGAGACAAGAAGAGGCCTTTCTACGTTCGAGAATATGCCCTTCATGCATGCAGAAGACGCCCTTCTTGACGCAAGAAGGGCGTCTTCTTTAATGCTATTCATAACTTTCTGATTGCGTGTAGGTTACAATCACTCTTTTAGAAGATAGTTCACCCTTTCTTTGAGGATATTCAATACGATAGCTTGTAAAGCTTTTTTATAGCATTACTGAGTTCGCCTTCGTGTGATACCATCACTGAAATTCCACTTGGAAGATAGTGTAAGAGGAGATGAACCTTTTCTTTCTCATAGAGAGACCTACCCTTTCTCTCACAAGGAAAAATAGATTTTTGAATACAGGTTGGGCCCACATAAATAGTTTGCTCCTCTCCCTGCGTCGTCCTACGAGGGTGAGGAAGGAGGAGGAGTCAGTTATTCATGCATTTGGAAATACTTTTTGAGACTATAAATAATAGCTGAAAGGACAAGTAAAAAATTGGATGAACAATACATCTTATCGTTATGTAAAAGCGACGAAATCTATGAGAAAATAATTTTCCTGTCATTCCTGTCACTCAATCTGACCGCTTAACTCATTAATTCACAGTATAGTTACGGCAAATGTTAAATGTGACAGCAAACTAAAATAAAACTTTTCTTGTAATAAGCTGTATTTTTTCTATTATTTTCAGTGGCCTTTTTCACGTGGTTATTCAGAGAAATCTTAAAGAAACAACTACGTAAAAACAAAAAGAAAAGAGGTTGAATTCGATACCACATCACGTAGTCATCGAATCAACCTCTTCACTTATATTAATCTAAAAAATGGTATGTTTATTCCTCTTCTTCCTTCACTTCAGCTTCATGTTCAGCTATCAACTTCTGCTGAATGTCGTTAGGAACAAGCTCATAGCTTGCGAACTTGGTTGTGAAACTTGCACGACCACCAGTGAGAGAACTCAGTGAAATACTATAGTTAGCAAGTTCTTTCAAAGGAATCTTAGCCTGTAACTTCTGGTAACCTGCCTCAGAATCCATACCCATAATCATTGCACGGCGTCCCTGTAAGTCACTCATCACATCGCCCATATAGTCACCTGGCACAAAGACCTCTAAGTCATAGATAGGTTCAAGTATCTTTGGACCAGCCGCCTTAAAGGCATCTGAGAAAGCATGACGAGCTGCCAAGGTGAATGAAAGTTCGTTAGAGTCAACTGGGTGCATCTTACCATCGTAGACAATCACACGTACATCACGTGCATAACTACCCGTAAGAGGACCACGCTCCATGCAGTCCATCACTCCTTTCAGGATTGCTGGCATGAAACGACCATCAATAGCTCCACCGACAACAGAGTTGATGAACACAAGTTTACCGCCCCATGGGAGGTCGCGTTCTTCACGTCCTTTGATATTCATCTTGAACTCCTGCCCATTAAACTTATAAGTTGTTGGGTCAGGCATACCCTCTGCGTATGGCTCAACAATCAAGTGCACCTCACCAAACTGACCTGCTCCACCACTCTGTTTCTTGTGGCGATACTCAGCCTTAGCCTGCTTAGTGATCGTTTCACGATATGGTATCTTTGGTTCTTTGAACACTACTTGCAGCTTCTCATTATTCTCTAAACGCCACTTAAGCGTACGGAGATGGAACTCACCCTGCCCATGAACAATCGTCTGCTTCAACTCCTTGCTCTGCTCGACAACCCATGTCGGGTCTTCTTGACGCATCTTTAATAAAGCAGCCATGAGCTTCTCAGTCTCCTGTGAGCTCTTAGCCTCAACGGCACGAGAGTACTTAGAGTTAGGATATTTGATGAAATCGAAACGTTGGTCGGTACCCTTACCATTCAAGGTGTTACCAGTCTTCACGTCTTTCAACTTAACCGTACAACCTAAATCACCCGCATTAAGCTGGTCGACAGCAATACGGTTAGCACCAGCACAAGCGTAAAGCTGTCCCATACGTTCCTTAGAACCACGGTCAGAGTTGGTCAGGTCGTCACCAGACTTTACACAACCACTCATCACCTTAAAGTAACTTACCTCACCAATATGCGGTTCCATACCCGTCTTAAAGAAGTAGAGTGACTCCGGACCCTTGCTGTCTGGCGTTACTTCCTCACCACGTGTATTATGAATCTTAGGCATCTCATCAACGAAAGGAACGACATTTCCTAAGAACTCCATCAGACGGCGAACACCCATACTCTTACCTGCACAAACACAGAAAACAGGGAAGATAGAACGCGTTACGAGGCCCTTACGGATACCAGTACGCAACTCATCTTCTGTCAGAGTCTCCTCTTCAAAGAATTTCTCCATCAATCCTTCGTCATTCTCTGCAGCAGCTTCAACGAGCGCTTTATGTAGTTCCATCGCCTTTGGTAACTGGTCGGCAGGGATGTCTTCAACAATCGGCTCTCCTCCTTCAGGCTTCCAACTGTACTTCTTCATCAGTAGGACATCTATCAAACTATTAAAGCCTGCACCCGTCTCAATAGGATACTGCACCGGAACACACTTAGAACCATAAATCTCTCGCATGCTTGAGATGAGGTTATCAAAGTCACACTTGTCAGAATCCAACTGATTAATAAGGAAGATAACAGGCTTCTTCAGCTTCTCAGTATAGCGGAAGATGTTCTGCGTTCCAACCTCTGGTCCATACTGGCCATTAATAAGGATAACAGCCTCATCAGTAACGTTAAGCGCAGTAATAGCGCCCCCAACGAAGTCATCACTACCCGGACAATCAATGATGTTAAGCTTCTTATTGTTCCATTCTACATGGAACACCGTTGGAAATACAGAATATCCATACTCCTGTTCGACAGGGAAGTAATCGCTAACTGTATTCTTAGCTTCAACTGAACCACGGCGTTTAATGACACCAGCTTCGAACAACATACTTTCGGCAAGGGTCGTCTTGCCGCTACCCGCACTACCAACTAAGGCAATGTTCTTAATCTCGTTTGTCTGATATACTCTCATATCTGATAGATTTAAGCTGTTAGTAATAATTTATTCGATTATAGGGGATAAGTCTTAACTCATCCATTCAGCGGTCTAAGTTAGGCATTTTCAATGAAAGCACCAAAGTTTCTTACGAAAAAAACAAGTTCTTTTAAAACTTATTAGTACATTTGCATTGTTTCTTGTAAGGCATACATTAATATATACACATACACGCTCTATCATGTTAGGATTATACATTCACATACCTTTCTGTGCCAGTCGTTGCATTTACTGTGGGTTCTATTCCACCGTACCAGCAAGGAAGAAGGATGAAAGACGTTCTGTTGAAGAACAGTATGTGGACGCTATCTGCCATGAGATGGAGCTGCGTGCGGAGAAAGACAATACGATGTCTGATGGGAGAACGACAGCTTTGACAAGTATCTACTTAGGTGGTGGTACTCCTTCACAGCTCTCTTTTAAGAGCCTACAGAAGATATTCCAAACAATAGATAAAGTATATCACATTGGTTTAGAATGGGATACAGAGAGCAACAGGTGCACCACTACCGCACCTATCGAAGTCACTATGGAGTGCAACCCAGATGATGTAACGGAAGAGTTTGCGCTGAGCTTGCGTTCACTACCTATCAATCGTATCTCAATGGGAGCACAGACCTTCTCCGATGAACGGCTACGTTTCCTACGCCGTAGACATACAGCTGACGAGGTGGAGACAGCTGTCAAGCGTCTACGAGACGTCAAGATCAAGAACATATCAGTCGACCTTATGTTCGGGTTCCCCAATGAGACGCTTGAAGAATGGGAGGAAGATATAGAGCGACTACTTGCTTTAGATGTCGAGCATATCTCTGCTTACAGTCTTATGTATGAGGAAGGGACTCCCCTCTACCGCCTCCTTCAAGCGGGAAAGGTAAAGGACATGGACGATGAACTTTATCGTCAGATGTACGACAGACTCATCGACCGCTTATCCGAAGCCGGTTATGAGCAATACGAGATTAGTAATTTTGCCAAGCTCAACACCCATCGTTCGATGCTTAAAGTTCAGAGTCCTTATCGTTCCCAACACAATAGTTCTTATTGGCACAACGTTCCTTACATAGGTATCGGTGCTGCTGCCCATTCTTACAGCAATGGTAAAAGAAGTTGGAACATAGCAGACACCAAGGCATATATCGCTGCTCTACAAGAAAACAGACGCCCTTGTGAGGAAGAAGAGATTGATGCTGACACCCATTATAACGATATGATAATGACAGCCCTACGCACTTGTGAAGGAATAAACCTATCGTCGCTCTCTGCAGAATACCGCACCTACCTCATGCGTCTTGCAACCCCTTTACTACAGCAAGGCCTATTGAAGGAAGATAACGGCCATCTCCACCTCACCCGCAACGGCATCTATGTCAGCGACTCCATAATGAGCGATTTAATGAAAGTATAAGTATAACATCACTATTCATCATCACCTAACATTCAACACTCCACCCTTTCACATCACTATTCATCATCACCTAACACCCAACACCCATCACCCAACACCCGACCCATGACCAACGAAGAATTTGAAAAGAACTGGGCAGAACACCGCAAAGAGGTTCTTGCCAACAACGAAGAGTATCAACACATTGCTCAGAGCTATAAAGGTTCAGGCTGGATAGACTATGTCATCTTCATTGCAGGCTTTGTTATCTGCGAGAACTACACCAAGACTATCGTAAACAGTATCGTACTTCAATATCTCCTTGCACTTGTAGGAATGATCTTGATATGGTTGGGCTATCGCCTTATCAAGAGTTTATTCAATAGCAAACAGACGTTAGAGGAGCTCGAAGAAAAGATTAAACAGCAGTATAGAGACTCACTTTCCAACTAATAAAAAACAATCAACCTCCGACCTTACAGTGACTGAAAAGCACTCTAAAGGTCGGAGGTTTCGTGTATTCAGCTTATCTGACTAATCTACTGATAAGCTTATTCTTTCTTTGCAGGCGTCTTCTCCTTTGCAGGTGGCAAGAGTAGATTTAAGATGACACCGACAACTGCAGAGAGACCGATACCGCTGATAGAGAAACTCTTATAGTTCAGTACAGCCCCACCAATACCCATTGTCAAGGTGATAGATATGATGATGATGTTACGTGTACGGTTGAAGTCTACCTTATGTTGGATAAGGTTTTGAATACCAACTGACGCTATCGTACCAAATAACAACAACATGATACCTCCTAAGACAGCTGGGGGAATACTCCGCAAGAGGGCACTCAGCTTACCGATGATCGAGAAGATGATAGCTGTAGCAGCTGCTATACGAATCACCTGAGGGTTGGTCACCTTCGTAATACTCATCGCTCCTGTCACCTCACTATAGGTTGTCACCGGTGGACCACCAAGGAAACAAGCTGCTAAACAAGCCAAACCATCACCCAACATCGTACGATGTAAGCCCGGAGACTCTGTGAAGTCTTTATCTGCAACGGCACTTACCACATAAACATCTCCCACGTGCTCTATCACTGGAGCTATCGCTACAGGTATCATATAGAGGAAGGCTTCCCAAGAGAACTGCGGCAAATGGAAGTGTTCCAACGCTGGAGGTAATGCTAACCAAGGGGCAGCTTTAACAGCAGTAAAGTCTACCACACCCATATACATAGCCACTAAATAACCTACAACGATACCACTAATTACTGGAACAAGCTTCATCAAGCCTCGTCCCATGGACAGAACGAAGACGGCAACACCTAAGGAGATAAAGGCAAGTATCCAATTTGTCTTTGCCATATCAACCGCTGACTTAGATAAAGAAAGGCCTATCAGAATAATTACAGGTCCTATCACGACCGGAGGGAACAGCTTGTCTAATAGTTTCTTGCCCTGCCATTTAATCAAAGCAGACATCACAAAGTAGACAAGGGCCACACCAGCGATTCCTGCCAAAGTCCCTGACATACCCCAATGGGCTGAGGCATAGACAATAGGGGCGATGAAAGCGAAGGAAGAACCTAAAAAAATAGGAACCTTACCTTTCGTTACAAAATGAAAGATAAACGTTCCTAAACCTGCTGTGAATAACGCTGTTGCCGGGTCAAGTCCCACAAGTAGAGGGACGAGGACCGTTGCGCCGAAAGCAACAAAGAGGAATTGAACTCCCACAATGGTCTTTCTCATTGGCGATAGTTGTAAATTACTCATGTAAAGAATGATTTTTATTAGGATAAGATGTATTGTCTTCTTTTCGGTTTACAAAAGTATAAAAAATGTGTGTCAATGTGGTTGGAAATGCTAAAAAAAAGACTTTTTGATAGAAAAAGTATGTCTTTATAGATGTTTACCCAATTCTTTTTGTATCTTTGATGTCGTCTTTTCTAAATCTAAACATACGCAACGCTATGGCCAAAAAGCTTCTATTCCTACCCATCCTACTCTTATTAGTTTGTTGTACACAATCTAAGAAGGCTTTACAGAAACTTGAACAAACTGCCAAGGAGGCTACAACAAGTTTGCAGCCTACCCTTGAGGACGCTGCCAAGAAGGCCGATCCCGACTATCAACTGTCTGAGAAAGAGGAGAGGTTGGTGTCTTCTTCTAATGCGTTCAGCCTTAAGTTGTTCCAACTACTTGCTAATAAAAAGGGGAAGGAGAGTGTGGCTCTCTCACCAATGGCCGTCATCTATTCGATGAATATGCTCAACAATGGGGCGAATGGGAAGACACAAGCGGTTATCTCAAAGGCTCTCGGCTATACTGCTGACGACCTTGATGACATCAACTCACTAAATAGAACGATGCTGATTGGTCAGAGAAAGGGAGGAATTGACGAACAGAACGATTCGTCAGGATACATGATTACGGCCAACTTCCTAATACTGAATGGGCAAACAAAGCTTTTACCCGATTTTCAAGAGGTCTTAGAACATGATTATTTCACCAATATTATCGACAATGCCAACACTCCGAAGGGAAAAGAAAGAGCAAACAAACTCTGTAAGACGATAACAAAAGGAGACATTACGAACTTGCCCATCAACCTCACAGGACCACGTGCTGCACAACTTTTCAATGCTGTTACGCTCAAAACGGCTTGGTCTTTACCGTTCTATAAGGAGCTTACTAAGTCCATGCCATTCCGTTGTGAAGATGGGAGAACACGCCAGGTTCGGATGATGATGAACGATGATACGATGCAAATGTACCAAGGCTATAACGCAAAGGACTATCAGGTGCTGCTAATGCCTCTACAGAACGGTTTTAGACTATATGCTATCCTACCGCTGAAGAAGGTTAACTTGCAGGATGTCATCCGTAAGTTAACCGTCAAAGAACTACGAAAAATAGCGCAAAGCACCAAGACATACGACAATGTAAACATACTGTTTCCTTGCTTTTCTACATCTTCGAATATCCCGTTGAAGCAGTTGTATGGTGACATGGGACTGGCGAATCTCTTCTCTCATGAAGCCGATTTCAGTAGGATGAGTGCGCAACCTCTTGCTGTCGATGATGTCTTCCAACAGATAAACCTGAATGTTAATGAAGACGGAATCAGTGCAAAAGCCATTCAAGTAACCCACATTGCTTATTTATCAGCAAATGATAATACATCTTCTTTCAGCTTCAAAGCCGACCACCCCTTCCTTTATTACGTCCTTGACAGGTATAATAACCTCTGTTTTATGGGGACTTATATGGGCGACTAAGACTGACTGAAGGGACATAGAAAGCAACAAATCTTCTACTACCCCACCTTCTGAATGAGGTTTCAAACGGTCTTTATCATATCAGAACACTCATCCCAAAATGCTTCGACAGGCTTCACCTCCTATTCATTTCTGAATGAAATAGGAGCATGAACACTGTGATAATCCCACGTAAAATTACGTTTAACCTATTGTGTCGTTTACATTCATGGAAGGAACGTAATGCGTAGTCTTGTTCATTCTACCCTTTGTCCATTCAAAGCTCGCCGTCGCTGTCGGTCATCTAAGCTGTTTAGAGTGTCCTGAAAAATCATTACAAACATCCTTGTAAAGCGTTGGGAACGAGAGAGCAAAGCACGTATAAAAGTGAGCATATAACATTCACATAATCAATCAGTTATACACACCACCAAAGAAAGGCGTCTTCAAGGGGCAAGAAGGGCATGTTTAAGAGGCAAGAAGGGCATGTTCTTGAACGTAGTTAGGCCTCTTCTTCATCCTTGAAGGGCAAGTATTGGTTTCAAGCCGATTGAAAACTATTTACAAGTCCACCATTTCCTTCGTTTATTATCATACCGTCTATCATTCTTCCTCCCTGTTGTCTACTGCTGTTTTAATACTTATCTCGTGATGTGCGATACCTTCTCTAAGATTCTCATAGACGTATCTCAGTGGTTACACTCCCCTCAACTCTGGAAGGGGCAAGTGTGCACTTTTCGCTTGACCACGTCTGTATCTTCTGCTCACCCATTCTTTCTATGAGAGAAGAAACCTTAACTTCTTATTCGATTTATTTGATACTCTCGTTTTTTTTATGTAAGTTTGCGGAATAAAGGGAGATGGAGATGGAGATAAATGATAGGTGATATCAACACCTAACATTTAACACCTACCACCATGGAGTTACTATGGAAGTAAGTTGAATTGCATTACATCAACACCTAACATTTAACACCTACCACCCATTTTCCCCCCTTACCCAACATTCAATACCCAACAATTAAAAACATGAAACAGAACCTCAAGAATGTTGTACTGGCCGCAGGACTTGCTTGCACAGCACTTACAGGTCAGGCACAAAACGTAAGACCGAAGACGACACAGACGGTCAGTAATTCGCTTATGAAACAGAGTACGCTACCTTTTAACGCTCCTGATTTCAGTCATATCAAGGGGACTGACTACCTACCAGCCATCAAGTTGGCTATTGCTGAGCAAAGAGCTGAGATAAAGAAGATTACAGACAACAAGCAGAAGCCTACTTTCACCAATACTATCTTAGCTTACGAGCGGAGTGGAAAGAACTTGGAACGTATATCAAACATCTTCTATGCACTCGTATCAGCCGATAAGACAGGAGAAATAGAGAAGGCTCAAGGAAGCATAGTACCCTTAATGACGGAGTTTGAGAACGAGGTTAAGTTTAATCAGAAGTTCTTCCAACGTATTAAATATGTATATGACCACGAATACAATACGCTCAAAGGCGAGGATAAGAAGCTGTTGGAAGTAGTCTATAAAGACTTCACTCATGCTGGTGCCTTGCTCCCAAAGGAGAAGATGGCACGTATGCAAGAGATTAATAAGGAGTTGGCAAAACTTCAGCAGGACTTTGGTGATATGCTCCCGAAAGCTGCCAATGAGGCAACAGTATGGGTCAACGATGTGAAGGAACTGTCTGGTCTCAGCGAAGCAGATATTGCTCAGTGCAAGAAAGATGCTGAGAGCCGTGGCGGTAAGGCACCTTATTGTATCGTGATTACGAACACCACACAGCAACCCATCCTTGCAAGCCTCGACAACCGTAGTCTACGTGAGCGTGTCTACAATGCTTCTATCCATCGTACAGACGGTACGGGGGCTTACAACACCTTCCCTATCATCGTGAAGATAGCACGTCTTCGTGCTGAGAAAGCGCAGTTGATGGGCTATAAAAACTATGCTTCATACTCGTTGGAGAAGACTATGGCAAAGAACACGGATAATGTCTATGCCTTTCTCCGCCAGATGATTGGTGCTTATAAACCAAAGGCTGAGGAGCAGACAAAGGCGATTGAGGAGTATATGAAGGGGCAAATGAACAAGTTAGCGAGTGGACAAGAGAACAAGTTGACAGGTGAACAAGCGAACGCAAATAACTCGTCTACCAGTCAACCAGTCAACTCGTTTACTGCTCTCCAGCCCTACGACCGCTTCTATTATTCGTCAAAGATGAAGAAGGACCAGTTCAACTTCTCAGATGATGACGTGAAACCTTACTTCAATCTTGACTCTGTTCTTGTCAATGGTATCTTCTATGCGGCCCATCGCGTCTATGGTCTTAGCTTCCGTGAACGTAAGGATATCCCGACTTATCATAAGGACATGAAGGTATTCGACGTACTTGATGCTGATGGTAAGCAGTTGGCTCTGTTCTATTGTGATTACTTCCGCCGTCCAACAAAGCGAGGTGGTGCATGGATGAGTGCCTTCCTCAAGCAGAGCTTAGATAGGAATCAGAAACCATTAATATATAATGTGTGCAACTATGCGAAGGCGCCAGAAGGTCAGCCTACACTCCTTACTTGGGACGAGACACAGACGATGTTCCACGAGTTCGGACATGCCCTGCATGGTATGCTATCTCATTGTAAGTATAACACATTGAGTGGTACGGCCGTAGCACGTGACTTCGTAGAGATGCCATCACAGTTTAATGAGTCGTTCGCAAGTATTCCAGAGGTGTTCAACCACTATGCACGCCATTACAAAACCAATGAGCCTATGCCTGACGCATTGCGTGAGAAGATGCTTGGATCGCTCAATTTCCTTTCGGCATACGCATTGGGTGAGAACCTTGCAGCGACCTGCTTGGATATGGCTTGGCATTGTCTCTCTCCTTCAGAGGTTCCAACAGCTGAAGAGGCACCGGCCTTTGAGAAGAAGGTGTTGGCTGAAATTGGTCTACTAAACGCTCAGATACCTCCTCGTTATTCAACTTCTTACTTCAACCACATCTGGGGTGGAGGTTATGCAGCAGGTTATTATAGCTATCTATGGAGTGAGGTATTGGCCGTGAATATTGCTGACTATTTTGCAGAACACGGTGCACTGACTCGTAAGGTGGGTGATGATTTCCGCCGGAAGGTTCTCTCACGTGGTAATACTCGTGACCTTATGACTATCTTCTCAGACTTCACTGGCCTAAAGGCACCTGATACAAAGGGTCTTCTGAAGGCCAGAGGGATGTAGAAAGAACATCTATCGCTATCAGCCTCAGCCCCATCCTCTCTCCGACAGGAGAGGGGTGTGGACATCGAGATAACCCTATCAATTAGATAAGTAATGGGAAACGATAAGACAAGAAACAAGTCAAAGGATGCCCAAACGATTGGGATAACGCACTGTTCACACCTCTTTCTACGAGGGAGAAGATGGGGGAGAGGCCGTCTTTTCATCTTATTCCTTCTACTCTTCTTAACGCTTAACTTTGGCGTAAAAGGCTATTGGAAGATAAAGTCTTATTCATTCCAAAGCCAATTCAAAGACGTGTGGGAAATCTGTCACAACAAGGGGTTTAACGAAGACTACTGTGTCCTCGTTGATTTCTCACGCCCATCAGGTGAGGACAGAATGGCTATCATCGACTTAAACACATTATCCGTGCTCGACACAGGACCTTGTGCACACGGCAAAGGAGAAGGCAACAGTGCGTGGAAACCACGCTTCTCAAACAAGGAGGGAAGTAAATGTTCGAGTCTTGGACATTTCAAGATTGCTGAGAAAAGTTTTTCTGCTAATGTTGGACTACGCTTTGCCCTTGATGGTCTTGATAGTTCAAACGATAATGCACGACGGAGACATATCTTCATTCATAGCTCCCGTTACGTGGGGATTATGCACCACCTAACCTCCTATCTTCCACTCTCCAATGCTTCGTGGGGATGCTTCACTACAAGCCCAGCTATGCTGAAGAAGATCGAAGCCATCTGTGATAAAAGCAAGAAACCCATCTTGCTTTATGCCTATAACTAAGTTTGATGAACAAAAGATGATGACGAAACTGTCTTTGAAAAGACTCCTGACTTGCATTCTACTGACAATGCTTGTCACCCTCAGCACACGTGGGCAAGCCCTTTGTGTCATTGATGGTACACCCCTACCCGACTCCCTCTTGCATGTCACTATCGATGAGATGCGTTCGGATTCGGCCAAAGAAATTGTGGCAAACAGACTCAGACTTATTCCTCCCTATGCCATTGAGTCCATACAAATATTCTCAACAGAAGAACAGATAAAGCAAGGGAAAAATATTACTTTCTGTAAGACTCCAAGAGACATCGTCATCATTAGGACCAACTCCTTTGCTGAACTACAATGGATAATAGATGGTAGACCGATAAAACCACATAAGCGGTTGACTATCATTGAGTATATGCTCTCACCCAAAAGCATAACAGAAGCAATGCCAAAGGGGATTAAGACTACTGATATCTCCGCTCTACACCTTATTACATATAGGAAGGACCCACGACAAGAGATGCGTCCGACCATCATTATTGAAACCCGAAAAGCCTCTACTAAACCCTCTAAAAGAAGGAGATAAGGTAGTGGGATAAACCGTTCTCTCCTTAACAAATAGGCAAAGGGATACTCACGCATGACAAACAAGGAATGGGAGATGATAAGTAAAAGGTGCTTATAAAGATAGAATAGACAAGGGTAAATGAGTAGTAAAAGCATAGCCTACCTTGTAGAGGTAGTTAGCTATTTATCTCATTCTCCACAGATTAGAAGGATATTATCTCTCCTCTCTATGCAAACGAAAAAACATCTATAAATGGATAGACCAACATCATACGGCAAAAAGACCGAACCAATGAATAATAACGAACAGTCAGCCAATACGACACCCTCCCTTTCTGGAGATCTGAAGGAGACTTCCTTTATCTCTCAATCACTCTCCCTTCCTCGCAGAAGTGTATCGGCAGTCCTCATCCTACTCAATGAAGGTTGTACAATCCCATTCATTTCTCGCTATAGAAAGGAACGTACAGGAAACCTCGATGAGGTTCAGATAACCGATATCAGCGAACTTTACGACCGTTTGAAAGAACTCGGTAAACGTAAGGAAACTATCCTCAAGACCATCCGTGAGCAGGGGAAACTCACAACAGCATTAGAGACTAAGATTCAGTCTTGTATGGATGCTACCGAACTGGAGGATATCTACCTACCTTATAAACCTAAACGACGCACACGAGCACAGATTGCTCGTGAACAAGGATTGGAGCCTTTAGCAATGGAGATCATGAGCGTGGCAGCCTCTTCTAACCCTTCTGTAGGGAGGAGAACAGCTCTTTCCTGCTTATCCGAAAAGGAGAGAGACAAGCTTGCAAGTGCTTGGCAGGAATATCAAGGAGGGACCAAAGGGTCTTTATTTGCCCGTGAGCATGTAGATATTTCAACCCTTTTGGAGGGATTAGGAGAGGCTTCTCTCACCCTTTCGAAGGAGTTAGAAGGAGCCTTAGACATCATCGCCGAGATTGTATCAGAGAACCAGCAAGCACGTAATACCGTCCGCACAGCTTACCATCGTGGGGCCATCATCTCATCAAAAGTTATCAAGAAGATGAAGGATACAGACGAGGCACAGAAGTTCTCCGACTACTTCGATTTCTCTGAACCACTCCGTCGATGCAACAGCCATAGGCTACTTGCCATGCGTAGAGGTGAGTCTCAAGGTATTCTACGAGTAAGTATTACGATTGAGGGGGAGGAATGTATCTCACGTCTAACACGGCAGTTTGTACGTGGACATAGTCTTTGTCAGGCCCTTGTCAGCCAAGCTGTTGAGGACTCTTTCAAGCGTCTTATCAATCCAAGTATGGAGAATGAGTTCGCAGCCTTGAGTAAGGAACGTGCCGACGAAGAAGCTATTAAAGTCTTTACAGAGAACCTCCGTCAACTTCTCCTGTCCCCTCCACTTGGTCAGAAACGTGTTCTTGCCCTCGACCCCGGCTTTGCCAATGGTTGTAAGATAGCTTGCCTTGACGAACAGGGTAGCCTTCTTCATCACGAGATAATCTATCCGCATCCTCCACGCAACCAGGTGAGACAAGCCACGGAAGCCCTGCAAAGGATGATAAAGACCTATAAGATTGAGGCTATTGCCATTGGTAATGGTACGGCAAGTAGGGAGTCAGAGACTTTCATTAGTAATATTCTCCAAGACACAACGAACGACTTTGGGAATATATTAAGATATGTAGTGAGCGAAGACGGTGCTTCCATCTATTCTGCTTCACCCGTGGCACGTGAGGAGTTCCCCGATGAAGATGTTACTACACGTGGTGCTGTATCCATCGGACGAAGGCTCATGGACCCTCTTGCCGAGCTTGTGAAAATCGACCCGAAGAGTATCGGTGTCGGACAATATCAGCACGATGTCGACCAATCAAAGCTCAAGCACTCACTCGACCAAACGGTGATGAGTTGTGTCAATCAGGTGGGAGTCAATCTCAATACAGCTTCTCGTCACTTACTTACCTACGTTAGCGGACTCGGTCCGGCCCTTGCTCAGAACATTATCGACTATCGTCATGAGAACGGTCCCTTCACTTCTCGTACCCAATTAAAGAAGGTGAAGCGTCTGGGTAATACTGCTTACCAACAATGTGCAGGCTTCCTTCGCATCCCCAATGCCAAGAACCCGCTCGACAACTCTGCTGTTCATCCCGAAAGCTACCACATTGTTGAACAGATGGCAAAGGACCATGGTTGTACGATAAAGGACCTGATCGGTAATAAGTCACTCTTGTCTCAGATTGATATCCAACGCTACATTCATAAAGGTCTTACCTCTCTAAGTCAAAGCAGTCTCCCTCCTCGTTCCTCCTCTCCTGTAGAGAAGGTGAATACAGGTAATGGTTCGCAGAGAAGAGGGTCTAATAGTAAGTCTTCTGCAACTGATAGTGAGATTGCAACAATCGCCTTTTCAGGAGGTGCGAAGAAGACCTATTCTTCTCTTTCTGAGGGTTTGAGCGAGTTATCTCTCACCCCTTCTGAGGAGTTAGGAGAGGCTACCCTACGTGATATCATAGCCGAACTTGAGAAGCCAGGACGTGACCCACGTGGCGAGGTGGAGGTCTTCGAGTTTGATAAGAACGTCCATTCCCTCAACGACCTCATTGTTGGAATGGAACTACCGGGTATTGTAACGAACATTACCAACTTTGGTGCGTTCGTTGACATCGGTGTTCATCAAGACGGACTTGTACACATCTCCCAGCTCTCCGACCGTTTCGTCTCCGACCCCACACAGGTTATTCGCCTCCATCAGCACGTCCGTGTCCGTGTTGTTGAGGTCGATATGCGTCGCAAACGCATTGGATTAAGTATGAAGAATATCAAACAATAAAGATATGAATAAGACAAAGAAGACCCTTGCTTACTTAGGTGGCATAGCATTTACAATCTTAGGAATATGGCTCCTTACCATGGATACCTCCACAACAACCTATCCTGTTTGGAAGATAAAGGTTGCTGGTGTACTCTCCGTCACCTTCTTTGGTGGAAATGTTTTATACATGACTTATAGAAAGATAAGGCTTATCATAAACCATAAGAAAGATATTGAGTTTACTGATAGCGGCCTTTCTATCTATGGAGCTAAGGAGATCATGTGGCGTGAAATAGCCGACTTCGATTTGATACGCTTTAAGGGTAATAGGTTGATAACCATCCAAATGAAGAATCCTACAGAGGTTCTTGCAAGCGAACCATCGTGGATAAAACGCAAGACAATGGAATACAATCTAAAAACTATCAATGCCAACTACGCTTTCCCTGCTTATTTAATAGATGGAAGAGCCGAGGAAGCACTTGCATTGTGCAAAGAGAAGTTAGCAGAACATCAATAAGATTAGTTGTCAACCAGTACTCCACCACCCTTGGCGGCCTCATGAGTCTGATAAGCCAACACTCTCGCTTCTAATAATAAACGACATATAAACCAGATGGATATGAGCGATAACCTCTTACTCTATATCAGTTCTATTTGCTGCGTACTCCTCACAATCTATCAGCTATGCGGTCGTCATAAAAGGACAGGGGCCTTATCAGCTATTGCATTATTAGCTTACTCTCTCCCACTCTACTATCTCTTCTTCTTTCATTCAGACTATGGAGCAGGGCTTACATGGTGGTTTTACCTCCTTGCACTTAACCTTCTATACATCCTCTCAACAGTTATAAACATCATCATAAACGCCGTTCAAAATAGGAGGTAACATCGTTCTCTAACAAGAGAAATACTATTACATATTATACAAGATAAGTTTTATTTTTGTTTGCTGTCATATTTAACATTTCATACAATCCCCCTGTAAACTAATAAGTTAGGTGATGAGATAGGATGACAGTAATGACAGCAACTTTTATTTTGGGTGGAGAAACGTATTATCTATGTACAGAGACGGAGCGTGTTGGGAGTACTCATTTATCATAGAGTTAGCCAATACTGTCTCAAGAGACGGAGATGAACACCATAAAGCGTGATGCCTCTATCACTTGAAAAGGCGATAACATCATTTTAAGTACATCAAAGAGAGGTAGAGAGTACCGTCATTCTCTTCTCTTTAAATTAATCAATATAAAATATGGGAATACTTTTCGTTCTTATTTTCTGGGCCGTTATCTTCCTACTACTATCCTTAGTATCAGGCTTACTAACGCTTCCCTTTACTTATTTCCTTTGTAAAGAACAGAGGAAAAGGAGGATGATACTCTCCTTCTTCACGCCGGGTGTGGCTCTTTTCACCTACGCTGCAAGTAGCTTAGTAGCAATGATTACCATCGCAATCATTCTTGGAACGGATATAGGAATTGGTGATAGCTGGAGCACACCACTGAAGAATAACTACGAACTGAGCAGTATTGATACACCCGACAATGGAGGTATATGCAAGAAAGACGACCTTTACAACGAGATACTAATATCTGACGTTACACACATACAAGTGATTGGTGACTCTGTGATCGGTAAGGCGGACGGTAGATACTTTATATTTAATCTACAGGACGGGACCCATACTGACAGTCTTACCTATCAAGGTCTTACACGCCAAATAAGTCCTTTTTCCATCCACCTCATTGATAATAACACCTACTACTGGGACCAAAGAAGAACAGCCTACATCATTGGTGGCGTACTATCTCTCCTATTAACTATCCTCGTCGTACGGCTTTTCTGGTGGATAGGTCTACATGTTTTTCAAAGGAGACAACAAGGGTCATAACTTCTCAACCATATAAATCCGTCTCAAAGCAGTATCAAGCAAATAAAGAACAGACCGCCCATTATCCTGCAACCAGTCCCAATTCCCCTCTGCTTACAGGCCACACTCCCCTCATCCTGTGTATTTACAAAATAACTTACGAGTACGATGTCACTCCGCCAACGGTCTCTCTCTACTAATAAGTAAGGTTCTTCCGTTAAATGTGTGGACGCTTTTCGTAGTGCTTTAACGTAAGAGCCAA
>ERZ772974.224-NODE-224-length-44836-cov-6.332105_pt1 | contig 44836 bp, 44 predicted proteins | sample MGYA00580671_ERZ772974 | MGnify/ENA primary metagenome ERZ772974 (study PRJEB29015, sample SAMEA2738065) | human oral metagenome | biome: human oral; feature: human-associated habitat; material: saliva | place: China | collected 2218 ... | reverse complement strand
TTCAAAGTCATCTTCCAAGAGTGTCTTTACACATTAGACAAAATAAAAGGGAGGGCTATGCAGGTATTATCGGCTCTATGTCGAATAACAACTGTAAGCAAAAATGAAAATGAGAATAGAGTTTATAAAAAAATGGACTAAAACTAAAGTCAATCATAAGCACAAAAAAGATTTAATACATAGAATAAACTTTGTAATGGCGGTATATTCAGATCCAGCATGAACAAGAATAGTAGGACTAACAATGGTTTATATAGAAAGGATTAAGGTAAATTATGCAAAAAACATTTCTTAAGAAACAACTTTTTTTTACAATATTATTCATAATTTCAATCTTATATAATATTATTAACAAAAATAAAGAAAATATTACTTTTTTGGTAATTTTATTATTAGTATTTTCTTTTTGTAATTATATATATAACTATAAAAAGAAATAATTTAATAAATAAAGGCTCTACCCTTAATATGAGTAATTATGGAATGGTCCCTTCAGGATTGATTACATATAATAACCGTGCTAGGGGAGTCATTATAAGTGGAATGATTAATTTAACACCAAGGATAAGTGTGAGGTTTTATTGGATAGGGCCTCAGTAAGGAGGGTTTATTATGTTAAGAGTAATAATTATTATCTTGGCTTTTCTTATAGCAGTATTTATATGGTTGCCAAACTCTTTAAAAAGTCCATTTATAATAAAGAATGAAAAAATAATATTGACAATATTATTCACTATTTTATCTATAGTAAGTATATATTATATAACATAATTAGGAAAGAATCATGACAACCCGTCCAACGGGTAGTTTACAGGTTGTATAATATTTAGCGTTGGGAGAGAATTTTTTCTCTCACCAACGCTAAATATTATACAACCAATTATCACCAACGTTATTTGACAGAGAGCCTAAATATTCTAACTTGGAAGTAAAACAAAAAGAGACTCAAGACGTTGAACAAGTCAACGAACAAGAGTCAATTTAACATTTTTTAATACTTGTTGATGTCTACATTATAGCATAAAACAAGAATATAAAACAAGGGGCTTAATTGTCCCCTGTTTTATATTCTGAGAAGTTTATTTTATTTTTTTCAAAAATGTAAATTCTCCATGTTCCTCTCTAATCTTCAATAAAAATTTTCTGGTAAAATCTAAATTATATTTATCCTTATTCAAATAGGATATTCCTTCTAAAATAGAATCATTAATTGAAATTATTTTTATTAATTTTTCATGAATATCTTCTATACTAGGTATAGTGCCTTTTGATATAAATTCTTTTTGATAGCCTACCAGCAACTCAACAAAAATCTTTCTATATGACTTAAAATCCAATGCTTTATCTAAAACGATAAAATTTATATCGTAAATCATATCTTCATGATTATTTATAATTATTTCTAACAATAGATTTGTTATACAACTCGATTTCAGTTCAGAATTTAGCTCCTCTACATTATCGTCATTTAAATACATAATACTACCTCAATCTAATCTCCTTTGTTAATTTAAAATTAAGAATATTCTTCACTTTAAATTAACAAAAATTAACTGTTATGTCAATATGAAAATTATTTTTTTGCATTTTAATCATTTTCGTAAATTGCAATAATAAGTTGAACATTGATAACTAAAAATCCATATCATGAAGCTGTCTGTCGTGATTGTCTTGAACACTTGACTGAAATGCTCGCTATATGTTTTTTGAAGATCATTAAAGGCTCCCATCACAGAGTCTGCATGACGATTCTTGATTGGCAACATCCAGTATACAAGGAGACAGTACCTCTGCGTATCTCATTACGAACGGTGTTTGGAGCATAGCCGATTTCTTTGGCGATTTTGTTAGCTGACCATCCATCTTTCAAGCGAATCTGAATCAAAGCTCGTTCATCATAAGAAAGATGTTTCCCCTTTTCGTGTTTAGTTGTGGTAGAATATACATAATCCATAGTGATAATAACGTAGTTATCACTGATGATTCTATAGTAATTAGTGGTAAAGAGTATAAAAATGAAAAAGAATTAGAAGAATTATTAATTACAGCTGAACAAATAGACACTGAAAATAGAAAAATATTATCTAAATAGATTCTATAACTGTGATAATAGAAAGAGGTGAATTATATAAAAAAAGCAAGATTTGCAAATAGACTTTGGAAAAAAATCCCTCTAGAGGTAAATAATATGAGGAATGACTTAAATATAGATGAAATTTTCATACCATATTCCTTTGAAGAATGGAATATGAAACATATGGACACAAAAAAAATATACATACTAAATCTTTTATTGAATACATTAGATTTTAAAAGAAAAAACGATACAAGATTTTCGATTGGATGGTTTAATTTATCAACTGTGTCTGACTCATCTATATTAATTTTCAATAATCAAATTGAAACAAAAAAATTTATCAATAAAAAAACAGATAATAAAAAAGCAGACAAAGATGGTTTTTATTTTTTCTTGCAAGCAATCAAGTATGATGATTTGCCCAACAATATAAAAAAAATAATAAAAATGAGTAATATACCTGATATAAAAGATGAGTATTCCGTAGAATATTATATCGGTATTTCAGATAATATAAAAATTAATGATTGCTATGTGAAAGAATATTATTTGATATTAAGATGAATTGACGAAGTATATATTAATAATAAAATACAACTCAATATCTGATTTAATAGCAAGTATTGACAAGTATGAATAAAAGTCTGTTATAATTGTATTAGCTGAGATATAAGCAGTGTGACTGCACAAATAAAAGCCTATGGTGTCCTATGCCATAGGCTTTTTTATTGGGCTAATTGCCTTTAAAATACGGTTGTATAATATTTTCATATTTAATTAATTCATCTTAAATGGCGGAGAGAGAGGGATTTGAACCCTCGGTGCAGTTTCCCACACACCCGCTTTCCAGGCGAGCCCCTTAAGCCACTCGGACACCTCTCCGTATTATTTCCACCTAGATAATAATACCACAAGTAGTCCAATTTTATAAGCCCCTATTTTAATTATAGTCAATAAATTCCTGCATATTGTAAATCTTCCTATTCATGATACCCCCCACTGAACGGAAGCCCACCCCATAATAACCAAGGGAAGGATCAGTAAGCTCATACTGTTTCAAGGCCTGAGTCCAGAGTTCCCTCTCTTCGTAGCTAGGGTTCTTAACATGTATAGCTGGGTCATCATAGGTAGGTTGGGATGAGTAGAAGGTATAGTTCCTAGAATTCTTCTGACAGAATTCCTTTACCCCATCATGACAGGCAAAGTGGTCCACATTACCACCACTCTTGTCATGATTATTTTTAGCAAGACTCTTATAGGAAAAGTTGTTGCCATGGTCTGTTTCAAACTTTTCGATAGCCCTTATGACAGTATCCTTGTCTATTTCCAGGTTTCTATTCTTGGTAAATATTACATTTTCCTTATTTACACCCATGGTTTCAAGGGCCCTTACCATCTCCATATCCCTTAGGTAGGTAAAGTCTTCCCTACTGATCCTGCTCCTGCTAGTCCTTATAAATTCACGGTCTAGGGACTCATATATCTTACTCTTGCTACCATCTGTCATCAATATTAGGTAAACCTTCCTGCCGTCCTTTACATCTCTGATTATATCCAGACCCATATCTATTGTCTCATCATCCTGGTGGGGATTTATGTAGACTACATTCGTTATATACTTTTTAACCAAGCCACCTACAGCCACTATCTTTTGGAAGTGATAATCGTGGACCTCTTCACTAGTCTTTTTTACCAATACTATGTTGGCCTTCATTGTTGCTGCAAGAGGAGATGCCGCTACAGTGTCTGCAAAGGTAAGACCTGAGGCTACCAGACTATTCTTAGATTCAGGGTAATAGTCCTTTTGGATAGTTCTAGATGTCTGGTACCTATCGTGACCACTTATCCTTCTCGCCTTGCCTATCTTGGCCATGGACTCATTACTAATTGTATTTTCGCCTCCAATTACCAAGACCTCTTCAGCCCCATAGTCATTTATTATCTTTGCCATATTATCATCTATATCCTTAGGTACCAATAGCATAGGCACCTTGTTGGCAAAGGAGTAAGATGACATAGATAGGCTGTCTGCAAAGACCTCACTGCTGGCCAATATTAGGCTCTTCTTTGGATTGCTATTATTTTTATTGGCAAATTCTCCACACTTGTATGATAGGTCAAAGGGTTTTTCAGCACTAATTTTTGTAACCTTACAACCCTCTCCAACAAGGTCAGATTCAAGTTTTGGGTTAATATTACAACCAACGAGGTAGGCATGCTCTGCCCTCAGCCTAATCATCTCTGCCCTAGTCCCCTTATCAAGTCCAGCCTTGCCATTTAATAGTATAGGTGCATCTAGGTAGGCCGATACCTGGATGGCAGACATACTGTCTACATAGTTTGACCCGTCCACTATTATAACCTCATCTGAATGGTCATAAGCCATCTGTGATATGAGTCTAGATGTTTCCTGCCTGTCCTTGCCACTCAGATTTATATAGTCCTTGCTGGAATCAGTTAGAAATTGGTCAACTTGTCTTTCTCCATAGGCATCTGCCTTTGGTCCACCAAACAAGCCCATACTCATACTAACCACACCGGCAAGCACTAGGCCTCTATTTAAAAACTTATTCATTGATATACCTCCGAACAATATAATTTTACATGAAAGTCTCTCCTATCAATAGAATATCACATAATACCTTGCTTGTAATTATATTTTAGTCCATAATTTATTAATTTTATATTTTTTGAGATTTTTCCGCTAAAGGTCCTCTATCCTAGGCTTACTTGATTTTTCCTGCCTTCTTTCCCTGAAGAAATCAGTCAAGAGCTTGCTGGCCTCTTCCTCAAGCAGGCCAAACTCGTAATAGATCTTCCTGTCCCTATAAACCTCTAGCTTGAAGTTGTTATGCTTGCCCACCAGGTGGTTTTTCTTGTGGCTGGCACCTATATATAGGCTTTTTATCCTAGAATTCTCTATGGCTCCAGCACACATTAGGCAGGGCTCCATGGTCACATACATCTGGCAGTCGTATAGCCTCCACCTAGATAGGGTCTTGGCTGCATTTTGTATGGCTACCATCTCTGCATGCTGACTTGGGTCCCCTGTCAGCTCTACCTGGTTAAAGCCCCTACCCACTATCTTTCCATCATGGACTACAACTGCACCAATAGGGGTCTCCCTAATGGTATAGGCCTTTTTAGCCTCCTTGAGGGCCTCAGACATAAAATACTCCTTGTCCTTGTCATCTATTTGATATGGGTCCCTAACTGGCTGGTCTGACCTGTCAAGCTCCCTAGCATGGCCACAGGACCTAAGGTCAGGACCTTTATCCTTCATGATGCCTGACATAAGGGACACACCATGGGCCCCTCTAGCAAGGACCTGGTCTACCCTGTCCAAACAGATACCACCTATGGCATATACAGGCAGACTAGATATCCTGCACATTTTGTCTAAAAAGTCTAGTCCCCTAGGCTCTAGTCCCTTCTTGCAATCAGTTGGAAATATGTGTCCTGCGAATATATGGCTAGCCCCCAGCCTTTGAGCCTGGCTAGCCTCCTCAGGCGAATGGGTTGAAACCCCTACATGGTCAAAGTAACCTATAAAGCACCTGTACTTATTCACATCCTCGGCCAGTTCTAGGAGGTCATGGAGGGGCATATGTATATTTTTTATCCCCAACTTCATGGCAGATCTCCAGAATTTGTGGGCATAAAGGTCTATGCCATGGGTCTGGCACAGTACTTGTGTTTCACCAAGTAATTTTAGGTAGACTTCCTGGTCTAAGTCTTTTTCCCTCAAGACCAGGCCTTCTATTAGGAAATCCTCCAGATATATTCCCTGCCTATAGGCTACAAATACCTCTTCAAGCCTCTTTAAAAGACCCTCCTGGCAGATTTTCCTATTGGTTATGACCATCAATTTTTTCTTATTATTACTTTCCCCTCTTTTTTCCATATTACTCCTTATTTGATACCCTCTTTAGTTAGGTTTATATAATCACTCATTACTGGCTGTAGGCCACCAGACTTTATAGCTTCAAAGACCTCGTTAACATCTCTTGTATCAGCTATTTCAAACTGTTCATCGCCCTTTTCACTTTCAATTTCCTCAGAATGACTTCCTATACCCGTACTTACACCAGCAGATATTTTGGTAGCTGCTATCCTTATAATATTGTCCCTAAACCTTGGCAACTCCCTAGTTGATACCGTAATACTGGCAAATGGCAGGAAGATCCTATAGGCACAAATTATCTGTAGTAGTTGGGTTTCGTGAACATCCTTTGGATTTATTTTATCATTATTTATAATAGGTCTCAACCTTGGACATGAAATTGCTATCTCTGCATGGGGGTACTTTTGCTGGAGTAGGTAGGCATGGTAGCCTGTAGCAAAGGCATCCTTCCTAAAGTCATCCAGTCCTAGTAGGGCTGCAAAACCTACCCCCCTCATTCCCCCTCTCAGAGCCCTCTCTTGAGCATTTAACCTATATGGAAAGACCCTCTTATGGCCCGCTAAATGTAGGGTTTCATACTTGTCAGAATTATAGGTTTCCTGAAATACTGTCACATAATCTGCCCCGCATGAATTAAGGTAGGCATACTCATCAGTGTTCATAGGATAGACTTCAAGACCCACTATACTAAAGTACTTGCTGGCCAACCTACAGGCCTCTCCTATATACTTTACATCGGAGTGCTTCCTGCTCTCTCCAGTCAGGATTAATATTTCTTGAAGGCCTGTCTCCGCTATGGCCTTCATTTCTTTTTCTATCTGGTCGAAATTTAGCCTAGACCTCTTTATCTTGTTGTGGGAATTAAAGCCACAATAGATACAGTAGTTCTCACAGTAGTTGGCTATATATAGGGGGGTAAACATATATATGGAATTACCAAAGTGGGCCCTTGTCTCCCTCTGGGCTCTCTGAGCTATCTCTTCTAAAAAGCCTTGGGCAACTGGTGATAGGAGGGCCTGAAAGTCCCTTGGAGATAGAATATCCTTGGCAAGGGCGGCTTTGACATCACTTGCAGTAAATGAATCATAGTCATAGGCCTCCATCTGGTCTATTACCCTGGTCATGATGTCTGATTCAAGCCTTTCCATCCCATCCATATATTCCATGTGGTTAATCTTCTTCATACCTGCCACCCCCTAATCCTCTAAAAATCCTGTTAGTGGTGATGAAGCAACCCCACCCTTTTCTATAACCCTACCTAGCTTGGCTAGGTAGGCCAGCCTACCAGCCTCTATAGCCTGCTTGAAGGCCTGGGCCATCATAGGTATATTTCCAGCAGTTGCTATGGCAGTATTAGCCATTATAGCTGCAGCCCCCATTTCCATAGCCTCACAGGCCTGGGACGGTCTACCAATTCCTGCATCTACAATTACAGGTAGGTCTATTTCATCTATCAAGATCTGGATAAAGTCCTTGGTAACCAAGCCCTTGTTTGATCCTATTGGAGATCCAAGTGGCATTATGCAGGCTGCCCCTGCATTTTTAAGGTCCCTGGCCACATTTAGGTCCGGGTACATATATGGCATAACTATAAAGCCCTCCTTGGCAAGGATTTCTGTAGCCCTTATAGTCTCCTGGTTGTCTGGTAGCAGGTACTTTGAGTCCCTGATTACCTCTATCTTTACAAAGTCACCACAGCCACACTCTCTTGACAGCCTGGCTATCCTAACTGCTTCTTCTGCATTTCTTGCTCCAGATGTGTTCGGTAAAAGGGTAACCCCCTCGGGTATGTAGTCTAGTATATTTTCAACCTGGCCTCCCACTGCCCTCCTCAGGGCTAGTGTGATAATTTCTGCTCCGGCATACCTTACCGCACTATCTATAAGGTCTAGGGAATACTTACCTGACCCCAATATAAACCTAGAATTAAACTCTCTTCCACCAATTATCAACTTATCATCCATAATTATTTCCTCCCTAATTTTTATCCTTAAATAATATATTGTTTTGAAATTACAAACCTGATTTTTTCATTCTATCCTTCTAGGCCCAAAAGTAGCCTAAGTATTATATTGGCCTGGTGACCTGCACATATACTGACCCTAGGCGCCATCATGCCAGGTATAAGTTCAAAGTCAGACCTCTCATCACCACATATATAGAGCCTAGATAACTTCCTTCTAGTCCTAATTAGATTGGCATCACCAAGACCTGCCATACCCGAAGCAGCTACCACTAGCTTGTCATCGGAGTTGGCCAGGACCTCTGATACCACCATTGACTTTGTAGCTGGATCATCAAGGGCCTCACATATTATTTGTTGGCCTTTGACAATGTCCATAATATTGACCCTATTGATTTTAGTATCTATGACCTCTAGGTCTATAAAGGGGTTTATGGACCTGATAACCTCTACCAGGGCCTGGGTCTTTTTCATACCTATATGGCCCAGGCTATAATACTGCCTGTTTAGGTTTGAAGCCTCCACCTGATCAAAATCAACCAAGACCAGCCTGCCTATACCAGACCTGGCCAGGTAGACTCCTATATTAGATCCCAGGCCTCCAAGGCCCAAAATACAGACGCTGGACCTATCCAAGACCCCATCTGTGTCACCTATATTTCTCTTAAATATATCCTGAGGGCCTAGTACCATTCCTCCTATATTTATATTTTCCAGTCCCTTGTATATACTTCTCTTTAAGCTAATGACATTCTCTTCTTTTTCCCTAGACTTCTCGAATTTACCCTCTATCTTAGCCACCCCCTACAAAACAAACTATCTCTACCTTGTCCGACTCATTGATTATATAGTCTCCATAGGTTCCCCTTTTTATAATGGTCCCATTTACCTCTACGGCCAGCCTATCTACATCAAAGCCTTGATCTTGCAAATATTTAAGTAGACTTTGACCTTCCGCCAAGACTTCTTTCCCATTTATAATCGCCATGATTTCACCATCCTTTTTCGTGTAAATATTCATTTTTGCCGAAAAAAAACGCACGAAGGAAGCCTACACCCGTGGTGGTGTACCCCTTCGTGCGACGTTAATCAACACTCTGATGTTATTTTACTATATTTTTACTACAAATACAATAGGAAATCGATATTTTAAACGATTTTATTGACTAAATATAACAACTTTAATCAAATTTCTAGGGTTGTGATTTCTAGGTTTTCATTATATCCATTGTATTTCTTTCATACAAAAAACCGACCTAAGAATAAGACTTGGTCTCCCCTCCTAGGTCGGCAAAATTTTAATGTATTTAATTAGAATTTATGCCCAATAGTCAAGGTCATCAGGATCTATACCTATAGACTTGGCATGGAATTCAGGCTCCCTGCCTTCTCTTCTCTGTTCTTCATAGTTCTTAAGTGCCTTAACAGCTACTCCACCTAAGATCACACAGCAAGGGATATTTATAAGAGCCATCAAGCCCATTGTAATATCAGCTAGGGCCCAAGCTGCATCCATTGATATAATTGCACCAAAGAAAACTACTAAAGAAGCAATCACATAGAATATCTTCATAAATTCATCACTTGGCTTCTGGTTGCCATTTAGGTAAGCTAGGCCTGTTTCACAATAGTAAAGGTTACCTATCAAAGTAGTGAAGGCAAACATAATCATTGCGATTGTAATGAATAAAGGCCCAAATGAACCAAATATAGGACGTAATGATTCCTGTACCATTGGAGCACCAGCTAGTTCAGGCTTGATTCCCACACCACTGATTAGTATCATAAAAGCAGTTGCTGAACAGATTAGTATAGTATCTATATATACAGATAAGAACTGTACTAGACCCTGCTTAACTGGGTGAGATACCTCTGCTGATGCCGCTGCATTAGGAGCAGAACCAACACCGGCTTCATTTGAGTAAAGACCACGCTTGATACCATAAACTAGACAAGACCCTGCTAGACCACCTGCAAATGACCTACCACTAAAGGCGTCTGTAAATATCATCTTGAATACATCTGGTAACATTCCTATATTTAAAACTAGTACTATGATTGAAACTAGTACATAAATTATACCCATGAATGGAACTAAAACCTCTGTTACACGGATCATACGCTTAGCACCACCAACAATAGATACGAAAACTGCAAGAGCAATAATTGCACCTATGATTTTTGGTGTTACACTTGGGTTATAGAAACCATAAACTGAGAATGTAGACTGTAGGTTATAAGAGCACAACAGGTTAAATCCAAAACCATATGTCACTACCAAGCATACTACGAATATAGTTGCAAGTGTCTTGCTCTTTAAAGCTGTTTCTATATAGTAGGCTGGACCACCGTAGCAGCCACCCTTTTCATCCCTACGCTTGTAGATCTGAGCTAGTGTAGATTCTACAAAGGCTGTTGCTGAACCAACTATAGCTAGGACCCACATCCAAAAGGCTGCACCAGGACCACCAAGTACTATAGCTGTAGATACGCCAACGATATTACCAGTACCTACACGAGATGCCGTAGAAACCATCAAGGCCTGGAAAGAAGAAACCTGTCCCTTTTCACTTGGCTTTTCCTTTACGGCTCTAATAGATTCTGGAAATAATCTAAGCTGGACAAACTTTGTCCTAAAACTGAAATAAATACCTGCTACTGCTAGTACTACTATCAAGATAGGATAGTACATAACGTCATCGATTTTTGTCAATAATTCTAAAATAAGTCATTCCTCCCCTTTTGCAGAATAAGACATCCCAACAGTCATCCTAATTAGGTACTGTTATTAGATACCAATACTCTGAAATTTAACATATTTATTACTAATTTATTCCACAATAATATTATCCTATAAACAGGGTAAAATTGCAAGTAAAAAAATAAATATTTCAAAAAAAGGCATTTACCTATTATTCTTTTTATAAAAAATGAATAACATTATGCATTTTTAGTCATATCTAAAATATTTATATATTATCGAGGTCTTTTTTTGAAAGTTTCGCATAAATAAATTCATAAATCATGGGTATTCCAGACATAAATGAAATAAAAATTTCAATTGTGTCAATAAGGTAAAATTATACTTATCTCCAAAATCATACCTTGTAAAAACTTTTTTATAATTCTCACCAGAATACTCCATTTAACTAAAGAAAGAGCCTATAGTCTGGTACACTATTGGCTCTTTTAAAATAACAAATTGTTAATCTCTTTGGCTACATATATTTAACATAGCTTCATTTATATAGTGTTACCTATATACAAATTATCGCATTTTTGATTACTGCTTTTAGATTGTATATGTTTAAATCTTATTTCTTTTTTCAATACTATCTAAGAGAATTAAAAATAATCCTATCATAAACAATTTACTTCTGCTAAAATATATGACATTAAAAATTTCAGAAAATCTAACTAGTTCTATATCAACTGGTCTGAAATTAAATACAAACCAAGAGGAAAAAATACATATTAGTATATCAATTATTATTAATATAATCCCCACATCTTTTTTATTTATTTTATCTCTATTCTTCATATTTTATTAATCCTTTATTAAATCATGTCTGAAGTAAAGAAATTTTGTTTTTTCATAAGGAGTTCTACCTAATACTTTACCATTCATGGCATTATAAACAACTTTTGTTCCTTTTTCTACGCTGTAAACACATTGAATACCTATGTATGCATAGTTATATCTATCATTCACTGCTGTATAGTTTTCTTTCCATGATATACTAAAACCCGAATTATAATCACCACTAGAGTATCCAAATGAAAATGAAACTCCTCTGTCTACACTTGCAGTTAGACCTCTACCTACTGAACGAGATACTCTTTTAAAGCTAGAGTATTTCGTTGTTTTTCTTACATTTTCATATCTTTCTCTAACAGGATTAATAGCTCTAGGCTTATAATTATTTTCATGTTCAATATTATTCAATTGAACATTTTCTGAAATGATACTTTTATTAGTGTCAACCTCATTTGCATATGAACTAATGATAGTCCCAAATAATACTGAAAATGATAATGCACTCACAAGAATAGCATTTTGTATTGCTCTACTTTTTTTATTATTCATAATACATCACCTCCAAATAATGTTATTGTAATAATATTATATATTTTACAAGAAGTCAATAAAAAAGTCGGAAAATTTTTAAAATTATTTTTTGGTTGATTGTATAATCAATTTGTAAAACTAAATATAAAATGATTCATTGCGAATCCTGTCTTAAAATATAAGTCACAACACAAATACATACAGGAGGTCCACAATGAATCAACTTAATTTTAACATAAAAAATAGAAACTTTAAACATCTAAGTGAATATGAAAGAGGATAAATTTTTATGTCATGATCAAATTAGGTTGCTCAATATCTTCTATTGCCAGGCACCTAAAAAGGTCAAGAACCACTATTTACAATGAGCTTAAACGTGGCAGGGCAGAACAGATAAAAAATGGACATAAGATCATAGTGTACTACCCCGATGCAGGACAAACACAGTATGAAAAAAATAGAAAAAATTCAAAAAAGAAGTTCAAGGCATTAGAATGTATAGATTTTATCAAGTTTGTAGAGAAATCTAGGATACAGAACCCCTGAAGAAATCTTTGATGAAGAGATGGATAAAATATACTCTACGGGTAGTGTGGCTTAAGATATAGAAGCCCTCTTTCAAATATCAGTTTGCTAGTCCTAAAATACTAGTCAAGACTAAAATGAATAGGCAAAGCCTAGTCTTGACATATATTTTAGGACTAGTGATGATATTTTTGCAAGAGTGGCAAAAAAGTGTACAAATTGCTATTGTAATTTACGAAAGTAGGGTCCCAACTATTTTATTAAATCACACTTCATATACTTTCTTAGGGCTTCTGGAACCACAACGCTACCATCAGCCTGCTGGTAGTTTTCAAGTATAGCAGCAAGAGTTCTACCAACTGCCAAACCTGATCCATTTAGAGTATGTACAAATTCAGTCTTGGCATTTCTATCCCTCTTAAATCTGATGTTGGCTCTTCTTGCCTGGAAGTCTTCAAAGTTTGAACAAGAAGAAATTTCTACATACCTGTTGTAGCTTGGCATCCAAACTTCTAGGTCATACTTCTTGGCAGCAGTAAAGCCTAGGTCTCCTGTACATATCTTAACCACCCTATATGGTAGTCCTAACAGCTGTAGCATCTTTTCAGCATCATTAGTCAAAGTTTCTAATTCCTGGTAAGAATCTTCTGGCTTAACAAACTTAACTAGCTCTACCTTGTTGAACTGGTGCTGTCTAACTAGACCCCTAGTATCCCTACCAGCTGATCCGGCTTCAGACCTGAAGCATGGAGTGTAGGCACAGTGCTTGATTGGAAGCTTGTCCAAGCTCAATATTTCATTGTTGTAAAGGTTAGTTACCGGAACTTCTGCAGTTGGTACCAAGAAGTATTCTAAACCTTCTAGCTTGAACATATCTTCTTCAAACTTAGGTAGCTGGCCAGTACCTATAAAACTGTTTCTATTGGCGATGAAAGGAGGTATTACCTCTGTATAGCCGTTATTTTCAGTATGCTGGTCAAGGAAGAAACCTATTAGAGACCTTTCTAACTTAGAACCCAAGCCCTTAAGCACTGTAAATCTTGATCCAGTTATCTTTCCACCTCTTTCGAAGTCAAGTATATCAAGGTCTGTTCCTATATCCCAGTGGGCCTTGAGTTCGAAATCAAACTTTGTAGGCTCTCCCCACCTTCTTATTTCTACATTGTCTTCATCAGTTTCACCCTGTGGTACATCTGGGTGCGGTACATTAGGTATTCTCATTAGTCTATAAACTAGCTTTTCTTCTACTTCTCTTAGCTCAACGTCAAATTCCTTTATCTTGTCAGATAAAACCTTTAGTTCGGCCTTTATCTCGTCTATATTTTCACCATTTTTCATCATTACTGGTATCTTCTTAGAGTCAACATTTGACTTATTCTTTAGGACTTCAACTTCCTTTAAGATAGCCTTTCTCTTGTCATCCAAGTCTAGTACTTCATCAAGGTCCTTAGGATCAAATTCTCCTTCACCCCTTCTGCCCATCAAAAGCTTAATCTCATCAAGATTTTCTCTAATTCTCTTTACGTCTAACATATCTTTACCTCTCTTTATAAATAATATATTTTTTGTATTTTTAATACTGGGACCCAGCAAAAAAGCATGATTCCTAACAAGGGTATATGATAGGTCCTGTATTTTAATAATAAAAAAAGACTCCCATCCCAATAAGGGACGAAAGTCATAATTCCGCGTTGCCACCCTAGTTGGCTATATAAATAGCCCACCTCTAACCCTTATCGCAGGTCCTACGTCTAGTACTATTTCAAACTAGAAGCTCCGGAGTAGATTCAGGAAAACTTGCCATGGGTTCACACCGACCACCCATTCTCTGAAGACAGGACTTAACTTACTAGGCTCCATCATAGCCATCAAATCTATATGTATCCATTATATACCTATTAAAAACCTTTTTCAAGCCTAACTTGCTATAGATTTGCATATACCTTTTATTATTTATGGTTTCGTATTGTTACCGATAAAACCAACCTTTCTTTATTGGGGCCTACTGACAAAAAAAGTCTCTTTACACATCAATAATCGACTAAACCTGGTTTTTAATTAAATCTTCCAGACTCTCTCTCTTTATAACGATCTTGTCCTTGCCACCCCTAACAAATACTACTGCTGGTCTTTGCATAAGGTTGTAGTTAGATGCCATAGAGTAATGGTAGGCCCCTGTGCAGGCTACTACCAGAATATCACCTATTTTAGCCTCAGGTAACCTGACATCCTTGGCTATCAGGTCTCCTGACTCACAGCACTTACCGGCTATTGTTACAAGAGAGGCGTCCTTCTCATTCATCCTATTTGCCAGGGCAACCTCATACCTGGCCCCATAAAGGGCAGTCCTTATATGGTCGCTCATACCTCCGTCTATGGAAACATAGGTCCTAATACCTGGAATTTCCTTTATAGTTCCTACCCTATATAGGGTATAGCCTGCTTCACCGACTATAGACCTACCAGGCTCCAACCATAACTGTGGTATTTCAAGACCCTGGTCCTTAGCCGACTCCTTTAGGCAGGCAATTATCTCTTCTAGAGCATCCTCTATTGGATATGAGACATCCTCATCTGTATATCTGATACCAAATCCTCCACCTATATTTAGGATTTTTGCTTCAAAGTCAAGATCCTCTTTAAGGTCCTTTAACCAAACAAAAACTTTCTTGATTGCCGCCTGACTACCTTCTGTACCAAATATCTGTGACCCTATATGAAAGTGTAGTCCTATTAGGTCTATATTTTCAGCCCTCAATATGGCTTCTACACCCTCCCTGGCCTGGCCATTATCTATATTTAGACCAAATTTAGAGTCTGTATTTCCTGTTGTTATAAATTCATGGGTATGGGCCTCTACACCTGGAGTAACCCTTAGTAGAGCCTTTGCCCTCTTGCCCATTTGTCCTCCTATCCTATCTATCCTTTCAACCTCAGCAAGACTGTCTACAACAAAACAACCTATATTTTTTTCTAAAGCATAGCCTATTTCATATTCTGTTTTATTATTTCCATGAAGGTGGATCTTCTGGGAGTCAAAATCTACCGAAAGGGCATTGTATAGCTCTCCAACAGACACAACATCTAGGCCCATGTCTTCTTCCTTCATTATCCTTACCAATTCCTTACATATAAAGGCCTTGCTTGCATATGAAATATGGTAATCAAGTCCAGACTTTGAGAGAACCTTGTGAAACCTCCTACACTGGTCTCTTATCAGGCCCTCGTCATAGACAAATAGGGGACTTCCATACTTATCTACCAGGCTACAAGTATCTACCCCGCCTATTTCAAGATGGCCCTTTGAATTTATTCTTCCGCTTCCATGTAATTGCATACTTATCCCCCTTCTAAATACTATTTTTACACTATACTTCTATCCATTATTTATATTTATGTTTCTTATTCTTTCCTTTTATTTATTTCTATAAGATACTTTATCCATCTATTTCTATATAGTCCACATCAAGACTCATATGGTTTAACATAGATATTTGTTCTGAATTGCTGGCTACACCCTTAAAGGTATATTCATGGACCGGTATATCATGGCCATAAAAATAAACTTCGTCACCAAGGGTTACAGCCTCATCTATAATAGCTACTGAATGGCTCATCATCAGGGAAACCAAAGGATATCTCCTCTTGTTTATCTCCAAGTCATGCCCCTTTATCCTTGACCTTAAGAGGCCATCTCCATAGCCCATATTTATAACTGCAAGGTCTGTAGGTTCCTTGGCCACAAAGGATGAACAATATCCTATACTCTGACCTGGATCAAGGTGGATTATAGACAAGACCCTGGCAGATAGGTTGATTGCATGGTCTAGCTTTTTAGGACAGTCCTTATATGGCAGACAGCCATATAGGTATATTCCCAGCCTGACATGACTATGGCCTTCTAGCAAGCCATCTCTGGCAAAGGAAGCGCTATTTTGAGCATGGATAAATTTAAACTTATGAACTCTTTTGGCTGCTGCTAGGGCATCAAGCCAAATTTCTCTCTCTCTTTCATAGGTCTTGTCTTTATCAAACTCATCTGCCCAGGAAAAATGCGTCCATATCCCCTCGATATCAATATCCTTATCCCTTGCCAAAGTCAAGATTTCTAACATTTCTTCCTTGGACCTAGCTCCTGACCTTCTCATGCTTCCTGCCCATTCAAGGTGCCAGGATATACCCTTCATATTCTCAAGGTTGTTTTTTACAAAGTCGAGGTTGGCTATGGCTGTAGAAATCCTATACCTTCTCAATAGGTCGAATTCTTTAGCTGGATTTAGGGATATAATTGTTATATCCTCATATAGGTCTCTCATCTTTATACATTCCTTTAAAGATGTGCTTGCAAAGGCCCTTACTCCTGCCCTATAAAAGGTCTCTACTGCCCTTTCTAGGCCAAAGTTATAGGCATTATTTTTGACTACTGCTATCAGGCCCCCACCTGTTTCTTCTAGGACCCTACTAGCGTTATTGTGGATGGCTCTTAGGTCTATTCTTAATTTTGCATTTTCCATTTCTATCACTACCCATCTAATTACAATAAGCCCTTACTACTTCTACAAGGAAGTCTACCCCATAAACCAAGGCCTCTTCCCTCATCTGTAGCGTCGGCGTATGAAGTCCTGTCGTATAGCCAAGGTCCTCATTTCTGATTCCTACGAAGCTATAGTTTACTGGACCAAGCTCAGAGAAGAAGGAGAAGTCCTCACCTAGAAGATAAGGCTCTTTCTTAAATTCGAAGCTTGCCCCGGTTTTTAGTGCTGCCTCTTCTACTAGGTCTAGTAGGCAGGCATCATTTAAAAGGGCTGGATAGCCCTCCTTAAAGTTTAGGTCAACCCTACACCCACTGGCAAGACCTAGGCCGGAACAGATTTCTTCCATCCTCTTCTTTATAATATCGAAGTCCCCACTATCATATGTCCTAATAGTCCCCTCCATATGTCCGTTTTCAGGAACTGCATTCATGACCTCTCCAACTGACATCTTACCCACATGAATTATATTCGTATGCTTGCAATCTAGGTCATAGACTGTAATTGCCTCTATCTGCTGGTAGATATTCACACAGGCATTTAGGGCATTTGTTCCATTTTCCCTCAGACCAACGTGGGCAGTCTTTCCCTTTACATCTATGGTAAACTCATTACAACTAGCCATTATTGGACCTAGCCTTGTCACAAGCTTACCCTCTTCAAAATCAGGGTTTACATGAAGGGCATAAGATGCTCTTATATTGTATTTTTTAAAATCATATTCCCTTATCATTAGGTTAGCTCCACCAAAGGACTCCTCTGATGGCTGAAACACACCTAGTACATTCACCCTCAAGCCACCCGACTCCTTTAGGTCTAGGATTTCCTTGATTGCCCCTAAGAGCATACTTGCATGGGCATCATGGCCACAGGCGTGCATGACTCCATCATTTTCTGATTTGAAGTCTATTTCATTCATTTCCCTTATAGGAAGGGCATCTATATCAGCCCTCAAGAGTATAGTATCTTTACCTTGACCCTCTATATATACTATTGTGCCTGTATCTAGGCAGGTTTCATAGGTCAATCCCATTTCTTCAAGTTCAGCCCTTATATAGGCGGCTGTCTTGTATTCTTCACGAGACAGCTCAGGGTTTTTATGCAGGTGTCTTCTCCACCTTCTTATGTCTTCTAGCCTTGTTACCTTCATTTATTCACCTACTATCTATACGAAAATTAGTATTAACTATATTCAAAATTATACCAGCTTTGTAAAGCATATTTTATAGTTAAATTTGAATCTTCGTTAATACTAATTTGACTTTACCTATTCTAAGCTTCTTAAAGCATCAACTATGCTGATCTTTTCCCCTTCAACATCACTTGTCTGCTTTATAATCTTGGCAGGTACACCTGCAACTACTGCCCCAGCAGGAACATCCTCAGTAACAATTGCTCCTGCTGCAACTACTGCTCCCTTTCCTATTCTGACCCCTTCAAGGACCACTGCATTAGCCCCAATAAGGACATTGTCTTCTACTACAACAGGGTTGGCATTTGCCGGCTCTATTACACCAGCCAAGACTGCTCCTGCTCCTACATGGACGTTCTTACCAGTTGTTGCTCTTCCACCAAGAACTGCGCCCATATCTATCATAGTTCCTTCGCCGACTACTGCACCTATATTTATTATAGCCCCCATCATGACTACTGCATTGTCCTTTATTACTGCATGCTCACGAATAAAGGCACCTGGCTCTATTCTGGCATTTATATCTGATAGGTCAAGCAAAGGTATAGCACTATTTTTCCTGTCGTTTTCAACAACATAGTCTACAATCTTGTCTTCGTTGTTTGCAAGTATTTCCTTCCACGTATTTAAGTCTGTAAATAAAACCCTTGATCCTTCACTTCCAAATGCCTTTACGCCTTCTGGTAGGTCTATATTGCCTAGATCTCCCTTTACATATACCTTGACTGGTGTTGTCTTCTTAGATGTAGCTATATAATTAATTATCTCTTCTGATGTTAAAAAGTTTTTTGCCATAAAATCCTCTCTTTCATATATCTTTTATTATGTGTTTTGCCTTATAGGTTGTCAAAGGTATAGAAACCTTTTTGCTTGTCCTGCAGACCCTGGGCTGCCTTTAGGGCTCCATCTGCAAATATTCTCTTTGACTGGGCCCTGTGGGTAAGCTCTATTACCTCATCTTCACCGGCAAATAAGACCTCATGCTCACCTACTATGGTTCCACCCCTTAGGCTGGCCATTCCGACTTCCTTCTTGTCCCTATGGTGCTCGGTCTGGCTCCTGTCATATACTGGGAAATAGTCCTTGTCCACTGACTGGATTGCTTCAAGTAGCTTTATTGCCGTACCACTCGGTGCATCTATTTTCTTGTTATGATGACGCTCTAGGATTTCTATATCAAACCCGTCTGATAATAGGGGCGTCAAAAACTTCAAGGCCTTTGTAAATACATGGACCCCATAGCTCATATTTGCACTAAAGAAGATAGGACAATATTCTGCAGCCTGGTCCATAAGGTCCTGTAGCTGGTCCCTGGCCCCAGTTGTAGCTACAACTATTGGGGTTTTATGGTGACTGGCCCCCCTCAATAACTCACTCGTATTCTTAGGGTGGGAGAAGTCTATAATGGCATCTGCCCTTGGTAGGTCCCTTATATCCTTGTATACTGGATATGGAGCATTTTCAGAGTCCTGTAGGGAAAATATACCTACGATTTCATGACCCCTTTCTAGGGCAAGTCCTTCTACTACCTTGCCCATTACACCATAACCACCTAGTATTAATTTCATATTATGCCTCCAAACTTAGGCACTCTCTATATAGTGCTATTGTATTTTCTCTTACAGCATCTGTTGTAGGAATCAAAGGAAGTCTGAAGTTTTCTTCCCCATAGCCCATTTCCTTTAATACAGCCTTCACCGGTGTCGGGCTGACATCTGAGAATAGGGCATCTATAAATGGGTTTAGGGCAAGCTGTAAGTCCCTAGCTTCATTGATTCTTCCCTCCTGATATAGGCTGTATACTCTTAAAAATTCTACTGGTAGACAATTGGATACAACACTTATTACCCCATCTCCACCGTGTACTAGGAAGTCAAAAAAGCTTCCATCATCCCCACTGTATAGGTTAAAGTCTGTATTAGGCTCAAGGTAGCCACTTACCCTATCAAGGTAGCCTATATCTCCAGTTGCATCCTTTAGGGCTACTATATTCCTGTGTCCAGCTAGTTCTGCTACTGTTTCAGGATTAATAGTCATGCCTGTCCTTCCTGGAACATTGTATAGGATAATTGGTATATCAACACTATCTGCAATAGCAAAATAGTGGGCAACCAGACCCCTCTGGCTAGTCTTGTTATAGTAAGGAGTTACTACTAGGGCTGCATCTGCCCCATTTTCCTTTGCAAGCCTTGTATGGTCTATGGCTGTAAGAGTATTATTAGATCCTGTTCCCAGTATTACAGCACAGTCCCTGTCACCCCTGATTCTTATTGTCCTTCTTAGTAGGTCTAGCTTTTCTTCTATAGTAAGGGTTGCTCCCTCACCTGTAGTGCCTGCTACTATGATTCCATTTATGCCTGAGCTTATCTGGAATTCTACAAGTCTTTCATAGGCTGCATAATCTATACTTCCGTCATTATTCATCGTCGTTGCTATTGCTGTTGCTACTCCATTAAAAATTGCTGTCATTTTTATTTCCCCCTTTAATTGGCTATTATTTATAATTTATTCTGATTTATGTATTCTCTTCTTTATCTATTCTCTTCTTTATCTATTCTCTTCTTTATCTGTTCTCTTCTTTATCTGTTCTCTTCTAGCATCTCTGCTATCTGAACTGCATTGCTGGCTGCACCCTTCCTAATATTGTCTGCCACACACCAGATATGAAAGCTATTAGGCTGTGATATATCTCTTCTTATTCTTCCGACCAAGACCTCATCACGACCTGTAGCCTCTATAGGCATAGGATATAGGTTGTTTTCTGGGTCATCTACAACTATTACTCCAGGTGCCTTGCCTAATATATTTTTTACATCCTCAACCTCTGCAGGCCTTTCAAAGGTGATATTGATTTCTACTGAATGTGAGTTTAAAACTGGTACCCTGGCACAAGTTGCCGTAATGGAAACATCATCACCTAGGTTCAATATTTTCTTTGTTTCCTCAATCATTTTCATCTCTTCTTTTGTATATCCGTTATCTAAGAATACATCTATATGAGGAAGTACATTGTTGTATATTGGGTGAGGGTATTTTTTAGGAGGCTGGCCCTCTTGTCCCTTTAATAGGTCCTCAATACCACCCTGGCCAGAGCCTGATACAGCCTGGTATGTAGTGTAAGCAATTCTCTTTACTCCATATTCATCTATCAATGGCTTTAATGGTACTACTGACTGTATAGTTGAGCAATTTGGATTTGCTATTATCTTCCTCTCTAACTTAGGATAGTTGCACTCAGGAACTATCAGGTCTATGTCCTCCTGCATTCTCCATGCACTTGAGTTGTCTATTACAATAACCCCATGCTCTTCAGCTATAGGTGCAAACTTCAATGAAGTCGACCCTCCTGCTGAGAAAATCGCATAGTCTATATCCTTATCAAATGAATGTTCATTTAGTTCCTCTACTACTACATCCTGGCCTCTAAACTGTAAGACCTTTCCTGCTGACCTTGCTGATGCCATTAAGTATATATTATCTACCTCTAGCTCACTTTCTCCTAAGCGTTCTATCATCTTAGTTCCTACTACACCTGTTGCTCCAACTATTGCAAAATTTGCCATACTTACATCTCCCTTTCAAAAGTATTATTTTTATTCCCAATCTGATTTATTTAATCTATCTATTTTTTATCTATTTATCAATTCTATTTCTATAAAAATCCTCTTCACCTATCTAGATTTTCTAGCTTGGCTTCAATATTTCGTCCAAATTTTTGTATGTTAGACTATATATTAAACTCCTTACAAAGTAATATTACTGCCTTTTCAGATATATCCTTGTCTATAGCGTAAGATATTGATATTTCTGATGTTGTTACCTGGTAGAAGTTGATTCCGTTTGAGCACAATAGCCTGAAGGCCCTTGCCGCAACTCCACTTACATCCCTCATGCCTGAACCTACTATACTTACCTTGGCACAATCTGTACGGATTGAATACTTGATGCCACTAAATTCATCATTTAGGCTATCTAAAATCTGATTCAAGAAGTTCCTATCAGTATCCTTACAAGTGAAGGAAACATTCATATCCTCACCTGATACTATCTGACTGATCATATCAATATTTACACTGAACCTATCCAACTGGTTGAATAGCTCCTCTACAAAGTTCGTTCCTATATCACTACAAGTTAAGGTAACGTGTAGTATATCCCTATCTAGTGCTACTCCTGTAACAACCTTCTTTTCTAGTAAGTCTGTATTTGCCATAATCCAAGTTCCTTTCGTATCTGATAATGTTTTTGCTAAATATAGTGGTACATTGTAATTTTTCGCTATTTCAACACAGCGTGTTTCTAGAACTCCTGCACCTAGGGCTGATAGCTCTAGCATTTCCTCGTAGCTTACCTGACTTAGCTGTCTTGCTGCCTTATATATTCTAGGGTCTGTACCAAAGACACCTGTCACATCTGTATATATCTCACAAGAGGCCCCTATTGCTGCTGCCAGAGCAACTGCCGATGTATCGGAGCCTCCCCTTCCTAGGGTTGTGATTTCTAGGTTTTCATTATATCCCTGGAAGCCTGCAACTACCAGTATATCAAATTCCTCTAGCTGACCATTTAAAAAATCCGCATCAATATCTGCTATCCTGCTCTTTGTATGCTGGCCAAAGGTCTTGATTCCTGCCTGTATTCCCGTCAATGACCTTGCCCTTACTCCCAGCTCATTTAGGGTAATGGCCATCAGGGAGATTGTGTTTTGCTCGCCTATTGCTAGTAGGGTATCTAGTTCTCTGACATCTGGATTATCAGTTATCTTCTCAACCTGCTTTAGTAACTCATCTGTAGTCTTTCCCATAGCTGATACTACGACAATTAGCTTTTCATTATTCTCTACCCTTTTTTTCAGGTAGGTCGAAATATCCTTTATCTTATCAATAGTTCCTACTGAACTTCCCCCGAATTTTAGTACTGAAACTTGCTTCATAAACTCATCCTCCATTAATGCACAATACTCATAATAAATTATTTTAATTAACTAATAGGAATATATGCCCTTCTAATATTTTTTAATAAAAAAGGCAAATGTAGTTAGTCCACATTTGCCTGAAAGTTTTAAATCCTGTATATATTTTTCCTATACCTAGGTCTTCTCCAAGAAAACCCCTTATAAGCTATATACTATATAATCGACATATTATGGCTAGCTCTCCATTAAAAAAGACAAATGTAGGTAGCCTACATTTGCCTATAATCTCTCCATAATATGACAATTTCCTGGCTAGCCCTCCACTATACTTGTATAATGACAGAACAAAAACTCTTAATCCTTGTTCCAACAATACCTGCAAAGCACTACAAGTATTATTTCGGCAACATCCCCTTTCGAAGTAGACTGCTTGCTTTCATTATCTACTCCTACTCTTGTCAATCGCGCCTCTATCCTATTTATTAAGTTAATAGTTATTATATAGCATATACAGGCTTTTGTAAAGCCTTATTTCCCATTTATTAGCAATTAACACTAATAGAAAATAAAGTCCTTGAAAAGAGAAGGTGGAATAAGTCCAACCTCCCATCTTCAATACTATAAATTAATCTCCTATTTAGAATTCTACTTCTAAAAGAATTGGTGCATGGTCCTGCCTCTCTCCAGAGTCTACCATTTCTGATACCCTTACCTTGTCAGCCACATCCTGGCTAACTATCCAATAGTCGATTCTCCAGCCCGTATTGTTCACCTTGCTAGTCTTTACCCTCTGAGCCCACCATGAATATACCTCTTCTATATCTCCATGGACATGCCTAAAGGTGTCTACAAACCCCCTAGCAAGCAGGTTTGTAAAGCCCTCTCTTTCCTCATCAGTAAAGCCTGGTGACCTATGGTTAGAAGCTGGGTTTGCCAGGTCTATTTCCTTATGGGCAACATTGTAGTCCCCACATGCAAGTACCGGCTTGTTCTTGGCTAGACCCTCAAGATAGTCTGCATACTTTTTATCCCATTCCTGCCTATCCTCTAGTCTCTTTAGGCCATCACCAGCATTTGGTGTATAGACCTGTGTTACATAGCATGAATCTAGCTCAAGAGTAATAATCCTACCCTCGGAGTCCATCGTACATGGAGCTCCTATCTCAGGATATGTAGCCTTTATATCCATCCCCTTCCTATATAGGAACATGGTCCCAGCATATCCCTTTCTAGCAGGCTCTACAGATGACCTCCAAACATGGTCATAGGCCGGGAAAATTTCTTCTAGGCACTCTATATGCTTCTTAGTTGGTCCCTTGGCAGACAACTTAGTTTCCTGTAGGGCTATAATATCTGCATCCATGCCGGCCAACTTTTTTAACACATCTCTAGATAGTAGGGCCCTGGCAGAGTCACTTGTTAGGGCTGCATTTAGAGAGTCTATGTTCCAAGAAATTAATTTCATACTTACCTCCTCATTAAATCAAGTATTATTTTTCAATGCTTGTAGTTAACACTATTTTCTAGCTAAATTAAGTTTCTAGTGTAAATATCTTATTGGTTGGTTTGACCAATCAAACCTCATTAACTACTATTATACCCAATAATCGCCTATCAATACTAGCCATAGTAAAAATATTATATAAATTATGGCCTATTTAATAGGCTTTCTAAGTATATATCTCGGGACCTACTTATATATACAAAGAGGAATCCACCACTCTATCTAGAGCTTCCCTATTTCTACAAAAAAAGAGAGTGCAAGCACTCTCTTTATATATATCAAATAATATAATTATTCAATTATAGAAGCAACAACTCCAGAAGCTACTGTTCTACCACCTTCTCTGATGGCGAATCTAAGACCTTCTTCAACACATATAGAGTTGATTAGGTCAACTTCGATTGTTACGTTGTCACCAGGCATAACCATTTCTATACCTTCTGGTAGCTTACACTCACCAGTTACGTCAGTTGTTCTGAAGTAGAACTGTGGTCTATATCCATCGAAGAAAGGAGTATGTCTACCACCTTCTTCTTTCTTAAGAACGTAGATTTCTGCAGTGAACTTAGTATGAGCTTTAACTGTTCCTGGCTGAGCAAGAACCTGTCCTCTTTCGATTTCGTCCCTCTGAACACCTCTTAGTAGAGCACCGATGTTATCACCAGCTTCTGCCTGATCTAGTAACTTTCTGAACATTTCTACTCCTGTTACTACAACCTTTCTTGGTTCATCAGCCAAACCAACTAGTTCAACTTCATCAGAAACCTTAAGAACACCTCTTTCAACTCTACCAGTTGCAACTGTACCTCTACCAGTGATTGAGAATACGTCTTCTACTGGCATTAGGAATGGCTTGTCAACATCTCTTTCTGGAGATGGGATATATTCGTCTATGATGTTGTAGAATTCTATTATCTTTTCTCCCCATTCAGAATCTGGGTCTTCAAGAGCCATTAGAGCAGAACCTCTAACTATTGGAGTATCATCTCCTGGGAAATCATATTCGTTAAGTAGTTCTCTAACTTCCATTTCAACTAGTTCTAGAAGTTCGTCGTCATCTACCATATCACACTTGTTTAGGAATACAACGATGTAAGGAACACCAACCTGTCTAGAAAGTAGGATATGTTCTCTTGTCTGAGGCATTGGACCATCTGTTGCAGCAACAACTAGGATAGCACCGTCCATCTGAGCAGCACCTGTGATCATGTTCTTAACATAGTCAGCATGTCCTGGGCAGTCAACGTGAGCATAGTGTCTAGCTGGAGTTTCATATTCAACGTGAGCAGTAGAGATAGTGATACCTCTTTCTCTTTCTTCTGGCGCCTTGTCTATGTTGGCGAAGTCTACCGCTTCACCTAACTGATACTTGTTGTGTAATGTCTTTGTTATAGCTGCTGTTAATGTAGTCTTACCGTGGTCAACGTGACCGATTGTACCAATATTAACATGTGGCTTACTTCTTTCAAATTTAGCTTTTGCCATTTTAAGTTTCCTCCCTTAAGAAATAAATTATTTATTAATTGGAGGGCGGAATCCACCCCCCTTTTTATTCTTTATAAGTATATCACTTTTATACTTATTTTTCAACAATTCATTAAAAATCTGATAATTTTTTAAGTCTATAAGCGATTTTTTCGCTTTTTTTTACTTTTTTAGCTTAAATATCTAACCAATTGGCTTAAGTTAGCCTTTTGTGACTACTTACCTTCTGTTATCTTCTTAGCAACGGAACCTGGTACCTGTGCATAGTGGTCAAATATCATTGTATAAGTCGCTCTACCCTGAGTAGTAGATCTTAGGTCTGTAGAATATCCGAACATTTCAGATAGTGGAACGTGAGCTCTAACAACCTGAGCACCGTTTCTTTCTTCCATACCCTGAATCATACCTCTTCTAGAGTTAAGGTCACCCATAACATCACCCATGTAATCGTCTGGAGTAACAACTTCAACTGCGAAGATTGGTTCAAGAAGAACTGCATTACCCTTCTTCATTGCATCCTTGAAGGCCATAGAAGCTGCCATCTTGAAGGCCATTTCTGATGAATCGACTTCATGGTAAGAACCATCGTATAGTTCAACAGCAACGTCAACAACTGGATAACCAGCTACGATACCTGACTGCATAGCACCCTGGATACCCTGGTCAACTGGACCAACATATTCCTTAGGTACAGATCCACCAACAGTCTTGTTTTCGAACTTGTATCCTTCGCCTGGCTCAAGTGGATTAACTCTGATCTTAACGTGACCGTACTGACCTCTACCACCTGACTGCTTAGAGTACTTGTACTCAACATCAACTGGAACTGTAATAGTTTCTCTGTATGCAACCTGAGGAGCACCAACTGTTGCTTCAACCTTGAATTCTCTTAGTAGTCTGTCAACGATGATTTCTAGGTGAAGCTCACCCATACCACCGATGATAGTCTGGCCAGTTTCTGCATCAGTTCTAACTGTGAATGTAGGGTCTTCTTCAGCAAGCTTCTGAAGAGCTACACCCATCTTTTCCTGAGCTGCCTTAGAAGCTGGTTCTATGGCAACGAAGATAACTGGTTCTGGGAATTCCATTGATTCAAGTATAATAGGTTCATTAGGATCACATAGTGAGTCTCCTGTAGTTGTATCCTTAAGACCAACTGCAGCAGCTATATCACCTGCATAAACTTCTGTTATTTCTTCTCTTGTATTGGCATGCATCTGAAGGATACGACCAATTCTTTCTCTCTTGTTCTTTGTAGCATTTAGTACATAAGAACCAGATTCTAACTTACCAGAGTAAACTCTGAAGAAGGCTAGCTTACCTACGAATGGGTCTGTCATGATTTTGAATGCAAGAGCTGAGAATGGTTCTTCATCTGATGCATGTCTTTCACTTTCTTCACCATCTGGTAGGATACCCTTTATAGATTCTATATCAGTTGGAGCTGGTAGGTAATCTATAACTGCGTCCAATAGCAACTGAACACCCTTGTTCTTGTAAGCAGTACCACAAAGTACTGGGTTCATTTCACAAGCTATAGTTGCCTTTCTGATAGCTACCTTTAGTTCATCTATTGTTATTTCTTCACCTTCTAGGTACTTCATCATTAGATCTTCGTCAGTTTCTGCAACTGCTTCTATCATGACTTCCCTGTATTCATTGGCCTTGTCTACCATATCAGCTGGTATATCTACTACTTCGATTTCAGTACCTTCATCGTTCTTATAGATATTAGCCTTCATAGTTAATAGGTCTATGATACCTGTGAAGTTTTCTTCGCTACCTATTGGTAACTGTATAGCTACAGCATTAGCCTTAAGTCTGTCCTTCATCATTTCTACAACATTTAGGAAGTCAGCACCCTGTCTGTCCATCTTGTTTACGAATGCGATTCTAGGAACACCGTAAGTTTCAGCCTGTCTCCATACATTTTCTGACTGAGGCTCAACTCCTGATCTAGCACAGAAAACTGCAACAGAACCGTCTAGTACTCTTAGAGATCTTTCAACTTCTACTGTGAAGTCTACGTGTCCAGGAGTATCTATAATGTTTATTCTGTAGCCATCCCACTGACAAGTTGTAGCGGCAGAAGTAATTGTGATACCTCTTTCCTTTTCCTGTTCCATCCAGTCCATCTGAGATGCACCGTCGTGAGTTTCACCTATCTTATGAGTACGACCAGCATAGAACAAGATTCTCTCAGTAGTTGTAGTCTTACCTGCATCTATGTGGGCCATTATTCCTATATTTCTAGTCTTTTCCAATGGAAATTGTCTAGCCATTTCTTTCCTCCTTAATTATTTCAAACTCAGTTGATGACTACCATCTGTAGTGAGCAAATGCCTTATTGGCTTCTGCCATCTTATGAGTATCTTCTTTCTTCTTAACTGAAGCTCCTGTGTTGTTAGCTGCATCCATTATTTCCTTTGCAAGCTTTTCAACCATTCCCTTTTCGCCTCTAGCTCTTGTATATCTTACTAACCATCTAAGTCCTAGAGTCTGTCTTCTATCAGCTCTAACTTCGATAGGTACCTGATAGTTGGCACCACCGACTCTTCTAGCCTTAACTTCTAGTACTGGCATGATGTTTTCCATAGCCTTGTTGAATACTTCTAGAGCATCTTCTCCAGTTCTTTCAGCTACTAATGCGAATGCATCATATACTATTCTCTGTGACTTTCCTCTTTTTCCGTCATACATTAAATTATTTATTAACTTTGTTACTACCTTACTTCCGTACATTGGATCTGGTAAAACTTCTCTCTTTGGAACATTACCTTTTCTTGGCATTACGCTTCCCTCCTTAATTATTAAAGTTAAATCATAGGTACTCGACATTCTTTTTGCCGTGATGCCATAAATATATTATTTAAAGCATCGAACTATAATCAATTGCTGTTTTCCAGCTACTTGTCTGTTCAATTCTGGCTTGAACCCGCCCTGGGGTCTATCCCCTTTGCAAACCTCTATGGTCTACTAAAACTAAGTAATTTTCTCTCTTAATTACTTCTTAGCTTCTTTTGGTCTCTTAGCACCGTACTTAGATCTTGACTGTCTTCTAGCGTCAACACCTGCAGTATCTAGTGTACCTCTTAGAATATGGTACCTAACACCTGGTAAGTCCTTTACTCTACCACCTCTGATCATAACAACACTATGTTCCTGTAGGTTATGACCTTCACCTGGTATGTATGCAGATACTTCTATTCCGTTTGTAAGTCTAACTCTGGCAACCTTTCTAAGGGCTGAGTTTGGCTTCTTAGGTGTTACTGTCTTTACAGAAGTACAAACACCTCTCTTCTGTGGAGCACTAACATCAGTGGCCTTCTTGTATAAAGAATTGTAGCCCTTCTGAAGTGCTGGAGCAGTAGATTTCTTTTCTACAGCTTTTCTACTCTTACGTACTAATTGGTTGATTGTTGGCATCAACTGCACCTCCTTTTTTAAAATTTTCGATCTTGTTAATTGACCGCCAACCGGACCAATATGCATAGCATATTGATTAATTGTTTTGATGCTTTTAGTCTTCACTAAAAAGGTATGCAATCTGTAGATTACATACCTTATAATTTTATCACCTCAAAGTGCTTGTGTCAACTAGTTTGTAGAATAATTTTTGCTTTTTAAAAACCATCTAAAGTTAGTCCCTCTTGAACAAATCCCTAGTGTATACCTTATCTGCTACATCATCAAGACAAGAGTCGTACCTATTGGCTATTATACTGTGACTTATAGTCTTAAATTTTTCAATATCATTTACTATCCTACTACCAAAGAATGTTGTTCCATCCTCTAAGGTAGGCTCATATATTACTACTGTGGCTCCCTTGGCCTTTAGCCTCTTCATAACTCCCTGTATAGATGAATACCTGAAGTTGTCTGAATTTGACTTCATAGTGAGCCTGTAGACACCTATTACACATTCCTTTTCATTTTCTACAGAATACTCTCCATGACTATAGTAGTCATAATAGCCAGCTAGGTTTAGCACCCTGTCAGCTATAAAGTCCTTCCTAGTCCTATTACTTTCAACTATGGCAGACATCATATTCTGTGGGACACTATCATAGTTGGCTAGGAGTTGTTTAGTATCCTTTGGTAGGCAATAGCCCCCATACCCAAAGGATGGATTGTTGTAGTGGCTGCCTATCCTTGGGTCTAGGCATACACCCTGGATTATATCCTCTGTACTCAAGCCCTTCATCTCAGCATAGGTATCTAGCTCGTTAAAGTAGCTAACCCTCAAGGCTAGATAGGTATTGGCAAAAAGCTTGACTGCCTCTGCCTCTGTAAAGCCCATCGATAGGATGGCTATGTCCTCCTTGATTGCCCCCTCGGCTAGGAGCTTGGCAAATATATTACTGGCCTCGGTCAAGACTTTATCCTCCTTGTCCGTGGACACGATTATCCTAGATGGATACAGGTTGTCGTATAGGGCCTTTGACTCCCTCAGAAACTCTGGACTAAAGATTATATTTTTAGTCTTGTACTTGGCCCTGACTGCCTCGGTATAGCCAACTGGTATGGTAGACTTAATTACTATAATAGCATCCTTGTTTACCTCCAGTACCTTCTCTATGACGGCCTCAATTGCTGACGTATCAAAGTAGTTCTTTTGAGCATCATAATTGGTAGGTGCTGCTATGACAACATAGTCAGCCTCCCTATATGCCAAGTCTGTGTCTAAGCTGGCAACTAGGTCTAAGTCCTTATTGGCCAAGTAATCTTCTATATAATCATCATGTATAGGAGATATTTTCTTATTAATCATATTCACTTTTTCTTCTTCCACGTCTACAGCCACGACCCTATTTGCCTGGGCCAAAAGTATAGCAATGGACAGGCCAACATAGCCAATTCCAGCTACGGCTATCTTGTAGGGCCTATTAATTTTTGTTCTTTGTCTATCCAAAACCCTCATCCTATACATCCTTCTTTCTATTTTTCAACTAGGAGTACAATAGCCTGGGAAGAAATGCCTTCCTTGGCACCTGTAAAGCCTAGTCCTTCCTCTGTAGTTGCCTTGATGTTTATATTAGCCCTGTCTGTATCAAGGATCCTTGCAAAATTATCTATCATGCTTGACAAGTGGGGAGCCATCTTTGGCGCCTGGGCTATAATAGTGCAATCTGCATTTCCCAACCTATATCCCTTCCTGTCCATCAGGTCCTTGGCATAGGCCAAGAGCCTCAAGCTATCTGCTCCCTTAAACTGAGGGTCTGTGTCTGGAAAGTGCCTACCTAAATCACCCTCTCCTAGGGCCCCAAATATTGCATCTATTAGGGCATGAGTTAGTACATCAGCATCAGAGTGACCTAGTAGTCCCCTATCATGGTCTATCTTGACACCACCTATTATAAGGTCCCTATCCTCTACCAACTTATGTACATCATATCCAATTCCTACCCTCATCTGCTTCCTCCTTATCAGCCTAAATAAGGCCTTACTATATCATTAATCAAGTACATACCTAGCCTGCCTTATATCCTCAGGCGTTGTAATCTTATTATTCATGTATGAGCCCATAATCATCTTTACCTTATGACCATACCTCTCTACCAGGCTTGCATCGTCTGTACCTAAAAAAGACTCCTGCATAGCCCTCGTATGGGCCTCTCTTATAAGGTCAAAACTAAAGGTCTGTGGTGTCTGGGCACACCAAACCTGGCTCCTATCAGGTGTGTCAATTACAAGACCCTCTTGGTCTACTATCTTGACAGTGTCCTTGCTAGGAACTCCAACACAGGTAGCTCCACATTCAATTGTCTCTAGTATGGACCTGGTAATTGTATCCTCATCTACAAAGGGTCTGGCCCCATCATGTATCAGGAGAATATGAGTATCGTCTGAGAGTACCCCCATACAGTTATATATGGAGTCCTGCCTCTCTGCACCACCTATAACCCTGACTATATCCTCAAAACCATAGGCATCTATTATTGAATCTATTTGGACCCTATCTTCCTCCCTTATAGCTAAGATTATTTTCCTAACCCTAGGGTGGTTATAAAATTTAGCTATTGTATGGGCTATAATTGGCCTATCTCCCAAGTCCAAAAGAATCTTATTTTTATCAGCCATCATCCTCTTGCCAGAACCTGCTGCCAAGATAATCACATCTGCATTTATCATATTATTATTCATCTTCTTCTACCACCTTACTTACCCCATGTGGATGACCTTCACCAACCTCCTTTATAGAAGACTTTGAGTCCATACTATATTTAAAGGCCGACCCTGTCTTCCTAAAGCTACCTGGTGATATACCCACAGTTTTTGTGAATACTGTTGAAAAATAGCTCACATTCCTGTAGCCACATTCCTGACTTATTTCAGCTATATTTTTCTCCGTCTGTAAAAGTAGGTTTCTAGCACGGTTTAATTTCCTATAATTTACATAGGAGCTGAAGGTATAGCCAGTTTTTTGTTTGAAAAGCTGGGATAGGTAGCTCTTATTTATATGGGCATACTCCGAAGCCTCCTCTAGGCTTATAGGCTTCTGTATGTTATCATCTATATACTTAAAAACACTCTTTAGGGATGGATTGACACCCAGAATGTTATTTTCCAGCAATTCATCATAGTACTGGCCTATTATCATGCTGGCAGTTGGTATAAAGTTCTTGCTTGTTATCTTTTTATGCATTAATATCGTACAGTGGTAGCAGCAATGCTTAAGAGAAATATTGTGCATGAAAAGTGTGTAGTAGTAGATGGCGTAATTAAGACTATTCAAGAAGGCCCTATAGGCTACTATATTTTCGCTTTTAATCCAGCCTCCTGCCAATTTTTTAAATTCTTTCATGGTATTTTCCATATTACCCCTGGCAAGATTTTCGCATAAGGCCCTGTAATCTATGTCCATATCAAAACTGTCTAATTGCGTTATCTTATGCATAGGCACACCTCCTTCATTAATTTTTCACGTAGTCTATAAATTAAATGCACACAAATTTCATAACTCCCACGATATCCTCTATTATATATCATATGTAGGCTAAAAAATAGGGGGTATTGGGAAAAAGACCTAAATATAGTTAATAAATTAATAAATATAGTTAATTGATTATAAAATTCATTGTGGTAAAATATATAGTATAGAAGGTCTTGTAGTAGACCTAAATTAAATCTTAAAAATTTAAAAAAGGTCTAGGACCCATATGATATTGAAATCAAATTAGGCTGGACCACTTAAGTTATGGAGGTATTTATGAAAATTGCTGTAGTATATGGATCTCTATCAGGAAATACAGAAAGACTAGCTAGAGGGGTATTCGATAGGATTAGCCCTGAATATGAAAAGGCCATATTTGATGTTAAGGACAAGCCTGACCTATCAGATTATGATGTTGTTGCTCTTGGCTTCTGGATTGACAAGTCCTTCCCACACAAGGCAATGAAGGAATTTATACCAGAGGTACGTGACAAGGAGGTCTTCCTAATGGGTACTATGGGCTACTATCCTGACTCAGACCACGGCCAGGCATGCATAAAAAATTCTGTAGGCCTAGTTGACAAATCTTGCAAGCTTTTAGGTTACTTTATGTGTAACGGAAAGATAGATATGAAAATCCTAGAAAGGATAGGCCAGATGAAGCCTAAGAACATGGGCGAGGAAATCTTTAAAAAGCATATGCTTGATGAAAAGAACCTTATTAGGTACAAGATGCTTGGTGACCATGTTAATGAAACAGACATTGAATTCTGCTCAGCTAGGTTCAATGAAAGAATTGCCATAAAGGCAGCCATTGATAGCTTATAATTTCAATATAAATATATATGGAATTATGATTCCCCAAATTCCTACCGACATAATTTATAAAATTATGTTAGAAAAGGCAGCTAATCCCCAATTAGCTGCCCTTTTCTTTTATCATTCTATTTACTTGGGACCTACTGGTCAGAAGGTTGAACTTCACCTTCAATTTCATCCTTGTTTTTCTTGTGGTCACCAAACTTGATTTCATTGATCATGTCCATCCACTTGCCAGTCTTGCTTACAAAGAATTCATAGCTGTTGCCCTTTTTCATAGTAACCCTAATACCATCATTAGTAAATGGTGTAGGCTTAAACCTCTCTATTGACTCAGCCTTCATTATAGACAGTCTTATAGCCTTCTTTTCTATAAGCTCTGGATCTGGAGTATTTGCAAATATAATCATCTTGTCAGTAAGATATAGCCATCCTGTCTTCATCTTGCCATCCTTCATATGCGCCTGGGAATCATACTTTAGGATACCCTTCTGGCTCATCTTCATAGCAAAGATTCTCATATTTGTAGTATCTGCCCTCCTCCTGTTAAGCATCAAACCCATCATAAAGAAGGTACCACCCATCAGAATAAGTACGTATAGGAAGTAGTTTAGGTTGCCTACTGTTAGGCCCTCCTTATAGAACCTACCGGCATTTAGGGCAATACCAAATATTATCCCTACCAGGGCGGATTTTTGTAAATGTTTAAAAACCTCAGTTGTCATTAAGTTACCTCTCTCTTATTGTATTTATATAGATTAGACCCATATCTTCTTAGAAGGCCCAGTTTCCGTCCTTGAATATCTGGAATTCCTGGCCATCCTGCTGGATACCTACTATATCTAGGTCCTTGTCGCCTATCATAAAGTCTACATGAGTCATACTTACGTTTATACCCAATCCATCCTTATCTTCATCAGCTATATTGGCCCCGTCCTTTACACATGAGCTGTAGGCAGCCCCAATAGCCAGGTGGCAGGATGCATTTTCATCAAATAAGGTAGTGTAGAATACTATATTTTTATTTGATATAGGTGAATCATAAGGTACAAGGGCAACTTCACCCAGCCTAAAAGATCCTTCATCAGTTTCTATTAGGTTCTTTAGGTTGTCCCTTCCTGTCTTGGCATCAAAATCTACAACCCTTCCAGCCTCATACTTAATCCAAAAATCTTCTATCAGACTACCAGCATATACCAGTGGTTTAGTGCTGTGGACTATACCATCTACCTTATACTTGTGTGGCATACCATAGATTTCCTCAGATGGTATGTTAGGGTTAAAGAAATTACCCTTAGGGTCCTTGGCTGCCCCACCCAACCAGATATGGTTGTCTGGCAGGCCTATAACTAGATCTGTCTTTGAAGACTTATATCTTAACTCCTTAAAATTCATCTTATTCATAAAGGCAGTCTTTTCCTTTAAGTTCTTGTTGTGGTCTTCCCAAGCCGCAACTGGGTCTTCAGTAACCCTTGAACAGTCTAGTATATTGTTCCAAAGTTCTTCAACAGCAGCCTCATCTGCAAGGTCTGGATGGACCCTCTTGGCCCAGGCTAGTGAAGGAACTGCTACTATAGACCACTTAACCCTATCATTCAGTGTATAGGACCTCCACTCCTTGAGATACTTGCCAGCCTCCTTCTGGAAACGACCTATCCTGTCAGGGTCTACCCCCTTCATTAAGTCTGGATCATTGGATATTATGGATAGGAAGGAACCCCCCTCCTTGGCAATCTGAGTATACTTATATGACTGCCACTCTGGATATTCATCGAAGGCCTCACTAGGTGCACTTAGGTACTTTTCCCTGCTTATAATCTCATCAGAATATTCTACGTAAACATGCTTGGCACCAGCCTTGTAGGCCTCTCTCACACACCTTCTAACAAAGTCTCTTGACTCTACATCAGCCCTTATTAGTAGGCTTTCACCAGGTTGAACATTTATACCTGACTTGATAGCTAGCTGGGCAAATTTATCTATTCTACTATCTAAACTCATCTTATCTTCTCCTTATCTTCTAATATTTTTCATAAAAAGCTACTTATTTTCCAAAAACTCCTGTGGAATTATACTCTTGACTACATCCTTCCTTATTTTCTCTTCATCCAAGTAGGAAACCCTGTAGTCTGTATCTGGTCCAATTCCGGCTTTATATTTTCGTATAGGTGGTCAAAATCATACTGGCCATCACCAAAAAGGCCCTTGCGCCTGTCAGCTGCATTATAAATAGAGTCGTGGATAAGATTATCCCCAACGCCTGCAAACCTAAGCCTCTTGACTGATGTTTCCTGCTTATTAGCCCTCCTAAGTGAGCTGATTTCAGTCTGGAAAAAGTAGCCCATGGATAAAAGAAATATTAATATTATACCAACAGATAAAAAAATAAAGTTCTTTTCGTTTTTAAGATTCATTCGACCCACCTGTTTCATGATTATAGTATATTTATAAGCTTCTTAGTACATTATATCACAAGAAATTGTATATCTCTATACAAGTGAAGATAAGATATTATATTTGATTCATTAGTTGTTCCATAGGTTGATGGCATGCCCGTCATACCCAAAAAAAGCGACCAGGCCTTTGGCTTGGTCGCTGAAAGAGTAAATGGGAGGTTACCCTTCTTAAAATTGACTACTAAATGTATTTTAATAATTTATATCTATATTATGATTATGGAATACTAGCTTACAGACTCTAGCCAAGATTCAAGCTGGTCTCTGATATGACCATCCCTCTCTTCAAAGGCCCTTGTCTCTTCATCTACCCTCTTCTTTAGGTCGTCACTTAATTCTCTTGCTGCGAAGGTATATACTACCTTATCTTCCTTTTCTATATGTCTAGCTAGAAGGTCTCCATAGCCAACTGCATTAGCTATGATGTCTAGCTTGTATATATCATCCTGGCTCTTTTCATAATTATCCAAGGCAGCCTCTAGGTTAGTCATAAATAGCCTACCTAGGTCGTGCTCAACCAACATACCCTGCCTGATTAACTTTTCTGCAACTGGTGGAAGCTCATCTACCATTATCTTAAATAGGATTTCTTCCTCCTTGCCGTGGTGGTGCTTATCAGCGTAATTTCTTGCAAAATTTATATACTGCCTGAACTTATCTATATCAACAGCCTTGCCATCAAGGATATCCTTGCAACTAGACTTCATTATGCCCACAAATTTTAATATATTCTGGTGCTCTGCTACCAAAAGGTCTATACCGTACATCTTATTTCCTCCTAAGCTCAAATTCATTTTCTCCATCCCATGAATATGATATATCAGACTGACTTAAGAGACCTTCAATCACGCTAGTCCTTATCTGATAAAAGTCTTTACTTGACCTTCCATAAGGCTCCCAATAGTCTGCATGTATGTCCAATCTATCCCTCCACCTGAATGAGTCTTCTGTAGAGTCTAGCATTTCTTCTACCCTGTCACATGGCATACCGTTTAACATCTTACCTGCTATTGCTGGGTATACATCTTCTATGCCTAGGTCACTACCAAGGTTATGGTCCTGACCATACTGTCTTCCTATACTCTTTATATCTTCTATAGTAAATATACCTGACCTTAATGCCTCATCAACTACAAAGGCTAGTCTCTTCTCAACTATTACTACTAGTGACTGTAGAGACCCATGTATATTTGTAGTATCTACTATCTCCTCTAGGCTACCTGCTGGCACACCTGCCAGGCTTAGGTCCAGCTTCAATTCCAGCTCATTGTTGCCAGTCTTTTCCTCTGCTGCCTTCACTATTGCATCAACTAGTCCCTCCTGGAACTTGATCTTATTGTACATTATATGGTGGATTGGTCCTAAAAATAAACTCATATTTATACCTCCTACTTGCTGTTTAGCTTAGCTAGTACATCCTCTACATTTAGGCCGTGTACCATACATGCATCCTCTAGTGATTCCATCTGTGATGATGGGCAACCTAGACAGTGCATACCAAAACTTGTTAGTATTTCATATGCTCCTTCATTTTCCTTTAATACGTTTCCTATTATAGTGTCTCTTGTTATCATAATCTTATTCTCCTTTTCTTATTATATATTATTTATTTTGATTTTTTTATTATCTAGCTCCTTGCTATATACATATAATAAATCATTCCATAAAAAAATTCGGTTGTATATGCAACCGAATTGATATTTTTTATATTTTTTTTAATTATTCTACTTATCCTACTTTTGTACCCATCCTACTGGAAAATTTCCAACCTATTATGATCACTTATAGTATCAGTATATATGCTGTTCAAATAAGACCCAGTAAAGGTCCTCTCACAATGGTCCATCCATAGCTTGTAGGCCGGATTATCAAGACAAAGATCTGGCCTCTTGTCAAGGCTACCTGAAAAATAATGTATGTTGGTATCTACCATAAAGTCCATCATCATTTCCTTATCTTCCTTACTAAGGTCTAGCTTGTCCAACTGCTTTTCAGTTTGCAGCCTCGTACACCTGACAAAATACTCCTTACATGTATTTTCAAAGCCCAAAAGAGCTTGGTCCTGGTGCTTATACTTTTTCATCCAATAGGCAACATCAAGGCTTTCTGTATGGTAGGTCATATTATTCCTCAGGTCCATATCTAGGACCCCATATAGGTTTGGATAAAGACCCAGGCAGGCCAGGGCTATATCGTGGACCCTCTTGTGCTCTGCCATATGCTGGATGTGCATATGACCACTAAGGTTTATCCTCATATTATACTTGTTGTATAGGTCTACTAGCCTTGAGCTATTTGTAATCTTATAGCCGGCTATAAAAAGCTTGTTGTGGGCAAGTATATTTTGGTGGCTGACACCTATGACCCTCATATTCATATCCTTGGCATTCTTTAGGCACCTCTCTATCCACCTATAGCTGGACTTAGATATTGTCTGGTCATTTCCCTTGGTAGAAGTTTCAACCATGAGTAAATGACACTTGTTGCCTAGCTGGTAGACATAGTTGAGGGACTTCTTATCTCTTGAAACTACATTTGGATCATCCTTACCATAGCCATAGTCGCTGTATATTTCTTCAAATTCTTGAAGGCTAACTGTATCCACTGGTCTGGTAGTATCAGCCTCAAAGGCAAGGGCCCTTTCATTTTCAAGGTCATGGTTGCCGGGTAAGACTAGGACCTTAATCCCCTTGTCCTTTAGGATTTTAAATTTGTTGGCAAGACCTATATGGCTCTCTTTTTCCCCGTTATAGGTCATATCACCACTGACAATGACTAGGTCTGGCTTGGTTCTTACCATCTCTAGGATAAAGGCATCCATAATCTGGTCTATATACCTCATCATCTTTCCATCACTTTTTTCTATAGTATCAACAAAGCTCCTTCCATAATCACTAAGACTTGGTGCAAGGTAGTGAATGTCTGTTACATGGACTATCTTTATATTGTTATCGTCTATAAGACTTGTATTTAATTTATTATTTGACTTATTTGGTGACTTCTTGCCCCTAGATAGGACAAAAAATGCTACCACTATTATTGCAACTAGTGTGATAAATATCAACATACTACCACCTCCATATACTTAGGATATCACAAAAAACTTATTTTTTCTTATTTTTATAGCAGGTCTACAACTACCGTAATAAAAAACATGGTAGAGGAAATCTACCATGCCTAAGTGCGCCCAGCGGGACTCGAACCCACAACCGCTTGATTCGTAGTCAAGAACTCTATCCAGTTGAGCTATGGGCGCAAATTATCATACCATAAGATTATACCATAAATTTTTAAATCATACAAACAAAATCGTCCAACAAATTTTCCACCCAAACCCGCTATCTCCAGTCATTATATGATATAATAATATATTATGCAAAAATTATTAAACATAGGAGGTTAGCATGTTTATTGACGATACAATTGCAGCCATAGCCACTGCCCCCGGACAAGGTGGTATTGGTATTATCAGGATAAGTGGTCCTGATTCACTAAAGATTGCAAATAAGATATTCTCGCCCTTCCATAAGGGGGAAATCCTAGACTACCCTATCAGGACCCTAATCTATGGAAACATACTAGATGGCGATACAATTATAGATGAAGTACTCCTAGCCTACATGAAGGGGCCAAACTCCTATACAGCCGAAGACGTCATAGAAATCAACTGCCACGGTGGCTTTATATCAGTCAGAAAAATACTGGAGCTAGTCCTAAGGTCTGGTGCCAGACCAGCCCAGGCTGGAGAATTTACCAAGAGGGCCTTCTTAAACGGAAGAATAGACCTGTCTCAGGCAGAGGCTGTCATAGATATAATAAACGCCAAGACTGAGGAGTCTCATAATATGGCCCAGTCCCAGCTAGAGGGAGCCCTGTCAAAGAAGATAAGAGGCCTAAGAGACCAGATAACATCCATTTTAGCCCAGCTAGAAGTAGCTATAGACTATCCTGAAGAAGACATAGAGTTTATAACCTACAAGGAACTGGTTGACCAGACCACAGAGGTAAATGACCAGGTAAAAAAGCTCTATAAGACAGCAGATACAGGTAAAATTTTGAGAGAGGGCCTGAAGACTGCCATATTGGGCAAGCCAAATGTAGGTAAGTCATCCCTGATGAACCTAATACTGGGGGAAGATAGGGCAATAGTAACAGACATACCTGGTACTACCCGTGATGTCATAGAAGAATTTGTAAATATCAAGGGCATACCCCTAAAGATAGTCGACACTGCCGGTATCAGGGCCACAGATGACCTGGTAGAAAAAATCGGTGTAGAAAAATCAAGAGAACATATGAAGCTAGCAGACCTAGCCTTGGTGGTCCTAGACTCATCTAGACCACTTGACCAGGAGGACATCCAAATTCTAGAAAATATAGACCAGACCAAGTCCCTAGTAATTTTAAACAAGACTGACCTAGCTTGTCAGATGGATATAGAGGGCCTTAAGTCATATGTAGACCCAGAAAATATAATTAATATATCAGCCCTAAAGGGCCATGGCATTGACCTAATCCATGATCGGATAGAAGATCTAGTATTTGAGGGTAAAATCAGCGATTCATCAGACCTGATGATTACAAATTCAAGGCACAGGGATGCTATCTACAAGTCCATGGTATCAATTGGTGATGCTATCAATTCATTAAATGATAGGCTGCCTTATGACTTTATCGAAGTAGACCTAAAGGATGCCTGGGATAGCCTAGGGTGTATTAACGGAGATACAATAGAGGAAGACCTGCTAGACACCATATTTAGCAACTTCTGTATAGGCAAGTAATAAGAAACTTTGAAAGGATTAAATAGTATATGGAAAGATTTGAAGCGGGAAGCTACGACGTCATAGTCGTAGGTGCCGGCCATGCTGGATGTGAAGCCGCCTTGGCCAGTGCAAGAATGGGTATGAAGACCCTAATGATTACCCTGTCCCTAGATGCAGTAGCCGCCCTAGCCTGTAACCCTTCAATAGGAGGAACTGGTAAGGGCCAGCTAGTCAAGGAGGTCGACGCCCTTGGTGGCCAGATGGGTCTAAATATCGATGCTACATACATACAGTCGAGAATATTAAATACGGCCAAGGGACCGGCAGTCCACTCCCTAAGGGCCCAGACAGATAAAAACCTCTACCATAGGGTAATGAAGGAAACTATTGAAAACCAAGAGAACCTAGACCTAATTATGGATGAGGTAGAGGAAATCCTCCATGAAGGAAATAGGGTCACTGGTGTAGGAACCAGACTGGGATGCCAATATAGGTCCAAGGCAACCATACTTGCCACAGGAGTCTACCTAGAGTCAACAATATTTATAGGCCATGATACCTTCAAGGAGGGTCCAAACGGTCTTGGCTATGCTAAAAAGCTAACCAATAGCCTAAGAGGGCTTGGTCTAGACATGAGAAGATTTAAGACTGGTACGCCAGCCAGGGTCCACAGGGACAGTATAGACTTTTCAGTCATGGAGCCCCAAGCAGGAGATGAAAAAGTAGTGCCATTTTCCTTTATGAATGAAAATATAGAAAGGGACCAGATTATTTGCTACCTTACTAGGACTACTCCTGAAACAAAGAAACTAATAGAGGATAATATTACAAAGTCTGCCATGTATAGTGGAAATATCGAGGGTACAGGACCTAGGTACTGTCCTTCCATAGAGGATAAGATAGTAAAGTTCAACGACAAGGAAACCCACCAGCTATTTATAGAGCCAGAGGGCTTAGACACAAAGGAAATGTACATACAGGGTGTATCAACTAGCTTCCCCCTAGATATGCAGGTAAGGATGTACCAGTCTATCAAGGGTCTAGAAAATGCCAAATTGATGAGACCTGCCTATGCCATAGAATATGACTGTATAAATCCAACCCAGTTAAAGCAGAACCTAGAAATAAAGGGCTTGGAAAATCTATTCTCAGCAGGCCAGTTCAATGGCACATCAGGCTACGAAGAAGCTGCAGCCCAAGGTCTAATAGCAGGAATTAACGCCGTCCTAAAAATAAGGGGCCAGGAAGCCCTGATACTAGATAGGTCTGATGGCTATATAGGTGTCCTAATAGATGACCTAGTAACAAAGGGAACTAATGAGCCTTACAGGATGATGACATCAAGGGCTGAATATAGGCTATACCTCAGACAAGATAATGCCGATATGAGACTGACTCAAAAGGGCTATGATATAGGCCTTGTAAGTCAAGAAAGATACGACAGGTTCCTAAAGAAAAAGGCCGATGTTGATGAAGAAATAGAGAGACTAAAAAATGATAGGATAACCCCTAAGGAAATCAACCATATCCTGGAGGAAAGGGGTATAGTTGGCCTAAACAATGGCTTGTCCCTATATGAGTTTCTAAAGAGGCCGGAAGTAAACTACAGCCTACTTGAAGAGGTTGGTAAGGGGTCAGACAAGGACCTATCCGATGAAGTCAAAGACCAGGCTGTAATAATGATAAAATACGAGGGCTATATCAGCAAACAGATGAAGCAGATTGACCAGTTTAGAAAGCTAGAAAAGAAAAAACTAAGCCCAGACTTAGACTATGACGAAATAGAAGGTCTAAGAATAGAGGCAAGACAAAAACTAAATGCCATCAAGCCTACATCAATAGGTCAGGCATCTAGAATATCTGGTGTATCACCTGCTGATATATCTGTCCTACTAATCTACCTAGAGCAGGCAAGAAGAAAAAAATAGGAAACTACTAGTAGGCCTTTCATTATATGCCTACTAGCCAGTAAAAGACAAAATGTCTTTATTTGATTAATTTGAAGACTTGGAGGCTTAAATGAATCAAAACATTGAAAATATAGAATTACTAAAAAAAGGACTGGCTGATTTTTCAATCCTGGTAGACGACTTAATGGTAGACAGGTTTGAAAAATACAGACAAATCCTGGTAGAATACAACCAGCATATGAACCTAACAGGCATCACAGAGCAAAGAGAAGTATATATCAAGCATTTTTTGGACTCTGTTGCCATATTTAAAAATGGCTATATTGGTGATGGCCTATCAGTTATAGACGTTGGTACAGGGGCTGGTTTTCCAGGCCTGCCATTTAAAATCTGTAATCCAAATATCAAGTTGACCCTACTAGACTCTCTTAACAAGAGAATCAACTTCCTAAAGGCAGTTGGTCAGGAACTAAGCCTAGATGGTATAGACTATGTCCATGGCAGGGCCGAAGATATGGCCCAGAAACCAGACCATAGGGAAAAATACGATATAGCAACAGCGAGGGCAGTAGCCAGTCTACCCATCCTACTAGAGCTATGTGTCCCTTATGTAAAGGTCGGTGGTTTCTTTATATGCCTAAAAGGACCTGGTGTAGATGCAGAATTAGAAGATGCTAAAAACGCCATGAAGATACTTGGTGTTAAGTTGGTTGAAAGGATAGATGTCAGCCTACCAGACCAGGAATTAAAGCATAATATACTGGTCTTCAAAAAGGAAGAGCCTACTCCAGCTAAGTATCCAAGAAAAGCCGGTAAGCCTTCTAAAAATCCACTTTAGATTGTGGATTTAGGTGAATATATTAATCGAGTAGGGAGGACTTTCTCCTCCCTCTCACACCACGGAGCGTGCCGTTCGGCACTCCGCGGTTCAATTCAAATAATAATCTAGACAACTAATGAGTCCTCGCTTTGCGAGGATTTCTTTTGTTATCTTGCGAAGCCCCGCTGTTTTTGCTACCGCTTGATAATGGTCTTTAAATCCTACGGATTGTCTCGCCATCCATTCTGGTACACCTAGCTTCCTTAGTCCCCACATCCTTTTCTTGCTAGTTTTCCATTGTTTCCATATAACTATCCTCATACGATTACGAAGATGTTCATCTATTTTAGTCATATTTTGTTTCATCTTACCTATCCTAAAATAGTTTATCCATCCTCTTATCACCTGATTTAGTTTCAGTATCCTGTAGTCCATAGACACTGACCACGAACGATATGTTAGTTTCTTGAGCTTTCTCTTGAATCTGTTTATTGAGTCTTTATGTGGTCTGGCTTCCCATTTTCCATTCATTTTCACAAAGCCAAATCCTAGGTACTTGAGCCTTGTTGGTTTTGTGACTTTGGATTTAGTAGCATTTACCTTAAGGCTTAGCTTCCTCTCTATCCACGATGTGACCGTATGCATCACTCTATTTGCAGCCGCACTGCTTGCAACGGTTATTATGCAGTCATCTGCATATCTAACAAAGTGCAAGCCTCGTGCTTCTAACTCTTTGTCTAGTTCATTGAGCATTATGTTACTAAGCAAAGGGGATAGGTTACCTCCTTGCGGAGTTCCTATAGTGGTTTCTTCATATTTCCCTTTTACCATAACTCCTGCTCTTAGGTACTTAGTTACAAGAGATATTACATCTGGGTCTTTCACCGTTTTACCTACTAGGTACATTAGCTTGTCCTGTGGTACGTTATCAAAGAACTTTTCTAGGTCAATATCCACTATGTATG
>ERZ772974.223-NODE-223-length-44864-cov-5.036555_pt1 | contig 44864 bp, 38 predicted proteins | sample MGYA00580671_ERZ772974 | MGnify/ENA primary metagenome ERZ772974 (study PRJEB29015, sample SAMEA2738065) | human oral metagenome | biome: human oral; feature: human-associated habitat; material: saliva | place: China | collected 2218 ... | reverse complement strand
GGCATTCTTTTTGTTGTAACCCTGATGGGAAATGGCTCAATTTCTGATGCCCATATAGTTTTAATTCCCAATAGCTTTGCTCCAAGCAAAAAGCCTCCACTTCCATCAAAGAGACTGCCAAGAGTTAATTCCTTACTCATCAGCAGTCACCTCGCTATATTGATATTCTTTTCCATCTCTTAACACTGATACATCTTTATCAGTTCCAACCTGCTCAATATATCTTTTGACGATTACATCACAGAACTTTTCATCAAGTTCAATAGTATAACAAGAACGGTCTGTTTGCTCACAAGCAATTAATGTGCTGCCACTACCACCAAATGGATCAAGTATAAGGGTGTTACTCATACTTGAGTTAGAAATAGGATATGCTAGTAGCGCAATAGGTTTCATGGTAGGATGGTCTGCATTTTTCTTAGGCTTTTCAAATTCCCATATGGTGGTTTCTTTTCTTCCTGAATACCACTGATGTTTTCCTTTCTTCTTCCAACCATATAGACATGGTTCATGCTGCCATTGATATGGACTTCTGCCAAGAACAAGTGATGGTTTCTTCCATATGCAACAGCCTGATAGATAAAATCCTGCATCGTTAAATGCTTTTCTAAAATTCAAGCCTTCCGTGTCTGCATGAAAAACATAAATAGAGGCATCATCTGCCATCACCTTTTCCATATTGGAAAAGGCATCAAGAAGGAAGTTATAGAACTTATCTGTATTCATATTATCGTTTTTAATCTTGCCTGCACTACCCTCATAGTTTACGTTGTAAGGTGGATCGGTTACTACAAGATTTGCTTTCTTATCTTCCATTAAGCTTTTATATGTTTCTTCTTTTGTCGAGTCACCACAGATAAGTCTATGTCTTCCAAGTGTCCAAATATCACCTGCCTTAGAAAAGCATGGTTTATTTAGTTCTTCTTCAACATCAAAATCGTCATCTTCTACTTCTTTATCATCTTCAAAAATACTGACAAGTTCACTTTCATCAAAACCTAAAAGGTCTAAATCGAAATCTGCTCCTTGTAATTCAGAAAGTTCAATCGCAAGCATATCTTCATCCCAGCCAGCATTAAGTGATAGTTTATTATCTGCAATAATATATGCTCGTCTTTGAGTTTCAGTTAAGTGGCTTTCCTTTACACAGGGGACTTGCTTTAGCCCAAGTTTCCTAGCTGCTGCAAGTCTGCCATGTCCGGCTAAAATTGTATTATCTTCCGCTATGAGTATCGGAGATAAAAAACCAAACTCCTTTATGCTTGCAGCAATCTGAGCTATTTGACTCTCTGAATGGGTACGAGCATTTCTAATATATGGAATGAGATCATTAATATCTGCTAGATAATACTGCATTTCTTTTTCCATAAACTCCTCCAATTAAAAAAGACCCCACTCGGCAAATTTTTCAAATCCACCCACGGAGTCTATATATTCTTTCGCAAGTCTTACAATTTCTTCATAAGACTTACCGTCTACTTCTCTATCCCCAATTGCACAGCAAAGTTTAACTTCATCTCCCATCTCCTGTGCTTTTAGGAAAGCATAAATGTTTACAGATACATCGGCCTTTGACAAGTCTTTCCCATGAAGCCCTCCACCAGTTACGGAGTCTGCCATATCTGACCCAAGTTTTCTATTTGTGGCCCCTGTATCTACGTCAGTTCCCCCAGTCCAATCTCCCAGTGGATTTACTTCTGCATAGGGATAGGTTTCTCTAAGCTCTGATGTTTTAGCATTACTCTGACAAATAATCAGCCTTGTTTCATCTAAGATATACTTACCATCAAACGGATATTTATTATAAATTTTTCTTGATATTTTTGATAGTTCCTTCTGTTCATCTGTTAAAGGCACTCCCTTAAAGATACCATTATCACCACAGCGCATCTTGTTCTTTTGATTGTTTGTCAAATGTACATCTTGAGGAACAATCACAATATCCGCCTTCACATCGCCTGCGATGCGATGAATGATTTTTTCAATTGGCTCCTGATAGAGTTTTTCTGTTGTTTCTATGATAACATGGCACACGCCGTGTCCAATTAACACTTCAACTGCAATCTTAGGGTTGTCATTTGTCTTATATGCTAAATCTACTATTGCACCTGCTATCCTATCTGCTATTTTATCAGGATGTATTGGATTTACTTTTTCTATCATTTTCTACCTTCCTCCTCTCAGTAGTCTTTCCATAGGATCATTACTTTCTTCTTCAAAAATTTCTGTACAATTTTGCTTTACAATGTCATAAATCTCATACCAAATTAGGTTCGCTGTCTTTTGAAACTGACTAGACATCTGTATAAACGGAGAGGCAATCACACCTCCGGTGGTTGGATGTTTTCCAAGCATTCCGTACCTACTGATTGCTTCTTCACACTGAATATATCTTGCAAATGCTTGTGAATAAGATTCAATCAATCTTTTGTTTACCAGCTTTTCACATTTTCTTTCCTTTAGCCACTGCCATGTTTCTTTATATATGTGGTCTGCTCCAAGCGGGATCCCACTCTTTTGCTTAGCAGATAGATACTCACTTGGCTTAGGCATATCCATGCCTTCAAGTTCTACCCCTTCCGGTAAATCTACAGATTCCAGTTCTGCATAGTATTCATCTGGTATATCATTTGCTAGTATTTTTACAATTTCCCCAGCTTGTATTTTTTCAGCTACTGGTTTTGGCTTATCTCCTGCTCTGACCCTTCTTCCTCCTCTATATGTTCCGTCTTTAGCCAAATTATCACTCCTTAAATTTTTACTTTCTTTAATACCCTGTTTGAACCTCTCTTTTTGTGCGTGAGACCCCACGCCCGTTCCCCAAGGGATAGGTTTGTAGAGATTTTACTCCCCCTACCCATTATTTTTATTCCATCTATCACCACGACTTGCATGTATTCTCGCATGACACGATTTGCATAAAGAAATCAAATTACTTTTATTATGATTTCCTCCTTCAGATAAAGGTTTTATGTGATGCACCTCCTCTACCGGAACCATCATTCCCTTCTTAAAGCACTCCTCACAAAACGGATGTTCCTTCACATAAGCATCTCTTACTCTTTTCCATACTCGTCCGTATCTACGAGATGCAGCAGGATTCCTATCGTACTTCTCGTAGCGTTTGTTTTCTTCTCTTTGATGTTCCTCACAAAATCTTCCCTCTGTTAACCTTGGACAGCCGGGATAAGAACAAGGACGCTTTGGCTTTCTTGGCAAGCCCTCACCTCCTTTTAGACATAAGAAAAGCTCCTTGAGATATACCCAAAGAGCTTTTCTTAAAAAGCATTCATAAAGCACAAGTTTATTTTCCTATTGTGTCGCTTAGTATTTCCCAACCTTTTTCACAAAGACTTATATTTTCATTACATATCGTTTTACCATCTTTTTTTATTATTACATTTACTACAATAATACCATCACTGTCTTCATCAACAGTCATGCCACCTATGGTTTTCCACTTTACTAAAATATCATCCTTTGTTATTTCTCCTTTAAATGGAATGATTAGTTGATTTGGTTCATCAAACTTACTATTTGAATAAGCATTAATGATTAATTTATCATTTTGCTTATACAAGTCTAAATGACTATATTTAGACTTGTATGAATTTATCATATCCTTACTATCAACTTGAATATAAGAAGTTTCATTACCATTATGATGTGACAGCAAAGTAATCAAGCAACTGCTAGTTACAACTATCGAAATACACAATATTAATATTTTCGTTTTTTTTCCTAATTTAATCATACTTAACCAACTCCAATATTTTATATTATGTTTCATTATACCATATAACCTTGGTTTATTCGATTTTTTATGCAACCGCTCCCGCTAACCCCAATGTACCTAGCCATTCCAAAATAACTGGAATCGACTCTGGAACAAAGATACAAATAGCTAATATTCCCATTACAGCTACGCCTATCAAAACTCCATCTTCGGAAAAGACTGGTTCTTTTACTTTGGAATCATAGAATGTTATTAGGAACTTTATAATTACAGTGACATACTCATCTACATCACCTAGTGTTGGTAATAAATCCTTTGACATCACCTCAATAGAAAACTCCATTTGATTTGGGTATATAGGCTTTGTTGTTAATGCTATATCACCCGCCTTCACTGATGTTGCAATATTTGACATTGCATTCTTTATTATTTCTCCACCTTTTTTAATTCTAGTGTCTTTAGTAACTTTAGAAATTTTATTTTCACACGCAGCACTAAGTGTTCCATCGCTATTTAGCTCAATCGAAATATTGTAAGAACCCTTAGGAGCTGTAATCAATTCAGTTAATGTTTCCATTGATGTTTGAATATTCATGTTTGGCATTGCAATATTATTAAGGACAATTTCCTTATTATACTCAAAGCCAACACTAGTAAGTTTACTTAGCAGACCTAACGGTTCTACTACATCATACACAAACTGTGTTCTTGCGATACTTATCTTGTTTTTTAGATTCTCCTTTTCAATTTCATCTTCTGTCATGCTTGTTACACTATCAAATTTAGCAACACCTTTATCTCTTCCCGAATATGCATCTTTATCAAGATCAAAGGTCGGGCTTGATTTAAAAGAAAATTCATTGAATTGATCAAATGCCCAGTTTTTAGGAATTGGATAACCTAAATTTCCACTAAAGCCCGTTGACATATCAGCTACAAAAGAAAATTTGGCATATCCGGCATTACTTACTTTTGAGCAAATTAATCTTGGACCATATATGCCAACTTTATAATTTTTATCATTTTCAACACTGTTGAATATTAAGCTTATTTTCTTGAAATATGGTAAAATCATACTTTCTAATTGGTATCCATATGCATCAAAGTCAACTGCGAAGTATATTGTACTACCATATGGAATTCCAATTCTTTTTGCAGCAGAAATAGCAATCTGTGCATCTACAGTTCCTTGGTTGGCATTTGCAAAGTATTCGGAATAATATCCTCCATCTTGGTAAATTGGAAATACAGAAAGCCCTGCGTTTTTAATATTTTTAATTTCATCTAATGTTAGAGCTTTAGATGTTGCCTGCCCAACATAACCTGTTAAATACCTTCCGACAAACTGATATCCTGCATTTTTTAAATCTTCAGCCTGTTGAGAGTTTAAGACAGTAGCACAGTCACACGCTTTTGCTGGTCTATCTGGATTACCTCTACTTGTTAACAATGCCATCCAAGTATTCGTATCAACCTGCTTAGTAACTGAAATTTTATATTCATCTTGAAACATAGATAGATTGCTTTCAAAATTACTATCCCAACTATTATTTTGTACACACATATATCCAATACAATTTAGTGTAGCCTTAGCAAGCCATACCCAATTTCCATAGGAAGAAGCATTTGAACTTGTTATTTTCTTTAATTTACTTTTAGTTCCATTACCAAAATACCCGGTAGCATCTTCAGGAGAATATCCTTCTAATGACTGTAAAATTTGGATAAGAGCTGTATTCATCTCTCTTCCATACAAACCATCACAAGGGATAATCCCTGTATATTTTTTATAGTTTTGATTTATGGCTTTTTGGATATTCCTAACGGAATTTTTCCCTCCATAAGATTTAAGTAAAACAAACTGTTGCATAGAAAGTAATGCTTTCATAACATCAATTGTTACCGTAGAATTACCACCAATACCCATGTCATCTTTCAATTCCCTAATTGCGGCTCCCGTTCCACCGTAAAAATTTTGTGTAATATGACTTCCTGTAGAATATCCTTTACACCACAATGCACCCTGAATAATAGAATAGACGTTGTTTTTTGATTTGTCATTATCTGCCTGTTGCTTAATTCCATTTGGGAATCTTTCATTAAACTTTCTTGTTGTACCTGCTCCAAAATTAGTGGCTGTTTGTTGAATTCCTAATTCAATCTGTAGTGCAACAATGAGTCCATTAATTGTACTCCATCCAGTATCACCACTTTCCTCTACTTTATCATAACGAGGGTCTTTGCCATATGCTCCATTAAGCCATTTTTGAGTTTCTAACACCATTTGATCCATTTTTTTACATCTCCTTTATAAAATTTTGCAAAAGTATATATGCTTTACCTAGGATTATTTACATAAGAAAAGCCCTGAAGGATTTCTCCCTCAAGGCCCTGTTTTATTTATACTTTTGACAAGTATATCATACCATATTTGATGCTATGACATCTACTGACAATCACTGCCATCAACTGCCATTAGCTGACAACTTTTAATATTGATTGGATTTTCAGGCAGTTTCAGCTTTGCTAGAGCATTTCCATGCCACCTAAATATAGTCCTTTCACTTGCAAATAACAAAGAACATATCTCATCCCATTCAAGACCCTTAACATATCTGTAATTCAGAACCAGCTTTTCATCAATACTTTCTAATTGTTCTATTGTTTCCAGTATTTGAAGTTTCAAGTCCATAAAAAGGTTCACTTCATTAGCTATCTTTATCTCAAGAATGTTTATTTTATCAAGCCATTTTTCAAACGGTGCTCTTGTATTTCTAGTAGTTTGTATATAATCTCTATCAAAAGCAATACTTGAAACACTGACTGATAACTCTCTAATTCTTTTTAGTTCTTCTAAATCAAGTTCAATAATTCGATTTAGTAATCTGTGTTGCTTTAAATATTCTTTTTTATCCATGCTTACCTCCATCTGAGGTAAGTTCTCTATAGAACCTCTTTTCCTCGTTACTTTAATCTTGCTTTCACTGATTCTATCAGTGCATCTTGAATTCTCTCTTTGGCTTTTAATGCTTTCATGACATCTTCATCAATCGTTCCTTTAGTTAGAATGTGATGAATGACAACTGTACTATCTTGCCCTTGACGGTAAAGTCTGGCATTGGTCTGCTGATATAACTCTAGTGACCAGGTCAGTCCAAACCATATTAGAGTCGATCCCCCAGCTTGAAGATTGAGTCCATGACCTGCACTTGCAGGATGAATTAAAGCCACAGGAATTTTACCTTTATTCCAATCCGATATATCCTTAGCTGATTTAATTTCTCTGACATCAAATCTATCTTTTATTTTTCCCAGATCGTGTTTAAACCAATAAGCAACAAGAACTGGTTTGCCATTTGCACCTTCGATTAAATCCTCTAAAGCATCAAGCTTTCTATCGTGTATTTGGAGACTCTCCTTATCATCGTTATAAACAGCACCATTTGACATCTGAAGAAGTTTGTTTGAAAGTGCTGCTGCATTGATAGCATCAATTTCATCTTCTTCAATAGCTAAAACCATATCTTGTTTCAAAGAATCGTATAACTTTTGTTCTTTATCTGACAGCGAAACCACAACCTCATTCATGACACACTCTGGCATCTTTAGAAAATCTTTTGACTTCATGGAAATTGTAATATCAGATATTAGACTATATATCTTTTTTTCTGCTCCATCTTTTGGCTTATAGGAAAATATCATCTGCTGATTTCTTTTATCCGGTACAAAGAAGTTCTGTCTATAGTAAGTGATATATCTTCCAAGTCTTTCTCCCATATCAAGCAGTCTAAACTCCGCCCATAAATCCATCAGACCGTTACTTGAGGGTGTTCCTGTGAGCCCTACAATTCTTTTTATTTTAGGTCTTACTTTAAGAAGTGACTTAAACCTTTTCGCTTGATATGACTTAAAAGATGAAAGCTCATCAATAACGACCATATCGAATTTCCAAGAGATTCCACTTTTTGTAATAAGCCAGTCTACATTTTCTCTATTTATCAAATAGATATGTGCTGGTTTCCCCAAAGCATCAAGTCTTTCTTTTTCACTTCCAATAACAACAGAATAGTTTAAGTGCTTTAAATGATCCCACTTTTTTATTTCATCTGGCCAAGTAGCACTGGCGACCCTAAGAGGTGCGATAACCAGTGTCCTTGATACATCAAAATAATCCAGCATAAGTTCATTTATCGCACTAAGGCTTATGACACTTTTTCCAAGACCCATTTCCAATAGAACTGCTGATATTGGATTATCTATGATAAAGTCCGTTGCATACCTTTGATAATCATGAGGAAAGTATTTCATCAATAACACCTCCGATTTGTTTTTTATCATCAATCACAAATGACCTAAATCCTAACTTCTTAAAATCAGCCATTCTTTTTAACTGAAGAGGTCTTGGCTTTTTGCCTTTTGCCTTAAGTTCTACAAAGGCAAACTTCCCATCTGATAAAAATACCATTCTATCAGGGAGACCATCCATACTTGGACTAGTAAGTTTTATGCAAAAGCCACCCATTGCTTTAACCTCTTTTACTAAAGCCTTCTCTACTTCTTTTTCTAGCATATTTTTAACCTCCATTCATAAGAGGTGCAGGTAGGTGAAGGCTATTTACTATTATTATCTATAGGACTAAAAAAATAAGTATATATATTAATATAAGTAAATACCCTGCATATCCCTGCACCCTTAGTCCTCAAACTCCGATTTTAAACGCAATCCATAGACTATAATGCCTTTTTTTGTCTTTTTCTTTTGAAAGTTTTCGATTTCTAAAACAGAATAAAAATCACCGGCACTTCTAGTAAATTCTCCCGTACGAAGACAATATGCACGATATGCCGTATAAAGTTCCCCACTCTTTTCTGTAAAGGTAGGATCAATCTCACAGCACTCATCTAGAAAATGTTTCATCCAGTCATTATTTTCCTTATAGGCTGCAATGGCATCTTGAACTCTCTTAGGAGCATCGATATGGTACTCGTCCTTGATTACCTGCTTTGCCCCTTCAATTATCCAAGAAAGAATGGCTCCACCTGCATTTTCAAATAGATACTCCGTGTAGTTCTTGATATCATTTTGCCCTTCAATCTTTGCATCAAATGGAATAACAATAAGTCTACGCCATGTTCCTTTATCAACTGCACCCACTCTTGGAAGATGATTTGTATAAAGAACTAGTGTATGACTTGGTACATAGCTAAAAGGTGACTTAAACTTCTTCTCAGCAAAAATCTCGTCTGTGGAACACAGCTGTTTTACATTTGATGTATTCATACGCATCCCTTCTTCAAGTTCTGCAGCAATAAGTAGTCTTTTACCCTTTGCCTCAGCTAGCTCCGGTTTAACATTTCGTCTGCAACCAACGGTCAGCATATCTGCAGACATATTCCCGCTATATGTTCCAAGAACCTTTGATACTACATTCCAAAAAGTAGACTTACCATTTCTTCCCTCACCATATGCGATAATAAGTGCCTCCACATAAACCTTTCCTATTGATGCAAGTCCCACTATCTTTTGCACATAGGAAATAAGCTCAGTGTCATCAACAAAAAATGTATTAAGAGCATCAAGCCATATATCCTTACCTTCTTCACTTGGAGATACGGTAGTCTGTTTTGTAATATAGTCTTCTGCCTTATGATCCAAACACTCTCCTGTTACAAGATTTATGGTTTCATATGGTGTGTTTAACAGAAATTCATCAGCGTCAAGCATAGACTGCTCTACCTGTACCATCGGTCTAACTTCCTTAAGTGCTGCAGAGATATATTTTGTATCACGTCTTTTGATGGCATACTTACGATAAACTTCTGCCTGTTCATACTTTTCAAAAGACCTAGCCTGCTCTTTATTAAACTGAGCACTTGCTTTCTTTGGACCCATTGCTGCAATAAGTGACCACGCACCGTTTTTGCTCATCTCAGTTACCATCTTTTGGATTTCAATTTCCGCCTCCTCAAGCTGTCTTGCTGTCAGTTCTTGTGCTATTGCTTGAGCATTAGGCTGGGACTCTTCCCAAAAGCGTCCATTATATACAAGAAAATCTGTCGCAGGAGAATAACGGAGTTTATCCCCATACTCCCGTGCTAAAATTATTGCTTGGCCAACATCCGAAAAATCTTCTGGCATAAGCTCAAGTTCAAGGTTGTACTGCTCCGGTGGTATATATCCTTCTTGGTTTGAAACCTTATCTCCAAACTTCTTGGCACTATTCCAAATAGTTGAAAGTTCCTCATCAGATAGCGGAGGATCACACCTAGTTGACTGTTCTAAAAATTTCTCATGTGCCTCATCGGTTGCACCGAATCTTTTTATTAACTTTCCGGCAATGTGGCTCATAGTGTTATTTCTGCTGCCACTTTCTATTTTCTTTTCATCAAGCTTTTCAAATTCATCTTCTTGTAGAAATTCGATAATTGAAAACTCACCCTCATAAAGTTCTACTTCAGGATTTAAAATGCCATAAATAAACCTTGCAGCATCTAAAGCATTATCATCAAAATACGAGAACTCTGCTTGAATCTTTTCTTTGTACTCAGTATATTCATCAGCACCTGTTATTTCTTCTATTGGAAAATACACATGAAATCTTGGTCTTGCAGATTTAGTACCTTTATCTTTCATATGATTTCTACTATACGAGGCATAAAAGCAGACATCAGGAAATGCCATCGCAACATCAAATGGTGTAACCCAGTCTTTTTCATCATCTGAGTGGTCATTATCGCAATCCATAGGTATACAATTGGAAGATATGAACTTGTCTTTACTTCTATAACTTCCTTGAAACTCTACGGTAACATGGTCAAAAGAGATAGCTTTTATAAAGCTATCCCTATCAACAACCGTGACCATATTAGGATAAAGGCAGTTATTCTTATTTCCAATGCAAGTAGCATCATAACAATTAAAATTTAGCATTTGTCTTAACCTCCAAACCCTCACTTGTAAAATACTTAATAACCTGTTTTCTTTTTTCAGCAATTTCAATTTCTCTTTTCATGCCTTCAGTCATTTGACTGCCAAACACCCATACTTCTTGGCATTTACCAAGAAGTATGATGTCCATAAAAAGTGCATCCTTTCTTTGTTCTAAATCTCTATCATCCATAAAAGGAAATAAGAGATGTGGAGTTACAGGAATTGCACCATTCTTGTATGCCAGCTCTGCATAGCTAATTGCTTTCTTAATGTTTAAATCTTTATCACCACTATATGGAGCGCAGATATATGCAAGTGGTCTAAAGTTTGGATTTTCAAGGTGCTTCTTATATGTCTTACTCATCCTGTGCCTCCTGTTCAATAAGTGGGTAGATTCCATTTTGTTTCATTAGGTCATAGATAAATAGTCTTCCCTTTTGAGTCCAGTAAGTATGAACCTTTGAGTGATTTGCTCCATCTGTTCCAAGATAGTTATGTGTCTTTGTGCTGGTATAACCTTCCTCTGCATACTTTTGATACAATAGCCAGATATCTGATTGCTTGAATTGTACTCCCAAATCGTGTAAGAAATTATTCATCCATTGAGCAGATTTCCCATAGTCTTTTGCTATTGCTCTCATTGAAAGAAGATCCTTACAGTTAAGAACAATATCGTAATAACTAACCTTTGGTTTCATCTCTGCAATTTGCTGCGACTGAAGTGCTACTGTATTTAGAAGTTTCAAATTTTCCTTTTCAACAACCGCCAGTTTCTTATTGGCAAATTGTAAGGCTCTAGCCATTACTGCTTCTGGAGAATTCCATTGCTCTTCAATTTGAATGAAATACTTTCTAAACATTTGACCCAATTCAGTTCTTTGAATCATGCATAACTGTTTAGCCATATCGATTGTCAGCTGATGATTATTAGCAGGTCTTCCTCCGGTACTTTCCGACAAAAATGTCGAAAAGTCTATTCCTTCAAAAAACCCATACTCACACATCCTAGGAAACCATTTATCGTATGGCGTTCCTATTTTTAATGCCTCGTGCAATTCTCGTCCATTTACAGTAGGACGTTCACTGTTGTAGTCAACTTTGATTAGCTCTTTCATATTAGCTACCTCCTTAAATTTCTTTGAAGGAACTACTGCCTTCTACTTGGTAGCCTTGGGAGAGTCCAAAATCTGACGCTTTTGAAATACTTTTTTCTAAATTTTTATTCGCTCTCTTTAATTTTTGTGTGATAGCGTTGGCAAGTCTTGAAACTGCCTTGTTGTATTCCTCCTCCGTTTCGAAGGCATCTCGGCTTAGCATTGATTCTGCTTTTTCGTTGATTGACACCCCATCAATTCGTATTGCCATAAATAAATCGGCAACTTCTGGTTTCAAAACTGAATAGACAAACATCTTCACAGCTTTATAGGATTCCTTCCTATCTCTGGCAATCTCATCTTTGAGGAATATTGAAGGATCCACTACCTCACTCATACTTGGTTCAAAATCACTGGTTTCTTCACCGTCTTCATCCTTTGTTGAAATAGCAAATCCTTTATGCCTTTCTTGCTTATGCATGACATTGTATTCTGGACGGTTATACTCTTTTTCCACCTCTTCCTGAACTCTCTTTTCAAACTCCTCCTCAGTTTCATCTGGTTGCAAGTCAATATTCAGCCAACCTTTGATATCAGATAGGTTTAGTTCAAATGTTAAAAATTCTTTCTCATAACGTATTTTGATTTTCATATAAATCCCTTCTCTTTCTGCCGATTGCAGTAGGACGAAGGGATACAAAAAGAGCCGATGCTATATGAAGCACCGACTCTCTTGCCTAAAAATAGCCATAGAAAAATAGAGGTACCTCACATAGCACCTCACGAATAAATCCGTGAGTGCCGTATGATGTATCCCATCGCCCTATAGCTAATCAGGCTCTGTGATAATTTAGTTGTGCAGGCCGATTTATTAATCAGTCACTGCTTAGTAAGTGAGTTTTCTAAAACCCACCCCCTAATTTGCAAAGTACTATTTATAAAAGAGTTACTAGTACTTTTAGGCACCTACCTGCCTTTTTTGGTTTGTACTAGTGCACTACCAGCTACAGACTTTGCTTTACTTCCATAACGACCATCTCTAAGAATTGAACTTGCTTTAGAAGCAACTCGTTTAGAAGTCTGTTTTGAATTCTTTGCCATATGTATCAACTCGCTTTCTTTCAAATTTGACCGAATTACTTTGGTCACTTTTATTATAAAAATTGTTGATATTTAAAAATACAGCCTAAGTTGGGAGGATTTTGGGTGAGAATTGGGAGTGAATTGGGAAAGTAAAAATTGTAAAAAAAATAAGCCCCTTGCTTTCGCAAGAGGCTATTATATCTTCCGTTTTTATTCTATAAACAGTTCTGGAACATTGTACTGAATATCTGCAGCTTCAGTCTCTACTCCTATATTTCCACATTCTAAGATGCTTAGTTTTATTTTCTTTGCACCATCCACCACTACCATATACTTAGAATAATTTGATGGCTTTTGTATAAACAAAGAAGCTTCTCTAGAAAATCCATTTTGTTGTAAAAATATTGTGTCCGGATTTATCGTTCCATACTCTACAAATTCATACCAATCATTATCAAAATTATCTACTTGATGTACTGATTTATATTCAAGTGAAAACTTCCTAAAATAATTAGCAATGCTAAACAGCAAAACATTTTCTATTACGCTTAATGATTCAGCAATCACTAAATTTTTATGATACTTTGAGTTGGGGTTATATACTTCATCAACTCTATATTTTCCAGACCATACACCTGTACTTGGATTCTTTTCCTTAAAAGAAATAGCACTGCTAACTAATACTTGCAATCCGTTACCACGAATCCAACGAAGCAGAATAGTAGAATACCACCTAATTACTGAATCAAATTTATTAGTTCCAGGTCTACCTAAAGTTTCTTTTTCATAAATATCCCATTTGAAAATTCTTCGTAGTTTCATCATGAAATCAACTAACTCTTCAAAATCCACTTCATCATTTTCTCCATTTATATCTGGATAATGAAGACCTTGAATGATGGCATCATGCAAATTATCTGCCTGATCATGTGAAATTGTGATGTCATCACTTGTACTCTCAATTGGGAAGTTTTCAATAATACGTTTTTTTTGTTTATCTGTAAGATACTCTTCAAATTTCTGCGAAACTGGAGTTCTATCACCATTCGCTAAATCACGAATTAAAATAAGACCAAACTTTCTAAGTGCTTCAAAATCTGTTTCCGTTGCTTTTTCATGACAAGTACTCATTTCAACATCGCCATCAGTAAGATCCTTAATAAGTGCACTCATACAATCTGTATTATTCTTAATTTCGATAGATAATTCTTGTGGTGGTACATCATTAGTAAGTAATTCTTTATATCGTTCGGTTTTAAGTTTATCGTCTAGCCTCACAAGCACAACATTTCCATACAAGTTATATTTGATTCTTCCAACACGGCCAATAAGATTTCTAAAATCTACTTCATCCATATTACTTAGACCATTTCGATAACTCGTAATAAAAAGATTATCTGCAGGGAGATTTACCCCCTCTACTAGCGTACTTGTGCAAAAAATAGTTCTTAAATCCCCTTTTTCAAAGCTCTTTTCTATACGAAGTCTAATATTTGCAGGCAAATACCCTACATGATATGCAACACCTCTAAGAATCAAGTCAGCAAGATAACAGTCGTCATGTACTTCTTTTCTGATCTCTGCAGCAAGTGCTATGAGTTCGTTATCATTTTTAGGAGTTATATTTTGGGCATACTTAACTGCCTGTTCCAGAACACTTTTGCGAGAACTACAGTATACAACATTTTGTTTATCCTGCCCGACCATAGCAACAATGTCACAAAGTTCTTGTCCTTCTGGCAAGGTGTAACAGCGCTCCAATTTCTTACTATAATCATTGTAATAGTATCCACCTCGTTCAGGTACATTTAAAAAGTATTTAAACTGACATACCGGAGCAAACTTCGATTTCAGCTTTTTCATCTGTGTCTTTTCTATCCCTGGAATTGCTTTCATATAAATTTCAGGATTAGGAATATTTGGAGAAGCAAATATTACTGTCGGAAGTTGTTGCATCTTTCCAAGCTGAGTAAGAACTTTGTAATAATAAGAGCTTCTTCCACCACGACTAGATATTTTGTGTGCTTCATCTATAAATAAGAAATCGATACATATATTTTCTCGTTCAATCAACATATGAAGCAAACGTTCTGGAGTCATAATGAAAATAAAATGGTGGTCTTGTTGCAATACCAAATCACCAGATGCGGTCACAACACGATAATTCAAGTCTTTAAGTTTTCCTTGTAAAGCTCCTATCATATTACTCTTCACTTCATTAATAAGCGCTTTAGTTGGTACAAGAATAGCAAAGTTTTCAGTTGATCCATTTTCAATTTGTTGTTGAATATAAGTTTGAACAACAAATGATTTTCCCATTGATGTAGGTCCCGAGTAACTAAAAAATTTTTCTTCTAGCCCCTTGTATACCATCATTTGATCATTAAAAAAATACTCCTTATCTTTTCCGGGAATTCGGTGTTCATCTTTATCATACTCATAATACACACTGTCAAAAAAGTCTTCACTATGAAATCCTTCAATAGTTTTTGACATTAAACCGCGATAATTTCCAACTGAAGAGAGCACTGATCCTAAATAATACTTCACAGCTTCATCTTCCGGATAAAGCAAACGTAGTAAAATAGCAATTTCTTGCCCCCACAAGTGATCTCTATCTGCAGTCATCAGATATGTGGATTTCGCCAAAAGATCTGCAAAACGTAAAGCATCAGCAATAGGAATATCTCTTTGTCTTCTTTCGCTGTGAAATAAATTTATTGAATAATTGTAAAGGAGATCTCCATATATTTCTTGCAAGTACTCATTTTTTTCAATATCTCTATATAGTGCTTCTGCGAGTGTGGCATTTCTTGGTACAAGATTCATTAAATAGCACCTCCTGCAAGTAATTCTTTAATAATACTAGTTTTTTCGTGCGGTGCATCATTAAAAGGTAGTATATAAAAATAAAAACTATATCCACTTAGCCCGTTGTCTTGGATTTTCTTTATAATATATGGTTGCACTCTGTCTATGTCCTTTTTCAATTGTTCTTTTACAGCAGTACGATATTTTTGGCTATCCGTTTCTGGTTGATCTAAATTAATGGTATATCCTAGAAATGCGCCAAAAGCCATATCAGGTTTGTAGGAACCATTTCGTTTAGGGGTCATAAGTTCGACCATATACTTTGTTGCTTCTGGATCATAAATAGTCCATTGTGTTGTGTTGTCAACCATTCGTAATTCTATATCCTGATTAGATTCAATCGAAATTATTTTTTCAAACGCACGATCTATAGAACTAGCCAAATCTCCAATAATATCTGATGCCCCAAAAACAAGCTGATGAAATGGTTGTCCAGATTTATTAATTGATAACAAGTGAACACCATCACTCTTACTAACTATATTGCGATTGGATTCATCAATTTCAATCTTACTCATAATCTTCGGAGCATCTAATTCCTGTTCCATAAATGTATAAAGTAGAATTTCTCCAAGTACCGTTTCTGCCTTCGTACCATATGCTGTCATAAATTTCAGCATTGCATTTGCCCCTACAGCAGCAGGATTCTTTGTTCTATCAATAATACGCTTTATCTGTGCTCTAGAAAAAACATAGCTTCCAACATTATTAATTATAAAATCTTTTAAACCACTAAACCTAAATTTACAATTTGTCGGATCAATATAGAACACAGAGGCTTGGGTCGGATTAGCAAGTGCAGAGACCGTAATATCAGCAGCTTTTAGAAAAACCCTATCAAACATCGGATCCTTCAATGTTCTTTTCAGTGGAGAAACTTGATCATTTTCAACTGTAGGCGATAAGAAAAAAAGATTCTCATTTGAAGTTAAAAAACTATCTACATAATCTTTTCCTATTTCACGAATATTTGTTTTTAGCTTATCATTTTCTACTTTGGTGATGGCAAAAGTTAAAATATTTGCTAGCGTAATAGATTCATAAAAGGAATCATGCTTCAAAATATTTTCTTTTTCGTACCCTGGCATAGTTCCAATAATCGTACTGTCAGTAATATACGTATCATCTCGGATAACATCCTTGATTGCACAAAACAGACATTTATGCTTATCATGGTGTATAAGCGGTAAAATATATCGTTCAACTCCGGATGCTACCTCATTAATATCAATTGTTCTTGCCTTTGCAAATAGTTCACCCGGCACAGGATCATGGCCGCTCTTTAAATGACTTGGTAATTCTTTATTATAATTATTGATGTCCAATCCAAAGGTCGCAAAAATACCACCACACACTGATTTAATCGTGTCTGCACTGCGTGTACGGCTTTGATATATTAAGGTTATTATTGTTCCTAAGCACACTCTTTTCAAATTTTGCACCTCCCCTCAGTATTTATTGGTTAGAAATTAGATAATCTTCCATAATTTTTTGAGGCATTATATATTGCTCAATAATTTTTGTCCCTATGGTTCTAGTTCCTATATAATTAGGCGCATACGAAAAATGCAAGTCCGCCCTATCTGTTCCAGGCAAAAATAAAATATTATTTATTTCAACCGCATCTGGATATCTATATCGTAGTAACTCATTGTAAGCTAGTTGCTTGTAATTCAAATCATTTATAGCCGTATAATACTTCGAATCAAATATGTACAGTTTGTCATTTTCATACGCAATATGATCAACATCAATATAAAAGTTATTATGAGACAAATCTATATCTGTATAACTCTTATGAGAAAAAGAATAATTTGAATTAAATAAACTTTCATCAAAAACAGCAGCTCCGTTAACTGGATCAATTCCAACAAAATGTTTATTTAGATATTTAGTTATCATACACTGCCAAATCATATCGAAATACCTTATTTTAACATGTACTTTTCCACCTTTTGATTTTTCCTTAAACTGTTCAAAAAAATCAATCATACTATGAACAAGATGTTTTTGAGTGTCTTTAAATATTTTACTTTGGTACACATTCAATTGCTTAATAACATATTCGATATTGTTAAGAAAATCAAAACTATATCTAACTCCCGATTTTTTCATTATTAAAAAATCGCTGAAGAAATCAATTGTATAATCAATTATGAATGCCATGCACTCAGTTAGGAAAACATCATTGTAATTCTTTTTATAAGTATATAACGGAGAAAAAATCAAATTACCTCCACTAATTATCTTATTTGATTTTTTAATAGTATCTTTCCAAGACAGCCTACCGGATAAGCCTTCTCTCACAGTAATATCTTTCTCCTTATATATTCCATATTTTTGTAAATAGTCATAGACTTCATAAAACGCTTTAAATGGATAATCTGCTGAATAACCGTCTTTGGCCCCTATATATGTCCTTGCAACCGCACTAGTAGCTTCCGTCTCAATATACTTCTTTATAACGTTATATAGTAATTTAATATCATACTGTAAGCTACAATTAACTTGATTGAATCTGTCAATATCTTTTGATTCATAATAGTGTTTTGGGAAGATAACAAGTATCTTGTTATCTTTATAGACAAAGCCAACAACATCGAATACATCTGCATCTAACTTATCCGAATGGCGTAGTTCTCTTGTTCCCAATCCAAAGATTTTTATTATATTTTGATCAGCAATTTCTCCATCCTGTCCATAATAGTATTTTACGCTCATTCGCCTCACCTCTGCTATAAGATACTAATAAAAGCTTGACTAAAAATCTGCTTATCGTCTTCAAAACGCTCATACAATTTTTTAAATGTACCAATATCCTCTTTAAATAAAAACATATCGCTTTTATATGACGCTTTATGAATATCACTCCATAAGTAGTGAAGTAATTTATTCTTAATTTGATTTTTATGGTCACTCTGTGATGCGGATATATCAAATTCTATAAAAAACGGTCCTAACTGCTTGTCTTCTCCTAGTCCTAGATATCTATCATCAGCAATAAAATCATTCAACTTTTGATAAAGTTCTACCCATGAAATTTGTCTCATGGTGTTACCATCATTTAAATTTAATGGAACATCATTTTTATAAACTATAGGAGTGATTCCGGTTCCTGATGCAATTATAGGGTTTGGACTTACATATTCCCATTCAAATCTACGTTTAAATGCTGTGTCCATGACAAATACATTCTGATCACTAGTATTTACTGTTCCCAAAATATGAAAATTTGGTGGTAGTTTTACCTTATTGCCATTTGTTTTTAATGGTATTATATCTTTAGCAATCAATTCATTTGTAATAAAGTACTTACTGAATCCTCTATTTGTTCCGTTTTTTTCTCTATCTAAAAGCTGAAAAATGTCTCCGAAAATCGCAGCACAATCACCTCTCGACATTTCTTCTACAATTAGATATACATCATTCGCAGTGTTTTCATATGCTTTCTCAAGAGCACTAGTAAATACCCCTTTTTGAAAATCATACGTAATTGTACTACTTCCTCCTGGAACAGTTGAAGGAATAACTTTAGGTAATAATTGTCCAATAAAATCATTGTATGTAAAATCAGGATAGAAAGTAACACGAAATACCCTATCCTCGCTAACCCCACTTATAATTTTCGTATCAATTGTATGGCTCTTTCCTGTACCGGGAGCGCCGTAATATATTATCTGCATATAATTTTCTCCTCCTATCACTTAAAATTTAGATATAAAGTTTCTCAATATTTCAGCAACATCTCCGCCTAATGCTGAAAGGCTGGATATATCAATCGAAAACCCTTCATTTACTCCAAAATAAACTGCAGGAATGACATAAAGACTCAACCTATAAATATCGGATGTCGCATTTGTTGAATTAGTTACTGTTGTCGATAAAATTTTAAGTATCTTGTTTGTGTAATCAACTTCAAACCATTTGTTATTATTAGTAGCGTCTCCCAATAAGTTATCTAAATCATTCAAGCTATGTAGCTTTGTAATATAGTTGCCATCCGCATCTGTTCGTCCAATGACATCATGGTAGCTATTTTGAAAAATATCGTAATAATTAAACCCTAGTGTTTCACAGCAAATCATCTGTTTTTTAACAGATGCATTGTTTACTCTTGATGTCGTGCATAAATTAATAATAAATACCGGCATACAATGTATGTGAAAATCTTTTGTTCTATCCTTAATATTTTTATAAATACCAAAAATCGGTGGCATTATTTTTGCTGGAAAAAAATCATTTGCATTCGCTGCGTCTGGTGGAATGTAATAAAATAATGCATCAACACACCCTCTATCATTTTCAAAATAACCAACAAACATAGATGCATTACCACTACTATCAATTCGTGTCTTAATAAGGCTTTTATTTTCTTCTCGTATAGATGTTATAGAAAGTACTGGATACGCCTGATTCAAATCATTAACAATACGATTCATCATATCATCAACCGAATTTACTCCTATTGCCAACCATTTATTATGAACATTTACATCTAAGTTGGAAGTATTAAGTTTAACCCTCAAATCTTCTGGCAAGACCAAAATATGACTCATAATACAATCTCCTTTCTTAATTTAGTAATTAAGAATCAGAACTTCATTTTTTGCATAGCGCCAACCACTTACTCCGGCTTCTACAATTCTAAAATTATTTTCCTTAATCCATTTAATAAGTAGTGTATGTTCTTTTTCTCTATGTCGGATAACATTTGAAAGAATAAATTTATAACCACATTCATCAATATGTTTTAGAATATTTAAAAGTTCAAGTTCTTCATTTAGCCCCCATCCCTTCATCCCTCTTTTTCCATCGTTATACGCAGCACTAGTAATATAATAAGGGGGATCAAAATAAAACACAGTGTTTGATGGGTAACTATTCCAATCAATATCTACATAATCAACATTCAACAATTCCAATTTCGGCGCTTTAACATTGAAGGATAATATACGTTTTTTCATATCATCACTATACCCAGCAACGCCTATAGGAGTATTAAATTTATGGTTTCCATTAAATCTAATCATATTCTGAAATGAGTACATGTGCAAAACAAACAATTCCAAGGGATTTTGATTAGCATTGTATTCATCTCGAAGTCGTTTATACGCATCTTCATTTGATTTCTCTATGCCAAACTCTGCTATCTTATTTTCAATAGCATTTATTAGTTCTTCCTTTGGTTTACTTACTATCCAGGAAATTAGATCATAAACGAATGGATTCAATTCGTTATAAACCACTTTATTTAATGCCGTAATATTCGCACCAACATTGAACGCACCCCCCATAGCATCAACAAAAACATCCACTTTTGCCGGAAGAACCTTAATAATTTCTGGAACCAATGTATCCTTGCTTCCAGAGTAATTTATCGGTGATTTATTAATTTGTAGATCCTTTTCAAAATAAATAATTACTTCACTTAAGTTTTCTCCGTTTCTCTTGTTACTTGAACGATGGTTTTGATATTCTCGATAGTCATAATGATTAAATTTAACTTTGCCGTCTACAGCAAAATGACTTGCCAATTCACATAATTCTTCAATTGGGACAAGACCCTGATTACTATAACTAATCAAAATATGTTTAAATTGAATCTGTCTGAAAAGATCTTCAAATATAAATTTCGCTTTTGTTCTCTGAGCATATAGCGAATTTTTGTCACCTCTACCTCTTTTCCCGCCAACCCCTTTGATTGCAGGAAAATCATACCTTGCAAGTGTTTCAAACATATGGTAGGCGGAAATATACTGAGTAACAGTATACGGTGGATCAATATATGCAATATCACCTTTTATTTCCCTTACTAATTCATTTGTATCCTTATTAAAAATACTATTTTTTTTATATAAATTAGTCTCGTTAATTTCAAGCGGCTGAAGGATAAAATCTTTTTCAGCACGAGAATCCCAAAATTTCAAAAAAGCTTCGTATGTACCAGATATATTTGATACCTTGGTCAGGCTTTCCAACATTGATGCAATCAAAAAATAATACTCTTCTTCATTGATTATTTTATTTATAAAAAGCTCTTCAACTTTTTTTCTTATCCCATCAATTTTTATACCATTACTTTCGGTAAAAAACATTCTTCCACCAATTGGTGTATAATTTTTATAAAAAAAATAAGACGAATCAGGTATATACTCTTGATTATTAAGCCAATCAAATACATTTTGATTATATTTATTTTTAAATTTCTGGAACTTTGGTATTGATGCATTATTTAATTTCGCTCTATTAATCACATATGAATAATATAATGAATCATTTGAAATAATTTTATATCTATCTTTAAAAAAATCACCAACGCTTCCTGTTCCTGCAAATAAATCTGCGAACGTATCCCCTTCAATATTATTTTCTTTTATTACTTCTTCAATTGCTGAAAGTAGTTTGACTTTACTCCCTAAATATCTCATAAATTTTATTTGCTCCTAGTATTAAATAGTTTTAGTACAGCCACTTTAATAATCTAAAATATCTATTCCAGCTTGTACCAATCGATCATATCTTTCTTTTGATATTAGTACAGCCTTGGGTTTTCCGTTTTTTAAAATAAAAGCAGCCTCATCATTTTCAGATAACTTAGTGATGATTTTGGATGATTGCCCTCTTAAAAAGTCGGACATATTATAAAAGTCCATTGTTGCTTTGCTATCTTTCTCTTTCATATAACGCTCCTTTCACAAGTACTATTATAGCAAAAATAAGAATTTTTTTGAACCCTTATTATAATTACTTTTATAATTATATTTAATTGTTGCAGGTGGTTTCATTTTATTATTATTCATCGTCTAATATATATCACTCTTTACGCCAGATAAGTCAAGCTATATCAAGACACACCCCCTTTTATTTTATTGACACCCTCGCAACACAAATTGACACACTTAAAATAAAAAAATCTAGCCTTCCGATAAGCTAGAACAACGATTATTTTTACTCGGTTTTTGATTTTTCTTAAAGGCTTGATTTTAAACACTTTGAAGAACATAAAGTGTAGGTTTGTGTATCATTTTGATGCAAGTCATATCATATATTTTTATTTCTTTTTCTCCTTTTAAGTGTTCTGCAACAATTTCCGACATCAAAACAGAAACCTCATGAGGAGTATAGAATTCACCAGCCTTTTTACCTGCATTTGCAGCAAACTGACTTATCAAATATTCATATATAAAACCAAGTACATCATAGTCTTGCTTTCCATCCATTGGAATATCTTTAATCAACTGTAATAATCCACTTATAGCCTTAGTCTGTGAATTTGAGCTATCTCCTAGCTTACTAAGACCCGTCTGTAGAGTATCAAATACCTTATCAAAAACTTTTTTATGAGTCGGATAAATCAACCTATTAAAGGCAGACAAGGCATCTCTTACATCTGACACATCAAAATCTCTCCCCTTAGAAATCCAAGTTGAAAACAAATTTTCATAGGAAATAAAGTATCCAATATTTCTCTGTACATATTCTAATATATCAATATCATCTTCTCTTAGATCTTTAATATCTGCATCATCAAAGTCATTTTCCTTTAAAAATTTGATTTCCTGGTCTGACAAATACTTGTAAAATATAAATCCTAGAATGTAGTCCTTATATTCATTTGCTTCAATCTTAGAACGCATTTTATTTGCTGACTCCCAAATTCTATTTGCAAGTTCCTGTTTGTTCATTGCTCTTCCCCTATTTTATCCTTTTTACATAAATTAACCTAAAAACATATTTCTAAATTATATATACTATCCAAATATAGCATCAGTGAACGACTCTGCATCAAAACTCTGCAAGTCTTCAGCCCTCTCACCGACACCTATCAGCTTGACTGGCACATCAACTTCTGACTTAACTGCTAGGACTACACCACCCTTGGCAGTACCATCCAGCTTAGTCAATACAATACCTGTTATATTGGCAACTTCCTTAAAGGTCTTGGCCTGGCTAACTGCATTCTGGCCTGTAGTAGCATCTACTACCAACAGGACCTCCTTCTTGGCCTCTGGGTATTCCCTGTCAATTATCTTAAATATCTTGCCCAACTCGTTCATTAGGTTGGCCTTGTTGTGGAGCCTACCTGCTGTATCGCATATCAGTAGGTCTACCTTTCTAGCCTGGGAGGCTTTGATGGCATCAAATACTACTGCTCCAGGGTCTGCTCCCTCATGGTGTTTGATAATATCTACATCTATCCTCTTGGCCCAAATATCCAACTGCTCAGTTGCTGCTGCCCTAAAAGTGTCTGCAGCTGCCAACATAACTTTTTTACCATCTTTCTTGTATCTCTGGGCTAACTTACCAATTGTAGTAGTCTTACCTACACCATTCACACCAACCATTACTATTACTGCTGGTCCTGGATTGATATCAAGTTCAGAATTGCCTTCCTTTAGGATAGAGGCAACTATTTCCTTCAACAGATCCCTTACCTCTAGAGGGTCCTTTACCCCTCTTTCCTTGATCATATCCCTTAAACGGTCTATTATTTCCATAGTAGTTGTAACACCTACATCGGCAGTTATAAGGATTTCTTCTAGGTCTTCTAAAAGCTCTTCGTCTATCTTTGTGTAAGACTTTAAAAGGCTGTCTATCCTACCTGTTATATTATCCTTAGTCTTTGATAGACCTGCTAGTAGCCTGGCAAAAATACCCATCTTTTCCTGACCTTCTTCCTGGGTAGGATCCTGGCTATCATCACCATCTACTTCTTCTAATGTTTCATCTTCTGTATTTTCTTGTCCAGCCTGGTAATCAGCCTCTTCAGTTTCTTCATCTTCATCAGCTTCTTCATCTTCATCAGCTTCTTCAGTTTCTTCAGTTTCTTCCACCTGGTCATTTTCTTCCTCTATTTTTCTCTCCAAAGCCTCTTCACTAGTGCCTTGGTCCTTTCTTCCTTCTTCCTTAGTCTCTTCCTGGAAAACTTCTTCATCTATTTCTTGGTCCTGGTAAGCTTGATCACTGATTTCTTCCTGAATTTCTTCTTCACTAAGCCCTTCTTCCAAGTTTACTTCCTGGTCAGGGTTTTCATTTTTGTTTTCATTTTTCTTCCAAAATTTAAACATAAAATCCTCCTATATATCTATCTAGGAATTTTCCACCATTTCCTGGGCCTCTTTTAGCTTGATGCCTATAATTGATGAAATTCCCTTTTCCTGCATAGTTACACCGTATATAAAGTCTGCAACCTCCATAGTTCCCCTCCTGTGAGTAACTGCTATAAACTGGGTATCCTGACTTAGTTCCTTCAGGAAGTCACCAAACCTATATACATTTACATCGTCTAGTGGGGCTTCGATTTCGTCAAGTATACAGAAAGGTGTTGGCTTTGATATAAGGATGGCAAATAGGATGGATATAGCAGTAAGGGCCTTTTCTCCACCGGATAGCAAGGAAAGATTTTTCATCTTCTTGCCTGGAGGCTGGGCAGTTATCTCTATATCACACGAAAGTACATCATCCATGTCCGTAATCCTTAGGTTGGCACTTCCGCCACCAAATAGCTTCTTGTATACCTCTACAAAATTCTTATTTATAATATCGAAGTTGGATAAGAATTCACTTTCCATACTTGCCACTAGGTCTCTTATTAGGGCGTTCAGGGAAACTATAGACTCTTCAAGGTCCTGCTTCTGTTCTGAGTAGTATTCATACCTCTCTTTGACCTCTGCATACTCTTCTATGGCGTCTAGGTTTACATTACCTATTGACTTGATCTTCTTCCTCAGAGCCTCCATGACTTTATAGTCAATTACCAGGTTTTCATCCCTATATTCTAGGGCCTCCTGGTAGTCTAGGTTATATCTTTCAAATATATTTGCCTGAAGATTGTCCCTACTTGTAATGGACCTGTCTAGCTTAGCTTCAAGCTTGTACTTATCTTCTCTAAGCTCATTAAAGTCCCTCTCTCTTGACCTTAGTTCAGCCTTGGCTTCATCTAATGATAGTCTAATATCGTCCCTATCAGCCTTCTTGTCTAAAATCCTCCTTGAGAAGTCTTCCTTAGTCTGGTTGAGAGTCTCTATCTGGCTTGTATAGGTTTCTATCAATAGGTCATAGTCATTAATTTCATTGTTATTTTCCTTTATTGACTCAAGTAAACTCGACAGATTTTCCTGAGACTTCTTCATACCACTTTCTATTCTTTCAACCTCTGCCAGGTTATTTTCAAATATTTGTTTAGCCCTAACAAGGTCTAGGTTCTTGTCATTAAATAGCTTTAGACATAGATCATGCTTTTCCTTGGCCTCATTTAGGCTGTCGCTTAGGGCCTGGATATGGTCCATATTTCCCTGTCCTTCTCTGTCCAAGGCTTCTAGCTGTTCTCTACACTGGTCAAAGTCAGCCTGGTTCTTTTCTAATTGCTTATCTATCCTAGCAATTTCTTCCTTGCTAGTATCAAGGTCTGCCTTCCTGTCTCTTAGCTTGGCCTCTGCCAGCTTAATTTCCGTGTTGGCACCTATTATTTCTTTGGATAGGGCTTCTTTTTCTTCTCTAATTTTCGCAACCTGGCCACCTAGTTTGGCTTTTTCTAAGCCTAGTAGGTCAAATTCTGACTTACACTGGTTTATCTGGCCTTCAATTGACTCCATTTCCTGGCCTAACTCGTCAATAAGTCTCTTTCTAGACAAGATATTGCCACTAGTCTTAAGACTACCACCTGTCATTGACCCGCCTGGATTAAGTATATCTCCATCTAATGTTACCAGCTTAAACCTATGGCCAGTTTCCTTTGCATAGGCTATGGCATCAGTCATATTATCTATAAGGATAACCCTGCCCAATAGGCTTTCTACTACCTTCCTATAGGCCTCATCAAATTCTACTAGGTCACTACATAGGCCTAGGGGGCTTACACCAGTATTAGTTGCTAGGGCTAACTTGTTAGACCTCATAGTGGTCTTAGGTAGGAAGGTTACCCTACCAAGGTTAGACTTCTTAAGGTATTCAATTGACCTCTTAGCTACACTTTCATCTTCAACCACCACATTTTGTATGGCAGCACCTAGGCTTGCTTCTATGGCCTTTTCATACTTGGCCGGCACCCTAATCAATTCACCCAGAGCTCCACAAATACCCTCAAGCGACTTGTTCTTTAGGATTTCTCTTACACCCTTGTTGAAGCCTTCATGGTGGTTTTCCATATCTATATATGTATTTCTCCTAGATTTGATACGGCCTAGGTCCATATTTAGGTTCCTATCGTTTTTAGCTAGCTGGCCTATATTCTTTTCTAAGTCTCCTAGCTTAGCCTGAGCCTGGTCAAGGGCCTTGTCCAAGGCCTCCATCTTAGTTAGGAGGTCGCCTGCACCTGAATTTTTCTCCTCAAGGTAGTCTTCAAGTTCTTTTATTTCCTCTTCCTGCAAGACTACTTTTTCTTCTAGACCTAGCCTACTTGACCTTAGATTATCAAGATTGGCCTGACTAGTAGCAAAGTTTGCAGATAGTTCCTGCTTCTTTTCTAGTATATCTAGGGAAAGGGCCTTGTTAGACTCCATTTCTTCGTTTATTGCTTCTAGCTCTAGCTCAGCCTTCCTCTTTTCCTGGTAGACCTTGTCTATTTCCTTCTGGGCCTCCTCAATCTCATAAGAGGTCTGGTATACCTTCTTATTAGCCTTATCTAATTCAAGCCTATCCACCCTTATAGAGGCTTCAAGTCCTGATATTTCATTTTCCTTTATTGATATCTCTCTTAGCTGACTATTTATCTTTTCTTGAGAAATTTCTATTTCATACTTCTTACCTGCTAGTTCAGAGTTTATATCAACAAGGTTGGAATTTAACTCCTCTAGTAGGGCATCACACTCATTTAGACTAGCATCTAACTCTTCTATCTGACCCTCTATACTAGACCTTTCAGAATCAGTCAGGTCTAATTCCTTTTCAAGACCTGCTAGCTTTTCAGACATATCCCTTATAAGGTCATCCATCTGGCTAGTCTGGTCAATAAAATCATTTAGCTCTAGCTTTTTCAATTCTTGACTTACCTCAAGGTACTTTTCAGCCTTCTTAGCCTGACGTTCTAATGGCTTGACCTGATTTTCGATTTCATAAAAGATGTCTTCTATCCTTGCTAGGTTGTCACTTGACTTCTTTAGGTTTCTTTCAGCCTCATTTTTCTTGTACCTAAACTTGGATATACCACAGGCTTCGTCAAATATCTTTCTCCTGTTTGCAGGATTATTGCTAAGTATCTCTTCTACCTTACCCTGCTCGATTATAGAGTAGCCGTCCTTACCTATACCTGTATCCAGTAGGGTCTCTCTTACATCCTTAAGTCTACATGTCTTATTGTTTATATAAAATTCCGACTCACCACTCCTGTATACCCTTCTCTTTATGACTATCTCTTCAGAGTCTATGTCAATTTCAGCCTGGGAATTATCCAGGGTAATGGCTACCTCACAATAGTTCATTTGGTTTTTAGAGTCAGTTCCCAGGAAGATAACATCTTCCATCTTCTCTCCCCTCAGACTCTTGACACTTTGTTCTCCCAAGACCCACCTGATAGCATCTGAGATATTACTCTTACCACTACCGTTTGGTCCCACTACCGCAGTTACACCCTTGTCAAAGTATATGTCCGTTTTTGTTGGGAAGGATTTAAATCCCTTTAATTCTAACTTTTTTAAATACACTATTACCTCCGACTAGTATAAACCATACCTTTTACCTAAAAACTTATACATCTCTTCAAAGCTAATTTCTGAGACTGTCTTTGAGTCTATCTCTACTATAATCCCATCAAGTAGACCCTTCCTTAGACCAGTCTTAAACCTAGCCTTGTATTTTTCATTTATATATATCCTGTTAGACCTCTTATCACCTACTATGGTTGATATATTCTTATTGTCCGAATAGACTACGAGGTCCTTAAATTCTCTATCAATTAGACTATCTAGATAGTCTCTTATCATCCTAGACTTTACCAACTCCCTAAAGGCTGGATGGTAGGGACCATCAACTACATCAATACCCAGCTGGATATCATCGGTTGCCTGAAGGCCTACCCTAATAACACCTATATCATTAGTGTGGTATATGACCATCAGCTTTTTTACTATGTCTACGCACTCATCAAGGCTAAATGGCCTGTAGTATCCACCCCTATAGCTCTGTTCAAGGCCAGTCTCCTTTATTATCAGAGTTGGATATATCCTTACAAAGTCTGGCCCTATCTTGGTGAATTCTTTGGCTGTCCTGATACACTTTTTCTCGGTATCTCCAGGTAGGCCAATCATCTGCTGGAGACCTAGCTTAAGTCCAAACTCCTTAATTAGGGCCCCACTTTCATAGACTATCTTGCTATTATGACCTCTTAGGCTTTCTACTAATACCTCTTCATCCATAGATTGGACCCCTAGTTCTATAATTGTAGCCCCATAGGACTTTACTAGGTCTAGGCCCTCCCTATCGATACAGTCAGGCCTTGTAGACATCCTTATATCACTGACTAGTCCCCTATCCTTATATTCCTTGGCCACACTCAAAAGTTCTACCTGCTTGTCCCTGTCTATGGCCGTAAAACTACCACCAAAAAAGGCAATTTCCACATCTACATCGGGCTTAATCGTTGCTAGGCAGTCTTCTATAATTTCCCTAGCCTTATCACCAGTCATATCCGTTGATATACCTGTTATTTTTTTCTGGTTGCAAAATATACAATCATGGGGACATCCCTGGTGGGGTACAAATATGGGTATTATCTTTTTGCCCCTCATCTATAGTTCTCCCATCTTAACTAGGGCATCCCTAGCAGCCTCTTTTTCTGCTTCCTTCTTGTTCTTTCCCTTGCCTATACCGATTGTCTCCTGACCGCACTTGACCTGCATCTCAAATTCCTTGTTGTGGTCTGGTCCACTTTCTCCTACTAGTTTGTATGAAATCTTACCATTATTACCCTGTATGATTTCCTGTAGAATCGTCTTGTAGTCTCTGAAGATATTTCCATCAATATTTTTTGCTATTGTATCTCTTAGGTTTGATAGTATAAAGTCCTTCGCCTGGTCAAAACCACCATCCAAGTATATGGCAGCTATCACTGCCTCCGTAGCATCTGCTAGGATTGAGTCCCTATCACTGCCACCTGAAGCCTTTTCTCCCTTACCTAAAAATAGGTGGTCGCCCAGGTTTATTTTCCTAGCTACTGCACTAAGAGATTCTTCACAAACTACATTCGCTCTTAACCTTGTTAGCTTTCCTTCTGGTAGGTCATTTCTAGCCCTAAATAAGTAGTCACTTACCACCAAGCCTAAAACTGAGTCCCCAAGAAATTCCAGTCTTTCATTGTAGTTGAATTCCTTGTGCTCATTGGCAAAAGAAGAATGTGTCAAGGCTGTCTGTATATAGGACTTGTCCTTAAATTCATAGCCTATTTTTTCTTCAAAGGCCCTGATACTTTCTCTGATCACATCGTTTATTGATGCCATGATCACCCCTCCTTATAAAAAATATAGCTATAGAATACCTGCTCTTTCAAACAGGTATTCTATAGCACTAAATTAATTTACTCTTGATAAATATTCACTTGTTCTTGTGTCTATCTTTACCTTGTCACCAACATTTATAAATAACGGTACCTGAATAACTGCACCAGTTTCTACTGTGGCAGCCTTTGTAACATTACTTGCTGTATCGCCCTTGATTCCTGGTTCTGTATCAACAACTTCTAGGTCAACAAAGTTAGGACCTTCAACCTGGAATGGAGCTCCCTGGTAAAATCTTATAGTAGCAACTTCATTTTCCTTCAAGAACTTGATAGCATCTTCTACCTGTTCGTAGTTCAAAGGAATCTGGTCATAAGTCTCTTCATCCATGAAGTAGTATAGCTCTCCATCATTGTATAGATACTGCATCTGCTTAGTTTCTATATTTGCCTTAGGGAACTTATCACTTGGGTTAAAAGCTTCTTCTCTAATTGCTCCTGTTATTAAATTTTTATACTTAGTTCTAACGAACGCAGCACCCTTACCTGGCTTAACGTGCTGGAAGTCAACTACTAGACATGGCTGACCATCTTTTTCAAACGTTACACCTTTTCTAAAATCACTAGCTGTTACCATTTTATATCCTCCATAATTGTAATTAATATATTTATCCTAATAATTATATCATGGAATGGCTTGATTTGTCTAGTTCACTGAATCAACAATGGCCAAGAAGTAGTCATTAATTCCGTCTAACTTCTTAAGTGCTACCTGGTCTTCCTTGTCATGCGTTCCTATGTAAACCTTAATCTTTGGTTCCGTTCCTGACGGTCTTAGGGCTATCCAAGACCCATCCTCTAGGATGTACTTAAGCACATTCGACTTAGGGAAGCCCTCTACACCAGCTCCAAAGTCTAGAGTCTCTGCCACCTTCACACCATCTACAGCATCTATCTTTGTAGACCTGAAATGTTCCATTATCCTCTTTATCTTGTCACTTCCCTCTATACCTTCTAGGTAGATAGAAGTAGTCTTTTCCCTGTAGTAACCATACTTGGCATATAGGTCCATTAGGCCTTCATATAGGGTCTTACCCTTACTCCTGTAGTATAGGGCCATTTCAGAGATCATAAGAGTAGCTACTACACCGTCCTTGTCCCTACACTGGTCACCTATCAAGTAACCATAGCTTTCTTCATAGCCCATTACAAATGTATGAGAGTGGTCTTTTTCGTACTGAGTCATCTTGTCCCCTAGGAACTTAAAACCAGTTAGTATACTCACAACATCTACGCCCATTGACTTGGCTATATCCGCTCCGAATTCTGATGTTACTACTGTCTTGATTATGCAGGCATTGTCAGCCAATCTTCCCTTTTCCTTAAGACCTGATATTGTATATTCTGCAAGTAGTCCACCAATCTGGTTACCAGTCAATAATACAACCTCACCAGCAGAATTCTTAACTGCAACACCAACCCTGTCACAATCTGGGTCATTTGCGATAAGGATGTCTGCATCTTCCTTCTTTAGAAGCTCAATACCCCTTGTAAGGGCAACACTCTCCTCTGGGTTAGGAGTCAGAATACCAGCAAAGTTTGGATCTGGCATTTCTTCTTCTGGTACAACTAGGACATTCTTAAAACCACTATCTTTTAAGACCCTAAGAACTGGCACCCTACCAGTACCACAAAGAGGTGAATATACAACCTTGAATTCTCCTGCATATCTTTCTATGATATCTTTTCTAATTACATTGGCCTCAACTGCATCAATAAAATCATCATCTATTGATGGGCCTAGTAAGGTCATCCTAGCCTCATCTTCCTTCTTGAAGGCTGGAATTGTAGAAAAGTCCTTTATAGTTTCTATTTCTGCCAAAACCTCGTCAGCCACATGAGGCATTATCTGGGCTCCGTTATCCCCATATACCTTATATCCGTTGTATTTTGGTGGATTGTGGCTGGCTGTAATAACTATACCACCTATACAGTTTAGCTTTCTTACTGAATATGAAAGCATAGGTGTCGTTCTAAGATCATCAAAATAGTAGACCCTCATACCCGCTGCAGCTATAGTTCTTGCTGCCTCTATACAGAATTCCCTAGACATATTTCTATTATCATGGGCTATTACTATACCTCTTTCAGCAGCCCCTTCTTCATTTTTCAAGAAATAGTTGGCCAAACCATAAGAAGTCCTTCTGACAGTATATATATTCATCCTATTTCTACCAGCCTCTACAACTCCCCTAAGGCCCGCTGTACCAAACTCTAAATCACGATAGAACCTGTCTTCAATTTCCTTTTCATCGTCCTTTATGGCCAATAATTCCCTTTTTGTATCCTCATCAAAATAAGAAGATGTCGTCCATTCATTATATAATTTCTTGTAGTCCATAAGAATCTCCTTTCACCTATATAAGTTATCTTTATTATAACCTTTTTTTCAAAAAAATACACATGAAAATTTTCTAAAAATTATTTTTCCTCTTATATTATACAACCATATTATACAACCAATATATATAGCAAAAACCCACTCGAAATCGAGTGGGTTTGCTAAAAATTTTAGAAAGTAATTATTAACAATTTATTATAGGATGTATCGACTTATTTGTCTCTATGTCCGTCACCTTTTTTCTTCCTTACAGTTGCCTGTGCCGCTGCAAGTCTAGCAATTGGTACTCTGAACGGTGAACAAGATACATAGTCTAGACCCTGGTTGTAGCAGAATTCAACTGATGATGGTTCACCACCGTGTTCTCCACATATACCAAGCTTAAGTCCTGGCTTAGTTTCCCTACCTAGCTTAACTGCCATTTCAACAAGTCTACCTATACCTCTCTGGTCTAGTACCTGGAATGGGTCCTTTTCTAATACACCCTTTTCTACATACTCTCCAAGGAACTTACCAGCGTCATCTCTTGAGTAACCGAAGCCCATCTGAGTAAGGTCGTTTGTACCGAATGAGAAGAAGTCAGCTACTTCTGCTATTTCGTCAGCAGTTAAACAAGCTCTTGGTATTTCTATCATTGTACCTACTGTATAGTCTAGCTTCATACCAGCCTTTTCTAATTCAGCATCTACAGTTTCTTCTATTATTGGTCTTAACATCTTTAATTCGTTTACAGTACCGATTAGTGGAACCATTATTTCTGGCTTAACATCAACGCCATCCTTCATAGCTAGTATAGCACCCTGTGCTATTGCTCTAGCCTGCATTACACAGATTTCTGGGTATGTAACAGCAAGTCTACAACCTCTGTGACCAAGCATTGGGTTGAACTCATCTAGGTCAAGAACTCTCTTCTTAAGTTCGCTAGCTGCAACTCCCATCTGGCTTGCCAATTCAGCTATAGCTCCATCTTCATGAGGTAAGAACTCATGTAGTGGTGGGTCAAGAAGTCTAACATTACAAGGTCTTCCTTCCATAGCCTTGAATATACCGTGGAAGTCTTCTCTCTGGAATGGTAGTAGGCTGTCTAGAGCCTTTACTCTGTCCTCTACATTGTCAGCAAGTATCATCTTTCTTACTGCTGGAATTCTATCTTCTTCAAAGAACATGTGCTCAGTTCTACAAAGACCAATACCTTCAGCACCGAACTCTATAGCCTTCTTAGCATCTCTTGGGTTATCTGCATTTGTTCTAACCATCATGTCTCTTATTTCGTCAACCCAAGACATGAATACACCGAAGCTTCCTCCAACTTCAACACTTGTCATTGGTATCTGGCCTAGGTATACACAACCTGAAGAACCATCTATTGACATATATTCGCCTTCCTTGATTACAAGGTTGCCTACTCTGATTTCTCTAGCAGCTTCGTCAACTCTTAATTCACCACAACCTGCTACACAGCACTTACCCATACCTCTTGCAACAACTGCAGCATGAGAAGTCATACCACCTCTTGCAGTTAGGATACCTTCTGCACTTACCATACCTTCTATATCTTCTGGAGATGTTTCCTGTCTAACTAGAAGTACTTTTTCTCCTGCCTTAGCCTGTACTACTGCATCTTCTGCATAGAAGTATACCTTACCTACAGCAGCACCTGGAGATGCTGGAAGACCCTTAGCTAACTGCTGAGCATCCTTTATAGCCTTTGCATCAAATGTTGGGTGTAGTAACTGGTCTAACTGGTTAGGCTCAATTCTCATGATAGCCTCTTCCTTGTCGATTACACCATCATTTACTAGGTCAACTACTATATTTATAGCAGCCTTAGCAGTTCTCTTACCATTTCTAGTCTGTAGTATGTATAGTTTACCATTTTCTATAGTGAATTCTATATCCTGCATATCCTTGTAATGAGCTTCAAGAGTATGAGTAATTTCTACGAACTGGTTGTAGATTTCTGGCATTTCTTCCTTTAGTGTATCGATGCTCTGTGGAGTTCTGATACCAGCAACAACGTCTTCACCCTGGGCATTTATTAGATATTCACCAAATAATCTGTTTTCACCAGTAGATGGGTTTCTTGTGAAGGCAACACCTGTACCAGATGTCATACCCATGTTACCGAATACCATTGACTGGATGTTTACAGCTGTACCAAGGTTTCCTGGTATATCATTTAGCTTTCTATATACTATAGCTCTTGGGTTGTTCCAAGATCTGAATACTGCTTCTATAGCTAGCATTAACTGCTTCTTAGGATCCTGAGGGAAGTCTTCACCGATTTCAGCCTTGTAGATCTTCTTGAACTCTTCTACTATTGACTTTAGGTCTTCAGTTGTAAGGTCAAGGTCAGAACCGTAGCCCTTAGCTTCCTTAACTCTATCAAGAACGTTTTCAAACTTGTACTTAGGAACTTCCATAGCAACGTCTGAGAACATCTGTATAAATCTTCTGTATGAGTCGTATGAGAATCTTTCGTTATTTGTTGCAGCTACTAGACCCTTAACACTTGTGTCATTAAGACCTAGGTTTAGGATTGTATCCATCATACCAGGCATTGAGAAAACAGCACCTGATCTTACAGATACAAGTAGTGGATTAGTTTCACATCCTAGAGTCTTGCCCTGTTCCTTTTCTAGCTGCTTTAACTTTTCGTCAATCTGGTCTAGAACTTCCTGAACGATCTTGTGGTCGTTGTCATAGTAGTCATTACATGCTTCTGTAGTTATAGTGAATCCCTGTGGTACAGGAAGACCTATATTAGTCATTTCTGCTAGATTGGCACCCTTACCACCTAGCAAGCCCCTCATTTCCTTGTTACCTTCGTCAAAACTGTAAACAAACTTCTTACTCATTTCTTCCTCCTAATGTTATACTTCGTAGTCTTTTAGAATGGCTACACCATTTTCTTTTAACAAATCTAAAATTATGCCGGCTGTTTCCTCTATAGCCTTGTTAGCCACATTTATCACAGGGCACTTTAAATTTTTCATAACCTTTTCTGAGTAGTCTAGCTCCTCAAGTATCCTTTCAAGCTTAGCATAGTTGGCTGTGCCAGATAGGCCCATTGACTTTAATCTTTCAACCCTTATAGTGTTTAACTTTTCAGGTGAGTTCGTTAGACCTATTATCCTCTTAGTTTCCACTTCAGCCAATTCCTTTGGAATGGGTACCTCTGGAACTAAAGGAACGTTTGCCACCTTCAGGTGCTTGTTGGCAAGATACATACTTAGCGGTGTCTTTGATGTTCTAGATATACCAACCAAGACTACATCCGCCTTTAGTAGGCCCCTAGGGTCCTTACCATCATCGTATTTAACAGCAAATTCTATGGCCTCTACCCTATTGAAGTAAGACTTGTCCATCTTTCTAATAATACCTGGTTCTCCAAGTGGCTCAACACCTGAAATTCTCTTCATCTTCCTCAATATATGACTTAATAGGTCCATATACTCTATATTTTCTCTTTCACAGTAGTCCTTAGCATATTCTGCCAGCTCAGGATTTACTAAGCTGTACATAACTAGGACCCTTTTTCCTTTTGCTTCTTCAAAGACTTCATTTAGCAAGTCCTTATTGTTTATATAAGAAAATCTCTTAATATCCCAATTCTCATGGTTTGGAAACTGGTAGATACAGGCTTTGGCTATCGACCTAGCCGTCTCTCCCAGCGAATCTGATACAATATATATGATCGAATTGTTTTCCATATTACCTCCCATAAACTAGTGTCGACCTATTCAGTCAGTTCGACAAATAGTCTATTTATTATAGTTTTTGATATTTTACCCACAACCTTCATCTTTTGCTTGTCATCGTCTTCGTACCTGATAACAGGTAGGCTGTCAACCTCTCTCTTCATCAATTTGGCAGCCGCCAAATTAATTGACTCATCTTCTTCAACGGTCGCTATATTAGGCATTCTTGTCATTATCATACCTACAGGTAGCTTATTGACATCCGAACCCCCAACAGTAGCCTTCAACAAATCCTTCCTGGAAACCACGCCACACAAGTAGTCGTCCTCATCCAGTATGAAAACTCCACCAGAGTCTTCCAAAAAGATATTTACTATTACATCGTATACAGAGTCACTTTGTCTCGCAGTCAATGGTACACCCATAACTGAGGATACCTTTGTATTTTTCATGGATGTATTTTCATTAGAGAAGTTTCCCTCACCCACATAAAAATAGCCGACCTTTGGACGAGCATCTAGAATACCTGTCATTGTCAAGACAACCAAGTCAGACCTTAGTGTTGCCCTAGTTACTCTTAGCTTTTCTGCAATTTTTTCTCCTGTAATAGGTTCATTTTCCTTTACTATAGCAATAATCTTCAATTGCCTCTCATTCAGTTGGATAATAATCACCTACCTCATAACATACTTACCCTTTAAATATTGCGTCATATTATTGTTTAATATGATATACCATTTCTATATAGTATATTATAATACTTCATACTTAATTAGGCAAGACTTATTTTTCAATATTTATGAACCTCTTCTATTATCGTTTTATTACAAAATTCATTATGTCCTTATAATAGGGATATAGCCTTTTAAAATCAATATTTATTTATGGGTGAAAAATATAAAAAAATAGCTGTTCTTTGGACTCAACCAAAAAACAGCTAGAATTATATATAATATATACTATTTATTCTCCCTCTTTATCATCTTACTCATCAATAGGGCTCCAGATATGGCAACATTAAAGGATTCCGCCTTACCATACATGGGAATCTTGACTAATAGGTCGGAATTTTCCACCCAAAAGTCATTTATCCCATTTGCTTCATTACCAAGGACAAGGGCACACCTGTCTGCATAAGTAACCTCATCATAATAGTTATCCGTGTCCAGGGAGCTTGACACTATTTGCAGGCCTGCCTCTTTTAAGATAGATAGTATAGCCTCCTGACTCTCCATTAGTAGGTCCATATAAAAACCTGACCCCATAGCCGACCTGACTACCTTGGGATTGTATACATCCACACATCCCTTAGTCATACAGATTAGGTCAAAGCCCATGGCATCGGCAGTCCTGATGATAGTCCCAACATTTCCTGGATCTTGAAGCCTATCTAGGACTAGGGCCTTCCTGTGCCTGCTTGGGTCAAAGTCTCCCTTGGACAGGTCCCTCATCTTGACCACTGCCATTATCCCCTGAGAATTTTCTGTATCACTAACCTGGTCATAAAGGTCTTTTGATAGGGTGTGAACCCTAAGGTCTTTTAGGTCCAGGTCAAATTCAGACCCCTCTCTTAAAATTACCATGTCGATGTCTGCCCCGTGTTCAAGGGCCAACTCTACAGTCCTAAGTCCCTCGGCTAAATACTTTTTCTCCTTATACCTCTTTTTAGAGGCTAGCAAAGATTTAATGGTTTTAAATTTTTCATTATCCTTACTCTTTATATAAGCCATACCAAACTTCCTATCTCTTTATATACGAATCGCCGCTGATCAAAAGGGCAATCTCCTCTATTGCCTTAGTCTGACCAGCTATTACTATGATATCTCCGTCCTCAAAGTTCTGGCTAGGACTAGGGGGAACCTGGAAGCTATCACCCCTTTTGACACCAACAACGTTGATATTATACTTATTTCTTACCATCAAGTCAATCAGGTTACTTCCTACCCATGGCTTCGGAACTGTAACCTCAAATACTGAATGTGTATTATCCAACTGCATGAAATCAACAACATTGTCAAAGGTCAAGGCCTTAGCAATCTTTACGCCCATATCAGACTCTGGAAAAACAACCCTATCAGCACCTATCCTTTTTAATACATCTGCCTGTAGACTGTCCTTGGCCCTACTGATAACTAGGGGTACACCAGCTTCCTTGACTATTAGGGTAGCCATAATTGAAGCCCTCAGGTCTCCACCAATTGCAACTATAGCCACATCAAAGTTATTTAAGCCTATGCTTTTCATAGCCTGCTCATCTGTAACATTAAGTATAGCAGTATTTTCTACTTCATCAGATATTTGTTGGATCACATCTTCATCCATATCTACTACCATTACTTCTTGTCCTGATTCTGTTAGGGTCCTGGCTGTAGCTTCTCCAAACCTTCCCCCACCTATTACTATAAACTGCTTCATCTTATATCCTCCTAGCCAACTAATACCTTAGCTTCAGGGTACCTTACCCTCTTCCTCTTGTTTTCACTTATAAAGGCTGTAAATATAGTCAATGAGCCCACCCTACCGGCAAACATCAAGACCATTATTATCACCTTACCAACACCGTTTAAATGGTAGCTACCTGCCAGGGACAAGCCTACTGTTGCCAGGGCTGAAGAAACTTCAAAGGAGCAAGATAAGATATCAAAATGTTTTGGGTCCTGGGTTATACTCAAAAGGTAAACACCCAAAACAGCTATGCTAATAGCAATTATAAATATTCCCAAGGCCTTCCTAAAGGTAAATACATTTATCCTTTTGTGTTGGACTGTTATTTCATTTTCATTTTTTATAAATGACTTTACTGCTATAAATAAAACTGCTGCTGTAGTTGTCTTTATACCACCACCAGTAGATGCTGGTGATGCACCTATAAACATCAGTATTATCATCACAAATAAAGTTGATTCTCTAAACTGGGTCAAGTCTATTGTAGCATAGCCAGCCGTTCTAGTAGTAACTGACTGGAAAAATGCCACCTGGAACTTTTCCCACAAGGTCATACCGTGTAAGGCATGGCCAACTTCCCCTAAGAATATCATCAAAAAACCACCCACGATTAGTATAGCCGTAGTCACCAAGGCCATCTTAGAATTTAGGCTTAGCTTTTTTAAATGCCTCTTATTTACAATATTAATTATGACAGGAAAACCAATACCACCTAGAATTATCAAAGCCGAAATAGTAAATACTATCAGTGGCCTGTTGTAGTAACTCACTATAGATGAGTATTCTCCTGAAATACTTCCCATCAGGTCAAAACCCGCATTACAAAAGGAAGATATTGATGTAAATATCGAGTAACCTATACCCTTTAAAAAGCCGAATTGTGGTATAAAGGCGAAAGACAATAATAAAGCTCCTAGCCCCTCTATAACCAGGGTATATTTCAGGACCTTTTTAATCAATTTGACACTACCTGACAAATCGTCCTGATTCAAGGCTTCCTTTATCAGTATTCTTTGTCTCAAATTGATTTTTTTTCCGAAAATAAGGGCTACTAGTGTACCCAAGGTCATAAATCCTAGGCCTCCAACCTGGATTAATAATATAATTACCACCTTCCCAAATATAGACCAATGGATGCTGGTATCAACTACTACCAAACCTGTCACACATACAGCGGATGTTGCTGTAAACAGGGCATCAATAAAACTTGTACTAGTTCCATTGGCTGATGATAGTGGGCTGGTCAAAAATACAGCACCCAGTAAAATCAAAAAAACAAAGCCTGCTACCATCATCTGCCCGGGCGATAAAATATGCAGGGGCGATGGATGTATCTTGCTATTTTTCCTCATTTCTTCCTCCATAAAACTCCCAGGTCAAGTAAAAATTCACAAATTTTAAGAACTCTATGGATCCCTAAAATTTATACACCAAGGTATTTGACCTATAAATTGGTTTTTCATCGCTATCCAATATTTCAAGGTATACTATCTTCTTACCCCTATGGTTAGGTGATTTCAATAGTAAGGTCTTATCATCTACAAAGTATACCTGGGCTTCTTCTCCCCCTATGTATAACCTTGTGTTTCTGTTTATTCCCTGACCTTTAATGAAGACCTTGCCCTCCTTTTTCTCTACAGACTCAAGCTTCATATCCCTAGTACCTAACTGCATCTTATTATTTTTTATAGGCTCTTCTGAATCCTTTAAGAAGTATCTTTTACCAAATAAAATATCATACTGAACTAGCTTCATCTTTTCCTGGTAGTCAGACTTGTCCTTCAGGTAGGCATGTACCATATTCATAGGCCCATACTTAAGTCCAGCAAGTTCCATTACCATAGTAGATAGCTGGTAGGCCTGAAGGTCATTCGGAATAGACCTTTTCTTGATTCCCATATTATCTATCACTGCAAAAAGCGATGAAAATTTATCTACACCGGACATATTGCGTGTAATTATATTCAGGGCAGGTAGGTGGTCTCCGTACACAACCAGGACATAGTTCTTCTTCCTTACATCTAGGCTGGCCTTTAGGACCCTGATAAATTGGTCCATCTCATATACCTGGTTGGCATAGTAATTAATTTGGTTTTGGTCCTGTTTAGGTAACTTTGAATCCACTAGCTTGACCTTGTACTCCATGTCCATATTGCTGGTAGGATACTTGCTATGGCCCTGAGTAGATATGGTATAAATCATAGACTTAGACTTATTCTGGTCTAATTCACCCATTATATACCTAGTCAATATTTTGTCCTTTGGCCACCACATAGGGGTATATTCAACATCCGTCATTGATTCAAGACTGATAAACTTCTGATAACCGATATTTTCATAGCCTTCTCTCCTGTTATAGAAGCTAGAATTGAAGTTATGAATAGCCTCAGCCCTATATCCCTCTGACCTCATTTTGCTTGCTATAGATATTGATGGTCTTTTTGCCAAGAATGTCTGGTAGGGAATCTCACCCTGGTTTAAAAATTCAAAATTATTCCCTGACATGACCTCATACTCTGTCCTAGCCGTACCACCACCAGTAACCGGCACATTCATTAGGCCGGACGTGTACCTATCCATCATCTTCCTTAGGTTTGGCATTGGGTCTATATTATAATTGCAATCTTTTAGCCTTGTAGGATCCATGAAGCCTTCCAGCTGGACAAAGATTACATCCGGCCTGTCATCCCCAGTCCTAATTAGTCTCTTGTCCTTTTTAGCTTCCTTATCCAAATCTGATCTGATAGCCTCTATAGTAGCCTGACTATATCCCTTTGGTTTTTTCCTTATAGACATAAGGGTCTCATCTGCAAAGGAGAAAACTAGACCATTGGTCTCATAAGACAATCCAGGGTCCCAGGCTATGGCAGTTACAATTTTAGCCGCCTTTAGCTGGGGAACAACTATAAAAAATACAGTTGCCACAAGCAAAAGTGCCACTAGGTCAAATTTATTCCTAATCCTATTTTCAGTCTTAAACCTCTTGAATATAAGAACTGAAAATATTATAACCAGTAGTAAAAAAGCAATCCCTGCCACCATAAATTTGACATCTAAAAAAACATTAGCAATATTTAGGGCCTCCTTGTATGATACAAGGTCATAAGGTGACAAGGGCATGCCTCTCAAGCTATATAAAACAGAACTACTAATAGCCAGTATCAAAAGCACGCTACTGGCTATGTAATAGTAAAATACCTTCCTCTTTAAAAATATTGATACTCCAAGTATCATAAAAATCAAAAAGTAGTTTATAAAAAACTGGACTGGAAAATCTAAGGCGAAGTCTATAAATTTAATAAAACTTCGCCTATTAATTGTCTCTATAAGGCCAAACAAAAACAATGAATATACAATTAAAACTATTAAATCTAATTTACCTTCATATTTCTGCTTGTTATATCTCATATTTTTACCTATTTGTCTCAGCCGCACACTTAGTTAGTACGCTCTGACTGATTCCTCCCAAAGATACTAAAGATGTAGCACCTCTTAGTACTGACTTGTCGCTTCTTTCGCTAACTAGTACTATTGGTGCATTATTTCTACCGGCTAGAGGCCCACCTGTCAAGGCGTCAACTAGCTTATAGCCATCACTTAGGATGTACTTAAATGGTGTTTCTCTGTAGAAGGTCCTTATAACCTGTGAATTAGTTAAGTATCTACTAGTACCACTGACTCTTGTAGCACCTAGTGAGCCTACTAGTCTAGATGATATAGAATCAACACCACCTATAGCATAAACATTCTTTGTAGATTCTGCTATTGATCTTGATGTTTCACTTATACTAGTTCCGTTTGTAAGCAGGATAGGTTCACCATCTCTGGCTGCAACTGCAGATATACTCATAGCGTCTGCCTCACCCTTACTTCCGTTAGCTATAAATACCTTGCCAACTGATCCCTTTATATTTAGGATTTCATTAGCAACATTATTACTAGTCTCATACCTATTCTGGCCACCTATTCTCTTAACAGAGAATCCACCCTGACTCCTTAGCTTATTTTCTATATCACTACTTATAGAGTTATCAGAACCAATAATATATACCCTCTTAGCTATTTCCATTCTTAGCTGAGTTTCATTAGGTATACTATCCCTGTGTACCAAAAGTATAGGTGCATTGATTACACCTGCTAAACCACTGGCACTTAAACCATCTGCCAACTTGTTCTTGTCGGCATTTACCAATATTACTGAATCATATAGGCCATACTCACCAGCAATACCACTGGCTGTTGCATACCTATCAGTTCCCCTAATCTGCTGTATTTCACTATATGACAGGGCATTGGCAGTTGCCAAGCTACAAGCCAACATAGTAAGTGACAATACTAGAGATCCAAGTCTCTTTTTAAGTTTCATATTTTAACCCCCCTATTTCTATTGATACGAAAAGACAGCCATAAAGGCTGTCTTCTACTTTTCGAATACTATCTTTCGCACTCTTGGTTAGCAACTGTACAAGAAGTCTTGCAAGCAGACTGGCAAGAAGTCTGGCATTCACCACATCCGCCCTTTGCTGCACTTTCCTTTAAAGTAGCCTTTGAAAGAGTTTTTACATGTTTTTTCTCCATGATAATCCCTCCAAAATAATTTTCTTATCTCATTATACCATATACACGGCAAATTGAGTAGTATTTTTCACATACCTCTTGGTATTACTGTTCTAGCTTTTCTTCAACTTCAACAGCCTCTTCATCCTTAGCTGCCTTTTCAACAACTCTTCCTATAGCCCATTTTTCAAATGGTACCTTAGTTCTATTTGGACCTAATTCAAGTATAATTCTATCCTCTTCAACCCTTGTTACCTTGGCAATTATACCACCAACTGTAATAACTGTGTCACCCTTTTCAATAGAATTTCTCATCTCATTAAGTTTCTTTTCCTTCTGCTTCTGTGGTCTTATTAGTATGAAATAGAATATTACAAAAATCAATATCCATATACCAATTCCCATAATCATCTGATTCTGTGGCATTTTATACCCTCCTTTTATTTAAATCATATATGTTATATTATAAACCATCTAGATATTATTTACCATAATATTTTTCAAAGAAGTCCTTTTTGTAGTCTAAAAGTCTATCCTCCTTGATGGCCTCTCTAACGTTTTCCATCATCTTTAATAGGAAGCGTAGGTTATGAATTGTAAGAAGCCTAGCCCCTAATATTTCATTACACTTTATCAAGTGTCTTAGGTAGGCCTTGGTGTAATTCTTACACGTATAGCAATCACATTCTGAATCTAGGCTTGTAAAGTCCTCAGCATAAGATGCATTTCTAACCACTACCTTGCCCTGGCTTGTCATGGCAGTGCCATTTCTAGCTATCCTAGTAGGTAAAACACAGTCAAACATGTCTATCCCCCTTAAGACACCCTCTAGTAGGTCATCTGGTGATCCCACCCCCATCAGATATCTTGGTTTGTCCTCTGGTAGTAGGGGCACTGTATAATCAAGGACCTCATACATCATATCCTTAGGTTCTCCAACACTTAGGCCCCCTATCGCATAGCCTGGTAGATCAATTGCTGTAATCTCCTTGGCAGACTGCTCTCTTAAGTCCTTATACATACCACCTTGAACTATACCAAACAGGGCCTGCTTTTCAGGATACTTATGGGCTGCCTTACACCTCTCCAGCCACCTAGTTGTCCTCTCTAATGAATTTTTAACATACTGTCTGTCCGCTGGGTAAGGGGCACATTCATCAAAGGCCATAATTATATCAGACCCTAGGGCATTCTGAATCTCTGTTGCCTTCTCAGGTGATAGAAAGTGCTTTGACCCATCAAGGTGGGACCTAAACTCTACTCCCTCTTCCTTTATCTTCCTTAGTGGTCCAAGACTAAATACCTGGAAGCCACCACTATCTGTCAATATTGGCTTATCCCAATTCATAAACTTGTGTAGTCCACCGGCTCTTTCTATAAGGTCATGGCCTGGCCTCATATATAGGTGGTAGGTATTACTTAAAATTATCTGGGACCCTATTTCCTTTAATTCCTCTGGAGTCATGGCCTTTACTGTTGCCTGGGTTCCAACTGGCATGAAAATAGGGGTCTCTATTACACCATGTGGTGTATGGAGTCTACCCAATCTTGCACCAGTCTGCTTACAGGTTTTTATCAATTCATATTTAACTGCGTACATATATTTCCTTTCATAGT
>ERZ772974.217-NODE-217-length-45339-cov-5.578593_pt1 | contig 45339 bp, 34 predicted proteins | sample MGYA00580671_ERZ772974 | MGnify/ENA primary metagenome ERZ772974 (study PRJEB29015, sample SAMEA2738065) | human oral metagenome | biome: human oral; feature: human-associated habitat; material: saliva | place: China | collected 2218 ... | reverse complement strand
GTCCTAGAAATAGCGAGTAAGTCCTAGAAATAGCGAGTAAAGTCCTAGAAATAGCGAGTAAGTCCTAGAAATAGCGAGTAAAGTCCTAGAAATAGCGAGTAAGTCCTAGAAATAGCGAGTAAAGTCCTAGAAATAGCGAGTAAGTCCTAGAAATAGCGAGTAAAGTCCTAGAAATAGCGAGTAAGTCCTAGAAATAGCGAGTAAAGTCCTAGAAATAGCGAGTAAGTCCTAGAAATAGCGAGTAAAGTCCTAGAAATAGCATAATACAAAATGTAAATAAACCTCCGAAACGTGTATCATAGCACCATATTATCTTTAAAATGTGATAAAATATTAGAAAAAATACTATCACCCAGAAAAAATCGGAGTTTAAGAAAAAATGGCAAAATTGAAAGAAATAAATCAAAAAAAGTATAGAGCAGTTATCCAATACGATAGAGATTTCCCAAAATATTTTGACCTTGGCGATTTAACAAAGAACGAGGCGAACGTTGTCTATGCAATATTAGGTGAAATTCGTGATAGATACAACTCTGAGGGGGTAGTTTTCTCTTATTCCAATATAGCTTATATGTCAGACAATGTTACGAAAAGTTCTAAGGACGGACTATACTATGCTAATACTGGCAAGGACTTTGATATGTTTATTGAAGTTATTGAAACTAAATTAAGAAATGTATCTTATAAAAAGCCTCTAAAGATTGGTAGAGGCGGTTTTGATATCTACCCTTTATTCAATCAATTTACATTAAATCATGAAAGACAAGAATTGATAGTTCATGTTTCAGATAAAGTTTTCCAAGATGAAATCATAGATGAAGAAGGAAATATTGTTCAGAAAAAGAAAAGGATTTCTGATTTATTCAACAATGAAGATTGGTCTGAAACAAAATATTTGAAATATGGTAGAGAACTACATAATAAATTAAAAAAATATGCTCAAAATCTATATAGGTGGATCGCTGAATATCGGTCTTTCACGCGAGAAATAGTCATAGGTGCTGAAGAGTTTGAAAATAGGGTTATGAAGTTTAATAACTCTTATGCTAAGAAAAACAAACTATCAATTCTGAGGGATGCTATCGAAGAATTACAAAGTCTAACATATGATGACGGACGACAAATAATTAAAGACCTAAAATTCAAAACTGAGAAGAAAGGCAGAAAAATATCGAAGTATATATTTTCATTTAAACCCTTTTCGATTGACCTAAACTATATTAAAGAAATTGAAGGAAGTAACATTACATTTGCAGCAAGTCAGTTGAATGCACCAGATAATCAAATGGAACATATACGAATTATCGAAAAGTTCCTAGAAACCTTTAGCGGTCAAAAAGAGTATGACAATAAAAACAATAGAAAAAGACTGATAGCATTCTGCAAAAGTATGTCCGATGACGTAGTAGAAGAGGCTTTAGATAGAGTAGCCATGAATAAGAAGCGTGGTGTTGGTTGGCTTTTCAGAACGCTTGAAAATTGGGAAAAGCAAGGTGTTAAGAAATTAGAAGATATTGAAGGAGCAGAAAATGAGATTTTTTCTAAATCTCAGAAAAATAACGTCCCTTCTTGGTCTAATCCTGACTATGTAAATACAACAACAGAAGAACAAAAGCAAGAAGCAGAAAAAGAAACACTAAGATTGCTAGATGAATTAAACAAGAAAAAACCACATAACCACAAGAAAAATAATGTCCCTTCGTGGTCTAATCCCGACTACATAAATACCACAAGTGATGATACGAAAGCTGAGTTAGAGCAGAAAAAACAAGAAATGCTAGCTAGATTAGACAATAAACAACCAAAATGATAGTGTAGAAATACACTGTCTTTTTTATGTTTAGTAGAAAAAATCTATTTGCCAATCTGCAGCAACTGTGATATACTAAAGGGGTAAAAATATTTTACATTTTCAAGACTATCGCTATGATATGTCTATCTGGACAGGTGTCTGGATAAAACATTCTTGTAACTGCATAGCCTTTAGAACATTTTATTTTTCTAAAGCAGATTACTTGTTTTCAACTAAAACTTATTTGAATATAAAGCCAATCCTTGCTTGGTGTTTTAGTGTCGTGTTATAGCATGAGTTGTATTTTAGATATTGAAAGAATTGTAAAGAGCAGAAGATTTAACCACTTATTTTCTCTATGTTCTCAGAACATAGAGAGTAACTCTAGGACTTACTGGATAGGGACTGAGGGAAATAGGTGTATTGAGTTGTAGGCTCTTTTTTTCGTGTTTAAAAGACAACAGTGTAGGGGTAAGTAAACCTTTTGTCCGTGTGGATGATTGGTAAACTTATGTTAGCTCTAGGTAATGTTGAATTGATAGGTGTCGAGAATACATTATCTCATGGAAAAAATAGAAAGATAAAAGAAAGCCCAAAAGGGTTCGGAGGAAGTAAAATGAAAACTTTTAAAATTGGGAAACAAACGTTTCTACGTGTAGATAGAGCAAATCCTTGTCCTATCTGCCAAAAGCCTGACTGGTGCTTTCTGGCATCGGATTTCAAAAAGGCTTATTGTTGTCGTCAATTAGACGAGGACAAGCCTAGTGTTGCTGGCGCTACTGAATATGTCATTGACGGTTCAAACGTTAAGGACATTGAAATTGTGGAAATTCCACAACTAGAGCAAGCGCCTGCTAATATCTTGCATAAGGTGTATTCGCTTGTAATCGAGCTATTCGGTTTAGATAACGAGCATTTAACGCATCTGATGATGCAAAGAGGTTTTAGTTTAGACCAGACTTATCTAAGAGGTTATGCTTCTTTTACAGAAGAAACCTTGAGAAAACAAATCAAGACCAAAGAAACAGTTGGCGATAAGACCGTCGGTAAAACTGTCTGGGAAGATTTGTTTGAGGAAAACGGGTTGCCCCGTGACGCTTGGAAAGGTGTCGCTGGGTTCTGGTACGATACTAAAAACCAGACGCCGATCTTCATGCCAACTCACCGTGGAATTTTTATTCCAAACAGAAATGAGTTTGGTCAGATTATTGGCGGTCAGATTAGAGTTGACGAGGCTTCTATGAAATATAGTGCTGAAGTCAATGATATCTGGAAAGATAAAGCTAGGGTTGTCATTAAATATGTGGACGGTCAATACCATTATACCGTTTACATGTATCCAGACTATGATGTGTATTCTGAAGCTACTACGCCAAAGAAACACTTAACCTTTGAGAATGGTTTATCATTTAAGATTAAATCATCTGCAAAGTATGTCTGGTTGTCAACATCGTCTAAAGAGTACGGCTGCGGTGCTAAAAATGTTCCGCACTATGCTTTTCCAGACCTTGTTCTAGCGCAAGCTAGATTTGACGAAAATGGGAACGGTTTAGTAAACCTTGTTGAACTTTGTCAAAGTGTCATTGTAACTGAGGGATTGTTGAAGGGCGATATTATCGCTACGCAAGTTCCAAACACTCGATTAGAGAGGTTAGGTTCAACCTTGGTAATCTCAATGGCTGGTGTCAACTCTTGGAAACAAGTCGCATATCACTTGAAAACAAAAACTACATTTGCTAGAGTATTTCTCGCATTTGATAGTGATTTCAAAGAGAATGATGCGGTTTATAACTACTTGAAACAAATTATCGAGTACATTCACCAACAAGATAAAAACAAACAAGTGTCTGTTTTTACATGGGAAGTTGGTAAAGGTTTAGATGATTTCTTGCTAAGTAAAGAGGCTATGACGCTTACCGTAAAAGCTCACAAGTTTTAAAATATCATTTAATTAAGGAAGTATAGACTATGTAACTGATAACTCACGCGCATAGTCTTTTTGTATTAAAAAAGCTATCTAAAAGATAGTACGGAGGAAGTAAAAAATGGAAAATGTTAATGTAGTTGAAAAAGTAGTAGTAGTTAATGAGTTTATGCTTACTTTAGCTGAAGATAAACTTATGGAAGAGTTGAGTGTGCCTCACTCTCCAGACCTTGACTCAATTCACAATTTACTTTGTGACGAGATGCCTTATGATCTTGATTTAGCGACTGGTATTTTAAAAGAAGGTCGCTCGATTGGTGGAGCGTACAAGTACGCTTATGACCTTGCTTTTAAGCAATACCAGTCGAATGAAAACAAAGTCAAGGGCGTGCGAGGTGCAATGGTACATCATACGAAAGTTTTGGAATGGGTGATTGAGTATTTCAAATTAGAGAAATTGCCAGAGGAAACTAAACCTCAAGCTAAATCTACTAAGAATACCAACTCTCCTAAAAAACGTAAACCACGTAAAAAATCCACTCCAGTAGTGGAAGTGGAAGATGTGAAAGTAGAGGACGCTCCAGAAGTTCCAGAAGTAACTGAGAAAACCGAAGATAGCAGCAGTCAATCTGCTACCAGTCTTTATGAGATTGGTAAAAGTCTAGGTCAATCAAGTCCGAAAGCAGTGGAAGAAGTTCCTAGCGAAGCAGTTTCAGTCGAAGAGCCTAGTAAAGTTGTTACAACTAAGGAAACAGACTTGAAATTGAAAAGAGACAGTCAAGGTCAATTTGAGTTTGATTTGTTTGGAGGTGATTTCTAATGATTGATTTCACTAAAGCTGATAACAAACATATCATGGACGCTCTGAGACCTCCTAAGTCTTTCTTTACTGAGTGCTTTAGCAAGTTTCCTATCTATGTATGGGAAAACAAAACTGACAAGATTGTTAGTTCTGAACGCTCTCAGAAAGATGTCAAGGTTATCCAAAAGCGTTTGACAAAGAAAAGCAAACTTGATTTCTGGGAAGCTCCTAACCATTTCCTATGGATCGGAGTTACAAAGACTAGAGTTGAGTTTCAGATGTACCGTATTCACCAATATTTTGAAAACGGACAAGAGAATTTCTCTGTCACTCTTTATAACTTTGAAAAGTTCACTGAGAAAGAGCATATCAGACTTAGTATTGACTATTACGGTACAACATATAAGTCTGGACTAACAGTACTCGGTAATTATAAAGGAGCTTACTCAGACTATTGGCTACTACAATCTTTAGAGGATGTGTTCGAGCGTTTCAAAAAGAATGATGCGCTGAAATACTTAGACTTTGCTAAAATGAAAGAAACTAATTCCCTATCAAACTTACCTATGATGTTCCCTCATATTTTTAAATACAGAGGGATTATTGAGTATGCGCAGAAAATCAATGCGCGTGGTATTCAAAAAGATTTGATAGGCGAGATTATACCAAGCTACTCTGGTATTGGTAGTGGTAGACACTGCCACGCTAACATGGGCAAGTTAACGTTTAAGTATTTACGAACACACAAAAATGTCTTTAAAAATTCTGATGAAGGTTTTGAGGGCTATAAGATTAGAAAACAGCTAGAAAAATCGCTAGGCATAAAGGTATTCCCAGAGTTCACTAAATATTTCAAAAACGTAGATGATTTGAAATATATTCCTAAAGGGGTAAAGTTGATACGTTTTCAAAATTGGGTTATCAAAAACTCAGTGAGTTCGTATGAATATAGGGACTACCAAAATATGCTTGAAAATCTTGGTATAGCTTTTGAAGGTGACTTTAGAATTTTGCCAAAGAACTTCAAGCAAGCCCACGATGATGCAGTTAAAGCCTACAATGACATGAAAGACGAGCAGAAAAGAATAGAATTTGCTAATCAACTTAAAAAATTATTAGGACTAGAACAGACAATCGGTAACTATACCTTTGTCTTGCCTAAAGAATTACAAGAGTTAAAAGCAGAAGGGAAAGCCTTGTCGCACTGTGTTGGTAGTTATGCTGACCGTGTTGCAAGAGGTGAAACTGTTATTCTTTTTGTTCGTCAAAAAGAGAAAGTTGACAATCCACTCTATACTTTAGAAATAAAGAATGGTAAGATTGTTCAATTAAGAGGAATGAAAAATATAAAAGCTGCTGATGATGCTTGGAAAGCGTCTGAGAAATTACTCTTATTTGCTAAAAAGCATAAGATAGCAGTCTAAAATTAAAAGGAAGAAAGGGAAAAGGTCGTGATATATATTTCATGGCCTTTTTATTTTATAAGGAAACAATGAAAAATTTTAACTTCAAGGGATTTCAATTCCCAAAAACTGATGCCGAAAAAGTTCGTGCTAATGTAGAAGCAGTAGCACTTGTCAAAGAGTTAGAAAAAACTCAACAACAAGCAACTGCTGAGCAACAAGCAGTATTAGCGAAGTATGTCGGTTGGGGTGGACTTGCTAACGTATTCTTTGATAGATACGCAGGCAAGTTTGAGGAAGAGCGCACGCGCTTAGAAAACCTCGTAACTCCAACAGAATATCAAGCGATGCAAAAAAGTTCTTTGACTGCTTACTACACGGATACTCGTATTGTCGAGCAGATGTGGGACTATCTTATCAAGAATGGTTTCAAAGGTGGAAATATTCTTGATCCATCTATGGCAACTGGTATCTTCTTTGGTACAATGCCTAAAGAAATTCAAGAAAATTCTACTCTTGTAGGGGTTGAATTAGACACAATTAGCGGACTAATCGCTAAACAACTGTTTCCAGAAGCAACAATCCTTATCCAAGGATTTGAAACAGTCGAATTTGACGGTAAACCTTTTGACTTAATCATGACTAACGTGCCTTTCTCTGAGTTCCGTATCTCTGATACAAACTATGAGAAGCCTTATGTTATCCATGACTATTTTTTAAGAAAGTCAGTCGATTTGCTCAACGAAAACGGTGTGATTGGTTTTGTAACCTCTATGGGTACTGCTAATAAGCGTTCTAACTCAATCTTGAAAGAAATCAAAGACGAAGTAGCATTCCTTGGTGGTGTACGCTTACCTAGTTCTGCTTTCAAAGAGTTAGCTGGTACTAAGGTATCATCTGATATCCTATTCTTTGAAAAGGATAGACTAAAGACAAAGAGTAGCAATGAAATCTTCTTTGAAGATGCAATTCGCTCTGACCTTGACAAAGAGGGACGTGTCTTTATTAACCCTTACTTTGAAAATAATCAAGTATTGGGTGACTATGAAATCCGTTATTTTAACGGTGCAACACTATCTGTTAAGCCTTGGAAAGATTCTGACTTGTTCTTGGATATTAAAGAGGGACTATCATCTATCTATGCTCCTACATTTGCAGGGTATAGCGTAGCTGATGTCACGATCTTGTCTAAAGTTCAATCACAATCTAATGTCCGTCCTTACGAGTACGGATTTGAAGATGGCAAGGTAGTGTATCACAACGGACACGAAACACGTGTATTGTCAAAAGGTGCTGAGATTACATTCTATCAAGATGCTAATGGAAAATTTGTATCATGGGATAAAAAACATGGCGCAAGTGTGATTGAAGATTTTGAAGCACTCAGAAAAGAGGATAAAAGTGTCGTAACAAGCACTTATATCAGTCCTCAACCGTCAGTACGTGGCGCTAACAAAGGTCTATATAAAGGTGTCTATTTCTATGAGAAACCTTTAGAAGATAAAGAAGTGGCGCGTGTTAAAGGTATGATTGCTATTAAAGAGGCTTACCAGTCTGTTATTGATATCCAATCAACTGACGATTACGATATTGACGAGTTTCAATCTTTGCTGACTGAACTTAACGAAACATACGATATGTTTGTTAAAGAATATGGGTATATCAATACTCCAGTCAACACTCGCTTGTTTGAGCGTGATGACCGTTTTCCTTTAATTGCCAGTCTGGAAGAAGAAGCACTAGATGATAACGATAGTACAAAGGTTGTTTTTGAGAAAGCTAAAGCATTCTTTGAACCAACTATCCGTCCTAAAAAATCACTAGAGCAAGTAGATAGTGCTGAAAAAGCCTTATCTATCAGTCTTTCAGAAGGTCGAGGGGTTGATTTAGATTTCATGCTTACCCTCTATCCAGCAGAAAATAAAGAGGTATTACTTGCTGAGATTTTCAACGAGGTAGCACCTAATATCCAGAAATACTCTAAAGAAGGTATTTTTGAGTGGGAACTTAAAACAGACCTGCTCTCTGGTGATGTAGTAACTAAGAAAGAGTTGCTAGAACTGCTAGTCGATAAGGGTGATACTAAAGCTGATTGGGGATACTACCTATCACTAATCAATGAAGTAGTGCCAGAACCAGTTACAATGGTTGATATGGAATTTAATATCGGCTCTATGTGGATTCCAAACTGTGTACTTGGTAAGTTCGCTTATCAAATCCTAGACGGTTATGAAGTTTCTCTTGATTCGCACTATGCAAATAAAGCAGTAGCGACAAGTAAGATTGGTCGAGGACTAACTCATGACTTTGTTAGGGAAGTAGAATACTCGGCTGAGAATATCCGTATGGGACTACGTGCTGATGGTGCTGGTGCATATAGTAAAGGTCATGCGATCTTTGAGCGTTTGCTAGGCTCTAACCAACCAACTATCGAAAAAACTGTCATTGAGGACGGTAAAGAGAAAAAGGTTGTAAATGAAGTAGCAACTGCTGAACTACGAGAAGTTGAGCGTAAGATGCAGAAATTGTTCCTTGATTTCGTAGAAAACAACGAAGATGTAAAAGAATTGGTTGAAGCTACGTTTAACAAACGTTTCAACCGTATCGTCAACAAAAAGTATGATGGTAGTCATTTACATATTGAGGGATTGGCGCAAGGATACGAGCTTCGTCCTCACCAACTGAATGCAGTACAACGCATTCTGGAAGATAAACGTGCGCTCCTTGCCCACGAGGTAGGAACTGGTAAGACGCTAACAATGGTAAGTGCTGGGTTTAAGTTGAAAGAACTTGGACTAATCAACAAGCCTTTGTATGTTGTTCCGTCTAGTTTGACCGCCCAATTCGGACAAGAAATTCTGCGCTTTTATCCAACTAAGAAAGTCTTTGTCACAAGTGAAAGGGACTTTGAAAAATCAAGACGTAAGCTATTCATTTCACGTATCGCCTCTAACAACTACGATGCAATCGTGATTGGCCATAGCCAGTTTGAGAAAATCAAGGTATCTGAAGAGCGTCAACTTGCTTTTTATCAAGATAGACTTGATGAAGTTCGTAGCATCATGGCTTATGCTGAAAGTGAAAAAGACCGTGTTACCTTTAAGCAAACTGTTCGTATGGAAGCACGTTTAGAAAAACAGATTGAAAAATTGGATGAAGGAAAACTTTCTAAAGCAGATAGTTTTGTAGAATTCGAGCAACTTGGTATTGACTTCTTATTTGTAGATGAAGCTCATCGCTATAAGAATGTCCGTCCAGTCACAAATCTCGGCAATGTCGCTGGTATCGGTAACACAACCGCTCAGAAAAACATGGATATGGAAATGAAAATCCGTAGCCTACAAGAAGAGCATAACGGTACTAATGTTGTCTTTGCAACTGGTACGCCCGTTTCTAACTCAATCAGTGAAATGTATGTAATGATGAACTATATCCAACCAGACATCCTTAGTGAGTATGGCATGGATAACTTTGACGCTTGGGTAGGTGCTTTCGGTGTTATCGAAAACAACCTTGAAATTAACACGACAGGTGATAAGTTTATTGCTCGTAAACGTTTCACGAAGTTTACAAACTTACCTGAGTTGATGAAACTCTACAAGCGTACTACGGATATTCAAATGACTAAGGACTTGGATTTGCCAGTTCCAGATGTTGAAAGAATTGCAATAAAATCTGATATGACTGATACGCAAACTGACAAACTTGATGAATTGGTTGAACGTACTGATAAAATCAAGACTGGAAGTGTTGATCCATCTGATGATAACATGCTAAAGATTACCTCTGAAGCACGTAAATTGGCTACGGATATGCGCTTATTGGATACAAGTTACACGCTAGCAGATAACAATAAGATTATGCAAGTAGTCGATAATGTCTTTAAAATCTATCAACGTGAAACTATCAATCGTGGTACTCAGATGATTTTCTCTGATATTGGTACTCCCTCAACTGATGGATTTTCGATTTATTCTGAATTGAAAAATCTCCTTGTTGAACGTGGTGTACCAGAAGAAGAAATTGCCTTTATCCATGATGCGAAGAATAAAGATGCTAAGTTGCAGCTACAACGCAAAATGAATGCTGGTGAAGTACGTATCCTACTTGCTTCAACTGAAAAAGGTGGTACTGGATTGAATGTTCAGCGACGTATGAAAGCAGTACATCACATCGACGTGCCTTGGAAACCGTCTGATATTATTCAACGTAACGGACGTATCGTGCGCCAAGGAAATCTGTATAATCGCGTACAAATTTACTACTACATCACAACTGGTTCATTTGATAACTACTTGTGGCAAATTCAAGAAACTAAGCTACGTTACATCAGTCAGATTATGACAAGTAGCACTCCAGTCCGTTCAGCAAGCGATATTGACGAGCAAGCTATGACTGCCTCTGATTTCAAAGCTATCGCAACTGGAAATCCTTTCTTGAAGATGCGTATTGAGTTAGAAAATGAATTGGACTTGTTGAGCAAGCGTAAAGTTGCATGGAAGCGTGACTTTGAACTCTCACAAAAGAGTGTCAAATCAGCGCAAGAGCGTATTGAAGCTACTAACCGTCAACTAGCTAAGATTGGTATTGATATCGAGCAAGCTAATGCTACGAAAAAAGAAGAGGTGACTGTCGGTGAAGAGAAGATTGTAAAAAATCCATTTGTTATGGAATTTGCAGACGGATACACAACCGATTCAACCTTTAAAGCAGGTAATCAACTTGCATATGCTATGCAATTCAACGTATCTGAAACTACTAAACTCGTGACTTTAGCAAAATATCGTGGCTTTGAACTAAAAGCACGCACGTTATACGCTCCATATCGCCAAGGTCAAGCGCTAGATTTGAAAGTAGTAGGTAAGAATATGTACTCTGTGGAACTTGATTTCACCTCTCCAGTCGGTACAATTCAACGTATCAATAATGTTATTGATAGCCTTGATAAAGCTAAAATTCGCTTAGAGCAACTTGTTAAAAATCAACAACTTATCGTTGATAAAGGGGTTGCAGATAGCGTATTTGCAGACGAAGAGCGCCTAGCTTACGTTAAAGCTAAGTACGAAGTCTTGTTACCTTTGCTTAATAAAGAGGCATCAGTCGAGGAAATTGAAAAGGCTCTTGAAGAATTTTCAAAACAATATGGCTCTGAAGATAAGTCAGTAAATGTACTGGACAAATATCTTGAAGTTAGCCAAGATGATGTAGAAGAAATTCAACTATTAGAACCTCAAAATGAAACTGTTGAAGTTCCTTCTGAGGAAGAATCTGAGCGTCCAGAACGTGAAGAAGATAATTCTGATAACTCTGATAAGTTGAAACTCGCTCTACAATTCCTTGCAGATGCAGAACTCTTACTAGGTCAAGCTGACGAACCGACAGAAGTAGTATTCACTTCAGAAACTACTATCACGGTGTGTGAGCAACTAGAATTGTTCTAAATCTTACATAGAGGTATCTAATCTTAATGATTAGATGCTTCTCAATAGCAATCTAAGACAAAATTGGATTGTTATTGAGAGGTAACTACCCCAAAAAGTTATCTCTAACTGTACTTTAAAGACTGTTTTTATCGCATTTTAAAAACTTTCTTTAAAAAGTTCAGAAATATATTCTATATTAGTTGTATTTTCGTAAAGAATATTATACAATAAGTTTAAGAATATAAAAATAATTAAATTTAAGTATTTCGGTATATATAAATTACTGAAAAAATGGAGATTACAATGGTACAAGAAATTTTGCTACATGAGGATAGTCTGGCAAGTCAAAAACACTTACTTGAACCAGACTATTTGACAGATTACTTGCAGATGAAACAGTATGAAGTTTCTGGCGAAGATAAAAAGGAAATTAAGAATATCCTAGAGTACATGATTTTAGGATATGGCTTGCACGTTATCGTTTCAGAACTTGGGATGCAATCTACTTTATCTTTAGCTGAGCGCACGATCAGACGCAAATTAAACGACAATGGTTTAAAAAATGTAGATGAAATCATGACAAATTACTATCGTTTGTTACTGTTCCCGATGCTGCAATCGGCAGAACGTTATCTAAACGAGAAGTATAACGAACTACGCTTGTCAAAGAAAAAGCCTAAAAAGGTGTTCAAACCTAGCTTAGTATTTCGTGAAGGTGCTAGTCGATATCTTGGAACTCTAACATACAATATCGCAAGCAATTTCATTACAATGCCTATCATGTTCGCGTATTCACCGATTACATCAGACGTGAACCAACTGAGTGAGTTTTTCAATAAGCTCGCTAAAGCGCAAGATAGCAAACTGAGTGATTTTGCTAGTGAGATTGGATTTGATAGCGTCCAGCTTGATAGTTGGATTTCTAACGCTATGAAGAAAATGGAAATCTCAATCAGTGAGAATGCTGAAATGATTGACGATTTGACTGGCGAAGTTATCACAACAATCGCTCCATGTCAAGATTAGAAGTAGTAGAGGCTATATGTACACGATTGAATTAAGATTAGATACTAGAGGATATGATGAATACCTCGAAAAGAAGTTTAAATATGGCTACAAGCTAAAAAGAGCCTTGGTAAACTACTTTAATTTGCAAGAAACACGACGTGTCAATTCTGACAAATACAAAGAACTTGCTGAACGGATGAAAGAATTAGACGCTCTGCAAGATACAATCAAAGATACCAAAGATAAAGATAAGAAGAAGTTACTTAAAAAAGCCTACAAAGAACTTAGTGAAGAAGTCAAACACGGGTGGATTGAGCTGAACGATAGCTTTGGTCTTGGCAATGGTAAATTTGTAGATTATAAAAATCTCGGTCAAGCTAGTGTAATGTATGAGCGTTACGCAAGTGAGGGTATCATAAACTGGTCTAGCTTTGAAAATATGGCGCAAGCGACTAAACAAGGTTACTTGAAGCGTAGAAAACAAGCTGACTCTGATAACACTTTAAAAGTGCCACGTTATGTTGATTTTAATACATTGTGGTATCGTAAATGCAACAACAACATTACTCCAGACGGTTTACGATTTGGAAAAAGAGGAAAATACATTATATTCCCTTATATCTTTAAAGGTTCGGATGAAATTCGCTTTACCTATGCTTTAGAAAGACAGAAAATTGCTTGGTATGGTATCAAGAGAACTCTGGATCGCCATAACAAGTGGCTCTATTCTGTTTTGATTGTCTTTAGTGAAGTGCCTTACGGTCTGCCAGAAAGTCCAGTTAAGCAAGGAAAAGTAGTAGTAAGCGTAGATGTCGATAAACTAGCTATAAAAACCTTGAATGTAGATACCGAGGAAGAAGTATTCTTTGATATTGCTAATGACTTTGGATACTCTGAGAAGCTATCCTATTACGATAGAAAACTAGAGGAAAGTCGTAGGCAGTCTAACCCAGATAACTATAACGTGGACGGTACGATTAAAGAGGGTAAGAGAAGTTGGGTAAGGTCAAAAAACTACAATACCTTGCTCGCTCGCAAGCGCACTCTCTGGCATAAAATCAAAAAGTCCAGAAAAGACCGTTTTCATAGCATAGCAAAGGCTATTGTCTTAAATTGTGATGAAATCGTTGTTATCAAAGAAGATTTCAAGGCACTACAAAAACGAAAAGATTTCAACCCAGAAGAGATGAAGTGGACGGACACTCGTAAACAAAGAGGTGCCGAAATCATGTTCAATGCACCTTATGAGTTTATAGAATTACTGAAGCAAAAAGCATCATATCTAGGGTTATCGTATTCAGAAACTACTAAGGAAAAACAATGATTGAATGAGTGATTACTGGTATCATAGCCACTATGCACTAGATTTATCACTCTCAATCTGGTATAATATACTAAAGTCGATTTGTGGACTGTTGCTTAGATGCAAAAATCATTCATGGCTAATCGAAAGGCGTTATGGTCAAGCAGACAGGCTATGAATGCAGTACAACCAATATCAACCTACGAGGTTTTGGAACTGTTCAATCTGTATTGGTAGCAAAACGATCAGCTAAGAGGTTGTTGTAATTATTCTGTTTTGGAACTGTTCTTTATGTACTGGTAACAAAACTTTAACGAGAAGAGTCATTGCCAATATTTCGTTTTGGAACTGTTCTTTATGTACTGGTAACAAAACAGTTCAGTGGACAATTGTCTAAAAGACTTAGTTTTGGAACTGTTGTACTGGTAGCAAAACAAAACTCAACAGACTCAGAAACTTCTGTGGTTTTAGAACTGTTCTATTTGTACTGGTAACAAAACTAGACGAATTCAGGCTCTAGGTTAGGATTTGTACTGGTAACAAAACAAGTTTTTAGATAAAGCATGATTATTTTGTGTACTGACTACAAGACAAAGCAACTCCCCAAAAGGTTGTTACTGGCAACAAAACTCCTAAAGCCACGTGTTCAGTTTGTACTGATACAAAATATCGAGGTATATAGGTAGAATACCTAAAGAATAACAAATACTAAAAAATACCAACCCTCGACCTTATTGGAAAGGGGTATTTTTTAACGCACTATCTTTTAGTAGAAAAAGTATAATTTTATTACTAAAAGAAAATATGGTACAATGGTACTACTGACACTAGAAAAGGATAAAAAATAACATGGCTGATGATTTCACCTTACAATCAAACATTGAGAAACAACTTGACCTACTCCCAGCATACATTAAAGAATGGTATCGGACGAAAATGATTGCTGGCCGTAGCAAGCGTACTCTCTATGAATATCTTAATGAATATCGTCGATTTTTTACATGGCTGCTAGATGCTGATATTGTTCCAGTAAAAGATATTAAGGATATTCCATTATCTGCTCTTGAAAATCTCTCTAAGGCTGATGCTGAGTGCTTTTTCATTTTTTTACGCGAACGGAACCTTTTAAACACAAATAAACCGACTAATAAGAGTGTATCCGAGGTTACGATCCATAGGACGTACCGAGCATTGTCTGGTTTGTTTAAATATCTGACTGAGCAGACTGAAAATGAAATTGGTGAGCCTTATTTCTATCGTAACGTGATGAAAAAGCTAGAGATACGGACAAAGAAAAAAGAAACACTTTCCGCCAAGGCCAACAAGATTGCTCCTAAACTCTTCCTTGGCGACTTGGCAAAACAATTCCTAAACTTCATTATGGATGATGTTTCTGCTGACGGTTACGTTAAAAAGGCTAATTTGAGCAATCGTGCCTTATCAACCTATTATCGAGATAGAGAGCGTGACGTAGCAATCATATCCTTAATCATTGGTACTGGTATCCGTTTAAGCGAGGCAGTCAACACGGACTTGAAAGACCTTAACTTGCAGACGCTATCTGTCGAGGTCACTCGTAAAGGTGGTAAAAAGGACTATGTAAATATCGCTCCTTATGTCATTCCATATATCGAGCCTTTCCTTGAAATTCGTGCTAGTCGATACAAGATTGACGGTAAAGATGCCAACCTACCACTATTCCTATCAGTCCAGACTGGTGTACCTATGCGATTAAAGGGTTCTGGTATCGAGCGTTTAGTTGGCAAGTATTCTAAGGCTTTTGGTACTGAGATTACCCCTCATATGCTCAGACACGCTCTTGCTACTGATTTATACAAGAAAACTGGCCAAGAGGGTATCGTAGCGCAACAATTAGGACACGCTAGCACTGCTCTCGTCAGTCACTATGCGCATATAGCAGATAGTCAAGTCAAAGACGGACTTTCAATGTTATAAAAAGAAAAACCTAGTCAATTAAGACTAGGCTTTTTTAGTGCTATTTAGACCTAAATCACGCTAACTCCAGCGGTTAAAGTCTGAAATAGGGATTGTGACAATTCGTGTAGTTTGCTGATAGGGATAATACAGAATTGTTTGTAGTCGGTAGTATAAATATCAACCGCGATTTCACTTCTTACTTCTTCAATGAGTTTATCATTACATATGATGATACATTTCTCATTGGGTGGATAGTCGGTTCTCATTTTTTCACGTTGATTACTCCTTTCACTGATTCTCGATTGGTGGCATAATTAGTTTCTAAAGGCTTTTAATGGATCACTGTCGTCAAGCTCGTCATAAAATTCAGCAATCTCACTATTTACTTGTGGTTGTGTAAGCCTTGTTTCTATCAATTCTTTCAGAATATCATTCTCTGCGTGCAATTCTTCAAGCCTTTCTTGGATAGGGATACAAAAATCTTTCATAGCTTGAATAGTATTGCTTGCTAGAGTTTCATTATACTTCATAATCTGTCCTAGTGCAACATTTATTTCAGACTGCTGCTCTTTTGAGTGGACTTCAGACTTTAAACTATTGATAGAGTTCATAGTCTTACTAGAGATATCTCCTGTATCTGTTAAGATAATGTCCTCTGGATTTATTTCTGATAAATCCTTTGTTTCTCCGTTGATAACAGATAAAGGTTTCTCTGGATTGTAGTATAGATAGCTATTTGGTTGATAGAACGTTTGTTTAAAGAGGTTGCTTGCTCCTAACAAGTTCCAAAATGGTGTATATTCCTCTAGGATGTTTGATACATTGGCCAGATTGGACGGATTGACGAGTAAAGGAACATTGATTATGAATAAATCTTTAGAATTAAATTCATTGATAATTGGCTTTCTAAAGGCTATATCCGTTGTTAGATAGAAGATTTTATTAGCGTGTTTAAAAATCTGTTCTAAATCCTTGGCAGTATAGTTTCCTAAAGTATCAATGATAAAGACGGTATCGACATTTAGGTCTTTAAACTCAAATCCAGTCTTATTCTTATCATCATCTGTCTTAGTATGCAAAGATTGAGGTCGTCTGCCAATATAAATTGCATCACCACAACTTTTAGGATTTTTAGAGGATAGCTTCAGTCCAATTTTTCCTAAATAATCAAAGATAATCTTTTCATACGGACTATTGACAAGTATAATCTTCTTCGTGTCTGGGTTCATAGAACATAGACTTATCAACTTTTGAAAATAAGGCGAGTGTCCAAAATCCTTAATGATATAGCTATCAATATACATGCTTCGGACTTGTGCTTTTTTGACTTCTTTTGTTGTACTCATGCTACTTCTCTCCTACATATTGTCTGCGATTTTAAACTGAACTGTTCGTAGTTCTGGGTTGCTATCGTCAAAGTGCTTGATACGTTTGATAGAAGAGAAAAAGTCTTTTTTGCTCTCGGACAAGTCCATAAACAAAATATTCTCTAGGCTTACATATCGGTCAGATAGTCGGTACTCTTCTTCAATCAATGCAATGACACTTGGGTTATCGACAATGATTAGTAAGAAACGCTTATTGCCCTCTGCGTCCAGACCGTTGTTAAACCGTCCATAGTGTTTAAAGATAGTTTCTAATCTACTTAGGTCGCTATCTTGTTTATCCGTAGTGATAAATGGATAAAGGTCAAACTTAGTTGTCTGGTTGGTTTCTTGATTGTGCAGTAGGATTTGACCGTTAAATCTCACTCGACGGACAAAGCGAGTGATCTCTTTGGTTTTCTCTGGTGTTCTAACATCAGCAGACTTCATGAACTGTTCTTCATCTTTAGATGATGGTTGGTGCTTGGCTTTTTTCAATTCAATTTTCTCAGTATAAGTGAACTGATTGAGGTAAGAATAAGATACAAACCCTGCAAATTCCTTGTGAAATCTAAAGTTAAGGTATGCGTCCATGATTTTCCAATGACGGATAGGCGAATAATCGTCCTCTCGACGTTGCTGCTCTTTCCACTTATAAGCATATTGTGGCGATAAGTCCATATGCTTCATTAAGAGGTATGAACCATGAGAATAGATAGCGTAACAATATCCGTACTCTTGTTCTACTTCATCTGGTAGATTAAACTTGAATTTCTGGATAAGATAAAGACGGTTTAATCGCTCTAGCGACTTTTCAATCCTCTTGGTCTTGTTTCCGAACTCTCTTAGGATTTGTAGGTGTTGCACGTTTCTGAACTCTGATATTGTGCGTAGCACCTTCTTGTCAAAGTCAGATAATAGGTTATAAATTACATCATAGGCAGATTCATCTTCATAATCTATAATATGCGTTACATTCTTACTAGTATTAAGGGCAAAGGCACTTTCTTCCTCTACCTCTACTCCCCCTCCTTTAAAAGAGGTATTTGATACGATATTGATATCATCCCTTGAAACAACAATAGCAAAGGGATAGCTATTAGGAAACTTAACTGCTTCCATTGAAAATTTACGGTAGTATTCTTCAGATAGGCTTGATACTGCTGGTGACTTAAATCTTTCTTCATCATCACTATCAGACTTATAGATACCAAAGCGCTTCAATACTTGATACTTCTTCTTAGGCTCTTGCTCATGTCCGTGTATTCCTAACGGATCATGAGGGGCGTGCGTACCGATTAACTCTCCGACTACGCCCTTAAAAGCATTCTTTAAACTTTTTTTCATACTCTCACACTTCTATCGAAAATAATTGTATATATCTATGATAAACCATTTATAGCAGTTAGTAAAGCTATGATAGGCTAAAACTAACTAAAAACGCTCGTCAGATAGACGAGCATTCTTTTTATTTTAATTTCAGACTGATTTGAGCTTTGCCATGTTTTACATTAGTCGGTTTTTCTTCTGGTTTTTCTTCTGGTACAGTTTCTTGGTCTGTATCGAGCGTTTCAGCTACTTCTTTGACTGTTTCATCTTCTGGCTCTGCTTGTGGAACTCCCACAATTTCAACTTCAGCTACTTCTGGACTTACTTCAGCTACTTCTTCATCGGTTTGTTTTAGCCACTCAGTAATATCACCGTATTTCATGACTGCGCTATATTCACTTACAAGGAACTCCGCTTGATTATAAGGGAAGAGTGTATCACTAGAGTTTAAGTCCTCCAATTCTTCCATTGAGAAGCGTGTTGCTTTCGTAAAGTCGTCCGTGACATCATATACTGGCTTGGCAGTGATTGGGTGACTGAACTCAGTCTGTGAGATAAATCCAACTTGTCCTAGTGGTGCAAGGATATTGATAAAATAGTAGTCAGTCTGTACGTCCCAATATCCTTGACGGATTGCATCATGGAAATTATCTTCGTCCCACTGGTCGCTAAAGGTCAGCTCTCTTGCTGCTTTCGCGATTGCACGTGCTTTCTTAGCATAAGTGTCTAATTCGAGGTCGAGCAAGAACCGTGCTTGCTCCCTCGTCAATACTGGTGTGTTGTTTTCGGTCATTTTTTCCTCTTTCTTTCTAGTTTATTGTATTATCAGTCCATATCCAGACCGATGATGATTTCAAAAAGTATTTTTGGTTGCTTGCCATTGGTTAGGAAGCCTACTGCAAACTCAGTCAACTTATTCGTGCTATTTTTAGCGTAGTTCAATGTCTTAACAAGGATCTTGTCCTTATACTTATCCTTTAAGCGACTTGTCATTTGTTCAGCAAGCATTTCAGCAGTCTTTTCGTTATCATTCGTCAGAAAGTCAAAATCTTCGTCCAGATTGTCTTTCAGAATTTCATTGACAATGATTTTCTTGAACTTCTTCTCATACAATAGAGTGATTAGGATAATCAAGACAAGAGGTGCAAGGACTGGTGTAGTGGTTAGATAGCTAATTGCAATAGGTCTCCATAATAGAAAACCAATGAGCGCTAAACCAATCGCATTATTTACCAATCGTTTTGGCTTGATATATCTGTTCGGCTTGTCAGAATTATAGACAAGGATTGTACCGACAATCAGAATGAATGCAGACAAGCTAAACACGATATATCGGACTGTTTCTGTATTCTCAATAAAGCTACTGAGAATTAGCGCACTGATAATTGATACTAAAATCGTACAACTAAAAGGAAATAGGATGCTTGTTAGTCGCTTTAAGAAAATATACTTACCTGCTTTACCCATGCTCCCTCCTTATTTAGCTTGTTTTTTACGTTTTGGTGATACCAAGCCTAGCGCTCCAAAGAACATAGCTAGTCCAGTCAATCCTAAAGCAGTAGATTTGCCCTCTGCAGTATTAGGAAGAGCCTTGTCTTGTTTCTTAGTCCATGCACCATTGTAAGATACAGGTGATTGAGCGACTGGTTTAGGTTTAACTTCATACGCTACAAGTTTACCAGTTTCGTCATAGACTTCGATAGGTGTTTCACCAGAACTGATGATAGCTTGTTTTTGTGCTTCAAGGTCAGCTAAACGTTTAGCTTCTACTTGTGCGCTATACAAGGCAAAGAGCTTGTCATAAGTTTCTTGGTCGATTTTTTGCTCTTGTAACAACTTATCAAGGATAGCTTGTGCTTCTTTCAAAGCAGTTGCTTTCTCTTTAAGAGTAGTTTCTTTCTGAGCAAGGACATTCTTAGCTTTAACTAAGTTAGGCTCTGCATTGAGCAAGTTTTCAAGGTCAGCCTTGGCTTGTTCAAGAGTTTTAGTTGCTTGTGCTACTTTCTCTTTAGATAGCGTGAGATTTTTCTCGGCGATCTTGATTAGAGATTTCAACTCTTCCAACTTAGCTTTTTCATTTGCTAGGTTGTTTTTAGCGTTAGTAAGGGCAGTTTGCTTATTAGCAAGTTCTTGTTTCGCTTTATCAAGGTTTTGTTGCTTGATTTTAACGTCAGCATTAAGAGCTTCTAGTGCTTTTTTAGCGTTTTTCAAGCGCTCATTCGCACTAGCGAGCGTATTTTTTGCATTTGCAAGATTGCGTTCAGCAGTTGGTGTTTTAAGTGGTGTCGCTTTAAGAGTATTCAAGCGTTTTTCAATAGTCGCTTGGTTTCCTTTAGCTTTGATATTCTCTGTTGTGGCACTTGTTTTCTCACGTTGTGCTTGAGAATTTACAGTCTGAGCATTTAATAGGGCAGTTTTAGCAGTATTGTAGGCCTTTACAATGCTCTCTACCGAGTTAGTATTAGGTACTTCAGTCTTATCTAGTTTGTTGCCAGATACTTGTTTGTCTGATACAGTCAAGAAATGAGCGCTAGTTCGTCCAGTTCCACTAGACAGTCCTAATGCAAAATACTCTTTGTTTGCCCCTTGGCTAATCAATCCTGTAATACTTTGAGCATGTAACCACTCCCAGCCATTAAATAGTAAGTCAGAAATACTTTCATAAACCCATTTTTTAGCATCATACATAGTATGAATTTCATCACCACTATTGATACTGTTTAAGTTTTCAAGGTATTGTTGAGTATCATCTTCATAAGCAGGCAATCCATACTTACGAGCCACGTTATTTACTGCTTTGCTATCATGTCCTTTTCCAAACTCCCAACCGTCAGCTACATAACCGTCAGTCACTTCATCAGCTACTTTTACCATGCCTTTTGTTACAACAGTCTTAGGGGTTCCAAAACGCTCACGGATTTGGTTAAGTAGATCACTCGCAAATAGAGAAAGTTCTGTCATTTGTTCGGTTGTCAAGTTATTAGCATCAACACTGATAGCTTTATCATTTGCATTTCCTTTGAATTTATTCAAATTCAAATTTTCTTGGTTAACCGACTTTAAGATAGACTCTACTTTTTCTCTATGTTCTTTCCACTTAGCACTGTCATCCAAAATGTTATAAGGATTATTTACATAGGATTTCAAGGCAGAAACATAGGTATCTGTAACTTGGAAAGTGTTGATAGCCTTGTAGTTGCTTTCAGCCTTAGAAAAATTAGTCTGCGCTTGATTAAGTTTAGCTTGTGTCTGACTAGCTTTATTCGTTGCATTTGTCAAGGTAGTTTGAGTGCTTGCTACGGTATTTTTAGCTTGTGTCAGTTCTTTCTGAGTGTTTGAAATATCTTCGGCAAGTTTCTTATCATCAGCTTTTGCTTGTGTCAAAGAATTTTCAGCGTTTGATACACTAGTCTGCGCTTGTGCTTGCGCTTTTTCAGCGTTATCCTTTTCAGCGATAACTTGTGCTTGTCCTGTACCGTCAAGGATTGCTTGTGCGTTATCTACGTTAGTCTGAGCGTCTGTGACTTCAGTTTCAGCACTTGCTACCTTGTCCTCAGACTTCTTAACCACTTTTTCTTGGTCTGCTGCTACTTGTTTAGCTTTTTCAAGGTCAGTCTGGGCGCTTTCTTCTTTCTTTTCAGCGTCAGCCTTGCCAGTTTCAGCATTGGCAACTTCTTGCTTTTGCTTTTCAATGTTTTCTGGTGTTGCTTTATCCTTAACTGCTTGCGCCTTATCTACTTCAGACTGAGCATTGTCCTTTTCGGTTTGTGCCTTGTCTTTTTCAGTCTGCGCTTGTTTTTGTTTCGCTTGTGCCTCTTCTACTGCCTTGGTAGATTTATCAAGTTTGTCCTTTGCTTCGTCAACTTGGCCTTTAGTGACTTCTTTTTTGACTTCTGGCTTTGTTTCTTCCTTAGAAACAGTCTGGTCGGTAGTTTTTGGTGCTACTGTTGTTACTTCTTCTGCGTGTACGTTCGTAACTCCTAAACCTAGAGCAAGAGCAGATGCTCCAACTACTGCAATTTTCTTGTTATCCATATAATTCTTTTCTCCTTTAATAGATAGTCTAAATAAATTCTAATTCTAAAATTTCACTAATGTTGGTAATATTCAAAGCGCTCGCGATCTTTGATAGGTACTCTTTATTGATTGAGTTCCCTTGGCCACGTGCAAACATACTAATAGCAGTTTCACTTAGGTTTGATAGCTTAGCTAGTTCGCTTTGTGTCATGTTTCGCTCTGCTAAAATCTCTTTCAGCTTTATCTTCACAACTACTTGCATTCAAGTCCTCCTACTCTTTAAGAATTTCATAATTTAATTATATAATAATTCAAATATTTGTGCAAGGACTTGTACGGTATGATAGACAAAAAAAGAGTTAGCTTTTGCTAACTCTTTTATACTATTAGATTTCTTTACGTTTCATTGTAACTACAAATCCAGCAGTTGCAAGTGACATAGCCAATCCTACCAATCCTAACATACTTTCACCTTCGCCCGTGTTTGGGAGCTCGTTCTTAGGTTGTGGTTTCTTAGGTTCTGGATCTGGGAAGCTATATGTCTTAACTTCATTAGAAAGTACAGGTGTTCCGTTTACGAATAGAGTGTATTCGTTAGTAACTTCACCGTGTTTGATACGTTTAACTTCTACAAAGGCATCTGCTCCAAATTCGCTTGTGCGAGGGATTGAGGCAAGGAATTCTTTTGTAAAGCGTGTTTCAAACAATCCAGTCTTAGCGTTGTAAACTGTTTCTGTATAGGCTTTGAGGTCGTCGCCAGCCTTGATAGATTTTTGATTACCTTTAGCGTCCACAAATACAAAGTCTTTCTTAGCTTTGATTGTGAAACCTTGGTATTCATCATGTTCTACGTCAAGGCTATCTACGAAGCGGTATTCCCAAAGGTCGTAGCCACGGTTAGCAGGGATTACCCAACCCTCTAGCTTGTAAGTAAGAAGGTCGCCAAGTTGAACACGTTTACCGTCAATGCTATCGCCTTTAACATTCAAAACATCTTTGTGGACTTCTGGTTTAGGAAGATGGTTTACTACCTTGTTACCTGCGTATCCATTACCAAAGTCGATTTGGTGTACTGCGTTGACGATATCACCTTGTGTGAATGTCTTTTTAATCTTGAATGAAAGGTTATAGGTGATATCCATTCCTTTCTTCACATAAGCCTCGTAGAATTTTTGAGGCTCTTTAGCAACCCACATGTAGAACTCGCCTACTGGTGAGATACCAGAATCAATAACCATTTGACGAAGTTTAGCGTCCAATGTGTCCATTGAAAGAACGTGGTGCATTTGCAACAATTCAGATACGTCTTTGTTGCCAGCAGTGATAGATTTAACTTTCAATGTGCTTGTGTCGATAGAGTTTTCGTCTGGATCTTCAATCAAGGCAAAGTTTTTCATAACTGATGATTTAGATGCTTCAACCCCTTTGTAGTTAGAAAGGTTTTGAGTAAGTTTATAGTTCAACTCTGTTGTAGGTAGAACTGACTTACCATTGATTGAAACTCCTTTATCATCAACTACATCTTTGACTGGTTTAGAGCCTGGTGTCTTAACTTTAGGAGTGTTAGAGGTAACTGTGTACTTCTTCTTAGACTTAGTTATCAAAGTCATAGAGTAAGTATTGTTATAGAAACCATTGTCATTCAAGACTGTACCAATCAATTTGATTTGTGGCATAACGTAGTCTTTGTCGAGGTTTGCATTTACTTTAGCAAGTTCACTAGCACCGAACTTAATAACTGTTCTACCTTGTCCGTTGTGAGTAAACTCAAACGTTGGGTTTGCTTTTGCGGTTGCTTTTTCATCTAGTTTATAACCAGATTCAAGTGGATCATTTAGCTCAATAGCAGTCATTGCTTCACGTCCAGCTTTGAGCAAGCCAGTTTTAAGTGTCCAGTTAACGAGTGAGCCTTTAGGAACTAGTTTACCGTCGATATCTTTGTTATCGTCGTTTACTACTCCTTTGCTGATTTTCGGAGCGTACTTCACGGCAGTCTTATGATATTCCACTGAAATTTTCTTTTCATTTGGAACTTTCACATAAGGTTTGAGAGTTGGCTTAAATTCTTTAGGCTTAAATTCTTCAGGTGTAACTGGTTTTTTAAGTTCAACTGGGTCTGTTTTCTTAGGTAAAAAATTCGGTTCCTTCACTGGCTCGATAGAAATCGGGTTAACCTTCTCCTTCACTTCTTTTTGGGAAGCTCGTCCGAACATACCTCCTACGATTGAGTAAGAAGTGTCAGAAGAGTTGATATGGTCGAACCAGAAGTGAACTTGTCGGCCTTTATCCAAACTCCAACCAACTCCATTACTGTCAAGAACCCCTGCCGTACTTTGAGATTGCGCTGAGCCATTGGCAGTAAATGTATTACCGTTTTGAGTGATGTTTTTACCAGTTGTTACTTTAGCATTGTCGATTGGTGAAACTCTGACAACTTGGTTACTATCAATGTCGTTAATAGTTATTTCGCTAACATCGTCTGCGTCTGTTTTAACAGTAACAGAAACTTGTTTAATCCAACCTTGACGGTCATTAAGATAAGCGCCACTAGCACCGTAGCCTCCGCCTTGACCGTCAACGCCTCCGCCACCGTTAGCTTCACCTGCGCCAGCGGAAATGAATACTCCGTATCCAATTCCTCCGTCCTCTGCTGCCCACAAAGCAACGTATGAACGGATAAATCCAGATTCAGCAGAAGGTGTTACGCCACTAAATTTAAGGGTAACATCACCGTGTGAAGTGTTCTTCACTTTGATTTCAGCAGTACCACTCTTATCATCAAGCAAGAATACATTGTTGAAGTTCGCATCCAAGTTTGTGTTACGAGCGTAACCTTGAATAACGTTAGCAGTATAGGCTGGTGGTGTTACTTTAGACGCACCAGAAACTGCCTCAAAAGTTGTTTTAGAAGTTGCAGTCAAACCTGTTTCTTTGGTTGTAACTGTTCTTTCACCAGCGTTTTCTTTATTCCACTTAGCCACTGTTGCCTTATCAGTTCCCCAGACTCCAGTGTACTTAAGTCCCTTAGATGCCATGATAGCTTTATTTTTATCATGAAGAGCTTTAGCTTGACGTTTTTTCTCTTCAAAATCTTTCAGACCATCTTGGTTTTCTAATTTTGCTTTGTTAAGATAGTCAGCAATAGCCTTTTTATCTTTTTCAATGTCGCCTGTATAAGTTAAGCCAAGCGTTGCCATCTTCGCTTTGTTATCCTTAGCGATTTGTTCATTTAGCTTTTTAACACGCGCTTGTTCATCTGCATTTAGCTTTTTAACACGCGCTTGTTCATCTGCATTTTGCTTTTTAACACGTGCAATTTCATCTTCATTGGCCTGTTTGATTTTCGCATTTGTGTCATTAGCTTTTTGGATTGCTTCAGTGTTTTCAATTTTTTCAACTTTAGCAGTTTCAATTTTCTTGACTTGTGCTTTTTCATCAGCTTTAGCTTCAGCCAATGTATCATGAGCAACTTGTGGCGTTTCAGTCACTTCTACGCCTGCGTCTTTAGCTTTTTTAACTGCTTTGTCGAGTTCTGGTGTTTCGACTGGTGTAACAATTTCTTTGCCTGCCTTATTTGCGTTGTTTGTCATTTCAACGTGTTCAGCAGTTGGCTCTGGTTGTTTTTCAGTCAAGTTTGTTGACGGATAACCAGTTTCAGAAACGGCTTCTACTTTAACTGGTGCAGAAGTTGATTCTGATGTGATTGTAATAGTTTCACCGTCTTTAACTGGTGTTGGAGTTTTTGCTGATGTAACTGTTGTTACTGCTTGTTCATCTGCGCTTACATTTCCAGTACCGACTGCCAAGCTAACTGCTCCAGCCAATACTACTGCGCTAACCAATCCGTATGCTTTGGTATTAACCAAACGAGCGCGTGCTTGTGTTTCTGATGCTTTATTAAATAATTGTTGTTTATTCATTTGTTACCTTTCTGTTTATAAATAAGTATAGTTGTTCTGTTTCGCCTTGTTAACCAGAGAGAAACCAAAAATCAAAAGTAAGAATCCAATGAATGTCATTAACATACTTTCTACAAGTCCAGTTTCTGGGAGTGTTTCAAGCCCCCCCTTAGAGTTCTTGATAGTAACTGTTCCGTCCTCGTTAGTAACCCCTCCTACGAGTTCTGGATTTACTTTAACAAGTGAACCGTCAGCATTTTCAAGTGTAAGAACTGACTTGGCAATATCTACGATCTTGTAGCCCTGGTCTGTAATAACTGGCTCGTCATTTGTAGGTGTAACAGTAGGTGTTCCAGTTTCTTGTGGATGCAAGATAGTTTCTCTACCAGTATCGCTTGTCTGTGGAACTTCTACTGCTGGCTTTGGTTTTTCTGTAACAACAGGAATTTCAGCCTTATCAGTTGTTGTTGTAGTGGCTTCAGTTGTTTCAGTCGATGTAGTTGGTTGCTCAGTTGTTTCTGATGTAACTGGCAAGTCCTCGGCTGGCTTTAACTCAGACGGTTTATCTTCTGTTGTTTGTGGAACATCAGTAGAAGGTGTGTCCGTAGTTGTTACTGGTTTTTCCTCACTAGGAACAACTTCGCTAGGTGCTTCCGTCTGTGGTGTTTCAGTAGTGACTGGAATGTCCGCAGTCGGTGTGTCTGACGGTGGTGTAAGTTCAGACGTAGGTAGATTAGCGCTAGTGTTACTATCAGCGTTTGCGACTGCGTTAGCAGTTAAGATTGCGCTAGCAAGTAAACCAAGAGCTACTGTTTTTTGGATAGCATGACTATCCGAAGGAACTAAGTCTTTAGTTTGCATGTGTAACTAAACCTTTCTTTCTTTTTATTTTATACATAATAGTTTACCTTAAAATTAACAAAAAGTAAAAGTATGATAGCCTATTTTTGACTATGATAGCCAAAATCGGACTTTAGCTTTTTTCAAAGGCTAATTTAAGGTCATCATTAAGGATAATTCGTGCGTCAAAAGTGCCTTGATTGTTGGATTTTTTAAATCCTTTCACTACGTTTGTTCTTCTCTTCGTAAGAAGATCACGCGCCATTTTTTCCGTGAGCTTTTTACTGGCCACTTCCATATTCAAGAAAAAGTCACAAGATGCTACCTCTCCATTTGCAAGTTGCTCTTGTGTCAGCAGTCCATTCTGACACTTCAAGAATACTTTCTTATTCTTACTTGTGATATAGCGAACTGGTGCATGACACTTCGGACACTCTCCTACTTCTCCAGTTGCAGACTGTTTCAACCTCTCCATATACTCTTTATATGGAAGATAATCAACCTTACTCATAGAGTTGTCAAGGTCATTAAAGAGGTTCTTCTCGCTCTCTCTATTCAAGTATCTAATGATATTCGACAAAAAGCGCTCCTTGGTATTCTCTCCATTTGAGATTTTTTTGAGCGATTGTTCCCACAAGGCAGTAGTCTGCGCATCACTGAGGATTTTAACGCTTGAATAAGACTGACAAAGTAATCGTCCTAACTCGGTTAAATGGATGCGCCCTTTCTTGACAACGTACCAATGATAATTCTTGATTTTCTCCAAAGTAGGCGCTCTGGTCGCTTCAGTTCCTAGACCTTGCGTTTCTTTCATGATTGCTCTCAGCTCTTCATCTTCAAAATGTCTGCCAGCAGTTTCCATTGCATCGATCAATGTCCCTTCGGTATATAACTGAGGCTTAGAGGTATGTTTTTCAATCGGTGCTAGTTGAGGATCAACTAGGTCATTCAAGGCCACTTTAATCAAGGATTTCTCTTCTACACTATCTATATCAAACAAGGCTTCTTTATCTTCCCACAAAATTTTCCAACCTTTTCGAGCAGTCACGCGCCCAATGGTTTGGAACTTACCATTTCCAACTTGTGTGATGATTGTTGTCTGCTCGTATTGGTATTTATATAGGAAGATAGCAAGGCTACGTTTCAATACTTCCATATAGATAGTACGCTTTTCATTGCTCCATGATGCGATTTCTTCCATAGTAGGAAATTCCGTGGTCGGTGTTAAGCCTGCGTGTACTGCTGCCTTTTTGTTGTTTACATAAAATCCGTCAACCTTACCAGACTGTACGCATTCAGATAGAGGGATGTCAGCTAACTGTGTCATAGTATAAAGGCTCTCATGTAAGTATTCAAATCTCTCTACTGATATATGATTAGAGGATGTACGTGGGTAAGTAACATATTTATCCTTTTCGTACAACTCTTGTAAGATAGCAAGTGTATCAGACGGACTGATACCTAACCTCTTATCCATAGCTTTCTGCATATCACTCAGACTATATAATCGAGGTGAGCGTGACTCTTTAAGTTCTTTCTCTAACTCTACTATCTCTCCTTTATCAAATTGTCCGATAAAAGACGGATTGGCGATCAACTTCTCCCACTGCTTCCTGGTATCACAATCTCCTTTCCACTTCTTCCCTTTCCGCTCTCCCTTTGTATAGGATATATCGGCTGGAATGTATTTACCAGTATATGTACCGTTTGGATGTGTGAAAGTCGCTTCTAGTTCATAGTAGGTTCTTTCTACAAAGTTATCTCGCTCTTGCTCTCTCTGGTAGATAAAGTAAGTAGTCGGGCCTATAATGCGCCCAGATGCGATTTCACCTTCTTTCTCTGGCACTCGTAAGCCTAGTTTCTTCTCTAATGACTTCGATAGATACCTACTACTATTCATGCCCAAAAGCCAATCAGCAATCGCGCGTGCTTGTGCTTCTTGTGCTTGTAAGTAACGGTAGTCAATATCCTTTAGATTTTGAAATCCTTTACGAATAGGCTTGGCTGTGAGGTCGTCAATCCAAAGGCTCTTAAATGTCTTGCGCTCGTCATTCCAGACTTTCGCTTGCTTACAAATAAGATAGGATATATAAGAACCCTCACGATCAATGTCGCCTGCCCAGATAATTTGTTGAGCAATCTTCAGTTTCTTCTCGACTATCTCATACTGTCGCTTACGCTTTTCATCAACTACATACTCAAAGTTGTCTGGTACAATAGGAAGATTTTCCAAAGACCAGTCTTTCCACTTCTCATTATATTCCTCTGGCTCTTTCAATCGGACTAGATGCCCTTTCGCCCACGTGATAATGAGTGTGTTGTTATTAAGGTATTTACACGATTTGATTTCAAGATATCCTTGTTTCTTTGCAGCCTTAGTGACTGTATCGCGCGTGCTAGTGGTTTCTGACAAGGCTAGGTAGTATTCTACCCCTTGGCTCTCTTTCTCTGCTAATGCGGTTATAATCATACTACAATTATACTATAAGCCTTTCTAAAGGTTAAGCTATGATAGAGCAAAAAGCACCTCTGGGATTTCCAGAAGCGCTAATCTGTTATTATTCTAAAGATAGAGTGGTACTGCGTTGATAAACAATCCTTTTCCTTGATAGGTTCGTTCTAAGCGTTCAATGTCTGTATCTTTCACTTCCAGACCAGTGCTTGTTTCTTTCAGTTCAATTTCTTCTTTCTGACCTAAAAGGCTACCGTCAGCAAGGATTTTTTTCAAGCGCTCCGCTTTCACTAAGAGATTACTGTTGTCCTGGTCGCTACCGTAAAACTCAATCAGATAAACAGTTTCTATACTCTCATGAGATAGATTGCCCAGTTCCTTTAATTCTTCTTCAGTGTAATATAATTTTCTAAAACGACGGATATAGTCATCTACCGCTTCAACAATTCTTTTTGCAAAAAGAACAAAAGAATATTGTTCTGCGGTCAGTTTAGCTATTGTTTGATATTCAATAACGTGTTCTTTTTCTCTATGAATAAGATTAAGAATTATATCACCAAAAAAGTTATTGCAAGTGTATCTTTCCGATAACGTTTCTGTCATAGTAGTTGTTTTTGTAGAAAGCATTTGAACTGGGAGTTTTTGCTCAAAATGTCTTGTTACATAGTGTTCGCTAATCTCGACAGGTGGTTCATAACCTCTTTCGTGTGGCAAAATGCACTGTTGAATGCGTCCAACTTCAACATTCGTTGTCCGTCTTTGGAAAATAGTTTCTACTACAATCAGTGATGCGATTGTTAAGTCTAAAAATTCCATATACAATTTTGGGTTGACTTCACCAATTCCAAAATTTTTTCTCAACTCCTCTTTAGAATATCCGTCCTCATAAATAACTTTTTTAAACCAGTTTAAATCTTCTTTAGTCTCAGAAAGACTTTCTGGAACTTCGTAGAAAACTGCTGATTCAATTATCTTCCCAAAGAATAAGTTATCGTTTTGTAAATTAAGGTTATCAAAATCTAACTCTAAAAGATATTTGTCGGATAAATCACTCTTTTTCAAGCTATTTTTAACTTTTAATTCAAGATTTTCAGCTAGTTTCTCGCCGTCAATGAAAATGATATAATTCACTCCATTGTCCGATTTTGTTTTTGCTAATATAGGGGTATCCATATTTGTTTTCAAAACCCCTTTAGCTAACTTAAAACATTCATTGTCATGTATTTCTAATACTGTCATACTATACCTCCTATTTTAGATCAAATGAATTTATAAGATACGGGAACAACTCAGCAGACGATAGGTATATCATTCCCCCTCCTACAATAATTAAAAAGAGACTTAACACCCATTCCCAAACAGTTAGATGCGGAAAGAAATCTTTCCTACCGATAAAATCAATTCTTATATCTGTATTTTTGACTACAATAAATACTCCATTAAACGAAATGCACACTCCTATAATAAACAATACAATAAACAACAAAATCATACAATTCCCTCCTTGTTAATTCAACATTCAATAAGCTCATCTATCCCTTTTGTTACTCTCTCACAAAAGCAAATAAATTGTTATCGTAAGTATAAATGCGATATGTTCCATTTAGCTCAATTAGTTTTGCGCTTTCTTCTTCAATACTATGACTTCCTGTTGTGATTGAGAAATTACCCTTAACAATAGTTAAGTATTCCATTGATAAACGGTTAAAGCATCGCTTATCTTCAAAAATTGAGAACCGACAAATACCACGCTCAACTCCAGATAAAAGTGTTTTAAAATCACAACTTTCTATAAACAATATCGACTGTGTATTATGTTTTGAGAATTGTCCTAAAGAGAACATATCACGTGTCACGTACCAGTTAGAACTATATCGGTCATAATTACCAATTAAATCAAACCTACAAGATGCAAAGTAATACAAAAATTCATTTTCCCAATTCTTTCTTAGGTCTTTATCATCATATTTATTCTTTGGATGATACGTTCTTTTAATCTTGTTAAGGACTTGAACAGTCGTTCTAGTATCCGATAGGAACTCCCAAGACAAACCTTCCATAAATCTCTCTAATTCTGCTCGGTCACGATTTTCCAACTTTCCTTGTAAAGATTTCTTTAAATCCTCTAACTTCTGTTTAAAAATAGTTCTACGGATACCTCGATAGTCGATTGAATAGTAGCAATCCTCTAAATCTTCATCAGATAAGTTGATTGGCATTTCTTCACCGTAAACATCTTCGCCTACATATTCCTCAACTACTTCATCTTTAGCGTCTGCTTCAGCTAGTAACTTTGCTAAAGACTCTAAATACTGAGCGTCAAGGTTCTTTTTAAAGTCTGGAATGTAAATAGTAACCTTAACATTATCATTTGTCTTTCCAGATAACAATTCTAAACCGTCAAAAACATAGTCTATTGATTTAAAAGGGAAATCATACTTCGCTCTTAACTCTTTACCTTCTCTAACTGAAATTTCTTCCATTATTTTTACCTCTTTTCCTCTTTCAATATTTCAATCTACGATTGTTAGCATACTCAGTCAGTATCGCACCTACACGGATGCTTGCATTTTCCAACTTCCTTTCCCCCTTTGCGAGCCTTTGGACTACGGACACTGCAAGTCCAGTATCCTTTGCTATCCGATAAGGATTCTCCTTTTCAAATAGCACTTTGATTTTCTCTGTATCTACTTTCATAGATACCCTCCTTCTACTTTTTATTCATTTCTTCAACGTTTTTAACCAGCTGAATGTTGCCTTCATAATCAAAGAAATCAACTAAGAACCACTCTCGCTCTCCAAAACATTCTTGGATATTAGCCATCGTACAATTTTCTTCACTTTTACGATATATAATATTTTGGTAGACCATTTCTTTAGCCATTGCTTTATCAAAACTTTCTTGACTAGAGAATGTTTTGATCCGACTTTCACCACTCCAATAATAAGAATGTTTCAATTCGACTTCATCGTAGGCAAAAGAAACATATTGTCCACGCCACCCCTTTGTTTCATCAAAAATAGTTCCTGTATAGCTATTTGCTTCACAAATTGCAAAAATGGCGTATTCAGTTGTTTTTCGTACCCTACGTTCCTCGCTATCAAGAAAGACTGGTTTACTTACAGCAGCATAAACTTTAGGCTTACGGATAACATTTTCTAGGTCATTGATAAGGAGTAACTGTTTGTAGTAAGATTTATCATCTTCACTCAAACCAGCAACCCACTTAGAGTAACGTTTAGCTTGGTAAGGAGTAACCACGCGCACGTCATGAATAATCTTGAATGAGGTTAACAAGTTTAAATCATAGTCTTGCGCAACGATGTGGAGACGGTCAACTTTTTCCTGCTCCTCCAAGGCTTTCTTCATTCCAAAAAGGATAGGAAGCATGTGTGAGTAATCGACGTAGCGCCCTGAATTTGAAACCTTACCAATGCGTTTGGTGTGGATGTAATAGTTGATAAGATTGCTATTGATAAATTTAAGATTGATAAACTCGTCATTCTCGATATAAAGACTAGGACTGATCTTACTTTTATCGTCATCACAATGCCACGAATACTTTTCTCCCCCAACATAAAAACGGTAGGTAAAATCAGAGAAATAATCAATCCCTTTAATTTTATTTAAACCGGTCTCAACAGAAGTATTATCTGTTAAAGCATTATCTCCACGGCCACGCTTAGTTGTGCCAGGGCCATAACGTCCTGTATATGTAGCACTATCCGTAAAGGAGTTCAATACATAAATTGGATCATCAGCCTTAGAGTATTGATTCAAGATAGGGATAATTTTCCCTAATTCAACATAAGTTGAATCTGTAATCTGAGAGTCAGCATTTGACCAAATGATGCTAGCGTCCGCAAACATATTTGTTGGAACATGGTCTAGTTGCAAGATTTCATTACGCTCAATTAACCCCATGATAAGATTAAACAAGTAGTAACGAGATTGAACCAATGATAGCGAAGTTTCTTCATCAGAAGATTTTGATGTAAAAGAGTCCTCTGATAAAGAAATGTCTTGACTATCTAGCCATGTCAACCAAGTATTCTCTCCATTGCGAATCAACACCCCTACCTCATTTGGCATCGTATCCCTAACAAATTCCATAACTGTATTATTCAGCTCAAAACTCCCAGCAGAGTTACGCATTTTAAGGAATGTAATTCCTTTACTTGTTGGACAGATATGTTCAAGTAGAGCTGGAGAATGTTTGAGTGCCACCTCTAAGCTCCCTGCATGTTCGTCATAAAGGTCTTTCAAACGAGGAAGGTCCTCGTCCAAATAGATAAGTTTTTGATGAATAATGATAGGCTGCTGAGTAGGCGCATTAGTTCCTTTATGAATGTTCATAAAGTTAACTGTCAATCCGTTACGATACTCAAAGGCTGTTAGGTCTGAACGCATGATTAGAAGTTCATGCTCATAGGCTTTAATCTTCTCTTGTAACTCTGCCATCATTTTAGCTTGCAACTCATAAACTGCAGTAATCCGTGCTTCCATTTCAGCTTTCAAGTTGTTAATTTCTTCTAGTTGTCCTGCGAAAGCTTCATCTTCAAACTTAGAAACCTTATCAATTAAATCTTTTGCATCCTCAAGCTGATCTTTTAAGACAAGTTGATTGTATGATTTTACAACTATCTCATTTCCAATGGCAACATCATCTGTCTGCTCTACTATTGCTAATAATTCTTCAGGAACGATATAAGCCTTGGAATACACTTCGATAATAGCAAAACCTTCATAGATAGCCATTACCTTTACTTTGTGTTCAGTATTTAGCTGGAGAAAGTTAATTAAATTTTCAGTTAAGAAAAATTCACCTCTCCTACCACTCAAATATTGATTACAATATTCGCGCGTGATGATTTCTCCACTATAACAAAGTTTATCTTTATTATCCTTGTAAAACTCTTTTACACGTTCGTCCATATCCTCTGTAAGATTATCGAGTTTCAATGTAGCATAAGCAATCGCTTTAGAAAGACGTGTTTTCTCTGCCTTTTCTTGTTTATCCTTTAACTCACGATACTCCTTGAAAATTTTAGAGGCTTCATCTGAATAACTGATAGTCGGTTCAAATCTTACCATGTCTTTTACCTTCCTTGATTTTATAACACTATTATACACCATTTGGGGTATAGTGTCAAACAAAAAACAGACTAGATTTATCTAATCTGTTATTTATTTTTTATTTACTTAGTAAATACATTTTATCCATTTACTATCCATTATCTTATAAACGTCCTACCGAGATAAATCGGTGTCTGGTTCACTTGTTCGTGGCACTTAGAGCAGAATAGGTCTGGTTCTTGCCAGAAGATTTCATCTTCCAATTCAATGATATTAGCAAGTGATTGGTAAGGCTCTAGTAAAGTATAGAACTGATTGAGATAGCTATTGAACTTGTGAGGCTCTTCAATGAATGCTAAAGCAAGGCTATTTATATCATAGAGAAAGCCTAGACTGTATAACTGCCCCTCTTTACTGATTAAGTAGTAACAGTTATCATCAATCTGCTCTCCTACCTCCATATCGCTAGGCTCTACCTCGTATAGTTTACAATAGAATACTTTGCTATCCTTACAACGAGGGCAACTCTCGAAGAGATTGGCTCTGCGTGTATAGAAGTATTCATCAACTGCTGATAAAAATATATTCTTTGGTTTCTTTCCAAGGAAAAAGAATGACGGTAAGATAAAGCCTATTACAAGGGCAATGATTAACCAGAAATTCTGTGTGTTCACGATCTCAATGACTATTCCAAGAAAAGTAAAGGGTAAAACTACTCTACGGATTGCCCAGATAAGCAACTTAGTTGTCTGACTAAACTCAAATTCATGTCTGATGATAGGTAAGCGATAGCGATAGACTAGGACTGCTACTCTTAGACAGAATAGAAATAGACTAAATAGGAAGTATTGTAGAATGAGTAAAGCTAGGTTCATAGGCTCTCCTTATCTACTATCTTGTCTATAAGGTCTTTGTTGGCTACGATATCGTCTTTTTCATCATCAAAAGCGATTGTTTCTTTCATAAGTGTAGAATTGTCACTCTCCTTATCTTTTACTACTGCAACTACTGTGCCAGCTCTTTCAACTCCTAGAGCATTCGCTACTCTTTCAGCATTATTACTATTCAAGTCGATAAATACAAGGTCTTGTTGCCTATCTTCTGGAAGTCTTTCAAGTAAGGAAGTCAATCCTACCTTACAATAAGGACAAGTGGATTTATAGAAGATATAATACTTTTTATCATCAAGAACTTGTTCTTTCTGGCCTGCTGCTTCTAACTTTTCAGCAAGTTCCGTGGTCTGCTTATCGGTATATGGTCTAAAAGTGGACTTTTGATAGTCCATAAACGAGATACCAATAGCGTAACCAGTCATTTGTTGTCTATGTTCTTGGTGAGCCACAACCATTCCAATAGCTAGAGCGATAACCGTAGGCAATAAGAATAGAAGTGTACTCCAATTAGACAAGATAAAATGCTCTTGTAGATGTTTCATACCCTTGGTATAGACAAATAAAGGCGATAAGACGATAGATAGAATGAGCCAAGCTAGAACTCCGTATAGCGATAAATGATAGATAACCTTATAATCAACTGTCAGATAAACACTTGATAAAATGATACCTGTACCAATCATCGCTACCAGATAACTTTTATAGAGTTGTTTTAAGAAATCACGGTCTTTTTTCAGCATACTACTCCTTACGTCCTTTAGAGTAGATGTACTTTTGCAACTTGATAAGAGTTTCCAGTTTCACGTTTGATAGTGGTCTTTCTTTCTTATTCAATGAAACAAGTGTCTGACGTGAGATACCAGTATCACGCGCCAACTGTGAACTATCAAAGTTTGCATCAAACAATAAGCCACGGATAGTTTTAAGAGAAATAAAGTCCAGTTCCTCTTGTTCCTCGATAGCTTGGATATCTAGTTCCTTTCGTGCATAGCTATCAACTCCCTTAAAGAGTTCGATAAATTGTTCAGCACGGATCAATAGTGTGCTTTCATGTGAGTTGTTCAAAGAGTGTAATTCATAAGTGTAGAATGGTTTAACCTCTAGCTTATAAAATTCCTCTCCGTCCTCATTCTTAATGACGGTCACGCGCTTCTTAGGTATCCACGTAGCCATGTAGTTATATTCACTTTTCTTAGGAAAGCGTACGAGGATAGCTTTCTCTGTGGTCTTAACAACGAGTGAACGATATAAGTATAATGTAGTCATATTCCTTACCCAAAAGCCTTTCCTACGTGTCCTCCATAGTAACGTTTGATATTTACTTGTTGCTCTGATGTGTAGTAGTTACCAACCCAGAAAATGCTATCTTCGCCTTTCTTAGTTGATTTAACAATAAATTGCACTACTCCAGCCGATTTCGATTCATATACCTCGATATCGTCAACATTCACGTCATATCCGTTTTGTTGCAATGCTACTGCAAAAGCGATAATCATATCGTGCGTAGCCATTTTTAGATGATTTTCGATTGAATAATCAAATTCTAAATCTTTCGCTCTCCTACATTCCTTAATAACAACCTTAAAAGCCTCTTTGACTTCTTTCTCAATGCTAGGCTCTGCTTTATGCCCTGCCATTTCAAGAGCAGATAAAGCCTCGTTGTAGTTTCTATCATCTTCAGTAATCACTACTCTTTCAGCAGTTTGTTCTGGCGCTTTCTTCTCTTCAGTCGTTTCTACGGTCTGCGCTTCTTGTTTTGTCTTATTGACGTGCTGGATATAAATGATTGCTCCAGCAGTCACTACTGAAACTGACAAGAAACCAATCAATAATAGTTTTAGTTTAGACATTCTTATTCCTCCTTGTTATCTGGTAAATCTACAATAAAGAATGTTATCAGTGCTGGCGCAAGAAAAGATAAAACAACTGAGAGAATAACCGATAGGATCGCTTTCCCAACTTCTTTCGTAGGCCCTGTAAACAACAGTTCTCCTTGTACGGTCATAAAGAAATAGTCCTTATAAAGATAATATGCGACAGATACAGTCACGAATAAAGAGAAACCAATCATCCACTTAAACAATCGTTCTACTTTAGCACTATATTCTTTATACTCCTTATCCCTTTTTGCCTTGATAAGTTCTTGTTTCCGTCTTGCTGCTTCTCTCTTTTCCTCTTCCTCTTTCTCTAAGAGTTCACGTTTTTTTAATTCAATAACTTCTTCGATAGAAAGTTCCTCTATTTCATTTTGAGGGTTATCTCCCTCTCTTCCATACAGTTCAAAAATATCTAAATCGTCCATAATTTTCCCTTTCCTTTATCATAAAGAGATTATCTCTCTAATATCATCTGTATTTAATGCTTTCGCTATCTTCTCGATTGTTTCAAACTCAATGCGCGTGCTACCCTTTAATAAGGATGATACCGTACTTGGTCTTAGTCCTGCTAGTTTAGATAGTTCTGACTGAGTTATTCCACGTTCTGATAGCGTTTCTTTCAACGTGATTACTACCACTACTATTCACCCTTTCTTTGTGATTACACTTTCATTATAACGCTTTGGCGTTATAATTGCAAGAGAAATAACGGTCAAGCGATAAAAATGTTGTCGAAACAGTTGCCAAAAGTCATATATTTTGATATAATATAGTTAAATTAAAGAAAGGTGGACGAGGTTCGTCCTATTAAAAAATCATGGAAATCATTACTACATCTAAAGACATTATCGCTCGGATTGAAGATGCTCTTGTTAGACAAGCTAACTATGGAATTCATGTCAAAAGCTATATTGCAGAAGCTCTGATTGAAATTGAGAATGACGGTCAAACTGAAAAATTCAGACTACGTGAGTTCAGCAATGATGCTAAAAAGCAACACGCTAAAATCCTTAAAGAGTTAAGTGGAAATAAGGACTTTGATACCGATACACTCCAATCACTTGACGATTTTGGTAGAGCATTTACTGTCAAAGATTTCACAACAGAAGATTTCAACAAGGCCAATGCTTTATTGAAAGAAGTTGCTACTCATTTCAAGGTAAAATTTTAAAAATACATAAAAAGCAGTGATCTTGTCACTGTTTTTTATTGTTTAGTCAATTTTAGGTTAGATTCATTTCCATAAGCGAAGGTAAATCCGTTCTTTTCACTAGCAGTCTGGCTGATAAGGCGGTAGCTATATGTATTCTTTTTACCGATTGCGTTCCCACTAACAGAATAATTCTGCTCGACAACTAGGAATGTTCCATCCTCGAATACATGACACACAATTCCAGTATGTCCGTAGGTTGCCTCTTCCATACTAGAGAAGATAGCTCCTTTTCTAGCTTTTGAGTTTGTACTATTTCCAAAAATCTTAGACCATGCACTTGCTTGGTCTTTTCCGTCACCGATAACAGTCCCAGAATGCCCCCAAAGGATATTTCCTAGACTGACAGTAAGGTCAACGCACTCGCCACTCTGCTCAACCCAACCAGTCGTACTATCGTATTCTAAACCTAGTTGTTGTGGTTCAATAATGTAATCTTTCAACTCTGCTGGCAAGTCTTTTGGTTTCCAACCACTACCGTCCACTTGTACGCCACTAGGCACTTTACCAGTACCGTCTGATGCAGACTTACGTTTCTTACACTTATCTTTCCCTTTTGATTTAGGTGTAGTAATTCCAAGGCTATTCGACGGTTGAACAGGGCCAATTTCTACAAAAGGCGATTTACCGTATCGTTTAATAGCTTTTTCATCAAGCCACTTGAACTTAGAGCCTACTCTATCATATGCTTCATTTAAAGAGTTTTCATAAGCTACTGGATCACTCGCCCAACCCCCTTGTGCAATCGCTTTTGAGATTTCTCTAGGCTCGGTATTATTTATCGCTCCCTTATAGAGTGTCTGGTGAGCCATAAACTCAGATTTCGCTACGATACCTGCATCATAGGACTTAAACCAAGCGTAGTTTCCTCCTGTATTATCTCCGACGTTTGTACCTAACTTTGTTCCAGATAAATCAACTGCGTCTTTACCATAGGTTTCTAGTGTGATAGGAAAGTTGTCAATACTTCCTCCAGTTTTAACCCCTCCCATGTTATGAGCAAGCCAAAAGCTAGTCCCAGACGGATTGGTAAAGTTAAAACCATACTCGACAAAGGTTTGAGCAATAGAAAAGGACGGTAGATATCCTCCAGCTTTCCATGATAGGATATAAGCCTCTTCATGTTCTGATACAAAAGATTCGACGGTTTCATTTCCCGTTGCTACTGTTACTGTCGTATCTGTCTTTTTGACAGTACAATCATTCGCTTTTCGAGCTTGTTCGGATGTAACTGCGGTGAAGACTGCTGCAAGGATAACAAAGAGCATATAGCCGAGTATCGCTACTGCGCCTACTTCTGCTAATATAAGATATATTTTAGCTTTTAATAACTTCATGCACTAACTCCCTATCAGTAAGAATAGATAGAGGATACCGATAAGGACTGCGCCAGTAATAAGAAATTTCAAGAGTTGACGATAAAAGATTTTGTTTCGGTTTATCTGTTCATGATACAAGAAATGATTATCGTCTTGACTGTAATACTCTTTTTGTAGGTCAATGGTGCCACTGATTTCGTCTGTCAGTCTGCTTTGGATATCATCAACATACATTCGACTGCGTGAGAATAAACCAGACCGTCTGTAACGTTCTTGTTCGATTTCTTGCTCGTCTAATCCGCTATAATACGCGTCATAGTAGTCCGCATAGTCACTAGAAGAGAAATCCTCTTCCAGTTCCTCTATGTGTTCGTGTTTATCCAAAATATCGAACTCCTTTCCTTATTCTAGTCCAGATTGAGCGTTTTTGAGGGGCGATAAAAAGGTCGTCCATAACCGTTACCTTGCCCCACACTCCTTTGATTTTAAAGGTTCTTGTCAATCTACGGTCATAAATTCCTAGTTTCTTATGCGTGTACTTCTCGTCCTTTTCACTTACAAGGATAAAATCCTCTGCATCAAAGAACTCTAAGAGCATAAAGGCTTGAAAGTATTCTCTGTAATTCTGCTTGTTGGCTAGGCGCTTTTCATAGAGTGGTGAATACTTCTCTGAAAATCCAGAAATTGCACTCACAATCATCTGTCTATGTCCTAGTTCAATTCGTCGGATTGTATAAGCGACTGCGACTAGGAAGATAGCATTTAAGCCAGATTCCGTTAACAAGGCAGAAGGAAAGAATACCAGTATCAATACTAGAGGGATAGTTTGTTTCTTACCAACAATGAGCAAGATGATGCTTGCTACTATTCCCACTAATACATAAGGCATAAAGCCTAGTAAGACAATCTCCTTACCGTAGCGAGCGACTAACTCGCTAACATGGTAAGAGTAGGATAAAAAGCTACCAAAGAGAAAGCCTATTTCTCCAGACAACGCTAGAAGATTGAGATAATGAAGCGTTCTGGTATTATGGATTTTTTTCTGTATCTTATAATACATTTCAAAAGCTGGTGTCATTGAACCTCTTTTCTAGCGCATTTTAGAGTATCTTGCGGTTTCAGCATATGGTAAAGCAAAGTAATCAATATCTTGTCTGTCTGTCAGTTGCATTTCAAATGTGTAGTTTGACACTCCAGAGATATTCAAGAAATATTGTCCGTATTGTAGATAGCGTAAAGTTTCTAATTCGGATTGCGTTAAATCTCCAAAACTCTTCGCGATCTTAGGAATAACCAGTACATCTTGTTGAGTGAGGATGCGTTGACGCATACTAGAGAATACGCGACGAGTTGCCAGAACATAAGGCGACAAGTCATTCGATTCAGTAGATGATAGGATTTTATCAAGTGAAGATACTTCCATGATAATTCCAGTATCATTCTTAGTCACTTCGTCAATCATTTCAGCAAGGAAAGTAAGAGATTGAGCGTAGGTTGGTTCAAATAGCTTGTCAGCACCAGTAATCGTGATGATTACATGATTTGGAACTTCGTTATCATCATCTACTCCTACCACTTCATTCATATTCTTAATACCGTTCTTAACGGACTCAGCAGATGCCAAGCTCAAAAGTTGGTAAAGGACAATGTGAAGCAAGGCTTTATCATCAATAGCAGATAGGTTGAATGTAACGACTTGCTCGTCCTCGATATTGACAAAGTTTGAGTGCTTGTTCATGTAACGATAATCATTAAGGATAGCACGGAAAGCAGATAATAATCTTTCGTAACTTTCAGCTTTAGAGCGCCCTGCTTCCCCTCGACTTCTTTCTCTGCGCCAATCTGCATCCAGTGCGTCAACAAGATTACTCAATAGAGGGAAATCAGTTTCGACTACGTTACTAGTCACCAGATAATCATTTTTCTGTTTCGCTTCATTCAACTCCCAAAGGTCAAAATCGGCGTATAGATTATCTAATGTTTCCATGAGATTATTGTAATCTGTCTGAGTAAGGCTTTCGTCCTTGATACTGGCCAATACTTTCATTTTGTTTCGGTGAACTTTATAGCTACGCACTTCGTCCGTTTTAAGTTCATCTGAAATCCGTGTAGGCATGACTTGTAGAGGGTTGATATGATATTCGCTCTCTCCGTCCACAATATCAATAACCAGACCACCTTGTTTTCTAGTAAGGTCAGTCAAAGCGCCAGAAATATCAATATTGATTAAAGTGTGTCCTCTAGCAAATAAACCGTCTAAATACTTACCAAGTAACTTTTCTTTCCCAACGTCATTCTGCCCTGCAATCAATAGGGTAGGAGATAAGCGCTCGTTATCACGTTGTAACATATCAAAGTAGACAACTCCGTCAGTACGAGTAAATCCTAAGAAAATACCACGCTTATCTATCAAGCTAGTGTGAATGAATGGAAATCCTACACTCAATGTATCAGTGGAGATTGGTTGAGGTTTTCTACTTTGAGGCATACTTGGATGATAGCTTGCTGGCGCATAGTTAGCGTCCAATTCTGCTTGCATCATACCTTGGCTAACGTGTACCTTATATCCGTTCAAGTTAGCTTTCAATTCGTGTTCTTTTTGTTTTAATTGAGCTTCTGTGTCAGCGTCAACTAGATAACTCACGGCGATATTTTTGATTTTACCGTTGCTTTCAGCGGTTTCTTTCAACTCAAGCAAGGATTGAAGTTCTTTACTGTCCGTTACATCATCTGTCCCTTTTCGGTTAGACGAATGTCCTAAGTTTGAAATAAACTTATCAACCTCTTCAGAAACCTTATGATTAGGTGAGAAGAATCGTAAAGTAGTCGCTCCGTCTATCTGTATCATAGGACTTGCCCAGAATGGTGGTAGATTTCCTTTTGGATAGTCACCGTTTGCGATATAAAGGACAGAACGTACTCCGTTAGAGTATCTAACGTAAGTGTCATTTTCCTTAAAGTTTATTCCCTCTGGTTGTGTTCTCCCTTGAAAATTGAGATCATAACCCCTTCTAATATAGTCATTGATTACTCTTCTTGATAAAAACATATTCTACTATCACTCTCCATTTCCATTTGGGTTGTTAAGGTTTCTGACAATCTGTTCCTTTTTCTCAACAGATACAATTCTTGGACTAAATGTTTTGGACGCATTACTTGAAACTTTTACCTTGGAATTCAACTCTTCTAGTGTCCGTCCGTGAAACATGATAAAGAACTCTGTGTTGAAGTGGTCACGCGTCACAACTTCAAGAATTCTAATCTGATGCTCTAAAACATCACGTCGATATTCTTTCTGCGCTCTCTTACGCTCGTCCATGTGAGGCGATAAGAGTTCTTGTGTAACCTCTTCATGTAACCCTCTTAACTCAGCAATCTGGAACATTAAATCGGTTGGAAGGCGTGTAGTCAACTCTGTAAAGTCAAACTCCATAGCGTCAAGCCACTGTTTATACCCACTAATGATTTCAACTTGTTCTGCGTAAGATGCTGCATAGAGGTCTTTCCCCTCGATAGATAAAATCTGCATATAGCCAAAACCATTAGCCAATGCGAGCGGTGCATTAGGTACGTTTGTGAGGATCGCTTTGACGTTAGCAATCTTGACTGTATCTAAGAATGTTCTATTTTCCCAATTCTCGTCATACTTGTAACGTAGATTATGGTCGTCTGCGATAATATTCAAACTACCTTTTTCTTGAACTGGTTCAACTGGCAACTTTGCCTTATTTGTCTTTTTAAAAGGATTTAATCTCATGTAATTCTCCAATTTTTTTCTATACTACTATTTTATCTCTAATTGTCTGTATAGTAAAGCTATGATAAAGAAAAGGCCACTTTCAACAAGTGACCTCAGAATATGTATGACTATAATCGCCCTGCTACTGCGCCTACTACTGATAATATTCCTCCAAAGAATAGCATAGGCATGATAATTGCAAGTCCAGCCAGAACTGGTAGGATGCTGATAATACCGTTCACAATCCACATAGTGAATGAGAAGACAGGAATGATGATGCCTGCGCCTAAGATAACAGTTATAGGGATAAAGAAAAGAAAGGCGCTTCCGAATGCTCCAATCAATTTGAAAGTAAGTCCCCTTGTAGTTTCCTCGTACAAAGCAATTAAAAAATAAACCGAAGCAAAGCAACCTGTCAAACAAGCTAAGACCAAAACAATATAGTTGACATCCCACTTAAACTTTACCCTTAACGGTTCAATTAAGTCGTTTAATAATAAAAACACAACAGTTCCGATCACTTGCCACAAGAAAATATAGAATAGTAACCCAAAACCATGTGTGATTGGGTGTAACAATAGTGATTTTCCATATTCATTTAAAAATACATACAATTCATTAAACATATTTTTACCTCCTAAATTCATTTAACTCCTTCTTGTATATCCTTATTGTATCGGATAATTTTAAAAATTGCAACGAGTTCTGCAATACTATACAAAAAAAGCTAGGATTTCTCCTAACTTTTTAGATTTTAGAACTCTTCTACTTCTCCAGTATGACGTGGAATGCTTTCAAGAGAGTTTTTCGGTGTTGGTGGTTGAACCTTAGAATAATGGATTGTGTTAACTGGTTTCGCTCCACTTTCTTTTGGTTTTTTTGCAGCATCTAGTCTATTTCTATAATCGTTCATAACCTTGTTAGGAACTTTAATAGTATTCCCTTTTCTCTTGTTTGCTTCAAGAGGCAATGCTTTCTTCTTAGTTAGACCGTTGCGCGTGCTAGCGTAACCTTTTTTAACTGGTGCGCTTACGTTTCTATAAGCAGACTTAACGCCTCCGACTGCTTTTCGAGTACCAGTTCGGATACCAGTCTTAGCACTTCCAATAGCGTTAGCACCTCCAACACGAGCTCTGTCGCCAATAGCTTTACCATACGCTCTGAATCCATTTACTCCTTTACTATTATAATCTTTAGCGCCAGACCAAACGTTAGCAACTCCTCCGCCGAATTTTCCTAAACCAGTACCAGCCATACCAAAGCCACGTTTAGCACCTTTAGCACCGAATTTAGCAGCCATACCTGCAGCTCCAAAGCCTTTCTTGGATGCTCCTACTAAACCTCCATGACGTTTACCAGTCATGTAGTTCTTTCTACCGAGAACTGCGTTAGTACCCATTTTAGCACCTTGATAAGCACCAAATCCAGCACCTAGAGCAGTCATTACTCCAGATTTAGCACCAGTAGAAACTCCGAGCCATGATTTAATCGCACTAGAGCCTTGCATAGCACCGAGGTAGGTAGCAATATACAAAATGATAATCATAACGACCTTGCTGAACCAACCGAGGTTGCTTAGTAGAGTTGCTTTTCCGATTGCGACTGTCTGCGCATGCTTTAAGAACCACAAAGAGAATTGAAGGATTGCAATTTCAAAGAATATGCCTGCAATACCAGAGAATATACTCTGCAACAATTCCATAAATTTTGTACTATCTTCTACGGATGTA
>ERZ772974.211-NODE-211-length-45784-cov-32.073258_pt1 | contig 45784 bp, 44 predicted proteins | sample MGYA00580671_ERZ772974 | MGnify/ENA primary metagenome ERZ772974 (study PRJEB29015, sample SAMEA2738065) | human oral metagenome | biome: human oral; feature: human-associated habitat; material: saliva | place: China | collected 2218 ... | reverse complement strand
AGTACAACCATCGCAGTAAGTAATTCAATAATACTATATCCTCTTCTATTCATATAATCACCCTAATTATATTATATATTATTTTAAAAAAAAGAAAAGTTTAACTTTTCTAATCTTTAATAATTATCTTATAAATATCTTCCGCAATAGAATTAATATCTCTTGGTACACCATTTTTAGAACACTCTATAGTATCCCAATTATATAATTCAGATAATTCTATATATGCTTCTTCTGAATTCTTTAAATGAGTAGAACTTTTTTCGTGTTCATCTAAAAATTCTCTATTTTGTTTTAATATATTAGAAACTTCTAATGGCATATGTAAAAATATAGTTTTATCAGCTTTAGGTAATTTTAATAACCAATATTCTAACTTATCTATCCATTGATAAATATAAAATCTATCATCTTTATTTCTAATCTTACTACCTTGATGTGCTTGATTACTACTAGTATATCTATCTAATATTACATAATAATCATTACTTAAATATTTTTCTATTTTGGGCATATTATATTTTCTATCAGCTGCAAAATACAAGCAAGTAATATATGGATCAACATTAACTGTCCCTTCAGGAAATATTGATTTACCTATCTCTGGTTTACCAAGATATGCTCCTCCTATTATTTTACCAGTAGGACTATCATACATAGGAAAATCAAATCTAACAACTTTTTTCCCCTCTTTCTTTAGTCTTTCCTCCAACAACTTAGATTGTGTTTCTTTTCCAGAACAATCAGTTCCTTCAATTACTATTAACTTACTCATATTATCACCTACAATTATAATATCAAAAATATGTTCTATATACAATACTAATCAATAATATTATTATCTTTATCAAACTCTACATTTAATACTTTACGACTAGCAAGATAATCACACATATGAACAAAATTCTGATACTTAGTATGAGGTTTTTCTAATACCTCATCACCATTATAATCCTTATTCCAAGGTCCCATATGAGTCTTTATAACATCACGACAAAACTCTGCATCTTCTATACTTAATCCTATTTCTAAATAATTATCTACTATAAAGTTCCCCATAAGTATAGGATGATCAAATCTAGTATATCTTTCTCTATTAATACCTAATTTTAATCCATCATGAACAAGTAAACTTATAAGCATTAAATCTTTTTCTCTATCAGTATACTTTTCTCCTATTATAGGATTACTAAGTAATTCATATCCAATTCTACAAGCAGCCTTAGAGTGTCTAACTAATCCTCCATTACCAAGTGCATAATTAGGATGATATTTACCAGTAGAAGAAGCCGCAACTTCAAAGAAATACTCTGGTAACATATCTAATATTTTTATCATAACTTCTTTATATTTATTATCTTTTATATAAGATAACTCTTTTATAAATTTATCTTTCATGCATCCTCCTAAAATTAGAAATAATAAAATTTTCTAAATACCATTTATCATAAGGTATATATATATTTATATTATCAATAAGTAACCCATCATCAACCAACTTACTATAATCATATACCTCTTCTATATTAACATGATATCTATCATAAAATTCTTTTCTGTTAATACCAGTACTAAGTCTTAACTTAAGCATAATATAATAATCCATATCACTATTACTATCAATAACTTCTTCTGATAATAAATATGACCCTTCTATATATTTATTATAACTTCTAGTATTACTATATCTAATATTATTAATATAACCACTTGCCCCTAATCCAAATCCATAATAATACTCATTATTCCAATATACTAAATTATGTCTAGAAAAATATCCTTCTCTAGAATAATTACTTATTTCATAATGATTATAATCATACTTAGTTAAATAATAATGTATAAATAAATACATTTCTAAATCTCTATCTTCATCTATATTTTTATATTTATCAATAAATAATTTAGTATGTTCTTCTATTATCAAAGAATATGTAGATATATGTTTAGGAGACAAACTAATTATATAATCTAAATCTTTTTTTAATATATCTAAATCTTCTCCAGGTAATGCATATATTAAATCTAAATTAATATTATCAATACCAATATCTCTACAATAATTAATAATATTACTAACATGTACTTTATCTAAACTTCTATTAAGTAATTTTAATAATTTATTATTAGTAGTTTCTATCCCAAAACTAAGTCTATTAACACCACTTTTTTTATATAAATCAATTTTTTCATAACTAGTACTTTCAAAGTTACCTTCAACACTAAATTCTATATTACTACTTTTATTAAATATTTTAATAATATTAAATATCTTCTCTAATTGTTTTATAGATAAACTAGAAGGAGTACCTCCCCCTATATATAATGTTTCAATAACTTCTCCCTTATATCTAGATTTAATTTCTTTATCTAACTCATCTAAATATTTATCTATCATATTATCGTTACTATATAACTTACAAAAGTCACAATAACTACAAATAATATCACAAAAAGGTATATGAATATATACCGATTTATTTTCTACATCCAATAAATTTTCCATCTTTATCCCTAACTACAGTATTATTAATAGAAAAAGTAATACCACCTTTAATTTTAGCTTTAAGTAATGCTTCACTTCTTTTATTTTTAATAAAACTAGCAATTTCTTGACTTATATATTGGCAATCTATAGTAGAATGATTATAACTATTTTTTAAATTATCATATCCATCTGTTAAATCTCTTCCAACAGTAGATGATGAAGTCTTTATACCATTATTGTTTAAAACTATAGCCAATTCTTTATCACTTATTTCTCCACCATGGGCCAAAAATTCTTTAACTGTTTCTATTATTCTTTTTTCTTTATTCATTATTCATCTCCACTAGATAAAATAGATAAAAATGCTTCTTGTGGTACTTCAACTTCCCCTATCATTTTCATTCTCTTCTTACCTTCTTTTTGTTTCTCTAATAATTTTTTCTTACGAGTAATATCTCCTCCATAACACTTCGCAAGTACATCTTTTCTCAATGCTTTAATATCACTTCTCGCAATTATATGAGAACCAATCGCAGCTTGTACTGGGACTTCGAAATTTTGTCTTGGTATTAACTCTTTTAATTTTTCTACTATAGTTCTTCCTCTATTATAAGCAAAATCTTTAAATACTATAGTAGATAATGCATCTACCATTACTCCATTTAATAATATATCCATCTTTTCTAAATTAGATACTCTATATCCAATCATTTCATAATCAAAAGATGCATATCCCTTAGTAGAAGACTTTAACTTATCAAAAAAGTCATATACTATCTCAGCCAAAGGTATTTCATAAGTAATACTTACTCTAGTCTCATCTAAATAATCAAGTCCTACATAAATACCTCTTTTATCCTGACATATTTTCATAATAGGTCCAATATATTCACTAGGAGAAAATATACTACTTCTAACATAAGGTTCTGATATAGTAGAAATTAATTCTCTTTTAGGCATCTTATATGGAGCATCTATCATAACTTCACTTTTATCAGTTAACTTAACTTGATAAACAACTGATGGAGATGTTGCGATTAAATTTATACCAAATTCTCTTTCAATCCTTTCTTCTATTACTTCCATATGTAAAAGCCCTAAAAAACCAACTCTAAATCCAAAACCAAGAGCTTTACTAGTTTCAGGTTCAAATACTAAAGCAGCATCATTTAACTTCATCTTATTAAGTGCTTCTCTTAAATCTTCAAATTGTTTAGCATCTAACGGATATATACCTGAATAAACCATAGGTTTCATTGCTTTATAACCAGGTAATGCTTCTTCTGCTGGATTATTGTCAAGTGTAACTGTATCTCCTACTAATACATCTTCTATACTTTTAATTGAAGCATATATTGTTCCAACTTCTCCACTATCAAGTACTTCTACACTAATTTCTTTAGGATTATGTTTACTAAGTCCCAACACTTCATACACTGCGTTAGTAGCCATCATCTTAAACTTATCTCCAACTCTAATAGAACCATCTACTACTCTAATACTAGTAATAACTCCTCTATAACTATCAAAGTAACTATCAAATATTAATGCTCTAAGCCTACTATTAATATTAACACTAGGTGCAGGAATATATTCTATTACTTTAGAAAGTAATTCACTAACTCCTTCCCCAGTCTTAGCACTACATTTAACTATTTCGCTCTTATCAAATCCTAAATTTTCTAATTCTAATATAACACTATCTGGATCTGCACTAGGTAAATCTATCTTATTAATAACAGGTATAACTTTTAAATTATTATCAAGTGCTAAATATAAATTCGCAAGAGTCTGAGCCTCTACTCCTTGAGTTGCATCAACTACTAGTAATGCCCCTTCACATGCCGCTAAACTTCTACTAACTTCATAAGAAAAGTCTACATGCCCAGGAGTATCTATTAAATTAAGTAAATATTCTTTATTATTATATTTATAATTTAAACTAACAGCATTTAACTTAATAGTAATACCACGTTCTCTTTCAATATCCATACTATCAAGCATCTGTTCTTTTAACTCTCTAGAAGTAATACTACCAGTCTCTTCTAATATTCTATCTGCCAAAGTACTTTTACCATGATCAATATGAGCAATAATACAAAAATTTCTAATCTCCTTCATATTACCTCCTATAAGTAAATATTATACCATAAGAAAAGAGATATATTCTATCTCTATTTTATTTCACTACTGTAAAAATAATAACTTCCCTTCTTAACAGGATCACTCTTAAATGTATATGTAATAGTAGAAGCTAAATTGCTATAATCATCTACACTTAATTTATCTATATCTTCTTTACTCATATCACGAGAAATAATTAATTTCTTACCTTGATAATCTCTATTTATATTACATTTATATTTATTATTAACTACATTACAATCTAAATAAATAATCTTCTCAACTAGCTTAATATCGCCTTTATTACTCTTATATGCAGAATCAAGTTTACTAATAAACTTAGGTAATTCCCATTTCTTTTCAACTAACTTATCAAACACTATTCTATAATCCTTAGTAGATTTATTATAAAATAACATACCGGCATTATAATCACCAATCTTTGTATTAAGTACTAAATTAACTTCAGTATTCATAGTATAAGAAACATCTTGTCCAAAGAAAGATAACATATATTGATCAACTACTGATACAGGTAAAGAATAATAATAATTATTACCATCTTTTATATTAGTCTTAGTAAAATCTTTAGGTGAAATATTATATAAAGCATAATAAAACTTATTATCATTATTAAAATCAGTATATATAACATTATCTTTTACAAAGAAATCACTTCTAACTCCAGTATTACCATCAAAACTAATAGCCTTATATAATTCTTGTATCAAAGTATCATTCTTATCAACTTTACTATATTTAACTTGCTTATTCTTATTAAGTAATCTAAATAACAATATAAAAGCTCCTACCATAACTACAATGAAAATAACTATAGTTATAATCTTCTTCATATTATCATCTAATCTAATCTTTTTTCTTTTCCTAGACTTTAATTCTCCCTCATCATAACTCTCACTAAACTTAAAATCCATATACTTCACCTACTCTTTTACTAAATAATTAATACTTATATTATTAAAATTAATACTATCAACTACTTTTCTTAAATCATCCATTTTAAAATTTCTTATAATATCAACTTTATCATATATTATTTTACCATATTTAATAAGATCTGATACAATCATTCTATTTAAATATGAATAATTATCTCTATATCTAACAAAATTAGCTATATCTATCTTATTAACTCTATTAAAATCTTCTTGTTTTAATTCATAATTAAATAACTCTTTTATTTTATCAGTTAGTTTATCAATATTTTTACATATTACATATACTTCTATATATAATATATTAGATTCAATATAAAAATTATAACTAATATCATCTATCTCTCTATTTTCCTTCATATTATGTACATTAATATTATTAATAGATAAAACTAACTCTAAATATAAACTAATTAAATATAATAATTCATATCCCCTATAACTAAATCTAGAAATACTACTCTTAATAGTAAAATTAATATAATTAATTCCTAAATCTTTCTTATAATAATTATTAGTAGATATAATATTCTCTTCTTCTATAGGTAAAGTAAAACTATTATTAATATTTTCTTTAACCGCAGTATTTTTAATAATATCTATTGCTTGCATCTTATCAAAATTACCAGTAATTACGATAAACATATTAGAAGGATTATAACCTGCTTTATATATTTCTTCTAACGTATTAACGTCAATTCTCTTAATATCATCAATACTACCAATTACTTCTTCTCTAAATAATGGATTATTGATACTAGCATTTTTTATCATTTCAAAATATCCATATAATGGACTATCATAATCTCTAGTAGCTTCTTCTAATATAATGCCTTTTTCTTTTTCTACTTCTTTTTCATTTATATATAAATCATCTACCATCTTAATAAGATATTCTAAATTTTTATTAAAACATTTATTGCCTATTACATAATATACTGTTCTATCACGACTAGTATATGCATTACACTCACTAGAACTATCATGAAAAAATTTAAAAGGATTACTATTATCTCTCATAGAAAACATTTTATGTTCCAAAAAATGAGCACATCCAGTAGGATATATCTTATCATTTATTCTAGTATTTAAACTACCATATCTACTAACATAACTAATATGATATAAACTAGTATTAGTGGTAGGTACTAAATAAGCCTTTAATCCATTAGGAAGTTCTACTTCTTCAACTACTAAATCTATTAAACTAAACTTCTTCATTTCCTACCCCTTCTAAGTAATATTCATCTTCTAATATAATTCTTTTAGAAAAAGCAATTACATCATCTATCGTAATATTATCAATTAATAAAATTCTATCTTCTATACTATTACCATATATTATATTTTTTAACTCTTCAACATAAATATTATCATGACTATCTTGATAATTATTATAAATACTTTTAAAATACTCTTTAGAGTTTTCTAACATTTCTAAAGTAATATATTTAGAAAAATTATTAATAATATCATCTAATAATTCTCTATATTTTAAATAATTATTCCTATTAATCTTACTACTTACTATCATGCTAGATATAACAGTCCTAATATTAGCATTAATACTATAACATAGTGAGTTTTTTTCTCTAATTACATCAAATAATATTGAATTAGGACTACCACCTAATATGTATTGATAAACTAAAAATACATGATCTTTTTCTCTATTAAAATCCTTTATTTTATATAAAATTTTAGTAAAAGAAGCACTACAATTAAACTTATCAACACTCTTCTTAAATGGATAATATTTAATATTAAATGAATTATATTTAATATTATTATTTAAGAAAATATTATTAACTAGTTCTAATACTTCATCTCCTACTTCCCCAACTATTACTATATCAGTTAAACTGTTTATCATATTTTTGTAACTATCTAATATATCATTGATCTCTATATTTTTAATATTTTCATAGTTATATTTAAAATATTTCTTAGCTAAAGAATCACTTAATCCCATTATAAAATTAACATATGCATAAAAATTACTATCACACATATTACTCTTATAAGAATCTTTAAGTAATGAAACTAAATTATTAAATAATTTCTGATCATTTAAATTATGTTCATATATTATATCTATTAAATACTTAACTGAATTTAATACATTACCTTCTTCACTATATTTATCAGATAAAGAATCAATAGAAATAGTTGTTACTAAACTGTTATGATAAATATCAGATTCAGTATGTAATTTAGCATTATATAGTTCTTCTAATTTAAACTTAGTACTTCTTTTATCAGGATATTTAAAAGATGTTTCTTCTAATAAAGTAGTCATAATATTATGAGAAACTGCATTATAATTATCAAAATTTTGTCTAAAAACAAAATAAATAACGGAATTTGTCCATTTATTTATTTTAATATATCTAACCTTACCCATAACCCTCCTATAATATTGCATCAAGAGCTAAAATAATCATATCATTAAGACTTCTTTCTCTCTCTTCTCTAGTTAAACTTCCTTTATCATATAAAGAATCAACAACAGTCATCAAGCAAGATGCCTCTCTTCCTAACTTTTTTGCAATATAGAAAAGTCCAAAAGCTTCCATCTCTACTCCTAAATAATTGGATGTAAAGTTACTTCTAAATTGTTCACTATTATCACAATATAAATCAAATACATCAGATGTTACTGTATCTCCATATTTTAAATGTATATTTCTAATAGATGCTGCTTTAATTACATTAGTATTTAATAAATAACTAGATGCAACATAATTACAATTACCATTATCAAGTAATTTAGGAAAACTACTTAATGAATATGCTCCCTTAGAAAGTATAACATCTCTTAATTTAGAATCTTTATGAAAAGAACCACAAGTACCAATTCTAATAATACTTCTAACATTATAAAACTTATATAATTCATATGAATATATTCCAATACTAGGAATACCCATTCCTGATGCAAAAACAGTAACTCTACTACCTTTATATGTACCAGTATAAGCTAACATATTTCTAACAGTATTAACACATCTAACATCTTCCAAAAAATTCTGGGCAATATATTTAGCACGAAGAGGATCACCTGGCATCAATACAACAGGTGCAATATCTTCTTGTCTAGCTTCTATATGTGGTGTCATAAATCCTCCTATTCATTATTATCAGAATAACTTACCAAAACATCTCTTGGCTTAGAACCATTACTTGGTCCAATTATTCCTCTTTCTTCTAATTGATCCATTATTCTTGCTGCTCTATTATAACCTAATTTAAATTTTCTTTGAATTAGTGAAGCACTAGCTTTTTGAGTAGATACTACAAACTCTAATACTTGATCATACATATTATCAACATCATTACTATCATCATCACTATAATTATCTTCATTAGAATTATTAACTTCTACATTAGATAAACTATCATCGTATACTGCCTCTTGTTGATCTTTTGTAAAATCAACCACTCTTTTTATTTCATCATCAGTTATATAAACACCTTGTATTCTTAAAGGTGAATTAGAACCTATTGGTAAAAATAACATATCACCTTTACCTAGTAATTTTTCAGCTCCAACCTGATCAAGTATTGTACGAGAATCAATACCAGAACCAACAGAAAATGCTATTCTACTAGGAATATTAGCTTTAATTAATCCAGTAATAACTTCAGTAGAAGGTCTTTGTGTCGCAACAATTAAATGCATTCCTGCAGCACGAGCTTTTTGAGTAATTCTAAGTATTGAATCTTCTACTTCTTTAGCCGCAACCATCATTAAATCAGCTAACTCATCTATTATAATTACAATAAATGGCATTCTAGGTTTAATATCATCTTTATGATTCTTATTCCACTTATCTATATAATCATTATAAGTCTCAATATTCTTAGTACCTGTGTCAGCAAACTTTCTATATCTAACTTCCATCTCATTAACCATCTTTTGAAGTATCATAGAAGCACGTTTAGGATCAGTTACAACAGGACATAACAAATGTGGAATACCATTATATCCAGAAAACTCTACTACCTTAGGATCAACAAGTACCATTCTAACCTCATCCGGTCTTGCTCTCATTAAAATAGAACAAATAATTCCATTTACACATACACTCTTACCACTACCAGTAGTACCTGCAATTAACATATGAGGCATCTTATTAATCTCACATACTCCAACTTCTCCCATAATACTCTTACCAAGAGGTACCATTAAAGTCTTATGAGGATTATTTACCATATTGCTACTAGCCATCATCTCTCTAAAAGTAACAGAAGAAGGCGCATCATTAGCAAACTCTACTCCAACAGTACTCTTACCAGGAATAGGTGCCTCTATTCTTACATCTTTCTTAGATAAAGCTAAAGCTATCTCTCTATTAATAGAAGTTATTTTATTAACTCTAATACCACGAGCAATCTCTAACTCATATTGTGCAACAGTTGGTCCAATATGTACTTCAACAACCTTACCATTAATACCAAAATCTTCTAATACTCTCTCAAGTATCGCAATATTTTTTTCAACTCCACTACTATCTACATTATTATGATTTTTCTTAACCTTATCAAGTAAATCAATTGGAGGTAATTTATAATTCTCATCAAGTATAATATCACTAGAATTATCTTTCTTAGTTTCTTCTTTAACATTCTCTTTTAATTCATTAATATTATTAATAACCTTCTTCTCTTCAATCTCATTTGCATTATGTATAATAGGTTTAGTATTGCTTAATAAAGCATCATCAATAACTTCTTTCTTATTATCTTTATTCTCACGATTCTTAACTCTCTTACTAGCAGCTTCACTAGCACTAATTAAGAAGTCTCTAATACTAAATCCAGTAAATAATATTATTCCACCTACTATAAATATCCAAGATATAGCAATTAAACCAATTCTACCAAGTCCTGTATAAAAAAGAATACCAAATACACATCCAATCAATCCACCACCTGGAGCAAATAAATTACCTAAAGCACCATATTTAACCATTTCTTTATAACTACTAATAAATTGATTAAAACTATTTCTAAATACACTCATACTATCAAATGCACCTTTAGGTATAAAATCTAAATGCATAAGTACTAAAACACCAATAACAAATAAATATATCCCTACACTTCTAAAAGTAAATGTATCAATCTTTTTACCAGTAATAACCTGAATAAAACCTATAACAAGCAATAAAATAGGTAAAATAATATAAAAACAACCAAAAGGAAAAATCCCAATAGCAGAAATAAACTTACCAACTACTCCTAATTTAAATGTACCTATAATACCAATAATAACAAATATTATAGACCATAAATATATTCCATATTTAAATTTTAATTTCTTACGTCTTGCCATAACATACTCCAATTCTATACTAATTATATAACATTATCTAAAATATTTAAACTATAAAACAATAAAAAAAGAGCCTAAGCTCTTGATACGTATTTTCCATCACTAGTTGAAATAATAATTGTCTCACCTTGATTAATAAATAGAGGTACTCTAACTTTTAATCCAGTCTCACATATTGCATCTTTTAAAGCATTAGTAGCAGTATTACCCTTAACCGCATCATCTGTTTGTGTAATAACAAGTTCAATCTTATCTGGTAATTGAATACCTAATACTTCACCATCAAACATAGTAATATAAACTTCTAAATTTTCTTTTAAATATAGAGCATCTTCTCCAATTTGATCTTTAGCAAGTTCTAATTGTTCATATGTTTCCATATTCATAAAATAATATAAATCATTCATATTATATAGATATTGCATTTGTTGTTTTTCTATTCTAGCAGTAGGAACTTTAATTCCAGCGTTAAATGTTTTTTCTACTATAGAACCAGTTCTTAAATTCTTAAGTTTAGCTTTTACTATAGCAGCACCCTTACCAGGCTTAACATGTTGAGTTTCCATTACAACAAATATAGCAGACTCTATTTCAATAGTTATACCATTTTTTAAATCATTTGTATTAATCATATTATCTCCTTAATCACAAAAAACAAGGCCTATTTCTTTTCCTTGTGTTCTGTATGTTTCTTACATCTAGAGCAGTATCTATTTAATTCAAGACGTTCAGTTGTTTTCTTAACGTTTTTTTGAACACGATAATTTTCTTCACCACAAACACCACAAACTAGAGTTTTATATTGTCTATTTCCTACTTTTGCCATAATATCCCTCCTTGCGTATAGAAGTATTATATCAAATAAGTACTTATTTGAAAAGAGTTTTTTTATTTATAAGAAAAAGAGTATTTCTACCCTTATCCAACATATCGACAAACTACACCATTAACAGTACTCGGATTTAAATTACCTACATTTACATCTCCAACTTTTAAATCATCAACATTCTTACCTAAGGCATCTACATTATATTTTCCATCAGTAAGTGCGACAGTATTAATACGTGTATCTAAATTCATCTTTAAATAACCCTTCATACCTTTATCTTCTACAACAAGTAAGTATTCTCCATGTAATATTTCTGAAGACTCAGTCGCAACTCCATTAATATTACACTCATAAGAATTATCTTTCCATCTAAAAATAACATTTCTAGCAGTAGAATGTACATTATTTATAAATTTTATTTTCTTTGTCTTTTCAGCATCCTCCTTAAAATAAGGTAAAACATAATAATATGTTGCTGCTGCCAAAACTATTAAAATTACTAGCATCAAACTTTTCTTAACCATATATAACTCTCCTATTATCTTAAGTATACATTATAAAACAAAAAAAATCTATCATAATGATAGATTTTTTTATTATTTACATTCAACAATTGTTGTTGCAGGTGCTACAGGTGCAGCTGTTGCTGATGTAACGTGTTTTCTCTTTGGTTGATAATCAGTATAATCTGTTTCAACTTGATGGCTTCCATCAGATAAAATAATCTTATATTGGCTCTTTCCATTAGCATCAACTTTTACGTAAACGTATCCATTAACATTTCTGTTACCCCAAGGTGATTTTCCACCACTTTGTAATAATTCAGGTGCTGTTGCTGGGTTAGCTGTATCAATCTTGATAAAGTATTCACCAGCTGTTACTGCTCCAGAAGCAATCTTATCAGCACCACATTCAAATGAATCAGCTACCATTTTGTTCTTAGCGGCATCGATATAACTAGCTGCTGTATCTGCAAATGTATCCTTTCTAGCATTTTCAATAATTGTTTGGTATGCTGCGATTCCACCTACCATTAATATACCAAGTATAGTAATAACGGCAAGTAGTTCAACCAATGTAAAACCTTTATTCTTCATAAATCCTCCTATCTTACAATTCAATAATATCAAATAATTTTTACCTATGCAAGCACTAAATTGTATATTTACAAATTAATCATTTGCATTGTCTGTATATAGCCTTACTTTACTACATTTATCACTAGTCAAGAAAGGAAAACTTGACTGTTGATATGTAATTTTATTATATGGACCATCATTTGTAAAGTTAACAACTAAACTAGAAGATTCTATTGTAAGTTTACTATCATCTACTAATTTAACACCCCTATAACTACCATTACCATATTTTTCTACTAATTGAACATCATAATGTAACTCATTACTATCATCCTTAGAAACTACTACAAATGAAGACTGATTTAAATACTTTCCTCCATTAGGAGCAGTACCAAAATCTTCATTTCCTAAATAAGACAATGTCATAACTAAACAATCTCCTTTAAATGCAGGCTGACCAATAGATGTATCACTAGCCATCTTATATTTAGCAGAACTAACTATCTTTTTAGCATCCTCAACATAACTATTGTTTCTACTCTTTTTAATTAACCCAATAACATTAGTAGTCGCAAGACCAAGTAATATTCCAAGTACTACAATAGCTGCAAGTAATTCAATTAATGTAAAACCTTTATTTTTCATATATCCTCCTATAGTAATTATAAATCTTATTACATATTTTTAAAAGTAAAAAAAAGATATTAAAGGGTTTTACTTAATATCTCATGTAAATATTTAATCTTTTTATTTATTTTTATCTTCTTAAATATAAATTTATATTTAGGTAATACTCTAAGTATAATTTCATTTTCTTTTAATAATCTACTAAAATACTCATTAGCTAACTTTTCCTTATATAATTTTACTCCCAAATAATATTCTTTATCAGAATATCTACCCTTACCAGGAATAAAACTAATTATTTGATATATAAACTTAGATGATTTAACTAACTTTTCTTCTTCTATAATAAACTTATTTTTAACTAAATATCTTCTAACTTCTTCTTGAAAATTATTAGGGCTAAGTATTATTTTTTTAAATCTAGGCAAAAGTTCTCTATGTCTTTCTAATATACCTATCATAGATAATCCACCCATACCAGAAATTATCAAAGTATCAATATAATCTCTATATCCGTCTAATCCATCTGCTAAAACTACTTCTATATTATTTCTATTAGCATTTTTTATATTATTCTTTGCAGCATCAAGTGGTCCCTCTAATGCATCACTCGCAACAACCTTATTACATTTTTTACTAAGTTCTATCGCAAGATATGCATGATCACATCCTAAATCCATAGGATTAGAACTACTATCAACTAAACTACATATAGCTTCTAATCTTTTATTTAACATTAATCAGTTAAGAAGTCCTTTAATCTTCTACTTCTAGATGGATGTCTAAGTTTTCTTAAAGCTTTAGCCTCTATTTGCCTAATACGTTCTCTTGTAACTCCAAACATAGTACCAACTTCTTCTAAAGTTCTAGGTGTTCCATCATCAAGTCCAAATCTAAGTCTAAGTACTTTCTCTTCTCTTTCAGTAAGAGTACCAAGTACCTCAGCTAACTCTTCTTTTAACATCTCAACAGTTGCATACTCTTCAGGTCCTAAAGTATGAGCATCAGGTATAAAATCTCCTAAATGTGAATCTTCTTCTTCTCCAATAGGAGTCTCTAAAGATACAGGATCTTGACTTATCTTATATACTTCTCTAACTTTCTCTACAGTAATACCAAGTTTTTTAGCAATTTCTTCATCACTTGGTTCTCTATTTAATTCTTGAGTAAGTTGTCTTTGTACTCTAGCAAGTTTATTTATAGTTTCAACCATATGTACAGGAACTCTAATAGTTCTAGCTTGATCAGCTATACTTCTAGTAATAGCTTGTCTAATCCACCAAGTAGCATAAGTAGAAAACTTGAACCCCTTATCAGGATCAAACTTATCTACAGCCTTCATTAATCCAATATTACCTTCTTGTATTAAATCAAGAAATTGCATACCACGACCAACATATCTCTTCGCAATACTTACAACTAAACGTAAATTAGATTCTGCTAACTTAGCCTTAGCAAACTCATCCCCTTCTTTTGCTCTTAATGAATATTCAAACTCTTCATTAGAACCAAGTAAGTTTATTCTACCAATTTCTTTTAAATACATTCTAACAGGATCATTAATCTTAACATCCTTAGACATAGTAAGTGCTTCAACATCTTTTTCAAGATCAATATCTTCTATTTCATCGTCTTCTTCATCATTTCCCTTGATTTCGATATTAGCATCTACTAAATGATTATATAAATCATCTAATGCTTCACTATCAATATCAAGTCCTTTTAACTCATCAGCTAATTCTTCATAAGTAATAAATCCTTTAGCCTTACCCTTCTCAATAAGAGACTTTTCTCTCTCTTCTAATGTTCTAATCTCAACCATTATTCTCTTCTCCGATCCTAATTTGCATTATTCGATTACCTATCTTTGCCTTTTCTATTGGATCAAGTTCCCTCTTCATCGCCTCAGTTAGTTGTTTAATCTCTTCGCTATAGTTATATTCTCTAATAACCTTTAAACAATCATCTAACTCTTCCATACTAATCTCTTTAGAATCATCAACTACCGTAATCTTTAAACACCTGTCTAACATTTCTTTTTTATCTGTTAAATAAGTAATAAAATCAGCCATATTAATACTTCCATATTCAGAATAATAATATATCGCATCATATGCAAGCATTCTATCTATAGATGTAGGAAATATAACTCTTTCATCATTTATCTTATTAATAACTTCTTCTTGTGTAATCATCGCATACAAGACAGTATCAACAGCCTTCTTATATTTAGACTTCTCTTCCTTAGGTGTAGAAATTATATGAGTAGATACCTCATTACTATTATTAGGCATATACTCCTTCAATTTAATTTCCAGTGTATTATATCGCAAATCAAACTCTTTTGCAAGTCCTCCAAGCATAATTTCACGTCTAATAGGATCATCGACCTTAGCAATCTCCATAAGTACTCGATTAATATAATTACTCTTATCAACCTCACTACTAAAATCTACATTATCTCTCATCTTCTTAATCTTATAATCACTAAAATTAATTCTCTCATCAATTAAATTAATAAATCTATCTCTACCATTTTTAAGTATAAAAGTATCAGGATCATCATCATTACTTAAAGGTATAACACTAACATTTAAACCATGTTTTAATAACTCTTCACCATTATTTAGATTAGCACGAATACCAGCACTATCACCATCTAAACAAAGTACTATATTTTTACTAAGTCTCTTAAGTAACTCAATCTGATCATTAGTCATCGCAGTACCCATCAAACTAACAGTATTTTTAATCCCAACACTACTAGCTCTAATAGTATCCATAAATCCTTCCATTACTATAACAAACTTACTATTTCTAACATAATCTCTTGCTTCATTATAATGGTATAATAGTTCACCTTTATGAAATATATTAGTCTCTTTAGTATTTAAATACTTATTAGACTTATCAAACTCTCTATAAATTCTTCCACTAAATCCAACTACTCTACCAGTAGGATCACTCAAAGGAAACATTATTCTATCATTATAAACATCTTTATTATCTATACTTAAACCAATACTATTAAGCATACTTAAATCATATTTCTTAGCTAATATATCAGTTAACCCATTATTACTAAGAGAAAGGCCTATATTAAACTCCTTTATAATATCATCATTTATACCACGTTTATTTAAATATTTCTTAGCTTCATTTCCTAAATTAGAATTCAAATTATTTTGATAATACTTAACAGAAAAATTATACGCTTCATACTCTCTATCATATTTATTATCTATATGAATATCTTTAACACTAAAAGTATCTACACCACATCTTTTACCTAAATACCTAAGTGCATCATTAAAACTCATATGATCATAATTCATTAAAAATGTAAACACATTACCACTTGCTCCACAAGAAAAACATTTATATATCTGTTTATCTCTAGAAACACTCATAGAAGGATTAGTATCATCATGAAAAGGACATACTCCAAAATAATTCTTTCCATGACTAACAAGAGGAATTCTTTCTCCAATTACTTCGACAATATCACTTTTATTTCTAATTGTATTAATAATTGAATCCATATATCCTCCTATCTAATCTTAACTCTTATATCATCTATCAATTCATCATATTGATTAATATTTCTTCCACCACGTAAAATGTCATCATATATTTTAACTGCTACTGTATTAATATACTCTTTATTACTATCAGTTATCTTATCTACCATAGTCTTATATTTATTACTAAATTCAACATATCTAGTCAAATATTCAATAGATAAACCAATACCGATATTTTCACTATCAAAATTTTTAATAGCTTTCTTTAATTCTTTCTTACCTATTTCTTTAAATATATTATTTAATTTATTTCCATTATTAATAATAAGCTTAGTAAGTTCTTCTCTACTAATATCACTCATTATTCACCAATTATAGTCTTTCTGCTCCAATAAGTTATTTCTTTATCAATATATATATTTATATTACACTTATCTCTAATAGAAATAAACCCTAATCCATTAATAACCAAATCAGTATTATATTTAATATCTAAGTTATTACAACTTTTATCTTTTAAACTATTATTAGAAATTATATTAAATAATTTTTTAATCTTAATATTATTAGAAATATATAGAGTAAAACTATTCTTATCACCCTCTACATAATCTATCCTAACATAACTCCCAATAACGATAGATTCACCTCTTCTAAGTTGATAAACTCTAGGTCTTATCTCTCCTTTAGGAACTACTTTTTTTAAATCAGATTTATCTAAATAATTAATAATAGAAGTAGAATCAACAAGTCCAGGAGTATCTATTAAAGTAAGTGAATTATCTATATTTATATTTATAGTATTTAAAGTAGTATTAGGTAAAGAAGATGCTGTAACCTCTTGTGTATTAGTAGAATAATTTCTAATAAACTTATTAATTAAACTACTCTTACCAGCATTAGTATGACCAACTACATATACATTATTACTAGTTTTATATTTTTTTATCATCTCATATAAATTATCTATATTATAATTCTTTAATGCACTAACAATAGTAATATCAACTACATTTAAATCTTTAAAATAATCAATTAATTTATTATCCTTAACACTAAGAGGAATAACATCTCTCTTATTTAAAACAAGTATCATAGGATTAGGTAATATATTTCTAATCTTTAATAAATCTTCTTCTAAATTAAGTAAATCTGCAACATATAAAACTAAATCATTTGTTTTACCAACATCTTTTAATATATTAATATATTCTTCATTACTCTTAGTAATAGTTTCTAATTCTCCATAATGTCTAATTTTAAAACATCTTTGACATATATCGTTTTCTAAACTAACAGTATATCCTTCTTTAAGTACATTTGCTTCTTGTAATACTGCACCACAACCAATACACTTCTTATTCATAATACTTACCTCTTTCGAATATACCTTTCTTACTATATCTTTTTACTATCATATCTTCTATTAATCTATTAAATGATGTAATCTTTAAATCTTTAAATCCAAGAGGATCAACAAGTACAGTATAAACACCAAACTTATTACCAGATAAAACATCAGTAACTATCTGATCCCCTATCATAGCCATTTCTTTTTTCTTTAATTTATATTTATTTTTAATTTTGCCAAGACCAAATGTAAATGGTTTCATAGCCATAGAAACACCATCTACTCCAAGTTCCATCAAATAAGGTCTAAGTCTACTACGAGTATTATTAGAACAAACAAGTACCAAAAAATCTTCTTGTAATTTTCTAATTAACTCTATAGTTTTAATAGGTGCCCTATCTTGATCAATTAATCCCAAAGTATTATCAAGATCAAATACTAAAGTAGTAATACCCATATCTTTTAACTTATTATAATTTATTTCATATATATTTTTCTTATACATCTTTGGTTTATATATAGCCATAAAACTCCTTAATTGTTTACTCTTTGCTTAACTTCAGGAACATTTTCATCTATCTTAGCAAAAGTATATCCACGACTCTTTAAAGTCTCTATTATTCTAGGTAATGCATCACGAGTTGCTCTCTTTGTATCATGCATAAGTACCATATTAGTTCTACTTAAAGAAGAGTTATTAATAACATTCTTATATATAGTATCTGCTTCTATCTTACCACCAACAGCATCTCCACTAGATATATTCCAATCATAATATTTATAACCTCTCTTATGTACTTCATCTACTAAATAAGACATAATACCTGGAGTATATCTTCTAGAAATAGTATTAGATGAACCACCTGGAAATCTAAGTATTTTAGTATCTATTCCAGTAACTCTCTTAACTCTATCATGAGCCTTATAAAAATCTTCCCAAAAAGCATCACGAGATGCATATAATTTAGCATAATCATGAGTAAATGTATGAACACCTATCGCATGTCCATCTTCTTTTTCACGTAAAAGTACCTGATCACTTCCATATCCAGTAACAAAGAATGTCGCATGAACTCCATATTTTTGTAATGTATTTAAAATATCAGTAGTATATCCACTAGGTCCATCATCAAAAGTAAGATAAACAGTACCTGGAACTGGTTTAGATATAACACTAACTTCTCTAACTAACTTAGAACAATTACCATAAATATCACAAACATTATAATTAACACTATATTTACCCAACTTAGTATTATTAATATTATTAGTCTTCTTAACCTCTACTACACTACAATTATCCTTAGCCAAAACTCCAGGATCATCATAATTACTATTTAAATACATTGTATCGCTCTTATTACCCTTAAGAGATGCAACTGGTGGTTCGACATCTTTATAATGTAATCCTCTCTCAACTACCATCTTATTATTATGAGAATCAACTGCCTTAAATCTAATACCTTTATTAAACTCTTCTATTTCTAATTTATTAGTAATATCTCCATCATAATTATCAACTACCTTATAAGTATTAGAAAACTTCTTAGAAGGACAAACATAAATATCTCCCTTAGGTAAATTAATAGTAGGAGCAACTCTATCTCCAACTTCAACTATTCTCTCTATCTTATAATTATTAACCTTATAAACTAACTTATATTTACCTAACTTCTTATTATTAACACTACCACTAACCTTAACTAAATTAGTAATATCTTTTCCTCTAATACTAGCCTTATAACCAGGTTCTACAAACTTATTAGGATAATTAATAAAATACTTTCTACCTCCATTTAACTTAATAACTGGAAATAGCATAAATCTAAATAAAACACCAAGCAAAATAACTACCGCAACAATAGCTATATACTTGTAATTACTTTTCTTGAACTTTAACCTTCTCATTTATTCCTCCAACAATTTCTTTAATACTATCTCTATTAATTATAATAGATAAAATACTAACAACAATTAAACTTAATATATTTAAATATATATTATTTATATAATATAAACTAAATATAAATATATATTCAATAATTAATCCCTCTATTAAATACTTATCAAATTTAATATTAATACTCTTAACTATATCAAAATGTCTAACCATAGCCATAACTAAATAACTTAAAGCAGTAGATAAAGCCGCAGCATATAATCCAATATATTTAATTAATACTACATTTATTAATATATTTACTAAAGCACCAATAATAGTAGTAGAAGCAACCTTCTTAGTCTCTTTTCTTGCAATATAAATACCAGTATATATACAAACTAATACATTAAATACACAAGATATTGTAAGTATAGGAATATAATTATAACTATCACCAAATTTACTATTTACAAAGAAAGGAAAAATAAATGGCATAATTACAAGCATCATAGCTCCCATACTAGAGAATATCTTTAAACTCTTATTAGTAATCTCACTAAAGAATATATCTCTATCTTTATCATCTATATGTAATGCACTAGACTCACTCCAAGATAAATTAAATATACCAAGTAAACTACTAATTATAGTAGGAAACTTATTACTAACCGCATATATTCCATTAAATGCTTTACCAAGTATAAAAGTTATTATAGTTCTATCACTTATATTAATAACCCACCAACTAACACCATTAGGTACAAGTGGAATACTATATTTAAACATAGATTTAATTAACTTATTATCAAATAAATTAAATTTAATATATTTATATAACTTTAAACTAAATATTAAATATATAGAACATATAAAATTAGCTATCATCATAGATAGAATCATTCCACTAGCTCCACTCTTCATATATACAATAAAGAATATATTAGAAAGTATAGTAACAACACCAGCTATAATAGATGCAACTGAATATTTAACAGTCTTACCCATACCTCTTGCTATCTGTAATAAATTACCAGATAAAACACAAGCAAGTACACAAAGAAGTACAATCCATCTAAATGGAATAGTAATAAAGCTAGTAAAAATAGCATATAAAATACTAAATATTAAAGAACTAATACCAAATATAATAAAATTATTAGTAATCAAATTACTAGTATCATTATTACCCTTCTTCCTATCATCTATTAAATATCTAAATATACTCATTTCACTTTCTAATGTAATAATAGGAACTATTAAAGTAACATAACTAGTAATTAAATCAACTAACCCATATTCAGATGTAGATAAATAACCTGTATATAAAGGTAATAAGAAAAAAGATATTAATCTAGTTGATATCCTACCAATAAATATAATAATTGTATTTTTAAGAAGTTCTTTTTTCTTCATATATCCTCCATAATATTATACCAATAATTCCACCAATTAAATCTATTAAAATATCTATTATAGATCCACTTCTATTAGGAATAAATAATTGATGCACTTCATCACTAATAGAATAAATTAATATAAATAATATACTATTTATATATATTTTTTTATTAAAATCAATTAAATAATTAGAAACACTAAAACCAAGTAAAGCATATAAACTAATATGTGCACTCTTTCTAATTATCTTAGTCAGTAATCTTCTATTTATATTGAAATTAAATATATTATAAAACCCATCTACAAATATATTACTCTTAATAGTACTAATACTACCACTATCATGACTAAATATAAAAATAATAGCCATGATAGTAATAACAATTAATAATTTATAATTAATATACTTTTTCATTTAATATTTTATTAACTTCCTCTAAATCATTAAAATGAATCTTTTCTTTACCAACTATATGATAAGTATCAGATCCTTTACCAAGTACTAATAACATTCCACCATCTTTTATCATAGAAATTCCTAAACTAATCGCATCATGTCTATCAGGCACTATAGAATATGTTGAATCATCTAATAAACTAGCCATAGACTTACATATTTCTAAAACATCTTCTCCTCTAGGATCCTCCATAGTAAATATAGGATAAGCTCCATGTTTTACTATAACTTCTCCCATATGAGGTCTCTTAAATGGATCACGTCCACCAGCTGCTCCTATAACTACAACTTTCTTATCTTTAGTAATATTATCAGCTAAACTAAGTACATTATCAATCCCATTAACAGTATGAGCATAATCTATCATAATATATTTATTATCTTGATTATAAACCATCTCACATCTACCATCTACATGTATCAAAGGAATTCTATCTAATATATCATCTAACTTTTCTCCTAAATGTAGACAAGCATCTATCGCTGCTGCCAAATTATAAGCATTATATTCGCCCATTAAAGGAGAATTAATAGAATATGTTTTACCATCTATAATATATTCTATCAAACTACCATCAGCAGTATTTTTAAATGACTTAATAGAAATATCACCATTCTTACCATATGTACTAACTTTAGATACACATATATTTTTAAATTCATCAAAATACTTATCATCACTATTTAATATAGATAAACCATCTTTCTTAGTTTGTTTAAAAAGCATCATCTTACATTCTTTATAATTATCAAATGTCTTATGAATATTTAAATGATCTCCTGTTAAATTAGTCATTATAGACATATCAAAATTAATAGTTTGGACTCTTCCTCTAAAAAATGCTTCACTAGATGCCTCCATTACTAAAGTATCGCAACCATTCTTCTTAAACATATCCATATATTTATATAATTTATCAGAATCAGGTGTAGTATTATTAGTAGCTAATTTAAAACTATTACAAATAACACCATTAGTACCAATATACCCACATCTATCTCCAAGTAAAGTATATATCATACTAGCAGTAGTCGTCTTACCATCAGTACCAGTAACACCTATTATAGTAAGTTTATCATCTACATTATCATAAAACCTCTTACATAATCTTGGTAACTCATAATTAGTATCAGAAACCATTATTAAAGGCACATCTTTTTCTCCAACATCATGACTAATAACGCAAGCTGATGCCCCTCTTCTAATCGCATCATCTATATAATCATGTCTGTCAACTCCAACACCCATTACACATACAAATAAGTCTTCGTCAACTACTTCTGTACTAGTTATTTTAATATCTTTTATAACTACATCACTAGTAGTATCATATAATTCACTTAACTTTTTCATAAGTCCTCCTGCTAATATATTATACAGTAAATGACTAAATAATTAAAGGAAATAACTTGTAGATATATACGTTTTACATTAAAATTATTATAGGTGATAATATGAAATGTAAAATATATGGAATTGGAACAGACTTAGGAGTTCACATAGATGGAGAAAGACTAGGAGCTAAACAATTAATTAATGATATAAAAAATTTTTATAAAGATGAAATAATAGAAATAGACCAAGATGAAGAAATAATAAAATCAAAGAATTTATCTGACCATAGAAAAAATGAATATGAAATAAATCGTCTAAGTGAAACTATTTATAATAAAATGAATGAATTATATGATAAAAACACATTTAAAATAACAATTGGAGGAGACAAAACTTCATCTTTACCATCAGCTCTATCTGAGATAAATAATAACGATAATTTAGGATTAATTTGGATAGGCGCAACTCCATCATTTTCTACATTCAAAGAAACATCTAATGGTAACTTAGAAAATCTTATTTTATCATCTCTAACAGGATATGAAAAAGAATTAGCTACATGGAATAAGAAATATTATAGTGAAATAAAAACATGTATTGTAGGACTACGTAAATCAGATGAAAAAGAAAAAGATAATTTAAAATATACAGGTATCAAAGTATTTACAACAGATGATATAAAAGACTATGGAGTTAGTAAAGTAATATATGATGCCCTATCAATTTCAGCAAATAAAACTAAAGGTGTACACATAGTATACGATTTAAATATAATAGACCCAACTATATCACCTGGAGTATCAATTCCAATATATAATGGAATTAATGAAGAAGAAGCCATTACTGTAAATGAAGAATTATTAAAATATAAAAAATATATTAATTCAATCGATATCGTAGGCTTTAACCCACTAAGAGATAAAGAAAGAAAAACAGAACAAATAGCCGTAAACCTGTTAGCTCAAATAATAACAGAAATAGAAAAAAACAAGTAAATAAAGTGAACTATTTAGGGTTCACTTCAAAAACTTGTTTTTTTATTAATAATTTCTATCTCTTAAAAATACAGGAATATCATCATCACGATCTACTCTTAATTCCTCATCATCTTCTACTCTACTTCTTCTAGTATGTGTAGAATTAGCATCAATTAAAGTAGGCTTTTCTGGAACAGTATCTTTCTTACTCTTATCAAATCCAGTCGCAATAACTGTTACTATTACTTCATCACTTAAATTTTCATTTATAACACAACCAAATATTGTATTAATATCAGTCTTAGAAGCCGCTCTAACAACTTCAGCCGCTTGTTCTGCTTCAAATAAAGCAAGATTTAATCCACCAGTAATATTTATAATAGCATCTGTTGCTCCATCGATTGATGATTCTAGTAATGGTGATGATACTGCTTGACGAGCAGCTTCTATTGCTCTATCTTCACCCATACCAATACCAATACCTATTATTGCATGTCCACTCTTTTCCATAACTGCCTTAACATCGGCAAAATCTAAGTTGACTAAACCAACTACAGCAATTAAATCTGAAATTGATTGAACACCACGTCTTAATACATTATCTACTTCTTTAAATGCTTCTAACATTGGAGTAGTCTTATCTATTATTTCTCTTAATCTATCATTAGGAATAATTATTATAGTATCAACATGCTTTTGTAACTCTTCAATACCAGCCATAGCATTAGCCATTCTCTTCTTACCTTCAAATGAAAATGGTTTAGTAACTATCGCAACAGTAAGAGCACCAAGACTTTCAGCTATTTCAGCAACAACAGCAGCAGAACCAGTACCAGTTCCTCCACCCATACCACATGTAATAAATACCATGTCAGCTCCATCTAATGCTTCTTGTATTTCTTTTTTAGACTCAAGTGCAGCTTCTTTACCAACACCAGGATCAGCTCCTGCTCCTAGTCCATCAGTTAAATTAACACCAAGTTGAATTTTCTTATCAGCTTTAGATTTCATTAATGCTTGTAAATCAGTATTTGCCGCAATAAACTCTACTCCCTTAACTCCTGATTCTATCATTCGGTTAATGGCATTTCCTCCACCACCACCTAATCCTATTACTTTAATTTTAGCTAATTGATCCATCTCAAGTCCGCCTATCATAAATCGTCCTCCTTATTGCCAAAAAAATTAAACATCTTATTCATGGCTTTCTTATTTTTATTATCTTTTTCTTTTTCTTTTTCTTCCTGAATATTTAATGACTGAATAAATTGTTCCTTATCTACCATATCATAATGCTTGTCTCTTAAAGACAATTTATTATCATAATATAATATAGCCCCGTAGCAACTAGAAAACTTATTATGTCTAATTCCAATAGTAACTAAGTTAAGTACTTCAGCCTTATTTATAACTTTTTCAAGTAAATGATTAAACCCACTAATTTCAGTTAAACCACCTGAAACAATTATATAACTAATTTGTCTATTTGTTAAGTTTTTTATTTCCTTTTCACTAACTTCTAGTATTTCCCTTATTCTTGCCTCAACTACTCTAGAAATCTCTTCTTGATTAATCTCTTTATCATCTATTTTAATAACTTCACTATTATCAGCATATGAAGAATCTGCAACAGCAAAAGTCTCTTTTAATTTAGATGCCTTATCAATTCCAACTCTATATATATAATCTATATCTTTATCAACATTTATACTACCTCTTGCTATAACAGAATTCTTAATTTGAATACCTCTATTAAATACAGAAACATTAGTATCTAAATATCCAATATTAATTATTGCTCCTACTTTATTACTATAATCTCTTTGTATAGCATAATAATCACCTGTACTAGTATACATTATATCAACAACATCTACTCCACATCTTTTAAGTATTCTAAATAAATTATATAAATCATTCTTAGGAGTAACAGAAATAACTACTCTAGAAGATAACTTATCACCAGTAACACCTTTAGCATTAGAATATTCAACTCCATCTACTTTAAATTTAATAGGAAAAGCAGTAACCAACTCATTCTTAACAAAAGACTGACCACTAACCGCATCCCTAAGTAAATTACTAATATCATCTCCACTAACTTTATCATTTGTTATATCTACTTGAGCAGGTATTATATCCATTATTGCATCCTTTGCTGATATAGCAAGTAAAACCTTATCTATCTTAATACCAATTATATTACTAACACTATCTATCGCAGACTTAATAGATTTAATTAAATCTTCTTCGTTTATTACTCTGCCTCTTTCTATTCCTCTACTCCTAACAGAAGTAGTCGCAAGTGTATTAAACTTATTACCAACTTTTTGTAATACTACAACTTTAATACTATAACTACCAATATCAATACTCGTATAAATATTACTCATAACTACCTCTATCTATAACAATAATTATATAAGAAAAGAGCTTATCATGCAAGATATTTATGACTAAGCTCTAACACTATTCTTTTATTTCAAAATGATTTCCATTATCTAAATATAATATTCCTTTATGATTATCAAGTTGAGAATATATATTATCATAATAACTAATTTTATTAAATTTAGTTAAAGTAATATAAACCAAATTACCATCATTCATATATAAAATAAATCTTTCTTTATCAATATTATTAGGAGAATATTCTATATCACTAATCTTATTAAGTATATTATCATTAACTTTAGAAAGAGAATTAATTAACTCCCTATAAATATTATTAGGTACAAAATTAAGTAATCTTGGTAAAACAAACTTAATTACAGAATCACTCTCTTTAATCTTAGTATTATCATTAAAACTATATTCATTACTAACACCATTAAATAAAACAGCTCTTTTCTCAACTATATTAATTTTTATACTAAAAAAACCTCTTCTTATACTAACATCTTTTATATAAGGATCTTTCTTAAGTACATCCTGATAATAAAAAATATTATAAGTAATAAACTTAGGATAATAATATAAAGAAGCTTTCTTAATTATATAATCATCATTTAAATATTTATTACCACTTATATATATATTTCTAACTCTAACATTAAGTAGTATTTTAATAAAAAAAGATATTAAAAGTACTACAACTATAAATATTAGAAAATTAAATATTTTAAGTTTTTTCTTTTTAATAACTTTTTTATTCATAACTACTCCCAATTTACTTTTTCTTGTTCACATCTAAGTTCTACACCAAACTTATTAAATACTTCTTTCTTAACATGCTCAATTAAATTATATATATCTTCTGCACTCGCATTATTTTTATTTATTATAAAATTAGCATGTTTCTCACTAACTTGAGCTCCACCTATCATATATCCTTTTAATCCAGCTTCTTCTACCAACTTACCAGCAAAATTACCTACAGGATTTCTAAATACTGAACCAGCTGAAGGATACTCTAATGGTTGAGATAAAACTCTTCTATCTCTTCTTTCTTTTATTACTTGCCTAATAGCTTCTTCCTTACCATTATATAATCTAATACTTGCTTCTAATATAACATAACCAGGATTATGTTGAAAAAAACTATCTCTATAATGGAAATTTAATTCTTTATTAACTAATGTAATTATTTGATTAGAAGGAGTTAAAACCTTAACCTCTCTAACAACATATCCCATATCTAAATTATATGCCCCAGCATTCATATATATTGCTCCACCTATACTACCAGGTATACCAGAAGCAAATTCAAAACCAGTAAGCCCTCTCTTACATATCTCATTAGATAATTTTAAAAGAGATACTCCAGCTCCAACAACAACTTTATTATATGGTAAAAAATCTATATGATTTAAATTATCTAATTTAATTAATACTCCATCATATAACTTACTACTAAATAGTAGATTACTACCTCTTCCAATTATTTTAAATTTAATAGAATTATCTTTTAAATAAATAATCGCATTACTTAAACTCTTAATATCTTTAGGAGTAAATAATAAAGAAGCTACTCCACCAACTCTATAAGTAGTTAAATTCTTAATAGGAACAGAAGTCTCTATCTTACCCAAATCTTCCTTACGTACTTTTTCTATAAAATCTTTCATCATTTCACCAATTTTTCTATTTCCATAATTATTTTATCAAGTGAATTATTAACACTTAATTTTAATGCATTATCATGCATCATCATACATTTAGAACTATCATTTATTATATCATCTATCTTATTAACTATACTAGATGAAAACTCTTCTTCAGAAACTATAACCGCTGCTCCAGCTTCTTCTAAACTTAATGCATTCTTATATTGATGATTATTACTAACATAAGGACTAGGTACTAGAATAGAAGGTATCCCAATAGAAGTTATCTCAGATATAATAGATGCTCCAGCTCTACTAACTATTAAATCAGAATCTTTCATAAGATTAATTAAATTATCCATATAAGGTACTATCTTTACATTAGAATAATTAAACTTACTAAATTGTTCATAATATTTATCACCAGTAATAACTAATACATTATATTTTTTATCTTTAAAACTTGGAATAATATTAACTAACTCTCTATTTATAGTACTACTACCTAAACTACCCATAACTATAATTACTAATTTACCACTCTTAAATAAATTAGTCTTAGAATATAAATCTATATCAAATACTTCTTGACTTCTAGGATTACCAGTATAAACAGTCTTATTACTTGGAAAATACTTCATAGAAGACTTCATAGAAACACATATAGTAGATGCTTTTTTACTAAGCAATTTATTAGATAAACCAGGAATACTATTTTGTTCATGTATAAGTGTTTTTATATGAAGACTAGAAGCAGCCTTTAAAACAGGTAAAGTAATATAACCACCTACTCCAATAACTAAATCAGGATTATACTCTTTTATTATTTTCCTAGCTTTAAAATAAGCCTTAACATACATTATAAATACTAAAATATTTTTAAATATATTTTTTCTATTTAAACCCTTAATAGGAATACCTATAAAATCTATTCCCTTATCAGGTACAATTCTAGACTCCATTCTATCTGTTGTTCCAATATATAAAACTTGATGCTTTTCTTTAATTAATCTAGAGGCAATACTAAGAGCTGGATAAATATGTCCACCTGTACCTCCTGCCGCAATAATAAACTTCATATTAACTCCTAAAATATATAAAAAGTACTACTAATATAATAATTATAATAATACCAAGTACTATCTTTTGCTTTCTATAATCATCTAATGGATTACTATTATCTAAATTAGAATCCTCATTCATTTCTACTTCTTGATATGAAAAATCATCTTGTCCTAAATTTTCTTTTGTATTTTTCTCATTCATTGTAATCCTCCATATTAATTTTATCAAAATATTAAAAGATTGTAAATTAATATATAAACTGATAAAATAAGTACGAATCGAGGAAAAGAAAATGGTAGGAATAATCGCAGAATATAACCCACTACATAATGGGCATAAATACCTAATAGATGAAGCAAAAAAACTATTTAAAGATCAAACAATAATTTGTGTATTATCAGGTAACTTCACTCAAAGAGGAGATGTTTCTATAATAGATAAATTTAAAAGAGCACAAGAAGCAATAAATGCAGGATGTGACTTAGTAATAGAACTACCATTCCCATTTGCTACTCAATCAGCAGATTACTTTGCTAAAGGTGCCCTATCTCTTCTAAATCATTTAAAAGTTGAAAACTTAGTTTTTGGCTCAGAAGCAAATGATATAAATACACTAATAGAAATCGCATCTATTCAAAATAATAATGATAACTTCAATACATTAGTAGGAATATATTCTAAACAAGGATATAACTATCCAACAGCACTATCTCTTGCAATAAAAGATTTAACGAATAAAGTAATAGATACACCAAACGACCTTCTAGGAGTATCATATATAAAAGAAATATTAAAAAATAACTATAATATAAAACCAACTGTAATAAAAAGAACATCAAATTATCATTCTTATGAATTAAAAGAAACCTCATCCGCAACCGCCATAAGAAACGCTATAATAAATAACGTTAATATAGAAAAAGAAGTGCCAGAATTCACTCTAAAAGACATAAATAATATTCATAAAATAGAAGATTACTTCAATATATTAAAATATAAAATAATAACAGAAAAAGATTTATCTATCTATCAAACAGTAGATGAAGGTATAGATAAACTATTAAAGAAAAATATAACTAAAGCAACAAACTATAAAGAATTAATACAACTAACTAAATCAAAAAGATATACCTATAATAAAATATGTAGAATGCTACTACACATACTATGTAATTTTACAAAAGAAAAAGCTAATGAATTCAATAAAATAACATATATTAGACCACTAGCTTTTAATAATAAAGGGAAAATATATTTAAATAAAATTAAAAAAGAATTAAATATTCCAATAATATCTAAAATAACAAAAGAAAAAGATAAAATGTTAGAATATGAATTATCAACTACTTTAATATATGATTTAGGTAATGAATCTACCTATTATAAAGAAATACATAATAATCCATATAAAAAAGATGCCAATTAGGCATCTATTTTTGACTAGAAGTATAATAAGTTCCTCTACCACCAATCTTAATCTTCATAACTTCCTCTAAAGTATCAAGAGTCCTTTCCCTACCATGTATAAGAAGCATATCTTGAAAAGATCCATGTACCCCTTCACTAGAAGTAAAAGTCCTAATAGTGCTTCCCCCAAGCTTATAAGCTAAGGCTAGTACTTCTTTACTATATTTAATTATATTATTAGCTTCATCTATTCTAATACTAGAAGCACTTCTCCTAGGATCTATCTTACTCATATATAAAACTTCATCAACATAAATATTACCAAGTCCAGCAATAATACTTTGATCAAGTAATGCACTCTTAATTGGTATTTTTTTATTTCTAATTTTATTATATAAATATTCTCCAGTAAAACTATCATCATAAAAATCAGGACCAACATTATTAAGTGGAAAAGTATTATACGCATCAGACAGTGGTACCAAATACATCTTACCAAATTTTCTAACATCCATATATCTAAAAGATATTTGATCATCGAGTATTATCTCAACATGTTGATGTTTTTCTTGTTTTTCTCCTACTTTTCTAAATATAAATTTGCCTTCCATTCTAAGATGAACTATCAAAGCATAATTTGTAAGTTTTATAACTATAAATTTACCCCTAGTAGTAATATCTCTAATTTCTTCTCCAACTATCTGATTAATAAAAGTAGGAATATCACTAGAAGCAATTATATTATTCCAATAAACTCTAACACCAGTAATTCTTCTTTTTAATATCTTTTTTCTTAAAGAATCACTAACACACATAACCTCTGGCTTTTCAGGCATAAATCCTCCTATTTAGCATCATATAAATTATCTCCATATGAAATATCTACTTTCAATTTAACTTTTAATGGGAAAGCATTTTCCATTAAATCTCTGACTATTTTTATAACTTGATCTAACTCATTATCATAAACATTAAATACAATTTCATCGTGTATTTGTAAAAGCATTCTACTCTTAAGATTTAACTCTCTAAATTTATTATAAATATCTACCATAGCCTTCTTAAGTATATCCGCAGCACTACCTTGTATAGGAGTATTAAGAGCCATTCTCTCTCCACTTTGTCTAATCATATAATTACTACTATTAAGTTCTTTTATAATTCTACGTCTATTCATGATAGTCTTAACATAACCATTTAAATATGCATCTTTTTTTACTCCATCCATATATTCTTTAATATTAGGAAAACTATCCAAATAATTATCTATAAACTTCTTAGCTTGAACTAAATCAATTCCCAAATCTTCAGATAAACCAAAACTACTAATTCCATATAATATACCAAAATTAACAGCCTTAGCACTTATTCTCATATCCTTAGTAACATCTTCTACTCTAACACCATATATTTGTGCCGCAGTATTAGTATGTATATCAATATCTTTATTAAAGGCATCACACATATTAGGATCATTAGAAACAGAAGCGAAAACTCTAAGCTCAACCTGTGAATAGTCACTAGATAATAACTTGCATCCATCCTCCGCAACAAATGCACATCTAATTAATTTACCATATTGATCTCTTGCTGGAATATTTTGTAAATTAGGACTAATACTAGATAATCTACCTGTTCTAGTTAATGTCTGAGTATAAGTAGTATGTATCTTACCATCTTCCCTAATTTCATTAATTAAACCAATACAATAATTTGTATATAATTTATTTAATTTTCTATACTCTAAAACTTTATTAACTATATCTATATCTTTTATTTTATTTAAAATATCATGACTAGTACTATATTTATTATCTTTAACCTTCTTAGGATATGGTAATTTTAATACATCAAATAATATATGCCCTAGTTGCATAGGAGACATAATATTAAACGTCTCTCCCGAAATATTATATATATCTTCTTCTAACTTCTTTAACTGTACAGTAATATCCGCACTCATCTTATCAAGATATTCTCTAGAAACTCTAATACCCTCTATCTCCATAGAAGCAAGAACATATACCAAAGGCATCTCTATATCATTAAATAATTCACCCATAGAACTATTATTAATATCGTCTATTATCTTAGAATAAGTATTATATATAAACATACATTTAGTAATACTATTATTAATATATTGTTCTAAATCATAATCTTTAGGCTTCTTAACACTACCAAATAAAAAGCTATCACTAATAATATTGTAATTAAAACTATTTCCTAATAAACTAATATCATTAATATCATTATAATCAAGTAAATAAGACGCTATCATTAAATCATAACTACATTTAATATTAATACCATACTTATTAAGTACTACAATATTCTTCTTTAAATCATATGTATATTTAGATACATCACTACTAAATATATCTTTATATTTGATAATATCAGCCTCTTCTATATAATAAGAATTACTACCATCATATAAACTAATACCCATAACTTGCCCACGGCTATAATTATCGCCAAGTACTTCTACAAAAAAACTAAAAGGCTTATTACTAAAATTATCAATAGATGTTCTTTTTATTTCAACTGCCTCATCTTCCTTAGAAGAACTATTATTAATATTAAAACTATCTATCTTCCTAATAAAACTATTAAATTCAAACTCTTCCAAATAAGATAAAAACTTTTCTCTATCAATACCCAAGTATTTACAATCTTCTAAAGTAAAATCAATAGGTACATCTCTAAATATAGTCGCAAGATAATAAGATGTATAGGCATCATCCTTACCATTAATTAACTTTTCTTTTAACTTGCCACTAATATTATCAATATTTTCATATACTCCATCTAAACTACCATATTTAGTAATCAGACTAATCGCAGTCTTTTCACCAATTCCTTTTACCCCAGGTAAATTATCAGAAGGATCGCCCATCAAGGCTTTTAAATCTATCATTTTAATTGGACTAGTACCATACATTTCCATAAATTTATTAGGATCAACGTATATAGAATCATTACTCTTTAATAATTTCATATTAACTTCATCACTAACTAATTGTAATAAATCTTTATCACTACTTACGATAGTAGCATAAAACTTATCCTCTTCATCTACTATCTTACTTAAAGTACCAATAATGTCATCTGCTTCATAATTTTCTATTTCAAAATATTTAATACCCATCGCATCTAGTACTTCTTTCGCAACAGGAAATTGTTGTTTTAATTCTATAGGTGTCTCATTTCTACCAGCCTTATAAAAGTCATACTCTTTATGTCTGAATGTTTTACCCTTATCAAAAGCAACTAATATATAATTAGGTTTTTCCTCTAATATTATTTTATGCATCATACTAATAAATCCATATAATGCATTAGTAGGAAATCCCTTAGAATTTTTCATAATAATACCATTATATGCGGTACCGTAATAACTTCTAAATACTAAGTTATTTCCATCTACTAAAATTATTTTTTTCATTATATCACCAATATTAGTATAACATAACTTATTTATTTATTGTGACCTCATTACGATATTTAACATTATATCTTTCTACTGTATCACTTATATTATATAAAGCTAAAACAAATAATCCATACACTCCTAATATAAACACAATTTTTTTAATTTTTTCTATAAACATAATTTCACTCTCCTCTTCATGTCTCTATCTTAACTCGAACAATCGTTCAAGTCAAGAACATAAAAACATTTGTTTGACTTTTTACATTTTTGATAGTAAACTTTATTTAGGAGGTAACTATGGAAAAGTTAACTACAAGACAAGAATTTATATTAAAAGCAATAAAAAAACTTATTGCTGAAAACGGATATCCACCAACTGTAAGAGAAATTGGTAAACTAACAAACTTATCTTCACCAGCAACAATACACTTTCATATAGAAAAACTTGCAGAAAAAGGATATATTAAAAAAGATAGTACAAAAAATAGAACATTAGAACTTTTGGTTCCAAATGAATACCTAGAACAAAATGATGACGTAATCAAAGTACCACTACTAGGTAAAGTTACAGCAGGTACACCAATAGAAGCAATAGAAACACCAGATGAAGTATTTTCTCTTCCAAGAGAACTAATACCTAAAAATAAAGAAATATTTACTTTAAAAGTATCAGGTGAATCTATGATAAACGTAGGAATATTTGATAGAGATATTCTAATAGTAGAAAGAACAAATGTTGCGAAAAACGGAGATACAGTAGTTGCGATGAACGAAGATAATGAAGCTACTGTAAAGACATTTTATAAAGAAAATGGCTATTTCCGTCTACAACCAGAAAACGATACAATGCAACCAATAATTCTTAAAACAGTAACAATTCTAGGTAAAGTAATAGGTTTATATAGAAAGTTTTAAAAAAAGGCAAATCAATGATTTGTCTTTTTAATTATTTCTTTTACTACATAATTAGATATAAGTAAGCCACCTACAGCAGGTACAAATATACAAGAAGCAATTTCTCCACCAGTATTGATACATTTCTCATTACTTGACAATACAACAACATCCTTACTAGCAGCACTCTTTCTTAACTTCTTCGCAATAGGATCATAACTAGTCTTATCAAGTGTAGTTATTTCTAACTTACTAGGATCGATCTTTCTACCAGTACCACAACTAACTATTTCTCTAATACCTCTTAACTTACATTCTTCTATTAATTTAATCTTAGTAGGCATATAATCTATCGCATCAATAATAAAATCTACCTTCTTAGAAAATAAAAGTTCTATATTAGAAGTATCAATAAATTTATCAATCTTATTGACAACAATATCTGGATTAATATCTTTAATCCTCTCTTCAAATAAATCTACTTTTTTACAACCAACATTAGAATTAAGCGCAATGATTTGTCTATTAATATTACTAGAATCAACTGTATCTCCATCGACAATAGTAATCTCTCCAATAGAAGATCTAACTAAACCCTCTACTACATATCCTCCTACTCCACCTATTCCTAATACTAATACATGACTATTTTTTAACTTATCAATATTATCTTTACCAATTAAATTTTCAAACCTTGTAAAATTAGACATCTTTTTTCTCCAATATCTTCTTCTCTTCACTTAATTGTCTCTTTGATTTAATTAAATTTAAAGAATTACCAGTAACTAATTTACTTATAGTATTAAGCCTATTATATATTTCCATATTACTATAACTAATAGAGTAATATCTATCTATATTATGCTTATCTCGACTATTTATTTTATTAAATACTTTCATAACCTTCTTATAATCATCCTCTAATATAGTAGAATTATCTATAACTATCCCTTCAAACATGTTTAAACCATTTATAATATCAATAAGATAACTAAGTCCTGCTCCCTCTATTAACATAGGCCAACGACTACTATCCTTTACTGTTCTAACAATACTTTCTAAACTAGCAATATCTCCATCAGTTATTTTATCAAATCCACACTCACTAAGTACTAAATATCTACCCTTATTAATATCTGGAACCATCTTTCTAATATCAGTAATACATCTATCATATAATTTATTAATCATTAAAGAATCACTTTTAACAGGACCACTAACTTTATATATATCATAAGTCTTACTATTACTTCTACTTAAAGTATTAATTTTAATATTAGATGAATTTCTATATGCATTATTAACTATAAAATCATATTGACTAACTTTATTATAATTAGAAAACTTAAGATTATTTATAACTATATCACTAGGATTTACATCATCACTACCAACAATCTCAGTATTTTTAAGTTTAAAACACACATTTAATATTCTATTTTTATTTATAATTGGAAGAATTAACATATCTTCACCTCGCGCATGATATTATATCACACATTATAAAATAATAAAAGCAGTACTTACGTACTGCTCTTTTATAACTAGAAGTCATTCCGGCAACGATTAAAACCTGTATTTACAGGTGGGTGAATATACGCTAACTTTAGGATTCTTAATTATATTAAGCATTCGACACCATTAGCTGTTCCATTCTCCCTTATCGTCACTTCGTTGGTTTTAATAAAGCTCTAGAATTGTTTACCTTCTAGTAATTTTATTATACCACATTTTTATATTTTTTAAAGATATATAACTTCTCTTTACATAATTTCAACGTCTAATATATCACTATTATTAACATTTTCTTCTAAAAAATAAATTAATGCATCTAGTGATATAGTAACTTCTTCTTTAGTCTTATTATTCTTAATTGTTATTTCATTTTCTAATAATGAATTATCATTTAATACAGCAATAAATTTAGAATTTAATCTATCAGCTTGCTTAAATTGTGATTTTAAACTTCGACCATTATATTCAGTCTCTACTTTAAATCCAGCATTTCTTAACATATCTGTTAAATATATAGCATTCTTCTTTTCACTATCCGAAACATACATTAAAAATAAATCAATACTATTATCAATTGGTAATTTAACTTCTTCAAGTATTAAAGCTTGGACTAGTCTTCCTACTCCACTAGCAAATCCCATACAAGAAGTTTCTGGCCCACCTAAATCTTTAACTAAGTCATTATATCTACCACCAGCACCAAGAACATTATTAGTACCAAATCCATCTACCTTAGCTTCTATTTCAAATACAGTATGTGAGTAATAATCAAGTCCTCTAACAACAGTATCATCAACTACATAATTAACTCCAAGTAAATCAAGATATTCTTTAACTTTATTAAATCTATCACTACTATACTCATTTAAATAATCACTTATCTTAGGAGCATTTTTCATTATTTCAGTTTCTTTATCTACTTTACAATCTATCATTCTAAGAGGATTTTTATTGAGTCTATCATGACAATCACTACATAAACTGTCAATACAAGGAGTAAAGTATTTAACTAAAGCTTCTCTATAATTATCTCTAGATTCCTTATCTCCTAAACTATTAATATTAACTTTAATTTGTTTTAATCCTAACATCTTAAATATATGAACTGCTAAAGATATAACTTCAGCATCAACCATAGGATCATCACTGCCAAGTACCTCTACTCCAAATTGAGTAAGTTCTCTGTCTCTTCCACTTTGAGGTCTTTCATATCTATACATTGTGCCATTATAATATACTTTAATAGGTTGAGTAGCATCCCCATACATCTTGTTTTCAATATAGGCTCTAGCAACTCCTGCAGTACCTTCTGGTCTTAATGCAATATGTCTTTTACCTTTATCATAAAAGTCATAAGTCTCTTTACTAACTATATCACTAGCTTCTCCTATTCCTCTATGAAATAAAGTATAATCCTCAAATATAGGAGTTCTAATATAATTATAATTATATTTTTCTAATATATCATCAACTACACTATTAACATATTGCCAAATCTTAGCTTCTCTTCCAAATAAGTCATTACAACCCTTTTGTCTTTGTATCATAAATTCTCCTTTTCTAAACTAATTGTAATTGGTCCAATATTAGTAAAACTAATCTCCATATCTCCACCAAATACACCAGCCTCAACTTTAACATATTTACTTAATTCTTTATTAAACTCTTCATATAAAGGTAACGCTTTATCTCCACCTAATGCATTAACATAACTAGGTCTATTACCTTTCTTTGTATCAGCATATAAAGTAAACTGACTAATAGAAAGTATCTCTCCACCTACATCAAGTATACTCTTATTCATAACACCATTACAATCATCAAATATTCTAAGATTAACTATCTTATTAACTAAATACTTAATAGTATTAGAATCATCTCCTAAAGTAAACCCAACAAGTACCATCAATCCACTCTTAATATGTCCAACACATTTATTAGAAACTACACAACTAGCTTCACCACTTCTTTGTACTATTACTCTCATTTAATCCCTCTTTCTACATTAGTAATAAATTTAAGTTTATTTAAACTATTAATTATCTTATCTATATGTAAATTATCAGTAACATATAAACTAACATCATATATTAATTGACCATGAGAATTTATCGTTTTAAACTCAACGACATTAACATTATGCATAGAAATATTTTGCATTATATCTAACATATAACTCTTAGTCTCATTACTATATATTATTAAATTAGTTAAATACTTATGTCCCTTATTTTGATTATTCCAAGTAACTTCGACACATCTATCAGATATATCACCTATATTATGACATATACTTCTATGAACAGTAATACCATTACCTTTAGTAATAAATCCAATAATATCATCTCCCATTACAGGATGACAACAATTAGCTATGTTAACCTTTACCTTATCAATACCACTAACTATAATATCAGCATCATTTTCTATCTTAATTACTTTAGGCTTAGTATCAACTACTTCTTCTTTATAAATTAAATTAATTAATCCATTAGGAGAAATAATATCATTACCTATTCCTAAATATATATCTTCTACGCACTCAACATCTTTATATTCTTTAATAAACTTTTCCATATTAGTATTATTAAAGAAATCAGCAATTGGTAATTTTCTCTTTCTTAATTCTTTCTCTATTATATCTTTACCACGTTCAGTATATATTTCTTTCTCATTTTTAGCAAAATAATTCTTTATCTTACTCTTAGTCTGAGGCAATTTACACATACTTAACCACTCACGTGAAGGAACAGTAGATTTATTAGTACGAATATTGACTACATCTCCATCTTGTAATTCATAATCAAGTGGTACAATAGAATCATTCGCAATAGCACCTATCATAGTATCTCCAACTCTACTATGTATCTTATAAGCAAAATCTATTGGAGTAGATCCAATTGGTAAACTAATAACATCTCCCTTAGGAGTATATACATATATACTATCTCTATTTAATACTTTCTCTTCTACTTCATTAATAAAATCTTCATTAGTTAAATTGTCTTGTTGTAAATCATAAATAGATTTAAATAATTGTAATTTTTGTTCTAATTTATTTTCTAAATTAGCCTCTTGAAGACTACCCTTATTTTCTTTATAACTCCAATGTGATGCAATTCCATTTTCAGCTATCTCATTCATTTCATATGTTCTAATTTGTATTTCAAATAAATATCCATCTACTCCAAATACTGTAGTATGAAGTGACTGATACATATTAGGTTTAGGCATAGCAATATAATCTTTAAATCTATTAGGCATAGGCTTAAATTTAGAATGTATTAATCCAAGTACTATGTAGCAATCATCTACACTATCTACTAGTATTCTTAATCCAAATAAATCATATATATTAGAAAAATTCTTACCCTTAGCTAACTTATTATAAATACTATATATTGATTTAGCACGCCCCGCAATCTCATGTTTAATATTATTATCTATCATAATAGTATCTACAATATCTTTCATTTTAGTAACAGTATTTTCTCTTTCGACTTTAGTCTTATTAAGTCTCTCAGCTATTTCATAATATACATCTGGTTTCAAATATCTTAAACTTAAATCTTCCAATTCGCTCTTAAGCTTATGAATACCCAAATGATCTCCAATAGGTACTAATATATTAAGTATCTCACGAGCACGAGACTTCTGTTCATCTTCTGGTAAAGACCATAAAGCTCTCATAGAGCAAACAGCATCAGCTAATTTAATAATAATTACTCTAACATCTTCACTCATTCCTACTATTATTTTTTTATAATATTCTTTTAAATAATCACTATCAGTAGAAAACTTTAATCTTGTAAGTTTAGCTACTCCATCAACAAGTAAACTAATCTCTTCTCCAAACTTCTCTTTAATTTCATCACATGTTGTATGTCCACATATAACTGTATCGTGCAAAAGTCCGGCACAAATACTTTGTGAATCAGCAAATACACCAGTTAAAACATATGAAACACTAAGAGGATGAGTAATATAAGGTTCCCCTGTACTATAATTATCTCCCTCGTGCTTTAAAGACGCAAAAAGATAAGCATCTTTTATAATAGAAAGCTCATCTTCACGAATATATTTACTTGCTTCTTCTAATAAATTATCTATAGTAACTGCCTTTTTAGACATACCATCACATCCTTATTTATTTTTTATTTTTTTAGTCTCTATTGCTATAAATATTACTCCAGCAATAAATATAGAAGAATAAGTTCCAGCAATAAGACCTATAAGCATAGCAATATTAAATGTCATAATTCCACTTGATGCAAGTATTGTTAATGCAATAATTGGAAGTAAAGTTGTAAATGTTGTATATATAGTTCTACCAAATGTAGAAGCAATTGACTGATTACAAATATTAACTAAATCAAGAGCAGTAATTTTCTTATAATCAACACCATCTAAATTTTCTCTAATTCTATCAAATACTACAATAGTATCATTTATTGAATATCCAATTATAGCAAGTACTGCCGCAATGAATAATGAACCAAGTTCTAATCTAAATATTGCAAACATAGCAAACATCATCGCAACATCGTGTAATAGCGCTACTACTCCACCAATTGCATAACTGAATTTGAATCTAATACCAACATATATAATAATACCAACAAATGAAAGTATAATTGCTAAAGTAGCATTCTTAATTAATTCTTGTTTAACAATATTAGTAACTACTCCAATATTTACTTTAGCTTTATATTTATTTTCAAAATAAGACTTAACACTCTTAACTTTATTACCATCTAATGCACTCTTAACTCTAATATCTACTTGATTTTTATTTATATTAATCTTTCTAGCATCAAGTCCTAATTCATTTAGTGAAGAAGTAATATTTTTATTATCAACCTTTTCACTAGTAATAATTGAAATAGATGTACCTGCCTCATAATCAATAGATAACTTAAATCCATAGAATAAAGCAATTAAACCACCAATAACAATAAGAATAGAACTAATTGCTATAAATAATTTACTATGCTTTAAAAAGTTAGTATTTTTAAATGGTTGATATTTAATCTTTTCATTCTTCTTAATATCAGGAATATTACTTCCTTTAACATTTATAAATAGCATCAATTTATCATTAAAGTAATTACTCTTAACAAATACACTCATAATTATTCTAGTAATAAATACCATAGTAAACATAGTAACTAATACTGTAATAATTAACATAGTCGCAAATCCTTTAATTGATGACTCACCAAATATAAACATTATTATAGCAATAATCAATGTAGTTAAATTAGAATCTAGTATTGCAGAAAAGCTTTCTTTAGAACCTTCAGAAAAAGCCATAGGTAAGCTCTTACACTTATATAACTCATCCTTAATTCTAGAAAAAGTAATAACATTTGAATCTACTGCCATACCAACACCTAAAACTAAAGCAGCTATACCTGGTAATGTTAATACTCCACCAACAGTCCAGAATGTTGCAAAAGCTAAGAAAGTATAAAGTAACATAGAAATAGATGATATTAATCCTACAAAATGATAAACAACTATCAAGAATAACATAATAAGAATTATCGCTATAATTCCAGCATATAAAGTAGAAGTTAATGTAGCATCTCCAAAACTAGCTCCAACTGTATTTGAACTAATTTCAGTAAGTTTAGCTGGTAAACTTCCACTATTTATTAAATCAACTAAATTACTAGCCTCTTCTTTTGTAAAATTACCTTGTATTATAACATCACTCGCAAATCCTTGAGAAACTGTCGCAGCAGACAAACAATTAGACTTCTTAGTTCCACACAAATTACCTTCACTCTTATAAGAATCAAATAATTCATTATAATCTAACCAAACTACCATAAGTTTATTTTCACTCTTACTTAACTTATTAGTAACTTCATAAAACTTATTCTTATCTTTTACTGATAATGCTACCGCAGGATTTCCACTTTGATCTTGTGAAAGTTTAGCTCCTCCAGCTTTTAAAACATCACTACTCATAAGTAATTGATCATTAGTATCTCTAAAAGATAAAGTCGCAACACTAGATAAAGTATTTCTAGCTTCATCAGGATTTTTAACCCCAGCTAACTTAACTCTAATCTTATCATTACCTTCTATTTCAATTTCAGGCTCACTAACTCCAAGACTATCAATTCTCTTAAGTAAAGTCTTATATGTAGCTTTAATTTTATCACTATCCATAGGAGACCCATCAATAGAATTTACCTTATATAATATTTCAAAACCGCCTTGTAAATCTAATCCAAATTTTAAATTATTAAATAATGGTATAAATGATGTAGTAATAGCCAAACTAATTAATAATAAAAATACCAACCTGTTAATCATAATTCCTTTATTTGTAGATGTGCCTCTCTTAATAATGAAACAACCTATCATACTAATAATATAAAATATTAAATAATAATATAATTTAATAGATAAACTCTTAAATATATACTTATTTAGTATTAAACAAACTATAAATATACAAAAATTAATTATAGTAGAAAATACTATTCTCTTACCTTTCTTCATATCTTTATCTAAAAATATTAAAACATTAGGTATCAATATCATAGATAAAGCAATTAATAAAATAAACAAAATATTCATAAATCCTCCATATCATATTTATCAATACTCATAATATCACTTACTATATCACAAAGTAATAAATTATGAGATTGTTTCCACTTTTTAGTAAGTAAACTCCATATTTTAATAGGACTAACTTTAACCCCTATATTATTAAGTTCTCTAACCTTTACTAATAAAGCCGGAAGGCATCTTTTATATAACTCATCTAAACTAGTTATATTATCAACCATAAATACTCCTTTAAACATTTATATTATAACTAATAAATAAAGAAAAATAAAGAAAATATATCATTTTAAAATTTATTTTTATTGAAATTTTAAAGTCTTATTAAACAAATAAAAATATGTAGAAATAAATTCTACATATTTAATTAGTATATTATGGTTGGTATTCAATTACTGTATTGTTTTGAACTCCCCATCGTGCATTAGGAATAGCTCCCTCTGGTCTCTTAACTATTAATTTAGCGTTTCTTAAGTACCAAAATGCTTTTTGATGCATCTCCTCCATTGTTGCTGGTATTACAATCGTTGGAGTTGTTCCAGCTTCGTTATAACCTATTCCAAATTCTCCTATTTTATTCATATTTGGGCCTAAATCTACAGTTGTAAATAAACTTTCATATAAAGCATGATTTTCGATTTCTTCTGCTCTTGTAATTTTTATATTTTTAATTCTAGTTGATAAAAATGCTTCGCTAGGAATCTTTAAGCTACTATCCCAAGTAAGATTCTTAATCTTTCCAGTTCTTGAAAAAATTCCTTTTTCTACTTCATTTAAAGTATTAGGTATAACTATTTCTTCTATATCTAACTTATTAGCTGCAAATGCTCTATATTTTATTTTTTCTATTAATGGAGAAATTTTTAAATTAACTACACCTGAATTTTCAAATGCTTTTGCTCCAATTACTTTACTGTTTGAAATATCTACATCTTTTATAGTTCCTGCTGCAAATGCTGAATCACCAATTTCTGAATTATTTAAAACTTTAAGACTATTAACGTTCTTAGTATTAGAATAGAACGATTCTGCACCAATTAATTTAACAGTTGATGGTATTACAAGTTCTTCTTGAACAAGTGGATTATCACGAAATGCTTTAAATTCTATAGTTTCAAGTCCTTCATGTAATGTTATTTTTTTAGTACCAAGATAATTAAATGAATATTCACCTATATTCTTAGTATTACTTATTTCTATTTCTTCTATTTTATTAGGGTTAGCCGAGTATGTTGTTCTAGCAAAATGCATTGGCGTTGTTGCTTTAGCTTTATAGTCTAATTTTTTAATGTTTAATCCATATTTTGTTTGTAATAGACCTTCTCCAATTGTTTCAATACTTTCAGGTATTAATAATTCATTTTGATTAATTCTATTATCATTAAATACTCCTCTTCCAAGTGTTTTTATAGTATTGGATAATTTTAATTTTTCCACTTCTACATTGCTAAATGCATAATCAGCTATATTTTGAGTATTACTTATTTCTATTTCTTTTATCTTACCTAATCTAAATGCATTAGAATAAACTTCTTTTGCTTCTAATATTAATTTATTTATTTTCTTTTCACTTGAATAAAATGCATTATTAACTACTTTTTCTACACTTGCTGGAATTTTTAATTCATTTTGAACTATTGCTGTATTTTGGAATGAACTACCTCCAATAAATTTTGTTTTTTCTCCAAAATCAACTGTTTTAACTTTACTATTGAAGAAAGCTCCTTGTCCAATTACTGCTTTACCTTCAAATTTAAGATTGTCTATATTGGCTTGATCAAATACATTTGAATAAATTGCTGTATCACCCTTAAATATAACATTTGTAGCGTGTATATTTGATGATTTAAAAGCTGATGATTGCACACTAGTAACAGTTTCTGGAATAACAATATTAGTTTGATTTAATTTAGCTTGTAAAAATGCTTCGCTAGAAATAGTATTTGTATTACCCAAATCAAGTTCTTCTATTTCAGTAAATCTAAATGCTGATCTACCAATTTGTACTGATCCAGGTATTTCTAACTTTTTAATTTTACTTGATGAAAACGCTGAGTCTCCAATATTTGTACTTCCTTTTATTACTAAATTTCCATATTCTGCAGTTGTACTATCAAAAGCGTTACTTCCTATTGTATTAAGAGTTGATGGTAATACTAATTCAGATTGATTTATTGGATTATCTTTAAATGCGCGAGCTTGAATATCTTTTAATCCTTCATTGAATTTTACTGATGTTATTCCTTTATTTTGGAATATGCCAGCGTTTATTCCTATTATATTTTTACCATTTTGACTTGTTGGTATTACTACATCTTTTGGACATGCCGCAAAGTCATATCCTGTTATATATCCATTACTTGCTACTGCGAAACATTCGTTCTTTGTCTTTATATCTACAGATTTTTCTTCTATATTCCCTGCTTTATCTTTTACTCTTACTCTTACTTTATAAACTGTATCTGCTTTT
>ERZ772974.208-NODE-208-length-45930-cov-7.398343_pt1 | contig 45930 bp, 39 predicted proteins | sample MGYA00580671_ERZ772974 | MGnify/ENA primary metagenome ERZ772974 (study PRJEB29015, sample SAMEA2738065) | human oral metagenome | biome: human oral; feature: human-associated habitat; material: saliva | place: China | collected 2218 ... | reverse complement strand
AAAACAGCTTTCAACCGGAGTTGCAACTTTCTCAACAAAAATGAACGAATTCAACGCTAATGAACAAAAAATCCCTGAAAGCACAACTCAACTTTTGGGCGGAATCAACACTTTAAACTCAGGAATATACACACTAAATTCTGGAACCACAAAGCTGCAAGATGGCTCAAATCTATTAACTTCGCAACTTTCATCTGGTGCAGAAAAACTTTCGAAAATCAATTTCTCGGATAAATCTGCTAAAAATATCGCAACACCAGTTAAAAGTGAAATTTCAAATAATTCAGGAGACACAACATACGGAAAAGCGATGGCACCATATTTCATCGCATTAGGTTTGTTTGTTGGGGCGATTTCGTTTAATATTGCGTTTCCAATCCAAAATAAGCCAAAAAAGAATCGTTCAGCGTTTAAATGGTGGCTTTCAAGAACGGGGATTATGGCTGGATTTGCCGGAGCTGAAACTTTAGTTCTTACAGTTATTTTTAGCGGAATATTTAACATTTCGCCTACAGATATAAACTCTTTCGTTTTGAATTCTTATATTTCGGCATTTTCATTCCTTTTGATTGTTCATGCATTAATGTTTGCTTTCGGCAGAGTTGGTCAATTTGCCTCGATCGTTTTCATGATTTTACAGCTTGCAAGTAGTGGAGGAATGTTCCCAATTGTGACAACACCTCAAATTTTTCAAAACATGGCGCCATTTATGCCGCTTTATTATTCACTAACCGCTTTCAGACAAGCAATATTAGGCGGATTGTCTCAACCGATTTTCGAAAGCTCCATCTTTAGTTTGATCATTTTTGGTTTAATTTTTGGTGTTATAAGCTTATTGGCATATTACGTTAAAATGAGCTCTAGTGAAAACAAAACTCTTTCTAGCAACAAAATTTAGTTTTGACTTTTTCTCAAAAAATTGTTATAATTAAAAGGTTAATAATCAATGTTGGGAGGCGCAAGCCGTTATTACCACAGAAAGGATAGAAATGGCAAAGAAAAAAGCCGACTTGATCGAAGAAGCTAAAGCTCTTGGGCTTGAAGTTTCTGAAAAAATGACAATTGCTCAAATTAATGAAGCAATCAAAGGTGCTAAAGCTGAAGAAATCGCAGAAGAAATTGTTGAAGCCGTAGAAGTAGCTGAAGCCGTAGAAGAATCAGTTGAAGCAGCTGAAATTGCTGAAGAAATTGTCGAAGCTGTAGAAACAGAAGAAAAATTCGCAAAAAGTGGAAAACGCAGCAAAAAACACGCCGAAGAAGTTGCTGAAAAAGAAGCTAAAGAAGCTCGAAAAGCAGCAGGCGACACAACTCCATTAGATGGATCTGAAGCTGTTGTTAAAAAAGGTCCAAAACCAATCACTCGACCACGAATCGAACGACGAGGTAAAAAATACCAAGAAGTTGCGAAAAAAGTTGAAAAAGATACTGTTTACAGCCTATCTAACGCTCTTAAACTTGCAACCGAAACAAACCCAGCTAAATTCGACGCTTCAGTTGAAATTCACGTTCGACTTGGTGTAGATCCACGACAAGCTGACCAGAACATTCGTTCAACAGTTATCTTGCCAAATGGAACTGGTAAAGATGTGAAAGTTGCTGTTTTCGCACCAGAAAGCGAACATAAAGCCGCAAAAGAAGCTGGCGCAAATATCGTTGGCGATGAAGAATTCTTGAAACAACTTGATAAAGAAGATCTTAACTTTGACGTTCTTATTGCAACTCCAGCATACATGCCAAAACTTGGTAAATACGCTCGTCTTCTTGGACCACGCGGATTGATGCCAAACCCTAAAGCTGGAACAGTTGCCGCTGATGTTGCTAAAGCTGTTTCTGAAGCTAAAGCCGGAAAAGTTGAATACCGTGTTGACAAACAAGCGATCGTTCACCTTTCAGTTGGTAAAGTATCATTCGGTGTAGAAAAACTTGAAGAAAATGCAAAATCATTCTTCGATAGTCTTGCTTCACAGAAACCATCTTCAATCAAAGGTGCTTACGTAAAGGGCGTTTCAGTTGCAACCTCACAAGGTCCAAGTATTAAAACAGAAAACCCAATTGCTTAATTTTAGTAGCAAACACAAAGAATCTGCCAAACTGGCAGGTTCTTTTTTATATAAAATGGAAAGAATCTTTGTGCTGTGATATAATATATCTATTATGCTAAAATTCTACAATACTCCTGATCGAAAAATAGAAGACTTCCAGCCAATTGATCCACAAAATGTTAAAATTTACACCTGTGGGCCAACTGTTTATGCTACACCCCATATCGGTAATTGGGTTGCATTTATTTATTGGGATATTTTAGTTCGAACCTTACGCCTAAACGGCTATAATGTTACTCGCACAATGAATATTACTGATGTTGGTCATCTAGTTAGCGATGAAGACGAAGGTGAAGATAAGCTCGAAAAAGGAGCACGCCGCGAAGGGAAAACAGCTTGGGAAATTGCAGAATTTTACACAGAAGAATTCTTGCGTGGAATACATGATCTTAATTTAATCCAACCGGATCATCTTTCGAAAGCGACAGATTTTATCCCTGAGCAAATTGCTATTATTGAAGATCTTTCGAAAAAGGGCTTCACATACGAAACGAGCGACGGAATTTATTTCGATACAAGCAAGTTTCCTAAATATGCTGATTTCGCGCATCTTGATTTAGAGAATCTAAAAGCGGGCGCTCGTGTTAACTTTAACCCCGAAAAGCGTAATTTAAGTGATTTTGCACTCTGGAAATGGTCACCAAAAGATCAAAAACGTGATATGGAATGGGAATTTCGTGGTCGAATGGGTTTTCCGGGTTGGCATTTAGAATGCTCAGCAATTGCAATTAACACTTTAGGTCAAACAATTGATATCCATACCGGTGGAATTGACCACATCCCAGTTCATCACACAGATGAAATTGCGCAAAGCGAAAGTTTTACAGGTAAAAAATTTGCTAATTACTGGCTCCATTGTAACCACATGACCAGTGAAGGCCGAAAAATTTCAAAATCACTACAAAACGGGTTTAGCTTAAACGACCTTCAAATACGGGGTTTTTCTCCATTAGACTTCAAGATGTTTGTTCTACAAAGCCAGTATCAAACGGAAAGTAATTTTAGCTTCGAAAGTCTAAAAGCTGCACAAAATAGGCTTAAAAACTGGCAAAATATTGCAAACTTGCGCTGGCAAATTGAAGGAAGCAAAGGTGAAATTCCAAGCCTTGCAAGCAAACAAATAATTCTTGAACAAATTAATGACAACCTCGACACACCAAAAGCGCTTGCAAAAATTGATGAAATTTTTGGTGAAATTTTAAAAGCAAACCCAGAAAAACTTAATCACCATAATCTTCAAGAACTTTTGGAATTTATTGATGATCTTTTAGGCTTAAATCTGCTTGGTTCAACTCCTGATATTCCAGAAGAAATAAAGAAAAAAATTATCGAAAGAAATGCTGCCCGAGCCGAAAAAGACTGGGCAAAAAGTGATGAAATTCGTGACGAATTGCTTTCGAAAAATATTGTTCTGCGCGATACTCCAAAGAAAAGTTTCTGGGAGTATAAATAGTACAATAAAAAATCAGCCTTTCGAAATTCGAGGCTGATTTTAATTTCTAGCTGATTTTCTTGAGAAGCTCAACAAGTCTTTCAGAGTTTTCTTCTCGTGAACGACGTTTTCGAGATTTCAATTGCTCTTGAACAAGAATCTTAGCACAAGCCGCAAGAGGAATTGCGAGAAGAGCACCCAAAAGTCCAAATGCATAAACACCAACTGTTAATGCTATAAAGATAATTAACGCTGAAAGCTGATTGTTTCGAGCTTGAACCATTGGCGAGATTACATTGTTTTCAACCTGCTGATAAATCAAGAAATAAGCTAGAAAGATTAAACCAGCAGTAGGCAAATTCAACCCAATAATTAACGCCGAAAGCACTCCCGCAATTGTCGTTCCAACCATTGGAATCATGCCGAAAATAAATAGCAATACAGCAATTGGTGCTATTAGACTAATTGGAAAACCGAAAATCAATGCTAAAATTGCTGTCGCGATTGAGCCACAAGTTGCGCTAATAGAACAAATTGTCACAATACTCGAGACATATCCCGAAACTGTACCATACATTCGCGAGAGGATTCGACGATGGTTTTTCTCAAGGATTTTATCAGTGTAAAACACTTTAAATATCTTATCGATCAAGTCTGGCCCTTCAACAAGCATCAAGAAAGCCATCGCAAGAACCATAAACAATGAAATTATCCAGCCAACAATTGAAGCGATACTTCCAAAAAATACATCGCCAAGTTTCGAAACCGAAGAGTTAATTGAGCGCGTTACGGAATCAACAGCCTGCGAGATCATCCCTTCAAGATGGTTTTCTGTAATAAATCGTCGTATCCCTGATTGTTCTCCTGTATAGTTTTGAACAATTTGCGGCAAATCTTTCGAAAAGTGCTTAACTTGGTCTGTGATAATTGGTGTAAGAACAGAAAATAGCGCACCAAAAATTAGCACAATTATAAGATAGGCAACCGCGGTTGCACCAACACGATTCTTACTTGAGCCCGGTAAAATTTTTGCAATTTTTGCGACAGGTGAATTTAAGGCTAGCGCCAAAAAAGCTGCGATAATTATCATGATTAGAACATCTTTTGCAATCCATATTGCACCAGCTAAGATGATAAACCCAAAAATCACAAGCCAAAAACGAATTAGTGTTTTTGTATCGATTTCAATTTTAACTTTCATAACTATAGTATAGCATATTTTTTATGTTTTCGAAAGTCGCGTTTTGTGATATAATATAGGTCATGAAAAGTGAATTTTGGAAAGAAATTATCGAATCAACTGGCGAAGAAAATGGTCAAAAATTACCGTTTTTTTCATTAGCGCCAATGGAAGCCGTAACTGATGTGGTTTTTCGTCATGTAGTTTCGAAAGCCGCTCGACCAGATATTTATTATACCGAATTCACAAATTCTTCAAGCTTTGCTAGCCCGAAGGGAATTCACAGTACACGCGGTCGCTTAACTTTTACGCCAGATGAGCAGCCAATTATTGCGCAAATTTGGGGTTCGCGACCAGCCGATATTAAATTTATGTGTGAAAAATTGCCAGAGCTTGGATATCGAGCAATTGATATTAATATGGGTTGCCCAGATAAGGCTGTTATTAAAAGTGGCGGCGGTAGCGATTTGATTCGAAATCCAGATCTTGCCAAAGAAATTATCGAAAGCGCGAAAGCAGGTGGTTTGCCAGTCTCAGTTAAAACACGCCTCGGCTTCTCGAGAGTGGAAGAATGGCACGACTGGCTAAAATTCTTGCTTGAACAAAAAATCGAAGTTTTAACCATTCACTTACGAACAAAAAAAGAAATGAGTAAAGTTCCAGCGCATTTTGAACTAATTCCTGAAATTCTCAAATTGCGTGACGAAATTGCGCCGGACACTTTGATTCAAATTAACGGCGACATTAAAACACGAGGGCAAGGCTTAGAACTTTGGCGAAAATATCCAAAAATTGATGGAATTATGATTGGTCGGGGTGTTTTCGAAAATCCATTTTGTTTCGAAAAAAATCCACCAGAAACCGCTCGAACTTCAAGTGATTATTTAGATTTACTTGAGCTTCAACTTGATTTGTTTGAAAAATATTCTCACGAGCTTGAAAAACGCCGCTTTGAACCTTTAAAGCGATTTTTCAAAATTTATGTGCGAGAATTTGCTGGCGCTAGTGATCTGCGTGCTAAATTGATGGAAACTAAAACAGTTGACGAAGTTCGCGAAATTTTGAAGGACTTTCGAAATGCCACGCAAAAATAATAAGAAAAAAATTAAGTTTGAACGTTTCGAAATGCAACTTTCGAGTTCGAAAAAGAAACGATATCCCTCAAAACTTGAAGCTGAACGAGCTGCAGAATATTTAATGGCTCTGGATTTTTCGCTCGAATTAAAGGTATATCAAGATCTAGACGGCGGATGGTATTTAACAAAACAAATTTAATTTTTAAATTTAATGATTTTTTAAGCTTTTTATGCTAAACTATTATTATGGATAAAAAAGTTATTGTTTACTCAACAAGCTGGTGTGGCTTTTGTTCTGCCGAAAAAGATTGGCTTGAACATAACGGTGTAAAATTCGAAGCTAAAGATATCGAAGAAGATTCTGCTGCACGCGAAGAATTGCTCGCAAAAATGAACGGAGAATTTCGCGGTGTGCCAGTTACAGATATAAATGGCGAAATTGTACTCGGTTTTGATCGCGCGAAGCTTTCAAAACTACTAGATATTAAACGATTTTAAAAAAGGCGTATCTACCGCCTTTTTTGTTTTGCTGTTTTTTGGACTTTTTTAGCGATTATTGCAAGAATCTTAATTATAGCAACAAATGCCAAGCCAACCAAAATATCAAATATAAAAATTAATATGACAAGTATTGGCATTCGCAAGAAAGAACCTTTAAAACCACCAAATTTAGTATTAATAATATTATAAAATCTTATATCAGCAATCCAAGAAAGCAAATAGATCGAAAGCGTGTTTTTCGAAATAAATTGAACAACTGTATTAAAGACTTTATTTTTAATAGTAATTTTTGAATTTAAAATAGTCAAAAACAAAAATGTTGAAACAAGAACAATGCCTAAAAATCCCCATTCCGGACAAAAGGTTTTAGAAGAAATAATTCGAACCAATAAAGTATTAAAAATAATTGCAAAAAACAAACTGATTTTATATTTATTTTTAATTTTATGGTTTTTAGTTTCGCCGTATTTTCGGATAAACATACCAATAAAGTAGTATAAAAATGGCCAAATAACTACCCAGTGATTTGGTACAGCTTTCCGCAAATAATCAGGAACTTGCATTCCTAAAAAACTATCAAATACCGCTAATGTCATTGGGGCAGTAACTAAAAATAAGCATCCACCTATTGCCATTAACTGATTTTTCTTGGTTTTTAAGCTCTCGAAAGCCGCATTCAACATCGGCGACATTAAATATAAACCAATATACATATTCACATACCAGCTATAGTGGTTAAAAGTGAAGAGATTTTCGAAAAACACACGAATAAGCCCAAAACCATGAACCTGTTTATCTGTGATCGTTAAAACCATAACCGCCGCGGCGTAATATCCAACCACTCGCAATAAGTTTGTAAAAAATTTTTTGCTGTATTTAGCATTTTTCATTAAATATCCAGTTGCAATCAAGAATAACGGAACACAAGCCATCGCAACACTCCAAATAAAGGTTGCAAAAAACATTAATGGTGACCCAGATGGTAAACCATAATAGCCCGTTCTATTGAAAAAATGAACAAGCACAACTAAAAATACAGCCAAAACTTTAATTAGGTCGATATTAAGATTTCGCTTTTGATTTTTTTCGCTCATATTACCAAATATTATATCACTATCTAATTTAAAATGATAGCGTTAATTTTCGCCAATCTTAACCACGGTAAAATCTTTTTGCGTCGATTTCATTGCCTTTCGAAAATAATTATCGTGACTCACAAAGACAATTGCGCCAGAATATTTTTTAAGCGCACGTTCTAGTTCTTCAATACTTGGTAAATCAAGGTGTGAAGTTGGTTCGTCTAAAACTAGAATTTGTGGATCATTTGAAAGCATTTTAATCAACTGAAAACGCGCCTTTTGACCACCCGAAAGTTCACGAATTGGCGTATCAAAATCTTGAGAAGAGAAGAGATACTGATGTAAAGTTCGATAAATTTTTTCTTCGGTTATTGAAAGATTCTGGTCAAGAAAAACTTTTTCAACCGCGTCTTTTAAATTCATATCAAAAAAATCTGCGCTAATTTCTTGCTGATAAATTCCAACATTAACCGTATCATCGAGGAAGATTTCACCATCGTAAATTTCAGCCTTTTCATTTTGTGAACCAAAAATCGTTTTAATCAAACTGGTTTTTCCGGCACCATTTCGACCAAAAATCTCTAGAATTCCGCCAACTTTTAAATCAAAATTAACATTTTCGAAAAGAATTTTTGCACCATTTTTTCCTTCAAGCGCATCGTCGAGCGAACCATAACCAAGCGCTAAATTCTCAGCCTTAACTAAACTTCGCACCGAGCGAGTTTCTTGGTTATTGATTCCAATTTTAACATTTTTAGCCTTAAGTTTTTGATACGATTTTGCAACTTTAAAATCAAGATTTTCAACATTTTGTTGGTCAATCCAAAAACTTGGTTTTTTAATTTCTTCAAGTTGTTCAAGCTCTTCACGCGCCTTTTCTTCAAGCCTTTTAAAACGCCGAATCGTATCCGGATCGCGCGCTTTTTCTTTCATGCGCTGATATTCTTTTGCTTTATCTTTTAAGTTCGAAATACGCCGTTGAACACTTTCGAAATCGCGAATTTGATTTGTCGTTGAAAACATGTTGGCACGTAAATAATCGTCGTAATTTCCTTTAAAAATATAGCTTTTGCCGTCGCGAATTTCAATAATTCTATCAACTTCAGAAAGCACATCACGGTCGTGAGTAATTACCAAAACCGCTTCTTTTGAGTTTTTCATCCAGTTTAAAAATCGGTTTTTCGCGTGCGAATCCATAAAGTTTGTCGGCTCATCAACCAAGGCCAAATCAGCGTTTGAATGAATTATTTTAATCGTATCAACCAAACGTTTTTGTCCGCCTGATAGCGTTTTCATTTTGCGATTTTCAAAACCTCCCAAACCAAAATCACGAAGTTCAGCCTTAATTTTATCTTCAATAAAGTGAAAGTTCTTCTCTTGAAAGCGGTTTAATGCATCAGTGTACTTTTCAATTAAGGCCATGTTTTCGCCCATTTTTTCAGGAAGCTCGCGCAAGAGTTTCGAAAGGCGAGCGTATTCTGGTAAATCGTTCAAGATAAAATTTAAAACCGTTTGTTCGCCAACATTTGAATATTCCTGCTGAGTGCTAGCAACGACCGAGCCTTTTCGAAAAATAATTTCACCCGAAAAATCTTGATCAAAACCAAGCAAAATCGCAAAAAGCGTAGATTTGCCAATCCCGTTTCGTCCAATTAAACCAACTTTTTCACCTTCATTGATACTAAAATTTACATCTTGAAGAAGCTGTTTATCGCCAAAAGATTTTTCGTTAATTTTAACGCTAAGAATCATAATTATTTCTTTATTTTTCGCTTGAGTTTTTCGAACCAGTTCTGTGGTTCTTGCTTTTTCTTTTCGATCACAAAATTATAGATTTCTTTAAATTTCGAAATTGTAAAGTTTAGATCGTGCTTTTTAATAATTTCAAGGCCATTTTTCGAAAACTCTTTAGCGAGTTTTTTATCATCAAGAATTTTTGAAATACTTTCAGCAATTTGATTAACATTGTCGGTTTTGCACAAAAATCCGTTCACGCCATCTTGGCAGATTTCTTTAACCGCACCAACATCGACACCAATCACGGGTTTGCCGCAAGCAGCCGCTTCAAGAAAGACGATTCCTTGAGTTTCAGTTGGACTAGCAGAAACAAATACAGTTGCCGCACGGTGAAAATTCACCAAATCTTCGCCAAGTTGCGTTCCCATAAAATGAACGTTTTTCGAAATGCCAAGCTTATAAACTAAATTCTCAAGATTTTGTCGATCGGTTCCATCGCCAACAATTACAAGCTGAGCTTTTTTATTATTCTTCAAAACTTCGTTAAACGCCAAAACTAAAGTTGAAATATGCTTTTCAGCATCAACTCGACCAATATTCATAACGATTGGTAAATTGTACGGCAAATTAAACCGTTTAAAAAATTCTTTTGGTGGTTTTGTAGGAGTAAATCGGCTCAAATCAATCCCGTTCGAAACAGCCTCGATCGGCATTTTAGCTTTTTCAGGATTTTTAAAATGGCGCTCAATTGCTTGGCGAGTTGGCATTGTGGCGTAATCCGCCTGAAGTGCAAACCGTTTAGTGTAAAGCAAAACCGTGCGGTTGATAATTGGCGAAAGCGGAGCAAGCATTTTTAAATTATCGAAAAGGTTTTCAGGACTAGAATGGTTAGTAATTACTACTGGAATATTGTGTCTTCGCGCGTAATCGATCATTGCTTGACCAACAAAGAGTTGCAACTGAATATGTGCAACATCTGGAGTGAAGTTGTTTTCTTTACAAAATTTGCGGATTTCAAGAATCGGCAAAAGCGAAAGTCGATAACCATTGTGAAGATAAATTCGAGGAACCGTAATTCGGCCGCCAGCAATTTTGCGAGGCTCCGGTAAAGTTTCGGTTTGATTTGGGTAAAAAGGGAAGTTTGTCGAGCTCAAACGAACCACGCGATAGCCATCGATTTCTTCGATATAATATTCACCAGTTTGGCTTGGCGCAAAAACCACAACTTCGTGCCCGCGCGCCGTCATTTGTTCAGCCAAGTTTTTCGAAAAAACCGAAATTCCGTTAATCATTGGCCAAAATAAGTCAGAAGCAATTGCAATTTTCATAAGCTTGATTATACCAAATTTCACCCAAGAAATCAATTTTCGAAAAAGTTTAGGCTTGTAGACCTTAAAGATATATGTTTAAATTTAATCATAACTTTTAAGTTTGTATTTTATAATAGAAAGAAGTGATTTATATGTTCGAAAAATCTGTTTTCGAAAACCTTAAATCTACTCGCAATCGAGCTTATCAAGCAGTTAGGTTTGCGAGAGAAGAAAAAGATCGTTCCGGCAAAGAACTCTCTAAGATTCGCGAAAAACTGAATGATGCTTGGGCGAAAGTTGATTCCGCAAAAAATAAGAAAAACCAAGAGTGGAACTTGATTAGTTCTGTTCAAGCTGGGATTGACCGCGAATGGGAAGTTTACAAAGATTTGAAAAATTCAACCTCGCAAGATATCGATTATGCCAAATCACAACAAGAACGCTATCATGAAGAATCACAACGACTCTTCAAACAAGCAAGTGATGCTTATAATTATGGTGATAAATCAATGGCGCCATATTATTCAACTCAAGCTAAAGAAGCACGCGAAAATCGCAATTATTGGTCTGGAGAGGTTCGAAGATTGATTGACTACACAAGGAGTATTCAAAAACCAACCAACAGTGTAAACCGAACAGCTTTTAATGTTGCTCGTGATGAATTTGACAGAGCTAAAGAAGAATATTCAAAAATCAAACAAGAGTTTGATGAAGCAAAAGAAATTCACGAAAATAATTCAAATAACTTTAATCGTTGTAAAGATGAACTCAGTCAGGCCAAAAAAGCAGTCGACGATTATCGTATTGCTGGACAAAAAGAGTCGGAGCGAATTAAAACCGAAAACGATAATCGTTGGGCAGAATTAGAACGAATTGCACAAGAAGCAGAGCTGAAGTATGCAGAAAAAGGTCGCCGATTACAATATAGTGAAGGTTCCATAAGTGTTGAGGTCAAGTCTGGTTATGATAGAAGACATCATTGTGTGACTACAGATATACTAGTTATAGATCATACTCCAGAAAAAGGGCGACATCTGCATCTCGTAATTGATGAGGATGGAAAAGAAATTTATCGCCACACAAAAAACAATAAGCATAGAATTTAGCTTTTTACTTCTTTTTTCACTATTCCGTATGTTATAATATCAACATACGGATTTTATTATGCCAGAGAAAAAGATTTTTGAGAACACTCTAGAAAAACTTATTGAAGATTGGAATAACACTAAAGGTGCTAATTTTTCGAAGGTTGCAGAGTATGGACTTCATTCTTACACTTATGCGAATGATATTTTTAAAGAAATACGAACAGTTTCGAAAAAAGAAAAAATAACACAAAGTGATTTCGAACACCTTAAAAATCTTTTAGAAAAGCAAATTGAGCTTTATTCGAGCCTAGAATTTAAAGCTGAAATTTATCGCCAAGCTGCTATAAAAATTGATAGAATTAAAGATAGGTTCGAGAGTGATGAAGATTTTGACTTGGAGGATGTAGGCGGAGATTTACTTTGTAATTTTCTAATAGCCTATAGTGAAACTATTTACGAAAAAGATCCTATTATAGAGGAGATCGGTGAGATCGGTGCGGATATGGAGTGGGGGAATGCCAATCTAGAAGACTGGAACAAGATTCTTAAGGAACTTAAGCCCAGATTAACGACTGAAATAAATTCTAAAGACTAGTTACTAAAGCTAGTCTTTTTATAATTAAGCTTAAAACCTCACCCCCCCCCCTTGACTTATATTGAAAAATATGTTATTATTCACGCCGGTGATAGGTATCTCTATAGAACGTTAAAAATTTATTTCTTTTTAGTGTTCTATTTTTATTTTTTTGTAGAGGTTTTATTATGAAAATTAAAAAATTCACTTTAGCATCAGCAGCGCTCTTGGCATCTTTCGCACTTGGCAGAGTAGCATTTGCAGATCAGGAAGCTCCAGCTCCAGCTCCAGCACCTGCAACTTCTGCAGTAACTGCACCTGAAGCAACGACTACTACAGCAGCTCCCGCAACAAATGCGGCAGCTAATGCGGCTGAAACTCCAAAAGTCGAAAACAAAGCGACTGAAATCACAAAATCTGGTAATGAAATTACAGTGAAAAATCCAGAAGTGAAAATTGAGCAGCCAAACGGAAATGGATTGTATTCACCTTTTAAGGTAGAATATAAAAACATCAAATTTGCCGATGATATGGCAATTAACGAAGGTGATAAAGTTATTTTCACCCTACCAGAAGAAGTAAGGTTCGAAACGAGCTATTCATTTGATGTTTACAACCCTGAAAAATTAGTTGTCGGTAAGGCAACTACTGATGCTAGCGCAGGCAAGGTTATCACTGTCTTTAATGATTATTTCAAGACTCACCCGCTCAACAAACAAATGAGCCTTGAGCTTGATGCTCGCTGGACGAGCAAGGTTAAAGCTGGAAAACCAGTTACAGCCAATTTTGATGGTACATTAGTAACCGCAAATGTTGGCGAAGTGGAAGAAATCGGGAAAGATGAGTTACTCTCTAAGTGGGGAACTCAGGATGAAAACGATCCGACGATCATCAATTGGTCAGTTCGCGTAAACTACGCAAAACGCGTATTAAATTATGTTAAATTAATCGATACGCTTAGCGACAATCAAAAACTGATCGATGACTATTTTGTAATTGAAAACGTGGAAAGCGTTGACCCGTGGGTTACAAAAGGTGATGCGATGAATTTAGTTAAATCAATGACTAAATCTGAACATGGTTTCGAAATTACCATGGATCGCTTGGATCATATGATTTATATGTATTACCGCACTAAATTGACAAAACCAGTAGCTGAAAGCACAAATCCAACCAATAAGATTGAGCTCAAAGCTGAAACTGATGGGGCGATTTCTAAGTCTTACGTTCAACTGGTTGGCGGTAAAGGAGACGCCTCTGGTGAAAATAAACCAGAGACTCCGAAAGTTCCGGAGAAACCTAAAACTCCGGAAAAACCAAAGGTTCCAGAAAAACCTAAAACTCCGGAAAAACCAAAGGAAACACCGAAGAAGCCAAATACCCCAGAACCAAAAGTTCCGGAGAAACCAAAGGCTCCAGAGAAGCCTAAAACTCCAGAACCTAAGAAGGTTCAAAAACAAGAAACTGTCAAGGTTCCAGTTAAATATTCTACCGTGGCTCAAAAACCAGCAGTAAAAACATTACCACATACTGGTGAATCTAGCCCTAATTTTGCAGCCTTCATTGGCGGAGTACTAGCTACTTTTGCAGTATATTTTGGTTTAAAAGCCAAAAACACTAAAAAAAGAAACTGAGTAAACATTCAGTTTAAGCACATTCTTCTATCACCAAATTATCGCCCTGAAAAGGGTGATTTTTTTATTTCTTAATTTCGAAAAACCCTTTTAAGCAAACTTTAAGCTAATTCCAAGCCAAAATTAAGACTGTTTCGCTATAATAAATTTTGAAAGTTAAGAAAAGAAAGGAATTTATGAATTTTATCAAACGAGCATGGCTTCATCTGAAAGCCAAAAAAGGTAAAACTGGCTTGCTAATTCTGATAAACTCGGCGATTTTAGTCTTCGTAATGAGCGGACTCACCATTAAATCGGCGGCGGATGCGGCAATTCAGAACGCCAAAAACGAAGCAGGCGCGAGCGTCACGCTTCAAGTCAATCGCGAATCGATGATGAAGAAAAGTCAATCGAGCAGCAGTTCAAATTCGAACGAACCACCAAAGATGGAAATGACGCCAATTTCACTTTCGGTAGCGCAAAAAATTGCCAAGATGAACGGTGTAAAAAACTATTCGTTCATTTCAACCACAACAGCAAGCGCAGGAAGCGGAATTAAAGCAATTTCTTCAAGCGAAAGTTCAAGTAGTTCAAACTCGAACGATTCAAGACAATTTGGTGGCCGCGGCCCAGAAATTCAAGGAGATTTCACAGTTGCTGGCGTAAATGCAACTTCAACTTATAGCGAATTCACCAAAGGCACAAACACAATAACTTCGGGCGCAGGAATTACAAGTTCAACTAGCGATAACGAAGCCGTAATCGAAGAAAGCCTTGCGAGCGCAAATAATCTTAAAGTTGGTTCGACTTTCGAAATCACCACAACAGTGAATAACGAGACGAAAACCTTCAAGCTAAAAGTTGTAGGAATTTACAAATCGAGCGCAAGTATTGACTCGGCACAAGTTCGAAACACTGCAATGAATCCTTCGAACAAAATCTTTGTAAATCTCACGACCGCAAACACAATGAAAGGAACAAGCGACACGGTTGACTCAGCAGTATTTAATATTTCGAACCCTGAGAATCTCTCAAACTTCGCGAGTGAAGCTAAGGGCGGAATCGACACCTCAAAATATCAAATCGTAACTAGCGACGAAATTTACAAACAAATGCTTCAACCGCTAAATAACGTTTCAACATTTGCACAAAATATCGTAATTCTCGTGGCAATTGCTGGTGCAGTAATCTTAACCCTAATCGTAATTTTAAGCATTCGCGAAAGGCGTTATGAAATTGGTGTTTTGATGAGCCTTGGTGAGTCACGATTGAAAATTATCGGTCAATTCTTCATTGAACTTCTCGCCGTAAGTGGAGTTTCGATTATTATCGCAAGCGTTGCCGGAAACTTTGTCGGAAACGCAATCGGTAGTCAATTGTTAGCTCAACAGAATTCTTCAAGCTCTTCACAAATGGAACGAGGCGGACCTGGTGGTGCTGGTGGACCTGGTGAGATGAATTCTTCAGACTCGAGTGAAAGCAAATCAAGCGACGGTGAAAATTCGAACAATTCAAGCAGCTCAACAAGCAAATCTGGCGGAAATTCGAAACGGCACAAACCACAAGGAATGGGTGGTCCAATGGGCGAAATGATGGGAACTATGGGCGGTTCGGCTGAAATCGACAAACTCGACATCAAACAAAGCCCAGCCGACATCGCAAAACTTGGCGGAATCGCAATTCTCATCACGTTTATTTCAACAATTTTGGCAAGTATTAGCATCGTTAAACTTAAACCAAAAGAAATTTTAACAAATTAGGAGGCGAATGTTAGAAGTAGAAAATTTAAGTTATTGGTACCAAAATCAGGACGATTTCCTTTTCGAAAATGAGAATCTACAGTTCGAAAAAGGCAAGGTTTATGCGATTTTGGGTCAATCGGGGAGCGGGAAAACCACTTTTCTCTCGCTCCTGGCGGGGCTAGACACCCCAAAAGAAGGTAAAATTAAACTAAACGGCAAAACGATTGAAAAGATTGGCTTAACAAACTTTCGAAAAAGCAAAGTTTCTACGATTTTTCAAGCGTATAACCTTTTACCTTATATGACCGCACGACAAAACGTGCAAACCGCGCTGGAAATTTCAGGCAAAAATTCAGCAAAAAATATCGAAGGCCTTTTTGAAGAAGCGGGAATCTCGAAAGATTTAATCGATAAACCCGTTTCGCGACTCTCGGGCGGGCAACAACAGCGCGTTGCAATCGTGCGCGCACTAGCGACTGGCAACGAGATTATTATCGCCGATGAGCCAACCGGAAATCTTGACGAAAAAACTACTGGCGAAATCGTAAAAATCTTTAAAAAAATCGCGCACCAAAATGATAAAATCGTGATTATCGTAACACATGAACGCGAAGTTGCGGCAGAATCAGATGTAGTTTTTGAACTCAAAAAACGCAAATTCAACAAAGTTGAGGCGATTGCATAAAAAAATGCTTTCGAAATCTTCAACCCACCCCTCAATAAAGATTTCGAAAGTAAAAACTAAATAAAACTCATTTTCTCCACCAAGAGCTCGAATCTAACAGGTTCGGGCTTTTATTTGCACAAAATTATTTAAAGTGGTAAAATATATTAAGCTTATGAAGAATTTAGTAATCGTAGAGAGCCCAGCCAAGGCAAAAACTATCGAAAAATATCTCGGTAAAGATTTTACAGTGATGTCCAGCGTTGGACACATTCGCCAAATTGCTAAAAAAAATAAAGCCGGCGGGCGACCAATTGAAACAAACAATAAATATAAAATTACTTTTGAAGTTGATCCAGGTAAAAAGAAAGTTGTGAGTGAACTTCGAAAAGCCGTGAAGGCGGCAGATGAAGTCTGGCTCGCAACCGATGAAGACCGCGAAGGGGAAGCGATTGCTTGGCACCTTTGCGATGTCTTAAAGTTGAATCCTGAAACAACTAAGCGAATCGTTTTTCACGAAATTACAAAATCCGCAATCGAAAACGCGATTAAAAATCCACGAAAAATCGACATGAAAATGGTCGAAGCTCAACAAACTCGCCAAACTTTGGACTGGTTAGTTGGTTTTGACTTAAGCCCAGTTGTGTGGCGAAAAGTTCCAGGCGGAAAAAGTGCTGGTCGTGTGCAAAGCCCAGCAGTAAGACTGCTCGTAGAACGCGAGCGTGAAATTGAAAAATTTGGCGCAAAAAGTTCGTTTAAAATTACGGGCGAATTTATCGTGCCAAATTCTGGCGAAATTCTAAAAGCTGAACTTAATAAAAAATTCGAAACCGAAAAATCCGCAACCGATTTTCTCGAAAGTCTAAAAACGGCGAATTTTAAAGTTGCAAGCGTTTCGAAAACTCCTGGCACCCGCAACCCGAGCGCACCTTTTACGACTTCAACACTTCAACAAGAAGCTAACGCAAGGCTCGGTTTTTCAGCTAAAAGTACGATGGCAGCAGCACAAAAACTTTACCAATCTGGTAAAATCACCTACATGCGAACCGACAGCGTGAATTTGAGTAGTTTTGCCATTGCTTCAAGCGCAGATTTTATTAAGAAAAAATTTGGCGAAAAATACCATAAAGCACGAAAATTTGCTACAAAATCAGCTGGAGCACAAGAGGCTCACGAAGCCATTCGACCAACCGGTATCGAAAACGAAAAAGTTTCTACTAGCCAAGATTTACAGAAAATCTATACATTGATTCGCAACCGAACGCTCGCCAGCCAAATGGCACCGGCACAAATCGAAAAAACGACTGTTAAAATTGAAATTTCAAACCAAGAGTATTATTTTGAGGCAAAAGGCGAAGTTGTTGTTTTTGATGGATTCTTGAAAGTTTATTCAAGCAGTAAAAAAGATGAATTTTTGCCAGAACTCGCCAATGGCGATAGTTTGAATTTTAACGAAATTATTGCGAAAGAAGTTTTCTCGCGCCCACCAGCACGCTACAGTGAGGGTTCACTCGTGAAAAAACTCGAAGATTTAGGGATTGGTCGCCCTTCAACTTATGCCACAATTTTGGACACGATTCAAGCACGTGGCTACGCCGCAAAAGGTGAAGGCGAAGGTAAACCTCGCGACGCAATTCAAATTTCACTTTCGAAAAATGAAATCAACCGAGAAATTGTTCAAGAAAAAACCGGTTCTACTAAAGGTAAACTCCTCCCAACAGCAAGTGGAGAAGTTTTAAGCGATTTTTTGAACGACTATTTCAATCAAGTTGTAGATTATGGCTGGACGGCAAATCTTGAAAATGACTTCGATAAAATTGCCGTTGGTGATGAAAATCGGCTTGAAGTTCTTGATAACTTTTATAAACCTTTCCATAAATTAATCATGGAATCCGGCGAAATTGACCGTAATGCCGTAGCACCCGCTCGCGAGCTCGGAACCGACCCAAAAACTGGCCGAAAAGTCTTTGCACGCTTTGGTCGTTTTGGCCCAATGATTCAGTTGGGTGACAATAAAGTTGAGGGTGAAGAAGTTAAATTTGCACCAATGCCTGCTGGTGAAAAAATCGAAACAGTCTCACTTGAAAACGCGCTAAAAATGTTCCTTCTTCCGCGCCGCGTGGGAAAAACTGCCGACGGCAAAGAGATTACTTCGAACATTGGTCAATATGGCCCTTACATTAAAGTTGAAAACACTTTCGTAAGTATCAAACCGATGTCGCCATTTGAAATTACCGAAACTGAAGCGCAAATGCTTTATGAAGAAAAACTAAAAGCTGATGAGAAAAAAGTGCTTAAAAAGTTTAAAAATGGAATTAAAATTTCTCGCGGTGGATTTGGTCGAAAATATATCGCCGACGACGAAATCAAAGCACTACTACCAAAAGATTTAGATATTGAAAAAATTACCGAAAAACAAGCAAGTGAATTAATTGAAGTTGCAAAATCGCGAAAATCTGGCAAAAAAACCACAACCAGAAAACCAACTAAACGAAAAACAACTTCGAAAAATACTAAAAAATCCGTTTCGAAAACGAAAAAATCTTAAAAATAGTAGTTAATATTTTATTATAAGCGCAAGCATAATGACATAAAAGTTTAAAAAATAAATTTTTATGTCATTTTTTGTTGTTTTTTACAATTTTGTGGTATAATATAAATAAAGAAGAGATAAATGGTATTGACAAGTTGTAAGTATTATTTATAAATAATACTTCGTTTTTATAGTAATATTAATTTTAACAAGGGAATTATGGAACAAGAAAATCAGATTCAGAACGAAAAAGTCCAATTAATTCAAACGGTTATTTCGAATGCTCTGCAAATTATCGACCAGCCACGAGAACGCGAAATAATTAACCGCCGCTTTGGGCTTGGCGAAAAAAAGCAAACACTTGAACAAATTGGTGAAAAGCTCGACATTACTCGCGAGCGTGTTCGACAGCTCGAGAAGGCTGCACTTATTCGACTAAAAATTGCCGCCGAAAAGGGTAATATTGAACATTTAGCCGAGATCGAGAAAAGCATTATTCGAAATCTCGCCGAAGTTGGACGAATTTCAAAAACAAAAGAACTCGTTGAAAAAACTATTGAATCTGAAGCCGACGATAATCAAATTTTTAATTTTTTATTCATTGCTGAAATTAGCTCAAAATTGGTATTAGTACAAGAAAACGATAAATATCGTAGTGCAATTGCCAATGCAGAATATGGTGATGAACGAAAAATTAAAAAATCAATCGATGAAATTGTCAATATCATCAAAAAGAATAAAAGTCCAATGACATTAGACCAACTCGATGAACAGTTGAGCTATGAACACCCAAGCCAAATTAACGCGATCGCCGGAATTTCGAAACTTCTCGCAACACTAAATGGTCTTTGGGGTCTAGAAAAATGGCCAGCCGTAAACCCAAAAAATATTCGTGATAAAATTTTTGTGATTTTAGAATCTCACAAAGAGCCAATGCATTTTTCGGAAATCGCAGAAGAAATTCGAAAGAGCGATTTTAGCCGAAAATCCGTTACAACTCAAGCAATTCATAACGAACTAATCAAAGATAAACGCTTTGTTTTGATTGGTCGCGGAATTTACGCTCTTGATAGTTGGGGCTTTAAACGCGGAACTGTTGCCGATATTATTACAGCTGTTTTGCGTGAAGCCGGTGAACCACTTTATCGTGACGAAATTGTTAAACGCGTGCTCGAGAAACGCAAAGTTAAAGAAACAACCGTTTTGTTAAACCTTCAAAGCAAAAAAGAATTCAAGCGCGTCGCAAAAGCAACCTACGCTTTAGTAGAAGAAGCTTAAAATAAGTAAATCGCTCGTTTTTGGGCGATTTTCTTTTTCCAAAAGCCAAAAAGCATAACCGCCATCTTGATTTTTTTACAGTTTTATGCTATTATTTAAACACTATGATGGCATTTTTTTCAATCTTATTTAACCCTTTCGTCTGGCTAACTATCGTAGCGATTTTAGCTTTTCTAACTTGGCAAAATTACAAAAAAATCGATAAACTCAACGTCATGAACACCGACAGCGTTCTTTTGGCGCTTGAGATTCCAAAGACGAACGACAAATCTGAACTTGCCGCCGAACAGCTCCTTGCTAGCTTGCACGGAATTTTGCGTGATTCAACTGAGCTAAAAAATAACAACGGCGTTCAAGAACATTTAAGTTTCGAAATCGTATCCGTTAATGGTGCAATTCGTTTTTATGTTTGGATGCCACGAACTTTGCAAAGTTTTGTTGAAGGGCAGATCTATTCACAATATCCAACAGTTCAAATTTATGAAGCAAAAGAGGATTACACGGCAAATTCTGAAAATAAACACGTTATTTATTCTACCGAAATCGATCTGATCGAAAACGAAGCCTTGCCAATCAAAACTTTTGATGGTTTTGAAGTTGACCCGCTAGCCGGAATCACCGGAACACTCGCCAAACTCGACGGAACAAACGACCAGCTTTGGATTCAAGTTTTGGCGCGACCGGTTGCAGACGAATGGCATAAAAAATCAGATGAATGGATTAAGAAAGTTAAAGCCGGAAAGAAAAGCTTTAAGCTAGACTGGGAATATATCTTAAAAATATTCGAAGCTCTTTGGACTCCGCCAGAAGGTTCAGAAAATGCTAAAAAAGAACCATCCGACCGTGATAAAACTCGTATTTCGAAAGCCGAAGAAAAAGCCACAAAACTTGGTTACCAGGTTAAGATTCGCTTGGCTTATTTAGGTGAGGATGAAAACACCGCAAGACTTCAGATTCAAGCCCTAACTGGAACGTTCAAACAGTTTAACAGCACAAACCTAAATGGTTTTAAATCTTCAAATTCTTCGCTCGATAAAGATAGGATTCGAGATTTTCAGTCGCGAATCTTCTTTGACGATGGTTATATTTTAAACATTCAGGAACTCGCAAGTATTTGGCACTTACCACACACTAATGTGGAAACGCCAAATATTGTTTGGGCTTCGAGCAAAACTGCTGAACCACCTTCAAAACTACCAATATTGAATGGTGACCGCGCACATGACGAAAATATTTCAGCTTTCGGTTTAACTAACTTCCGCGGAATTAATCATCAGTTTGGAATGCTTCGTCGCGACCGTTCGCGCCACCTTTATATTATTGGTCAAACGGGAACCGGAAAATCTGGATCTCTTGAACTTTTGGCGCTCTCAGATATTTTTCACGGGGAAGGCTATGCAATTATTGACCCGCACGGCGATTTTGCGCAAAACAATATGCGCTTTATTCCTGAACATCGTCTAAAAGATGTGATTTATTTCAACCCGAGCGACACTGAATTTCCACTTGGATTCAACCCGCTCGAAGTCACCGATCCAAGCCGAAAGTCAAACATTTCTTCCGAAGTCATCGGTGTTTTGAAACGTATGTTTGGTGACTCTTGGGGTCCACGACTTGAATATATTTTGCGTTTCACGCTTCTTGCACTCCTTGATCGACCAGAAACAACAATGCTCGACATTGCGCGCATGTTGACTGATGGTGATTTTCGAAAAGAAACGCTAACTTATTGTAAAGATGATTCCGTGCTACAATTCTGGAAAAAGGAATTTGGTCAATGGGGTGAAAAGCAGGTAAACGAAGCTATCGCACCGATCTTAAACAAGGTCGGAGCTTTCACGGCCAACCCTATTATTCGAAATATTATCGGTCAGCCAAAATCAACCTTTAATATTCGCCAAATTATGGATGAAGGTAAAATCTTGGTTGTAAATCTTTCGAAAGGTTTGATTGGTGAAGACAACGCCTCAGTCCTTGGTTCTTTCTTGGTGACAAAAATTCAGCTCGCAGCTCAATCGCGCGCCGACATTGAACGGCTTGAAGATCGCCGACCATTCCATCTTTACGTTGACGAGTTCCAAAACTTTGCCACCGATTCTTTCGCGGTGATTCTTTCAGAAATTCGAAAATACGGCTTGACGCTAACCGTTGCTAACCAATATGTTTCACAAATGACCGATAGCGTTAAAAATGCAGTCTTCGGAAACGTTGGTTCGATTATTTCGTTCCGTGTTTCGGTTGAAGACGCACCAATTTTAGCTGAACAATTTAAACCACAGTTCGACGCTTCAGACTTAATGAGCTTGAATAACCGCCACTTTGTGATGACGATGATTATTAATGGTGAAAAATCAACACCGTTTAGTGCAACAACTTTAACTTTGCCGAAACCTTTCAATGATTTGAGTGCAAAAATTATCGAAAACACTCGCCGAAATTACAGCACACCGCGCGCCGTTATCGAACAACGAATTCGTGATATTTTAGTTCCGCCAAAAGAACTAATGACAAAAGCCTGGGCTGAACGCAACGGTGTAGAATTTTCGAAAAAAGTTGAAGAAAACGTGTTTGCGCCAGTAAAAAATCAGGGGATTCGAAAACAAAATCCTCAGAATCGAAAACCGGCAGCGAATCCACAAAATTTCGCACCAGCCCAGCCAATGCTTGGCGCAACAAAGGTTGATTTCTCACAAGCACCAATTGACGCTAAAAAAATCAGTCCAAATTCTGCCGAGCAAAAAGAACCAAGTTTAGGCTTGAAAGATTTATCGAAAGCATTTGCAGAAAAAGGAATTGAAATTCCGCAAGCTTCAAAAAGACGCCGAAAACCACGAACAAAAAGCGTTAAGCCACAACCACGCAGCAAACAAGAAAGTGAGAACAATTTAAAAATTGAGCACTAATTTTGCAAATATTTAACGAAAAACGATTGTTATAGAATTGTATTCAAGAAGAAAGGATAAAAATGGATAAAGAAAAGATTATAGAAGTTAAAAATCTTGTAAAAGTTTATCGTGATGGAAACACATTTTTTAAAGCATTGAATGGTGTTTCGTTCAGTATTAATCAAGGTGAAAGTGTAGCAATTATTGGAAAATCCGGTAGCGGAAAATCAACTTTAATGCACCTTTTGGCAGCACTCGATAAACCAAACGAAGGTGAAGTTTTCATTGATGGGCAAAATATTGCTAAAATGAAAAAACGCAACTTAAACAAACTTCGAAACCAAACTTTTGGCTTTGTTTTTCAGCAATTCTTTATGAATCCAAAGGATACAGTTTTACAAAATGTAATTTTGCCACTAAAAATTGCCGGAATTAGCTCAAGAAAGCGCAAAGAAATCGCGTTAAAGGCTCTCGAAGCAGTTGAGTTAACCGACAAAGCTAAAAATAAAGCTTCAAATCTTTCTGGTGGGCAAAAACAACGCGTTTGCGTGGCACGAGCAATTGTGAACTCACCAAAAATTATTTTTGCAGATGAACCAACCGGAAACCTCGATTCAAAAACAAGCGCAAAAGTTGAAGATTTACTTTTTGGCTTAAACAGAGATAAGGGAATTACTTTAGTGATTGTTACACACGATGAAGCTTTGGCGCAAAAATGTGATCGCCAAATTCGAATTCAAGATGGCCAAATTATTTCGAAAGGAGAAAACTAATGAAATTTTTAGATATGATTGGAACTTCAGCTTCAAATTTGTGGCGAAACAAGGGTCGTACCTTTTTAACGATTATTGCCGTTTGTATCGGTTCGTTTACGATTGCACTAACTTCTGCGGTAAATATGGGCGTAAACGATTACATTCAACGCCAGCTTTCAGTTTTTAGTGAAGATTCAATACTTTATTTTAATCCAAAACAAGAAGCTACTACCTTTGGCCCAAAAGAATATAAAGATGGAAGCAAACAAGTTAATCCAAGGTTTTCACAGGCAACTTTAAATTTAAAAGACGTCGAGAAAATCAACAAAATTCCTAATGTTAAAAAAGCAGCCTTATATGATTTTATAACTCCTGATTACGTTCAATATAAAGACGGCAAAAAACTCACAATCACAACAGTTATCGTTGAAGCAGACGGCCAAAAGTATAACTTTGATTTCTTGGCGGGTAAAAAAGCAGTAAATCGTGGCGAGATTACGATTTCGCAAGACTACCTTGAACCTATGGGCTTTAAAGATGCTCAAAGCGCAATCGGTAAAGAACTTAACATTCAAATCGCGGACACTTTAACAGGCGAGAAAAAAGTCTTTACTCAAAAAATTACGGGTGTAACAGCTAAAAGCTTGATTCAATCTGCAATGGTTACGGTTAGTCGCCCAAGCTATGATGATTTTTATGCATTTCAATCTAAAAGCACACCAAAAGAAGTTAAAGATAGTAGTTTTGTAGTTTTAGCACAAGTTAACGGTGAAATTTCTAAAGAAAAACTAGACCAAATTAAAAAAGATGCTGAAAAAGCAGGCTATTCAGCAAGCACAGCTAAAGATCAAGTCGAAACAATCATGAATGTGGTTAATGGAATTACTGGTTCATTGATTGTATTTGGTGCAATTGCTCTTCTTGCGGCTAGTTTTGGAATTATCAACACGCTTTATATGAGTGTGCGTGAGCGAACTCGTGAAATCGGCTTAATGAAAGCAATGGGACTCTCAAACGGAAAAATCTTTCAATTGTTTAGCATTGAAGCAATTTTAATTGGCGTCCTTGGTTCGATTTTAGGAATTCTACTCGCCCAAGGCGCAGGAAACGCCCTCAACCATGTCGCAACAGAGAGTTTCTTAAAGGGAATGGACGGATTTACGTTAACTAAATTCACGCTACAAAATAACACAATCATAACTATAGCTATCGCCATTGTGGCCTTTTTGGCTGGCGCTTTACCATCACGAAGTGCAAGTAAAAAAGACCCAATCGAAGCTCTGAGATACGAATAAATGGCTCGAAAACACCGCATTTCACAAAATTTCTTGCGTTCGCCGCGAATCGCGCTAATGCTCGTTGGGCATAGCAATATTCGAAAACGCGATTTTACGCTAGATATTGGCGCTGGAAGCGGTGTTTTTACTTTTGCTCTTAGCAAGAAATCTGCGCAAGTTTTAGCGATTGAGTTTGATGGCGAAACTTTTAAAAAATTAAAGAATAATACTAAAAACCTTGAAAATGTTGAGGTTTTGCGTGCGGATTTTTTACGTTTCAACCTCTCAAAATTGCCTCAAAACTACAAAGTTTGTGCGAATATTCCGTTTCATTTGAGCTCGCTTATCATTCAAAAACTTACAAATGCTCAAAATTCACCAAAAAGCATTTATTTAATTCTGCAAAAACAATTCGCGCGTAAGCTAATCGCCAGTGAACAAAATTTCACTTCAGCCTTGGGTGCAAAAACTTTTCCTTTTTTCGAAAACAAAATAAAGAAGCCCCTTCGTAAGACCGACTTCACACCACCACCAGCTGTCGAAACCGTATTTTTCGAAATGAAACGGCGAGAAACTCCATTAATTTCGAAAGAAGAACAACCAATTTTTAACGATTTTATCGATAAAATGTTTGCCACTCCAGAATTTTATAAAAAACATTGTGGTTTGAAATTTAAAACCAAAAAACCGAGCGAATTAAAGGGTGAAGACTGGGTTGAAATCTGGCAATTTAATAAAAATTTTGATAGAATGGAGTAATTATGGCACGAAAAATTAAGTTTGAAACAGTTAAGTTTGATAAAATCACCCCCGGTGGACAGGCCTTGGGAACGCTCGAATCAGGCAAAAAAATCTTTGCGTGGGGTGTTTTGCCAGGCGAAACCGCCAAAGTTCAAATCACCAAAAATAAATCAAGTTTTGCTGAAGGTTTTGCGGTTGAAATTTTCGAAAAATCGGCCGAAAGAATTGAACCAAAAGATAGCGAAAGTTTTCTTTCAACCAGCCCGTGGCAGATTTTTAATTTTGATTTTGAACAAAAAACCAAGCAAGAGCTAATCCTTGAGAGTTTCCGCCAAGAAAAAATTGAGTTAAAAAATCAAGAAGAATTTTACTCTGACGGAAAAATTTTTGAATACCGCAACAAAGTGGAATTTTCATTTTGGTGGGAAAAATCTGAACAAGATGAAAATGACGGCGAATTAAATTTGGCGTTTTTTAGACGCGGTGGAAAGGGGAAAATCCCAGTAAAAGGCACGAGTTTGGCGACGCCAGAAATCAATCAAGCTGGCCAAAAAGTGCTTGAAATTCTGCGTGCTAGAAAAACGCCAAGCCGAGATTTAAAAACTTTACTAATTCGTGCTAATCAAAAGGGTGAAATATCAGCCCAACTTTATGTGAAAGATGAAAACTTTACAATTTTCAGCGAACAAGAGCTTTCGAAACTTAACTTTAAAAACTTCGAAATTATCTTTTCGAATCCAAAGTCACCAGCTAGCGTGATTACCAAAAGACTTCAAAACTCAACAGACCAAAAACTACAAGATTCTGTGCTGGGAATTGACTTTAATTATGCAACGGAAAGCTTTTTTCAAATCAATTTGCCGGTTTATGAGCAAGCTTTGCGCGATATGCAAAAGTTTATCGATGCAACAAAACCAACGGTTGACTTATATTCTGGCGTAGGTTCGATCGGACTCACGATCGGCGCGGGTGATTTAACCTTGGTGGAGATTAACGAATTTGCAGTAGATGAAATGCAAAAAAATATCAAAAAGCTAAATAGGGAAGAAACCGCAAAAGCTATCTTGGCACCAAGCGAAAAAGCGTTGGAGTTTATTAAGAAAGGCTCAAACTTAATCGTTGATCCACCAAGAGCCGGAATGAACCGCGAGGTTTGTGAGAAAATTCTTGAAATTGAGCCAGAAAAAGTAATTTACCTAAGCTGTAACCCGGCAACCCAAGCGCGTGATACGGCAATTTTGAGCAAAAAATACGAGATAATTTGCTCTCGCGGATACAACTTCTTCCCGAGAACACCACACATCGAAAATTTGATTGTAATGAAAATTCGAAAATAGCAAAACCCCCAATTTCGAAAGCTGGGGGTTTGGATTTATTAGCCAAAATTTAAAAGAGCTTCTTTCGAAACTCTTTTAAATGTCTTTTTATTAAGCTTGTAGACAGTAAGCGATGTTTTGGCTTTCTAGCTTCATTCGGAGAACTGGTGAGTTACCAGCAACAGATGCTCCGTCGTCACCACATTGCGCTGCAGGATAGAAGAAGATTCCACCAAGTCCAGGCATTGCTGTGTCTGCACCCGATTTAACAGTAACAGTATAGTCTGCGTTTGTTGATGGGTCTAGGAATGTGCTTCCACCAGCTTTTACGTAATTACTAATAACAGTACCCATCTTTGCGCTGTCTGGTAATTTACCACGGTTAGCTGATTTGTAGTCGTTAATTGCGGCTTGCAATCGACTCAGGTCGTTCTTTCGTTGTGTGTCACGTTGTGATCGTTGCAATGCTGGCAATGCCAAGAACACCATCAAGAAGATAAGACCTGCAATAGCAAGCACAAGCACAACTTCGATGATTGTGAAACCTTTTTTATTGTTTTTGTTGATTAGGTTCATATGAAATTCCACCTTTCTAATGAACAATTATTATTAGTATTTTTATTTACGGTCTGTCCGTATGCAACCATTAAAGCACAAGCACAATCATTTTGCAAGGCTTTTTTAAGAATTTTTTAAGATTTTGGCAGTTTATATCTAAAAAATTATTGCATTAAAATTTTTTTATAAGAATAACGTTGCGCCGTGCGCCAAGAACCGATTGAATCGGAATTAAAACAACGAATCTCGCCGTCGCGGATTTCAGCAATCTCAACAAGAGCGGGGTTGTAAGAAACGCGTTTTTTGTAATAACGAAGTTCGTGATCTTTAACATCGTGCCGACCAGGAAAAACCTCTAAAAATTGAACTTTTGCACGTTCAAAAAAATAGTTTTCGAAACCACTTGGTGGAAAGAAATAAGCTGGTTTTAAGTTCATTTTTGAAAGAATATATTGAATATCGCCCAAAGTTGCACGCGCTTCAACTGAAATAAACGCATAAACGCGACCTTTTTTGCTTTTAAAAATGGTAGCCTCGGCCGAATAACCAACCGGAAGATTGCGCGAAATAACTTCTTCAATCCCAAAGCTAACGCCAAAATGTTTTTGCAAGAATTCCTCAAGATTTTTATCAGAATAAGCGTGATTTTCCATAAAAATATTTTAGCACACTTTCGAAAAAAATGGAAATATCTAAATAAGTTATGCTATAATCGAAAGTATGAATATTACGAAAGGCTTAAATAAAAATCAAAAAGAGGCGGTGGAAACTTTAAGCGGGCCAATGCTAATTTTGGCGGGCGCAGGAAGTGGCAAAACCAAAACCTTAACGCACCGAATTGCAAATTTGATTGCGCACGGCGTGGCGAGTGAAACGATTTTGGCGGTAACTTTTACCAATAAAGCTGCACGAGAAATGCGCGAGCGTTTGGCGGATTTGCTTAACCGCGACGCGAACGACCGATTTTTTATGCCTTGGATGGGAACTTTTCACGGAATTTGTGTGAAGATTTTGCGCCTTAAAGGCGAAGCGATTGGCGTGGCGCCAAATTTTGTGATTTATGATGAAGACGACCGACGAAGCTTGATTAAAAAAATCATGAAAGAATTACAAATTGACGAAAAAAGCTTAAAACCGCAAAGTGTTTCAAGCGCGATTTCGAATGCAAAAAACCAGCTTTTAACGGCAGAAGAATTTGCAAACGGTGCAAACTGGGGCTTTGAGCAAAAAGTTTCTGAGATTTTTTTGCGCTACGAAAAAGAACGAAACAAAGCGAATGCGCTAGATTTTGATGATTTGCTTTTCGAAACAGTAAAATTACTTCAACAAAATAAAGAAATCCGCGAATTTTGGCAAAATAAATTTAATCATATTTTGATTGATGAGTATCAGGATACGAACGCGGCGCAATATGCGATTATTAAAATGATTGTGAACGCTGAGCGAAATATTTGCGTGGTTGGTGATGACTGGCAGAGCATTTATTCTTGGCGTGGCGCAGATTTTACGAATATTTTGAATTTCGAAAGAGATTACAAGGGCGCAAAAGTGATAAAACTAGAGCAAAATTATCGCTCAACTGAAAATATTTTGAACGCTGCACACAACGTGATTTCAAAAAACCACAACCGAACCGATAAAAAACTCTTTACCGAACTCGGCAAAGGCGAACCCGTTTTGGTACAAAGTGCGCGCGATGAAAGCGAAGAAGCGGCGAAAATTGCAGGTCAGATTTTTAGTTTTAAAACTGTTGGCGCACGAAAATTTAGCGATTTCGCAATTCTTTATCGCACAAACGCGCAAAGCTATAACTTTGAAAAAGCAATGATTCGATATCAAATTCCGTATAAAATTTTTGGCGGAACACGCTTTTATGACCGCAAAGAAATTAAAGATATTTTAGCTTATTTGCGAGTGATTTATAATCAGCTCGACCGTGTGGCTTTTGAGCGAATTGTGAATGTGCCGGCGCGCGGTTTGGGTGCGGTAAGTCTTTCGAAATTCTTGGATTGGCAAAGTTCGAATGGCCTGGATTTGATTTCGAGCTTGCTTCAAGCTGGAGAGCTTTCAACCTTAACTTCACGCGCACGAAATTCATTAGTAAATCTGGGTGAGATTTTTCGCGAATGCCAAATTTTAAGCGAAAATTCATCAAACCCAAGCGAAATTATTGAGAGAATTTTAGAACGAACAAATTACGGTAAAAATGAAAAATTAACTGAAAACGAAGCAACTGAACGGAGTGAATATCTTTCAACCTTAGTAAGTGAAGCAAAAAATTACGCAGATTTGGCGAGTTTTTTGGAAGACGCTGCACTGATGAGTTCAGCTGATGCAAAAAGTGGCGACGAGGTGAATTTAATGACTTTGCACGCCGCGAAAGGTTTGGAGTTTCCAGTGGTGTTTTTGGCGGGAATGGAAGAAGGGATTTTTCCGCACAGCCGAGTTTTTGATACTGGCGAAGATGATCTAGAAGAAGAACGCCGACTTTGCTATGTGGGAATGACACGCGCACGAGAAGAATTAATTTTGAGCTATGCTGAATCGCGAGCTGTTTTTGGACAGCGGAATTATTCTAGTCCGAGCCGTTTTATTACTGATGCCGAGCTAGAGCTACCGAAAAAAGAATTTGGCGGTTGGAATGATTTTTCGAAAGAAGACGATTATAGTCAAGAGGTTAGTTTTGAGGAATTTGATGATTTTTATTCTGATGAATGTGGCTTGCAAATCGGCGATCGCGTAAAAAGCCCCGCTTTCGGTGCTGGCGTCGTTAAAGATATTGACGGATTGGCGGTTGAGATTGAATTTGGCAATGGCAAAATTCGAAAACTAAATGCCGAATTTGCCCGCCTCGAAAAGCTCTAAAAATTTGACCTTTCGAATTTTATTTGCTATAATTACTATTAATAATGCGAGTTTTACAACCTATTTATTTTTATAAAAAACAACTTCTAATTGCGGGGTTTGCTTCGCTTGGATTTTTGCTTCTATTAAATATTTTTGCAGTTGCGGGTAAAAATTCTGCAAAAGCTACAGGTCAGGGAAACAAAATTTTAACTGTTTTTGAAAGTGGCCAAAAAACTTCATTCAAAACTAATGCAAAAACTGTTCGAGAAGCGCTTAAAGCACAAAAAATTAATTTCTCAAAAGAAGACAGTGTCGAGCCGGGGCTTGATGAAGAATTAACCGGCGCTGAATACAGCATTAATATTTACCGCGCAAAACCAGTAGTTATTGAAGATGGCGAACTAAAAACAAAAATTCTAACCGCAGCGCAAACCCCTCGCCAAATCGCCGAAAAAGCTGACTTAAACGTTCATAATGAAGATAAGCTTGCTTTTGAGGAATCAGGAAACATCCTTGAAGACGGCTCAATAAATACACTAAAAATTACTCGTGCTAAAGAAATTTCTGTCGATCTATTTGGAAAAACCGAAAGTTTTCGAACACAAGCCAAAACTGTTGAGGATTTCTTGAAAGAAAAGAAAATCGTTCTTGGAAAAGATGATGGTATTTCGATTGACCTAAAAACTCAAATTACGAACGGATTGAATTTTCGAATTTGGCGAAACGGTAAGCAAACTTTGACCGTTGAAGAACCAACAGATTTCCAAACTGAAACAATTCAAGATGCTAATAAAGATTCTGGATATAAAGAAATTAAAGAAGCCGGCGAAAAAGGTACCAAGAGCGTAACTTATGAAGTCAAAATGCAAAATGGTAAAGAAATCTCACGCAAAAAAATCAATGAAACCGAGATTAAGGCTGCTAAAAAACAAGTAGTGATTGTTGGAACAAAAACTAGCCTTCCTGCCGGATCACACACAGATTGGATGAGCGCGGCTGGAATTTCTGCTAGCGATTACGGATATGTTGATTATATTATCACCAAAGAATCAACTTGGCGACCAACTGCTCGAAATGGACAATATTACGGTTTATACCAAACATCTATTTCTAACCTAAATAACCATGGTTGTTCAGGCTCAACTTTGAGCGATCCTATTTGTCAGCTACGTTCAGCATCAATTTATGCAACAAGCCGTTATGGTTCATGGGCGGCAGCATATGCTCACTGGAAAGCGAGTCATTCGTGGTAAAGCTTAGCTTTAATCAGAAATCTAGTCAAAAAAAATCCAAAAAAAGAGAAAATTCAAATTTAAAAAATAATAAATCTCTCGGGCAACATTGGTTGCGCGATAGATTTATTTTGGACGGAATCGCTGAAGAAGCCGAAATTAAAAATGGCGATTTTGTACTTGAAATTGGCCCCGGCCTCGGAACACTAACTTCTTCACTCTTAAGATATGCCGGCGATACGGGCGAAGTTCTTTCAATCGAGTTTGATGAAAACTTGGCAAAAAAACTACCAGCACAATTTCCAGGCAAGAATCTCACTGTTCAAAATGCGGATTTTTTAGATTTTGATCTTTCGAAACTACCAAAAAAATATAAAGTTGCCGCAAACGTACCGTATTATATTACTTCAAAAATTATCGAAAAACTACTCACGAGCGACAATAAACCAAGTGTTGCTGCGCTTTTAGTTCAAAAAGAAGTAGCTGAGCGAATTTGCGCAAAACCCGGAGATTTAAGTATTCTAGCGATTGCCTCACAGATTTATGCAAATGCTGAGCTTGGCCAAATTGTTGAGCGAGAGTTTTTTACACCACCACCAAAAGTTGATTCTCAAGTGGTTATTTTAAAGGCTAGAGAACAAAATCTAATTGAAAAATTTAACCTCGAAAACAACTGTCAAGTTTCTGAAAAAGAATTCTTTCGAATTGTTAAGGCTGGTTTTGCAGCAAAACGCAAAAAAATTTCGAAAAGTTTGAGCGCTAATCTTGCAATTTCGAAAGAAAAATCTGCTGAAATTTTAGAAACTTGTGAAATTTTGCCAGATCTACGCGCACAAGATTTAAAAATTAATGATTGGCTAAAAATTTCGAAATTATTTTTCAACCGATAAGTCTTTCTTGTCTCAATCTTTTTGTGTTCGCTGCTATTATATGATATAATTATAAGCAGTATGACAAAGAAAAAACTCTATATCACAACCGCAATTCCTTACGCAAATGGCGCGCCACATATTGGTAATGCGCTCGATTATTTAATTGCTGACATTTGGTCGAGACACCAACGACAGCAGGGAAACGAAGTTCGTTTTCAAGTTGGAACAGATGAACATGGAAACAAGATTGCTGAAAAAGCAGCCGAAAACGGCTTAACTCCACAAGAATATGTTGATGGAACTGTTCAGAATTTCAAAAATTTGATGGACAAAATGAAAACAACCTATACGGATTTTATCCGAACAACAGATTCGCATCACGTTGGAGCTTCACAATATATCTGGATGAAACTTCAGCCTTATATCTATAAAAATACTTACGAGGGCTGGTATTGTACAGGTTGTGAAAGTTTTTACACCGAGAAAGAAGTAGCCGAATCGCATGGGGTTTGCCCAAATCACCAAAAGCCTTTCGAAAGACTTTCGGAAGAAAACTATTATTTGCGAATTTCAGAATTTACTCCAAAAATTATCGAAGCGATTGAATCAGATCGAATGAAAATCGTTCCAGAATATCGCAAGAAAGAATTTTTAAACTTTCTAAAAGGTGGACTTGAAGATGTTTCAATTTCACGACCAAAAAAGAATCTAACTTGGGGAATTCCAGTTCCTGGCGACCCAGAACAAATTATGTATGTTTGGATTGACGCCTTAGCAAACTACCTAACTGTTATTGGCTATCCCGACATTCCTGAATGGGAAGATTTCTGGCCTGCAAACGTGCAAGTTATTGGCAAAGATATTTTGCGTTTTCATGCTGGAATTTGGCCAGCAATGTTACTCGGCCTTGGGTTACCTCTACCTAAAACTCTATTAGTTCATGGTCATATTTCAAGCAATGGTGTAAAAATGAGCAAATCTATTGGAAACGTGGTTGATCCGAATGAAATTATCGATAACTATGGGCTAGATGCTTTTCGATATTATTTCTCGCGCCACGTTGCAACTCAAGATGATGGTGATTTCACTTGGGAAAAATTCGAAAACGCCTACAACAACGAATTAGGTAATGATTTAGGTAACTTAGCTTCACGCGTAGCAAACATGGTTAAACGATATCAATCTGGCGTGATTGGCGAAATTCCTCGCGATGAACACGACCGCCACACCTACAACAGCTATATGAAAGGCTTGGAATTCAATAAAGCTATTGATGAAGCTTGGGGATTGGTTCGCGCGCATAATCAATATATCGAAGGTGTAAAACCTTGGGAGATTGCTAAAAAAGCAAAAGAAGACAAGGATGAAGAAAATCACTTAGCAGAAGTTCTTGCGCACTCAGTTTCAGGACTTCTTCAGATTGGTGAAATGCTTAAGCCTTTCATGCCTGACACAGCCGAAAAACTCCAAACAATTTTTGGTAGTGGCGTAATTCGCGATGAAGAGATTGGGCTACTTTTCCCAAAAATTTATCTTAAAACTGAAGATCCACGTGCCGCAAAAATTGCAGCAGCGCAAAATAAGCAGCAACCTAAAAAATAACCAAAGAACCTCGGCTTAATGCTGAGGTTTCAACTTTTCGAAAGGATAAAATGAAAATTATTGATTCACATTGTCATATTCATGATAAGGATTTTCCAATTCCACAAAGTGAAGTTTTTGAAAATATGCAAAACGCTAAAATTTCGAAAGCAGTCTGCATTGGCGAAAATCTTGAAAACTCAAAACTTGCAGTCGATTTCGCAATCGAAAATTCTCATAAAATTGAGCTTTTTTCAGCAATTGGCGTTCATCCACATGAAGCAGAAAAATACGATCCAAAAGAGTTAATTGTAGAGCTTGAACAGCTTTCGAAAAAACTAAAAGTTGTGGCAATTGGCGAAATTGGGCTTGATTATTTTTATGAAAATTCAAATCGTGAAGCACAAAAAACGCTTTTAAAAGCACAACTTGAGCTTGCGCAAAAATTAAATTTACCAGTAAGTTTTCATGTTCGTGAGGCTTTTGAAGATTTTTGGCCAATTTTTGATGAAGTTTCAAAAAATGGTAAAATTCGTGGCGTTTTACATTCTTTTACAGATTCGAAAGAGAATTTAAATGAAGCTCTAAAACGAGATTTATTCATTGGTGTAAATGGTATTTCTACTTTTGTAAAAAAGCCCAAAGAGCTAGAAATGTTTGCCAATATTCCACTTTCGAAAACTTTGATTGAAACAGATTCGCCGTTCTTAGCGCCAAAAGGCAAACGTGGAAAGCCGAATCAACCTGCATTTTCAAAATTAGTGGTTGAAGATTTAGCAGAAAAACGACAAATTTCAGTCGAAGAAATCGCCAAAATTACGTCTAAAAACACTGAAGAGTTATTCAATATCTAACATTGCCACCTTATTGACAAATGTATAAAAATATGATACAATCTAAACATATTTAGAGGCAAAAAATGAACAATTCTGACAAAAGTTTATACCAAATTCCATATTCTTCAGAAGCTCCCAAAGAGCCAGCTTTAGAAAAACCAAGAATAAAGATTGCCTATGATCTACCAAAGCAGATGCCTTTAAAACCTGTTAAACAGATTCAAAAGACCACCTTACCGCAAAGAAAGAGAACACAACAAGTTAATATTTTCGATGAGATGTTCGCAAAAAGTGCACAAATTTTATATCTTCGAAATATTGCAGAAGAAGAAATTAGAAATACGCACTTTAAATATACTAGAAAATCTTTCCTAAAAAAAGCAAAAAAACACGAAAGCAACCAGCTTTATTATAAATATCTCTTCAATCAGTTCAAGAAAAATCCACAAGATATTTCTCGAGCGTTAATTGATCTTGAAAGTAAAGTTGGCGCACAAATTTTTGGACCAATTTTACATGGAACTCGACGCGAATTCTTTGTATTAGATCACAATTCCTGGATTTATCACGAAGAGTGGATTGACGGAAAGCGGAAAGTTCATCAAAATACGACCAGATACGAACTTCGAAAAGATCAAGTGATAAAAGTAGAGGCTGGCCCACATTATTTTGAGCTAAAAGGCGCTGAACTTCGAAACTTTCATCATGCAGTTCAAAACTATTACCAAAACGTTTCAAGAATCGTTTACGGAAAGTAGCTTGAGAGTTTGAAATTCTCGAATAAGTGTGCTATAATTATTTAGAATTGTTTTATTTTTTAACGAAAGGAAATAGATGGCTAAACATAAAAGTTGGCACGGAGCAGACCGCAAACGAGCTTTGCGTGCAAAACTAAAAATCGAAAAACGCCGCGAAGCAAAACGCCGCGAACGAATCGCAGCAGCTTTGGCCGCAAAATAATTTTTTAAAAAATCGCTTTTATCAAAAAAGGCGGTTTTTTATTTTAGATCCTTTTGCTTGCTTTTTAGCTAAAAATATGATATAATTACAAAATCTATTCGATTTTCGAAAGAAAAAATCACTCAGGAGGTGGAAAAATGAAAATTAAGGATAGAGGTATCTTAAATGTTATGCAAAAGATTTCAAACGATGAATGGTCGTTCTATTTCTTACATGATCTAGGTTTGGATCAACAGGGTGAAATCGCATTGTGGCTTTCAAATTTGACAAAACAAGACGATACGGTCTTAGATATGTCACCAGATGACATCATGGAAAAAGCTTGTGTTGCGTTGCTTTTTGATGAAAAAACTGATAAGGTTATTGCTTCTGCTTCAATGATGAAACCACAATTGAATTCTTCTCGCCAGTATCTTGGTGAAATTGGTTCAATGTTCACGCTCGAAGATTATCAAAATCAAGGTTGCGCTAGCTACTTGGTTCATAAAATTGACGAATGGGCTGAAGCTCAACCTAAAATTGACGGCGCTTATGCATTCTTAAACACAAAATCGCCCCGTTCATTTGCAGTGAATGGTTATGACGGTGAGGTTTTAAAAGACGGTGAAGTTTTGAACGCTGCAGAAATCGTTCCAGATTATGCATTCGATCTTTGTCGAACAATTTGCCGAGATCAATACGCGATCTACTTAATGGATCTTGAGCTTCAAAAAAGGAAATTGTGTTCACTCATTGAGGCGCTTAATCCTCAAGAAGAATTGAGCACAATTGAGCAATCATTCCTAGATAGACTAGCCGAGATAGACGCTACCCTTGATAATGCGAAAAAACAGCGTATGGAAAAATTCATCGATCATATCAAGAAAGTGATTTCGAAAATTCTTGATCATGACTTAGAAGGCGATTCTGAAGATTTAGAATACTATAAAGAAGTTCATAACAAAATTATTAATTTTTATTACCAGAACTTCAAAAATAATTTGCACTGCTGTGATGTGGTGGTTGCAAAATTATATTAAAACAGAGCGAGTTGAATACTCGCTTTTTTATTGATTTTTGAAAGTGATTATGTTAAACTATTTACATTAAGGAAGTGGGCTATGTTTAACTTAAAAAATATTTTTAACGAAAAATCGGGAGAAAAAGTTTCGAAAAATACTTCGAGTAGTTTTTTGGGCGATGGAAAAGCAATTTTAGACGCCGTAGATGACGGCGTTTTAGCTGTTGATCAAAAAGGTAATATTCTAGCTATTAATCCAGCCGCGGAACAAATTACTGGCTGGAGTGGAAGCGATGCGGCTGGGTTGGTTTTTAACTCAGTTCTAAAAATCACTAACAACGACGGTGCTGAAATGCTAGATATTTCAAATCCAGTTAATCGCGTTTTACGAACTAACGAAAACTTTACAACACGAGATTTATTCATTAAAACTCAGAGCGGAAAAATCACGCCAATCTTTTTGGCAGTTAATTCGATCGGGGGGTCTAATTCTGGAGTGGTTGTGGTCTTTCGTGATATTTCGAAAGAGCTAAGCGATAACCGAGAACAAGCTGAATTTATTTCAACCGCTAGCCACGAAATGCGAACTCCAGTTGCAAGCATCGAGGGATATCTTGGGCTTGCCTTAAACCCAGCAACCGCCACGATTGATGCTCGTGCAAAATCTTTTCTTGAAAAAGCACATGAGAACACTCAACATCTTGGACAACTATTTCAAGATTTATTAGATATCACAAAAGCAGAAGACGGTCGATTAAAAAACGAACCCGTTGTTTTAGATGCGACAGAATTTGCACGAGATATCTGGGAAGGATTAAAGCCGAAAGCCGAAAACAAAGGGTTGGAATACGTTTTTATGCCAGACCATAATGCAACCGGCGAAAAGACAATCATGCCAGTTTTCTTTATTCATGCAGACCGCGACCATTTGCATGAAGTTTTAAATAATTTATTCGAAAATGCAATTAAATATACACCTAGTGGAACAGTTGCCGTAAACGTAACTGGCGATAACGATAGTGTCCAAATTTCTGTTAAAGACAGCGGAATTGGTATTCCCGCTGAAGACCTTCCGCACTTGTTCCAAAAATTTTATCGTGTAGATAATTCTGAAACGCGTGAAATTAATGGCACAGGGCTAGGCTTATTCCTATCAAGAAAATTAACCGAATCAATTGGTGGTAAATTAACCGTTGAAAGCGAATATAAAAAGGGAAGTGTTTTTACTGTGAAACTACCCCGAATCACCCGCGAAAATGCCGAGTCTTTAAAAGCGAAAGAAGATGCTAAAAAATCCGAAGAACATCAAAAAATCGAACAAAAGCGCAATCAGCGCGAAATTGAAGAAGCCGATCGCGACATTAACGCGATTCTTCAAGATGAAGTAATGGAGCATCCAAATATCGAAACAATGAATAATCAACCCACTACAGCCCTAACCGAGCCTACCGCTCCGGAAAATCCTAAGGAGACTGAAGACCCCCAAACTCAACCTATGCAAACTCAGGAAGTTTTATCAGCTCCTACTGTTCAAACAGTTTCACAACCACAACCACAAGAGTCGGCGCAGTCAGTACAGCCAATTCCTCAACCCGTTCATTCAACCCAACCTACTCAACCAATCGTGCAAAATGTAGCTCAAGTTCAAACTCAACAGGCATATAACCAACAAACCGCACAGATGGTTCAACAAGCTAGCACATCAGCGGCTAGCCAAAATTTTTCACAAATGAATCCGGCAAACACTCCAGTTCAGCCAACTTTAAACGACATTGAACGAATGAAAATCGAGTATGCCCAAAAGATGATGGCGCAAAGACAAAAGTAAGCTTAAAAAGTATAGATTTTTTATAAAAATAGTAGTATAATAGGAGCAATATGACAAAAATTTTACTAGTAGAAGATGATAAAAGTTTGCGTGAGATTTATGGTGTTCGGCTCTTGGCTGAAGGCTATGATATTGTCTCAGCCGGAGACGGTGAAGAAGCTTTAGCGATGGCTATTAAAGAACGTCCAGATTTAATTGTTAGTGACGTTATGATGCCAAAAATTTCTGGATTCGATATGCTTGATATTTTAAGGTCAACAACCGAGACCCGCAATATTAAGGTTATTATGATGACAGCACTCTCCAGCGAAGATCAACGAAGAAGAGGGGAAGCTCTTGGTGCTGATAGGTATTTAGTTAAGTCTCAAGTTGGTATTGAAGATGTTGTTCGAACGGTTCACGACGTTCTTCAAGATGGTCATTTAACTGTAGAACAAAGAACCGCCCAAAAGCAAGCAGTAACCACAAACATCCAACAAAATAATCCAGTTCAGCAAAATAATTTTACAGCCGCACCCTCTGCACCTGCTCAGCCTATAACACAGACTACATCAGCCCAACCACTACAGACACCTGTTCGAGCAGCAGTTCCAAGCTTAGCTCAATTTGAGCGAGAACGGCCAGCTCCTGCTGGGTTTGTAAACCAACAACCTCAACCTATGCCGGACACTACAGTACGACCAATTCAACCAGTTAGTCGTCCTACAACAACTAATTCACCTGTGCAAACCCCAACCCCAACGGCTCAGCCCACTACAGTAAACACCCCAGCACCAAGAAGCATTGAAGCTCCTATACACCCGATTAGCGATTTTGTCAACCAGCCTCATACGACACCATCACCAGTTCAACAAGAGACTGTTCAATCTGTAGCTGGAGAGAGAGTAGTTCAGCCACTAGAACCGCTCAATAGAACTGATGAAGAAAATCTCGCTTCACAAATTAACGACATCTTGAATAGTGGAAATGGTGAAACTTTTTCAAATTCAAATATACAACAACCTCCTTTTGGAGCTCAATAAACCGTGGATAAAAAAACAGAACGCTTAAATAAATTCCTAGCTTTACAGCTGGGAATTTCGCGTAGACAAGCAGATGAGTTTATCGAAAAAGGCAAAATCTCAATAAACGGAAAAGCCGTAAAGCTGGGAGCAAGGTTTCAAGACACTGATATTATAAAAATTGGTGATAAAGTTATATCGAATAACCGCGAAGAACGAATTTACCTACTATTTAATAAACCCCGCGGATATGTTTGTTCAAGAAAAAAACAAGGCGAGAATGAAACAATTTATGCAATTTTACCCAAAGAATTTCATTCTTTAAAACCTGTTGGTCGACTCGATAAAGACTCTAGCGGGCTTCTACTCTTAACGAACGATGGTGATTTTGCGTTTCAAATGACGCATCCGAAGTTTCGAAAGATTAAAGAATACCTCGTAGGATTAGACGAGCCACTTCAGCCATTACATCAACAAATGATTGCAGATTTTGGAATAAATTTACCCGATGGAAAATCACAACTTGGTCTCGAAAGACTTGACGATTCACGAAAAAACTGGAAAGTTATTATGAGCGAAGGGCGAAACCGGCAAATCCGCAGAACATTCTCGGCAGTTGGTTATGAAGTCGTAAAACTACACCGAACCGTTTTCGGAAATTACTCCTTACCGAAAGATTTAAAATTTGGCGATTTTCAAAAAGTTCAAAAACAATAAGAAAAGACCTCTACTTGAGGCCTTTTTAAAACCTTAGACTCCTAGAGCGTTCATTAATAGCACCATCGCATAACCAGAGCTTATTTGCACTTCTTGATCAAGCATAATTTTACAGAAAATATCTAGAATTTTTTCAAAATATTTTTGAAGATCTTTAGGAATTTGGTCTTTTTTACCAAGGCTAGATTTGTGTTGACAAGCGTATGCAATCTTCTCGGTTATTGTCTTTTTATCCTTAAAATCAGAGTATCCAATTTTAGAAGCGTCAACTATCGCAAGCTGATGGATCGCCGTTAAGTTTCTAAACTTATTTGGTTTAATATTTCTAACGAACTTGTTCTGAAGACTAAGTATGTCGTCAACTTCAAAAAGATTTCGAAAAACTTCAATATCACGATATGGATCATCACTTAAAAAAGCTTCTTCAATTTTCGAACGCGTCTTTTCAGCAATATTTTTTCGCGTATCCATCGTTGCAATACTAAATTTTTGACCGTCTAAAGGTTTTTGTGTATCTAAAAGTCCTTGCATTTCTGCACCTCCAAAATTTTCTTGGATTTTTATTGTATCATTTTTTAGCTTTTAAAGCAAGTTTTTCAATATTGATTTTTGTTTTGAAAAATTATAGAATAATTAGATATGCTAAAAACCAAAAAAGAACTTCGAAAAATGTTTTTCGATAATTTTCTCGGTACGATTGCTGATAACCTTGTCGAAGCAAACTGGGCACTAGTAATGGCCTGGTATCCAAATGTAGCCTATGCGGAAAAATCGCTCACAATGTTTGCTGTAACAGATACGCTTTGGGTGGTGCTTTCCTGTGCGTATTATGCCGTTCGAACAGCTTTAGTCTCGAATCTGCCTGCTTATATGGTGAATAAAAGTGCAGATAAAGCTTCGAAACCCCTTAAAAATGCGCTTTATTTGGTTTATTTAATTCTAACACCACCAGCACTAATTTCATTTATCTTTGCAGGTGAATTACTAAGTTCGCTTGGCGTTTCACAAGAACTTCTTGCGCTTTACGTGCCATATTGGCGAATTTGCGTAGCGACGATCTTCTTGGCTTGCCCGAGCCAGATGCTGATCACTTCTTATCTTAAAGCTACTTTTCGAACGAGACAAGCGATGCTTCTCGACCACGCAACAACATGGACGATGGCAATCGGATCATTTTTGGCGCTATGGGTTTTTGGCTGGGGTGCAAATGGAATGATGATAGCTTGTTTTTTGGCGAATGCTATCCCATTGATTTATTTCTTAATTGCAAGACCTTGCCCAAATTTCTTTAAAAATGGTTTCGAAATCGATATAAAATGGATTAAAAAACTTTGGCTTAACACAAAATGGGAAATTATCCGCAGATTAGCACCACGAATTGCCGCAATTTTTACAACATCTTCGTTATTACACCTTTCACCATCATTCGTTTCAGCCCGATATTGGATTTATACGATTGGTGCTTTTCTTGAAGGTGTAGTTGATGCAAGTGCAAGTCTTGCAAATGTTGACGTTTCTTATAATTCAAAATTAGGCTTAAAAACTCAAATGGAAGTTTATCAAAATAATAAATTTATTTGGCGGTTAGCTTTAAAATTTTTCATTATTCTTACAGTTTCGATTGGGTTTTCGGCGCCAATCTGGGTGAATATTATTTCGAACGATTCAGCAGTAAAAAATGCAATTCTTAATCCAATGATTTTGATTTTATTCGCAATTGAAGTTGGCTCAAAGATTCGCTATTATATTTTGCTCTCGATTACGCGTTCGTATTTGAAAAAATTTAACGGGGTAATGCAGATAATTTACGCTTTATCGAGCAGTATTTTGACGCCCGTCGGAATTTTCATCTTTCTCAAAACTTTCAATCTTGGCTTAACTGGCGTTTTTGCTACAACTGCAATCGTTGGTTTCTTGCAATTCTTTTTATCTGAAATTTATCTTCGAAAACAAAAAATTAAAGTTGGATTTTAATTTTCGAAAGTTTGAATTTTAAACAAAAATATGTTATAATTATTTTACTATGTCTAAAAATCTCCCTAAAGTTGCAATTATTGGTCAAGCGAACGTTGGAAAATCTTCGCTTTTTAACCGAATGATTCGTGCTCAACAAGCCGTTGTTACGCGAGAAGCCGGAACTACACGCGACAGCATTCTCGGCAAAGTTCAATATAAAAAACAAGCTTTTTGGCTAATTGATACGGCTGGATTAAAAGATCCAAACGATGAATTTGAAGCGACAATTCAAGAGCAAATTCAAGATGCAGTTGATGCCAGTGAATTAATTTTAGTGGTTCTTGATAGTACTAAACCTTTTTCGAACGAAGATCGCTTGATTGCAAAAAAGGCTTTAAAATCTCGAAAACCGGTGATTTTAGTTTTGAATAAAACCGATTTGAAAGGGAATTTGCCGAACGAAGAATTTTTGCGACTAGGAATTAAGCCGATTATTCGAACTTCTGCCGAGCATAATGCCGGTGTTGATGAACTTCTAACCGAAATTGCTGAAAATATTCCAAAAGTTAAAGAAGAAAAACGCGATGAAGATATAATTCGCGTGGCTTTGGTTGGTCGCCCGAATGCTGGAAAATCTTATCTTTTCAATACTATGGCTGGTAAACAACAAGCAATTGTGGCGAATGTTGCTGGAACAACGCGTGATACTAACCGAACTGAAATTAGATTTAATGAAAAAACAATCGAAATTATTGATACAGCCGGAATGCGAAAACCTGGAAAACAAGAAGTTGGAATCGAAAAATTCTCAGTGCTTCGAACTCTTAGCGCAATCGATGAAGCTGATATTTGTTTGCTTTTGATGGATGCGAATGAACTCAACACGCAGCTCGACCAACGAATTGCCGGCTTAATTAACGACGCCGGAAAAGGAATGATTATTGTGGTTTCGAAATGGGATAGCGTTGAAGGAAAAGATGCTTATACTCGTGATGCTTTGGCGCCACGAATTGCTTATTACTTCAAATTTACACCTTGGGCACCGCTAATCTTCACAAGTTCGAAAACTGGCCAAAATGTGACTAAAATTTATGATTTGATTCTAAAAGTTCACCGCAACCGCGCAAGACAAGCGAAAACTTCAATCTTGAATCAGCTTCTGCAAAAAGCAACTCAAGCTCATCCGCCAGCAGGTCTGAAAAACACACATCCAAAATTGCGCTACATTTCACAAAGCGATAGCAATCCACCTTGGTTTATTATTCACGGCTCAAATTTAAAGTTTGTTCACTGGAGCTATAAACGATATTTAGAACGCTTGATTCGCGAAAATTTCGATTATTCCGGAACGCCAATTAAGTTTTCTTTCCGCGATGAAAAGCAAATTAAAGAAAACCGTGCAAGAATTTCAGCTGGTGAAAAAGTAATCAACAAAAACTCGGGCGCGCTCAAAAAAGCTACCGACACACAAAACAAACGCGAACGTAAACGCGACGAAAAACTTGCTCGAATTCAAAAAAATCAATAAATTTTCGCCCCGCGCTTGGGGCGATTTTCGAAAGGATAAAATGAAAATCATACTTTTTCAAGGGAATTTTCCTGAAAAATATAATGGAACTCGCCACAATGCCGGTTTCGAATTTGCAGATTATTTAGCAAAAAAGTTTAATGCAAATTTTCAAGAAAAGCCAAAATTTAAAGCTTTTATTGCTGAAATTTCACTTTTTAATAAAAAAGTTTTGCTTGTTAAACCGACAACTTTTTATAACGAAACGGGTTTTTCGGCACGGGCGATTTGCGATTTTTATAAAATTGATTTTCGAAAAGATTTTTTGGCCGTTCACGATGATCTTGATTTGGATTTTGGCGTGGTTCGCGTTCGAAAAAGTGGTAGTTCTGCCGGAAATAACGGTTTAAAATCTTTGATTTCAGTTTTTGGCGAAGATTTTCCAAGAATCAAAATTGGTATCGCTAATGATTTTTTGCCAACAATCGGTGCGATGAATTTTGTTCTTGCAAAATTTTCGAAAAGTGAAAGCGAAAAACTGCCCCAGATTTTTGGAGTTGGTGAAGAGTTTGTTGAAGAATTTGTGAAAGATTCACTCAAAAACGATAAGCGCTCAATCTAAAAAATATTCTTATTTGCTTTTGCATAAATAATAAAAAATAGCCATGGGGGAATTCTGACATCTCTCAGTTTCTTAGCCCCATCAAACACTACTTCAAATTTAGAAGATCTTTCACTTATTAAAATTTATATAAAAAATCTACCAAATTTCATATTCATTTCATAAAACTATCATAAAATGTAGTTAAGTATGAAACTAAAGTGAAAGGAGATAGATTGAAAATCATACAAAAGTCGCTGGCTTATGTTACGCGAAAGAAAAAAAGAACTACGATCGTTTTTTTGATTCTTACTGCAGTACTTTCAAGCCTATATGCGTGCTTAAGTGTAGTCAATTCTAGCAGTAATCTAGAAAATTCACTATATAAAGCATCGAATTCATCTTTCTCGATAGTTAAGAAAGATTCTCAGGGCTACTTTAGCTACAAAGATGTTAAGAATATTCGAAATATTAAAGAAATCAAAGAGTTATTGCTTGAATACGAAGGCTTAGCCAAACCTAAAAATGCTAAAGCTATATCTGCTAATCAGCAAGTTCAGCGAGACGATCTTGGCGAAGACTTAAAAAATACAGTCGCAATTCACAGCACTAACGATACCGCCAAGAATAAGCTTTTTAACAGTGGCGTATTTAAGCTCAAGCAAGGTCGCCATTTGGAGCAAAACGATAGGGAAAAAGCTTTATTCCACGAAGCTTTTGCTCAAAAAAATAATCTAAAAATTGGCGACAAGGTTGAGCTAAGCTTAATAAATACAAGCAACAAAAAAACTGAAACTAAAAAAACTAAATTTGAGATTGCGGGGATTTTTAGCGGTAAAAAGCAAGAGAAATACACTGGTTTATCTTCTGATTTTAGCGAAAATACAATATTTTCAGATTTCGAAACAACTATGCAATCACTTAATCTGCCAGAAAATGAGGGTCTTTTAAGCAAAATGACTCTATACACCGAAACGGCAGATCAGCTAGAAAAAGCCATTGCAAAAACTGAAAAGCTCAATATTGACTGGTCTAAATATAAGATCGAGAAAAACAATGCCGCTTTCAAAGACACTTTAGAATCAATAGCTGGAGTTAAAAATATTATCAATTTAATGACCTATTTGATAATAATTGGTGGAAGTGTGGTACTTAGCTTAATTCTGATACTTTGGTTGCGCGAGAGGATTTATGAGATAGGAATCCTACTATCGATCGGCGCAAGCAAGCCTCAAATAGTATCACAATTTATTATAGAGCTAGTTTTAATTTCAATTCCAACAATAATCAGCTCTTTCATTCTTGGAAATTTAGTTTTTAGCTTAATCACAAAAGGGCTCAGTGAAGCCGAAGAAACCTCATCTATAGCATCAAGTTTTACAAACAATATTTTTGGATTAGACAGCTTAATAGTTTTCGCCCAAAGTTACGGCATATTAATCACAATAATTATCCTATCCGTGATTATTGCATCAACGATGATTTTAGTTAAAAAACCAAAGGAAATTTTATCAAAAATTAGTTAGGAGAATATTATGAAAATATTAGAGA
>ERZ772974.205-NODE-205-length-46448-cov-13.665596_pt1 | contig 46448 bp, 39 predicted proteins | sample MGYA00580671_ERZ772974 | MGnify/ENA primary metagenome ERZ772974 (study PRJEB29015, sample SAMEA2738065) | human oral metagenome | biome: human oral; feature: human-associated habitat; material: saliva | place: China | collected 2218 ... | reverse complement strand
AGGACGGCTTTGAACATGGACAACAGGGGATAGGCGGGACGGCCGCGGTGGTCTCGGAGGTAACGGGTTCTTTGACGATTCAGGTATTGTTCGATCGGCTGCCAATCAATCACCTGATCCAACTTCAATAGCGGGAAGCGGTCGATGTGTTTGGCGATCATGGCTTGTGCGGTTTGCTGGAAGAAGGTGCTCATGGAAAATCCCCTAAATGTCTTGGTGGGAATTTAGGGGATTTTGGGGAATTTTGCAAAGGTCTCGACCTGTCCGTCAATTATCTTCGTGGGTAAAACCCACGCTACCAATACCCCGCACCAGCGAAAACCGATAGCCACCCAAACACAAAGGTCGTCTGAAAACCCGATTTTTGAATTTTCAGACGACCTTTTTGCCAATCGTTTTCGTTGACCGAGTCCATGCTGCGGCACTTGTGTTATCAACAAACTTTGTAGCGTGGGCTATGCCTACGAATCGTTAAGCTTTCAGACGACCTTTCCTACATATTCACTCATCACTGATGTCGTGCTTCACTTCTGTCCGCTTTGTTCCACCTGCCGTTTGAAGCGTGTGCCTGCGGCGTGGTAGAAGGGGCGGGGGGAGAATTGGCGGGAGACTTGTGAGGCGAAGATGCAGGCGATGAGCAGCCAGAAGAGGAGGTTTTGTCCGCCGGTCATTTCCATCACCACGACGGCGGAGGTGAGCGGGGATTGGGTGGCGCCAGCGAGGAAGGCCGCCATGCAGAGGAGGACGAGGACGTGGGTGCCTTGGGTAAGTCCGGTGAGGACGGCGATGCGTTCGCCCAAGACTGCGCCTATGGTGAGGGAAGGGGTGAAGATGCCGCCGGGTGTGCCTGTCCAGTAGGTCAGGACGGTGGAGAACCATTTGGCGACGGCGAGTCCGGCGGGGGCTTCGTGGATGCCGCGCAGGGCTTGGGCGGCTTCGTGGTAGCCGGTGCCGTAGGTTTTGCCTTGGTAAAGTGTGCCGATGGCGGCGAGCAGGATGCCGATGAGGGCGGCGGTAATCAGGGGATGGCGGCGGATGTGTTCGCGCCATTTGGCGGGGGCGAAGGCGGTGGCGCCGAGATACAGGGTGCGCCCGAACAGTCCGCCAGCGATGCCGCACGCGAGTCCGCAGCCCAATACCCAGCCGAGCATATTGTCGAGCGCGCCGCCGCTGAAGCCTGAAAAATAGGGGTTGTTGCCTTGAATGGCGACTTGGATGAAACCGGCGGCGAGGACGCCGAGCAGGATTTGCCGCTCCCAACGCAACATGACTTCGCGCCCGAGTTCTTCGATGGCGAAAATCACGCCTGCGAGCGGGGCGTTGAACGCGGCGGCAAGCCCGCCTGCCGCGCCTGCGGCGATGAGGTCGTTTTCCTGCATGCCGCGGAATGCGAAGCCGTGTTTTTTGCACCATGCGCCCCACGCGCTCATGACTGCCGCGCCGACTTGGACGGACGGTCCTTCACGCCCGACGGACGCGCCTGCGAACATGGCAAGGAAAGTAAGCGGGATTTTGATGAGGGTTTCGCGGAGGCGGATCAGGCGGGTTTTGTTGGCGCCGTAGGGCAGGGCGAGGCTGGCGAGCACTTGCGGGATGCCACTGCCGGAGGTGTAGGGGGCGAAACGGCGGGTAATCCAGACGATGAGCGGCAGCCCGAAGGGCAGAGCAACCCAGGCAAACCAAGGATATTTTTGCACCAACTCCGCATTCGTTTCCAACGCGAAATCCGCCATCCAGGCAAACAGGAGGGCGGTCAGCGCGACCAGTGCCGAACCTGCCAGCAGGAACAGAAAAGCAATGCTTTTACGCGAGATGCGGCGGGTTTGGCGGATTTTGTGCGTGATGTGGTAGGCGGGCGGTTTGGTCGGCATGGTATGCGGAAGTGTGGAAAAGGTCGTCTGAAAAGGGTTATTGCGGAAGGCGGTTCGCGAATAAGGTAAAAATAGCCCGTAAAGAAGGGCGGCAAGCGGGGTGAAAAACAGTCTGGGTTTTCGCGGGTAAAGCCCGCGTTACGGTTTTGCGCTTGGTCTAAAGGTCGTCTGAAACGGTTTTCAGACGACCTTTTTTCGTGCTGCCTTAACCTGTATTGCGCAAACCTTGTGCCACGCCGTTGATGGTCAGGTGCACCATCAGGAGAGTGTGCGGGTCGTGCGGGTCTTTGCGCAGGCGTTTGAGCATGGCGACTTGCAGGCCGTTGAGCGCATTCAGGTACGGAATCCGCAGGGCGAGCGAACGGGCGAGGCTGCGGTTGTCGCGCAAGAGTTCGTCGGTTTGCAAAAGGTCGAGCAGGGCTTTGCGGCTGCGTTGGTATTCTTCCTTAATCATGCCGAAGATGACGGCGGCTTTTTCCGGCGATTCGCTCAAGCCAGCGTAGTTTTCGGCGAGGGTGATGTCGGTTTTCGCCATCACTTGTTCCATATTGGAGAGCATGGCTTGGAAGAATGGGTTGTGCTGCGCGTGTTCTTGCAAGGAGGCGAGGGTTTCGGGTTTGCCTTCGCACAGGCTTTCCACCGCGCTGCCGAAGCCGTACCACGCGGGTAGCATGAGGCGGTTTTGCATCCATGAGAACACCCACGGTATCGCGCGCAAATCCTGTATCCGCGCCAAGGTCTTGCGGCTGGCGGGGCGGCTGCCGAGATTGAGGGTGGCGATTTCCTGTATGGGGCTGGTTTGCAGGAAATAGTCGATGAAGTCGGGGTGGGTAATCAGCTCGCGGTAGTATTTGAACGATACGTCCGACAATGCCTGCATGAGCGCGGGTTCGGGGTCTTTTTGATCGGGCAGCAGGCTGGCTTCGAGCGTCGCGGCGACGAGGGTTTCGAGGTTGCGCACGGCGTTGCCGGGGTCGGCGTATTTGGCGGTGATGACTTCGCCTTGCTCGGTGATGCGGATTTGTCCGGCCACGCTGCCTGCGGGCTGGGCGAGGATGGCTTGGTAAGACGGACCGCCGCCGCGTCCGACGCTGCCGCCGCGGCCGTGGAAGAGGCGCATACGGACATCGTATTTTTTGAAGAGTTCGACCAAACCCAATTCCGCCTGATAGAGGCACCAAGAGCTGGTCACGTAGCCGCCGTCTTTGTTGGAATCGGAATAGCCGAGCATGATTTCCTGAATGTTGTCGCGGCTTTGCAGCAGGTCGCGGTACCATTCGTTGCTGAACATGGTTTCCATGACGGGGCAGGCGTTTTCGAGGGCTTCGATGGTTTCGAAGAGGGGGACGATGTTGATGCGGCTTTGCGGTTTGCCGTTTTCAACTGTCAACAGACCGCTTTCTTTAAGCAGCAGCGCGAGGGCGAGCAGGTCGCTGGGCTGTTCGCAGTTGGAGATGATGCTTTGGGTAACGGCGTTTTCACCGAATTCGTCTTTGATGTTGCGCGCTTCGTTGAAAATCGCCATTTCGCGGCGTGTGTGTTCGCTGTAAGTGATGAACGGGCTGGACAGCGGCCGCTGGTGTTTCAGCTCGCGCAGCAGGACTTTCTGTTTTTCCGTTTCGGACAGGCTGCCGTAGTCTTCCAAACCGGCGTGTTTGAAGAGTTCGGCGACGACATCGGCGTGTTTTTCCGCGTGTTGGCGCAAGTCGAGCGGCATCATGTGGAAGCCGAACACGGACACGGAGCGGATCAGGTCGGCGAGCCTGCCTTCGCCCAAAAGCGCGCTGCCGTTGTCGCGCAGGGAACGTTGCAGCTTGTGGAGGTCGTCTGAAAACTCTTGCGCAGAGGCATAAGGCATCATGAAGCCGAATTTGCAACCCATGCCCAAACCGAGCGAGCGGGCTTTGCCCATGACGCGCGCCATGATGTAGGCGATGGCGCGGCGGTACGGCTCTTCGGTGCGGGCGATTTCTTCGTCGGGCGATTCGTCCGACATCGCCATCACGTCGTCGTTGACTTTGACGCGGCGGACGGAAAGCGGCAGCTCGCGGTAGAGTTTGTCGAGTTCGCCACGGTAAAAACGGAACACCGCGTCGGCATGGCGGCGGAAAGCGAAACGCAGGGTTTCGGCGGAGACAAACGGATTGCCGTCGCGGTCGCCGCCTATCCAGCCGCCGATTTTTAAGATGTCGGGCACGTCAACGTCAGGATAGGTCGTCTGAAACTCGCGTTCCATGCTGCGGTAAAGTTTGGGCAGCGCCTCGAAGAAACTCATCGGGAAAATGGACACGCCGTTGTTGATTTCATCGTTGACGCTGAGTTTGTGGTGGCGCGTTTCGCTGGTTTGCCACAAGCCCAGCAAAATAGTGTCGATTTCGCGGCGTAACTCCGCCAGTGCGTCGGCATGGGTGCAGCGTTCGCGACGGGGCAGGAGGGCGCGGATGCGGCGGTTGAAGTTCAACACGGTTTGGCGTTGCACTTCGGTCGGGTGCGCGGTCAGAACGGCGGTAACATTCGTCGTATTTAATTGTTTTTGAACCGCCTTGCCGCCGATTTTCGCCGCTTTGAGTTTGCGTACCGTTTCCGCCAGGCTGCCTTCCGCTCCGCCGTGTCCCGCCTCTTCGTGGATTTGGCGGCGGCGTTCGTGGTGTACGTCTTCGGCGATGTTCAGAATCTGCGCAAATAGACCGCAGGCAAGCGTCAGGTCGTGGGTTTGCTGTTCGTCCAGTTGCGGCAAAACCTTCTCAATCAAAGCCGCGCTGTCGTCCGAAGTGGACAACAGCTTGACCGTTTCCACCACCAAAGGCGAAGCTTCTTCGTGCAGAAGTTTGTACAAAGACTGTTTTAAAAATTCCGCGTCTGCTGCCAGAGCGGCGTCCTTGGGATTGTTCAGGATATGCAGTTGCATGATTTTCTCTCTTTATTTATTTATCTCAAAAACAAACGTAAAACATTGTATAGCAGGTCGTCTGAAACCGCCATCGGAAAAGGTGTTGCAAAACGCTGAAACTTGATGTAACCCGCGTCCGCACAAGCCGAGCCGTTAATTCCTTAACAAAACCGTCCGTGCATTTCAGTCCGATTATTCTGCCGTTCGTATCCGCAGCATAGTCCGAAGCGCAGAAATCCCGTAAAATATAGTGGATTAACTTTAAACCAGTACAGCGTTGCCTCGCCTTAGCTCAAAGAGAACGATTCTCTAAGGTGCTGAAGCACCAAGTGAATCGGTTCCGTACTATCTGTACTGTCTGCGGCTTCGTCGCCTTGTCCTGATTTAAATTTAATCCACTATACTATGACATAAAATCCTATTTTCACGCAGGCACAGTATGTTTAACTTCAATTCCGTACGCGAAAACGACAAACGCCAACTCACCGTCCGCACCGCCGTAGCAAGCGGCTCCATCAATATGAGTACCTCCGCCATCAAAGTTTTGGCAGAAAACGCCACCCAAAACGCAGGCATCCTCAACGTCGCCCGTATCGCCGCCGTACAAGGCATCAAGCAGGTCGGACTGCTTGTCCCGCTTTACCAGCCCCTTCCCCTGCAACACGTCCGCGTCGATTTCGATGTCGATATCGAACTCGCCTACGTCAAAGCCACCGTAACCGTTTCCTCGGAAGTCGGCAAAAGCATCACGACCGAAGCCATTACCGGCGTTAACATCGCCCTCATATCCATCTACGACATGATGAAAGAAGTCGACCAATCCATGATGATGACCCGCATCCACCTCGAATCCGAAAGCGGCGGCGAACGCGGCCCGTTCGTATTTGACGATGCCTACGAAAACATTGATTTCTGATTGAACAAATAAAAAGGTCGTCTGAAACCTGCTTTGAGGTTTCAGACGACCTTTTTATTTACGCTAAAGCTTTGCTATGAAATGCTTTCGGTCGGTGAACTATTTCTGCCGGATACGGTCTTCTTTTGGCATTTCCTTATGCGGCAATGGTTTCATCAGGAATTGTTAGCATTCCAAAACTTCGTTATACTTATAAAGTATTAGTTATTTTGTATTAATTTATAGTAAATTCAAATCAAATAGGGGATACCTATGTCGTCATTCCCATGCGGGCAGGCGTTTTCTAATTTCAATTCACGATAAAACAACAGAGAGAATTTATGAACACATCCCAACCCGCTCCTCGTTCCGAACAACAAGCCAACCGCCGCTATCTGACCGTGTGGCGGTGGCATTTTTATTTCGGACTTCTGGTCGCTCCCTTTCTGACCTTGCTTGCCATAACAGGGTTGGGAATGCTTCTATTTGCCAACATTACCGGCAAAGAGGGTGAGCGTATACACGTTACCCCGCAGGCGCAGGTGCAGCCTTTGTCGGCGCAGGCGGAAGCGGCGCGGCAGTCTGTGAACCCTGAAACCGCGTCGGTGGTGCAATATATCGCGCCGCGCGCCGACGATATGGTTGCCGTGTTCCGCGTGAACAACGACGACAAAGCGACCATGGTCGCCGTCGATCCTTATACGGCGAAAGTCGTCAGTTCCATGCCGCGCAGTAAGGGCTGGTATCACACGATGGATGAAATCCACGGCGATATGATGCTCGGCACGGCGGGCGATTATCTGATAGAAACCGCCGCGTCGCTGACTATCCTGATGATGATTACAGGGATTTATCTGTGGTGGGCGAAACAGCGCAGCCTGAAATCCATGCTTGTGCCGAAAGCGGGCAAAGGACGCTCGTGGTGGCGCAGCATGCACGGCGCATTCGGTACTTGGGTTTCTTTGATTTTATTGCTGTTCTGCTTATCGGGCGTTGCTTGGGCGGGCATTTGGGGCGGTAAGTTCGTTCAGTCTTGGAGCCAGTTCCCCGCCGGTAAATGGGGGGTCGAACCAAACCCCGTATCCGTCGTGCCGACCCACGGCGATGTGTTGAACGAAGGCAAAACCAAAGAAGCACCGTGGGTTCTGGAACTCACGCCCATGCCTGTTTCCGGTACGACGAAGGGCGAAAACGGCATCAATCCGAGCGAACCGATGACTTTGGAAACGGTTGACCGCTTCGCCCGCGAAATCGGTTTCAAAGGCCGCTACCAACTCAACCTGCCCAAAGGTGAAACGGGCGTGTGGACGCTGTCGCAGGATTCGATGAGCTACGACATGGTCAGCCCGACCGCCGACCGCACGGTGCACATCGACCAATACAGCGGCAAAATCCTGGCCGACATCCGTTTCGACGATTACAACTTCTTCGGCAAATTCATGGCGGCCAGCATCGCGCTGCACATGGGGACGCTGGGCTGGTGGAGCGTGTTGGCGAACGTCTTGTTCTGCCTGGCGGTTATTTTCATCTGCGTCAGCGGCTGTGTGATGTGGTGGAAACGCCGTCCTGCCAAAGCAGGCGGACTGGTTCCCCCGGCGCAGAAAATCGAGCTGCCGGTATGGTGGGCAATGGCTGTGCCGCTTTTGATCGTGGCGGTATTGTTCCCGACCGCCATCGCCGCCATCGCCGTGATTTGGATTTTGGATACGGCTTTGCTGTCGCGGATTCCGGCGCTGTCGCGGTGGTTCAAATAACGGTTTGAACCGTTTCCCGCAAACCGATGCGCAGCGTGGGCAATGCCCACGAATAGGATGGGTTTGAAGGTCGTCTGAAAATCCGATTTTGGTTTTCAGACGACCTTTCCTTATTTTTATCCCGCGGTTTTCCTTTTCCGCCCGCTTCGGTATCATACCGCCTGTCTGTTTATCCCCAACGGAATCCCGATTATGTCTGACTGGTCCCTCCCCGATTTCGAACGCAAAATCTGCCCGCCCGAAGAATTGGCGCAGCGTTTGCACGAGCTTCCCCGTCCGCTGGTATTTACCAACGGCTGTTTCGATATTCTGCACAGGGGGCATGTTACCTATCTGGCGCAGGCTCGGTCGGCGGGGGCGGCGTTGGTGCTGGCTTTGAACACGGATGCGTCCGTGCGGCGTTTGGGCAAGGGGGACGACCGCCCCGTCAACCCGCTGGAAAACCGCGCGGCGGTGGCGGCGGCATTGGCAAGCGTGGATTTGGTTACTTGGTTTGACGAAGACACGCCCGCCGAGCTGATCGAACAAATCAAACCCGACATCCTGATTAAGGGCGGCGACTGGCCGGTCGAAAAAATCGTCGGCGCGCAAGAAACGCTGGCGCGCGGTGGCAAAGTGTTTTCCATTCCGTTCTTGCACCAGACTTCCACCACGAAAACGCTGGAAAAAATCCGCGCAGCCGAGGGCGGCAAATGACCGCACTGAAACTGCCGCACAGTCGGGTTTTGGCGGAGCTTGCCGACGGTCTGCCGCAACATGTTTCCCACTTGGCGCGTATCGCGGGCGTGAAACCGCACCAGCTCAACGGCTTTTGGCAACAGATGCCCGCGCACATCCGTGGACTGCTGCGCCAGCACGACGGGCAATGGCGGCTCGTGCGCCCGCTTGCCTTGTTTAACGAAGAAGCCTTGCAGCGTTTGGGCGCGGAACGCGGTTTTCAGACGACCTTAAAACACGAATGCACGTCCAGCAACGACGAAATCCTGAATCTGGCGCGCACTTCGCCCGAGCAAGCCCATAAAGCGCTCTGCGTCGCGCATCTGCAAACCAAAGGCCGTGGACGGCAAGGACGCAAGTGGACAAACCGGCTGGGCGAATGCCTGATGTTCAGCTTTGGCTGGGTATTCGACAAACCGCAGCACGAACTCGGCTCGCTCGCCCCCGCCGTCGCGCTCGCCTGCCGCCGTGCCTTGGCAGCATCGGGTTTGGACATACAAATCAAGTGGCCGAACGATTTGGTCGCCGGCAGGGACAAACTCGGCGGCATCCTGATCGAAACCGTCCGCAACGAGGGCAAAACCGCCGCCGTCATCGGCATTGGCATTAATTTCGTCCTGCCCAAAGAAGTCGAAAACGCCGCCTCTGTCCAAGCCTTATTCCACAACGCGCAACTTGCCCGCGGCGCAACCGCCGTACACTGTATCGCCGCTTCAACGCTGTTGGACAAACTGTTGGGCGAACTCGATGCCGTCCTGACGCAATACGCGCAAAACGGGTTCACGCCCTTACTCGAAGAATACCAAACCGCCCACCGCGACCACGGCAAACCCGTCCTGCTCCTGCGCGACGGGCAAACCGTAAGCGAAGGCACCGTACTCAGCGTCGATGCGCAAGGCGCGTTGCACCTGATGACATCGGCAGGCGAACAAACCGTCGTCAGCGGCGAAATCAGCCTGCGCCCCGACGACACGCCCCGCGCCGCCGCGCCGCGTGCGCCCGAACGCCTGCTCCTGCTCGACGGAGGCAACAGCCAGCTCAAATGGGCATGGGTGGAAAACGGCGTGTTCAACGAAGTAACCCATGCGCCGTACCGCGACTTGAGCAGGCTCGGCGAAGAGTGGGCAGAACGTTCAGACGACCGCACCCGCATCGTCGGCTGCGCCGTGTGCGGCGACCTCAAAAAAGCCCTCGTCGAAGCCCACCTGACCGTGCCTGTCCGCTGGCTGCCCTCCATGCCGCAGGCACTCGGCATCCGCAACCACTACCGCAACCCCGCCGAACACGGTTCCGACCGCTGGTTCAACGCCTTGGGCAGCCGCCGCTTCAGCCAAAACGCCTGCGTCGTCGTCAGCTGCGGCACTGCCGTAACCACCGACGCGCTCACCGAAGACAACCACTATCTCGGCGGCACCATCATGCCCGGCTTCCACCTCATGAAAGAAGCCCTCGCCGCCAAAACCGCCAACCTCGATCGCCCCGCCGGCAAAGTGTACCCCTTCCCCACCACTACGCCCAACGCCATCACCAGCGGCATGATGGATGCCGTTTGCGGAGCCGTCATCATGATGCACGGGCGGCTGCAACAAAAAACAGGCGAAGGCAGACCCGTCGACGTCATCATCACCGGCGGCGGCGCAAGCAAAGTCGTTAACGCCCTGCCCAAGCAGTTTGTTTTGGACAATACAGTAAAAATTGTAGATAATCTCGTCATTTACGGCTTATTGAACTGGGTCGCGCAAGAGCAGGAACAGACCGACACACTGCCCGAATAAGCAGCAACGCTGTCGCGCCGATTCAAAAGGTCGTCTGAAACGCCCATGCCGCTTTTCAGACGACCTCCAAACAAAACACTTCAGCCGGTTGGCTTTACAGCCGAGCCGCCACAAAATAACAACACAAAATCGTCCGCACACCACAACGGCACCCGAACACAAAAAAGGAAAACAACTCATGAAATGGCTTTTCGCCGCCCTCGTGGCACTCAACATCATCGTCTTCGGCGGCATGATTACGCACCGCCTCAACAACGCCAAATCCCCCGCCGCCACGCCCGTAGAAGGCGGAGCCCACGAACTCGCCCAACCCGAATCCCTGCGCCCGCAGCAAGCCCCCGCGTCTGCCGACAACGCCCAACCCGACTGGCTGCAAACCGACGAAACACAAGCCGACCTGCCCGAACCCGAATCCGAAGAAGCCATAGCCGAGCGTAAGAAAAAAGAAGAAGAGGAATTGGCACGCCGCGAAAAAGAAAAAAAAGAACGTGAAGAAAAAGCCCGCCGCGAAAAAGAAAAAGCCGCCGCAGAAAACACCAATCCGGCTGCTGCCGCCAACGAAAATCCCGCCGCCAAAAACGCATCCGCCGCCCGCCAATGTACGTCCAACGCCAGCGTTACCCTGGATGAAGACGACTACCACCGCATCAAAGGCCTGCTGACCCGCTGGCCGCATGCCGCCAGCCGCACCGTAGAAAAACGCGGCGCATCGAAAGACCAGGCCGCCAAAACCTTCCGCGTCCTGCTGCCCGCCGACAGCGAAGCCATGAACCGTCTCGAAGCGCTCGGCAACAAAGGCTTCAACGGCACGCTCTACAACGGCGAAATCAGCCTCGGCGTGATGAAAAGCCGCTCCTCAGCCCAAGTCCTCATCTCGCGCCTGTCCGCAGCAGGCTTCGGCGGCGCGCGCATCGTCGAACAAGACGACAAAGGTAACGCCGCCGACAGCACCCTCAGCGTCTCCCGCATGACCGTCATCTTCATGTCGGTCGATGACAAAGACACACAGGAAATCCGCAACATCGTCGGACGCTACGGCAGCCTGAACATGAAAACCTGCAAATAAAACCCCAAAGGTCGTCTGAAAGTTTTCAGACGACCTTTTTGCGGAAATATAGCCAATTCAAACCATAGAAGCCCCTGCCGTCTTTTCCGCTTGGGTGAAAAGAGAAGTGAGGGTATTTTCTAAATGAATCCATTTCGGGCGTGAAAACTTTGCCGAATGCCTGAAACCGTCAATTCTGAGGAGTGTCCGTATTGATGAAACCCTTAATCTTTTTACTTCCCGCCGTGTTATCCCTGCATGCTGCCGCACAAAACTACGTCATTGCCGACGACCGTCTCAGTAGCGGGGTGTTGACACTTGAGGGCAGCAGTTTTTCCGTCAGTACCATCAATCCAAACGGCAATGTGTGCGATTACGAAGGCGTCGTTCGCAATCGTATTGTCAGCGATGGGGAGGGCTGTGTCGTGCATTTCAGTTTCAAGCGCGACAGTGTGCGTTTGGACATCCCCGAATCCGCCCGAGAAGCCTGTCAAAGCTATTGCGGGCATAACGCTTTTTTCGACAGGGTTTATTATAAAATGCCGACGGCCTGCGCCTCAAAATATGCAGAGGCGGCGGAGCGGCGTTTCCAGACTGCCTATCGGGATAAACGTTTCCGAGAGGCGGCAAACCTCAAGCGGCAATATCTAAACCAATGTGGCAGATTCCTCTATCTGACCGACTGGATGCGGGGTTTGAATGATTTGGCAGTCAGCTTTAAAAATGCCGGAGATAAAGCGGCCTGCCGCAAAACGCTTGCCCCATTGTCCGAATGGCTGCGGGATTATCGGCCAAACTACATCAACGAAACAGATTACAAACGCGAAGCGTCTGCGGCAAGGTTTAACTTGAAACAGTGCGAAGCGGAATAAAACGAAATTCAGTCCGTATTTTTACATGATGAACGATATGGTTATTTATGGCATAAAAAGCCATAATATTTCTTAAATATTAAAAAATGGATATTTTTTTCTAAAAAATATATTTTAATATTATATTGTTTTAATAAAAATCCGTTGCTACATTCATAAAAAATCACGGGGTCGTCTGAAAAGCGGTTTTTCAGACGACCCTGTGTGCTAAACTTCGTTAAATACACACAAAACAGGCAAAGCAATATGTTTACATTCAAATCACTGCTCGACATGCCGCGCGGAGAAGCTCTTGCCGTCGTCGTGGCGTTAATCGGGGCGATGGGTTACACCATCATTTCGTTGGGCTGGCTGCCCCATATGTCCATCATTGCCGCCATTACCGTCCTCATCCTCTACGGTCTTGCACGCGGGTTGAAATACAACGACATGCAAAAAGGCATGGTCGGCGCGGTGGGGCAGGGCATGGGTGCGATTTACCTGTTTTTCTTCATCGGACTGATGGTCAGCGCGCTGATGATGAGCGGCGCAATTCCGACGCTGATGTATTACGGTTTCGGGCTGATTTCTCCTACTTATTTCTATTTTTCTGCTTTCGCGCTGTGTTCCATTATCGGCGTATCCATCGGCAGTAGTTTGACCACTTGCGCCACCGTCGGCGTTGCCTTTATGGGCATGGCGGCGGCGTTTCATGCCGATTTGGCAATGACGGCGGGCGCGATTGTTTCCGGCGCGTTCTTTGGCGACAAAATGTCCCCCCTTTCCGATACTACGGGCATTTCTGCCTCCATCGTCGGCATTGATTTGTTCGAACACATCAAAAACATGATGTACACCACCATTCCTGCGTGGCTTATCAGCGCAGCATTGATGCTGTGGCTCTTGCCCAATGTTGCCGCACACGATATGAACAGCGTCGAATCCTTCCGCAGCCAGCTTGAAGCGACGGGCTTGGTACACGGCTATTCGCTGATTCCGTTTGCGCTGTTGGTCGTGTTGGCGCTGTTGCGCGTCAACGCCGTCGTCGCCATGCTCTTCACTATCATCGCCGCGCTTGGCGTTACCTATTTCCACAGTACGCCCGACTTGAACCAGCTCGGTGCATGGTTTTACGGCGGCTACAAGCTGGAAGGTGAAGCGTTCCAAGACATCGCCAAACTCATTTCGCGCGGCGGTTTGGAAAGCATGTTCTTCACGCAAACCATCGTGATTCTCGGCATGAGTTTGGGCGGTTTGCTGTTCACGCTCGGCGTGATTCCGTCGCTGCTGGACGCCATCCGCGCGTTCCTGACCACCGCCGGACGCGCCACCTTCAGCGTTGCCGCTACGTCGGTTGGCGTCAATTTCCTTATCGGCGAACAATATTTGAGTATTTTGCTTTCCGGCGAAACCTTCAAACCTGTGTACGACAAGCTAGGTCTGCATTCGCGCAACCTTTCGCGCACGCTTGAGGATGCGGGTACCGTCATCAACCCTCTCGTTCCGTGGAGCGTCTGCGGCGTATTTATCAGCCACGCACTTGGCGTACCCGTTTGGGAATACCTGCCTTATGCCTTCTTCTGCTATCTGAGCCTGATTTTGACGCTGCTGTTCGGCTGGACGGGTCTGACGTTGAGCAAGAAAGAAACTGCGTAAAGCAGGGGATACAAAGGTCGTCTAAAAACCTTCAGCATAGGTTTTCAGACGACCTTTTTTATGGAAATGCTTTGACGGAATAAATGACGGCTTATTTAGGATTTTTCTCGATCAGGGCGACGAGTTGGTCGATGTAGCCTTGGACGAAGCTGCGTGCCGATTCGATGAGTTTGCCGTTATCGTCAAACAGGGTGGGGGAGTTGCCGAGGAAGACTTCGGGCTGTCCGGTCAGCGGCATATTGAAGTAGGACAAGGCAAGGCGCAGATTTTTTTGCGAGCTGTAACCGCCCATTTTGCCGACGGAATGGCTGATAATGCCTGCGGGCGTGTTTTTCCATGCGACGTCGGCGTTGGGTTTGGAGCCGATGTCTACCGCGTTTTTCAGGCAGGCGGGGACAGTGCGGTTGTTTTCGGAGGTAACGAACAATACGCCGTCGGAGGCTTTGATGGTTTCGCGGAAGGCGGTGTAGCTTTCGGGCGTGGGGAAGTCGGTTTCGGCGGGGTCGTCATAGTCGAAATTGTAGAGCGGCAAGCCGCCGATTTCGACGATTTGGGCTTCGTAGCCTTCGGGGAACATGGGGATGACGTTTTGCGCCACTTTGCGTGCGAACGAGCCTTTACGCAGGCTGCCTACTAAAATGCTGACTTTTTTTGCCATGAATTTTCTCCTGATTGTGTGAAAATAAAAACGATTCGTAAATTCATTTTAAAATGGGCGCGGATAACGGTCAAGATTAGGGCATCGCGTTAAGGCGGCTTTATCTACGGGCAGGTCGTACACGCTGAGATTTCGTTTCTTTGCGGTTGTTATGGGAATTTTGATGAAAATTCAGTTGCTTGAAGGCATATCGACAGATGGAAAGCCTTGTTTTTTTCGGATTCACTGTATTCCTTGGGCAACAGTTTTAATTAGATATGTAACTTTAGTAATTGTTTTATTGCGTGTAAATTGAAACTTACGCATAATGTAAAACATATGCAATATGGGATGGATTTTTGGGTTTGAGAGGCATCCCACATCGAGCATCAATAAAGAAAAAAGAGGGAAAAATCATGTCATTAGACTGGTGGAAACGCGAATTGTTCGGCGGTTGGACGCATTTCGAAGCGGTGTGGCTGCTGATGTTTTTGGGAATACAGGCGGTCGTGTTCGTCTTCAATCCCGACTCATGGCTGGCGAGCATTGCGGCGGTAACGGGCATTTTGTGCGTCGTTTTTGTCGGTAAGGGCAAAATCAGCAATTATTTGTTCGGGCTGATTTCCGTATCGCTGTATGCTTATGTTTCTTATACGTTTAAGCTCTACGGCGAGATGATGCTGAATTTATTGGTGTATGTGCCTGTCCAGTTTGTCGGTTTCGCTATGTGGCGCAAACATATGGCTTTGGGCGAAACGGCGGAAACCGAGGAAGTGAAGGCGAAGGCGTTGACGGTCAGACAGTGGCTGCTGGTGGTTGCCGCATCTGTCGTCGGAACGTCGGTCTACATCGAATGGCTGCACCACTTAGGCAGCGCGTTGCCGACCCTCGACGGCGTAACGGTCGTCGTGTCGATTGTGGCTCAGGTTTTGATGATTCTGCGCTACCGCGAGCAATGGGCATTGTGGATTGTGGTCAATATCCTGACGATTTCGCTGTGGGCAGCGGCATGGTTCAAAAATGGAGAAACGAGCCTGCCGCTTTTGCTGATGTACGTCATGTATTTGTGCAATTCGGTTTACGGCTATATCAACTGGACGAAGCTGGTAAAACGGTACTCAGAACAATAAGTATCAAATTGCAAAGGTCGTCTGAAAATCCGGTATCGGGTTTCAGACGACCTTTTGCATATCCATGCCAATCTGCATGCCTAAAATATTTCAATATGTTGATATTAACGCTTCCGATATTGACTCAGACAATATGGCTCATGGATACCACGCCGACAATCCCAACTTCCTTTCTAAAACCATTGTGGCGACACTGTTTATCGGCGCGTTTTTCATCATACTCCTGCTTAACCCGAATATCTTGCATTTTGCTTTCAATCCAAAACGCAGCATTCTGTCGCGTTACAAACCTTCATAAATGCTTAGACAGGCATCATGCCTTCCTGAATCATTCATCACATACTAAGAAAAAATTTAGCTGACTAAATAAAATCTTACAACTATAATAAAAAAACTTAACTTTCTCTAATAACAGATAAGCTATGGATTATCAAAAAATCAGCCGCAAACTCGAAATTTTAGCCGATGCCGCCAAATATGATGTTTCCTGCTCGTCGAGCGGCAACGACGGGCAGGGCTTGGGCAATTCTTCGCGTGCGGGCATCTGCCACAGTTTCACCGAAGACGGCCGCTGCGTATCGCTGCTGAAAATCCTGCTGACCAACCATTGCATCTACGACTGCGCTTATTGCACTTCCCGCCGCAGCAACGACATTCCGCGCGCAGCGTTTACGGTCGATGAAGTGGTGGATTTGACCATGAGCTTTTACCGCCGCAACTATATCGAAGGGCTGTTTTTGAGTTCCGGCATCTTCAAAAACGCCGATTACACCATGGAGCGCTTGGTGCGGATTGCCAAAAAACTGCGCGAAGAACATCGATTTAACGGCTACATCCACCTCAAAACCATTCCCAAAGCGTCTACCGAAATCCTGCACGAAGCCGGGCTGTATGCCGACCGCCTCAGCGTCAACATGGAAATCCCCACCATTTCCGGCCTCAAGCTGCTTGCACCCGAAAAAAACCACAGCGACATGACGCAACCGATGGCGTTTGTCCGCAACGAAATCGTCGCCTTTGCCGACGGCCGCAAAACCATCAAATCCACGCCCAAGTTCGCCCCTGCCGGACAAAGCACGCAGTTCATTATCGGCGCGGCAGGCGAAACCGACCGCCAAATCATCCGCGCCGCTGGCGGGTTTTACCGCCATTACGGTCTCAAACGCGTGTATTACTCGGGCTATGTACCGGTATTGGAAGACAAACGCCTGCCGCCTTTATCGACGCAAGTGCCGTTGCGGCGCGAAAACCGGCTCTATCAGGCAGATTGGCTGATGCGTTTTTACGGCTTTTCCGATCATGAAATCTTAGACGAACAGCAACCTTTCCTCGACTTGGATTTCGACCCCAAGCTCGCTTGGGCGCTGCGCCACCGCGAATGGTTTCCCGTGCCGCTGCAACACGCGCCGCTTGAAATGATTTTGCGCGTGCCCGGTATCGGCGTGAAGTCCGCCCGCAAAATCGTGCAGGTCCGCCGCTTCCGCATGATTACCATGGCACACCTGCGCAAAATGGGCGTGGCATTAAACCGCGCACGCTATTTCATCACCCTGCCCGAACCCAACCGCTACGCCGACCTAATCGACAGCCCGCAACTACGCGGCCTGCTGTTACAAAACACACGCTCCAAATTCAGCCAAAGCGATGCCGTGCAAAGCGATTTGTTCGGCTGATAACGAAAAGGTCAACATTATGCAAATCACTTTGCACTACGACGGCAGCTTCGACGGCCTGTTGAGCACCGTGTTTCATGTTTACGCCTGCAAATACGCTCCTGAAGACGTGCATATTACCCATGATGCGCAGGATACGGATTTATTCAGCCGCAGCGAAACCGTTATTTCCTCCCCCGAACGCGCCCAGCGCGTTTTCAAACGGCTCGAACAACAAATCGGGCGCAGCGGTATGGTCAAACTGCTGTATGGTTTTTTAATCGCCCTACCTGAGATGCCCGACACTTTTCTGCGCATTGTCAACCTGATGCTTGCCCGCCCGAGGCGCAAAGACGTGCTCTGCGATTACGGTCTTTACGATGTGATGCAATGGGCGCAATGGGTTAAAACCGTCGGACATGAAAAACACCGGATGGAAGCGTTTGTGCGCTTTGAAGAGCTGGCAGATGGTCTGTATCTCGCGCGTATCGAACCTCAATACGATGTGTTGCCCTTGATTGCACGCCATTTCCGCAACCGTTATCCGCAACAGCAATGGGCGATATTCGATATGCAGCGCCTTTACGGCATCTTGAGCGACACGAACGGTCTGCACGTAATCAACGGGCTTGAAGCCGACTGCATCCAAACATCGTACACCCCTGACGAACGCAGTTACCAAGCCCTTTGGCAGGACTATTTCAACAGCAGCAATATCCCATCCCGACGCAATCCCCGGTTGCACCGCCAACAAATGCCGCAGCGCTATTGGAAATACCTTACTGAAAAACAACCTGCTGTTTTAAAATAAAAAATGTCTGTCGAAAACAGGTTCGGACAGGCTTTATAGCGAATAAACTTATTACTTATCTTGAGGCTGACATTTCTCAGCAGGAGGCCATACAGCCCTGAATAACTGCTCCTACTCATCGAGTGTATGCCCAATAATTTTATTGTCGCGTTGTATAGTGGATTAACTTTAAACCAGTACGGCGTTGCCTCGCCTTAGCTCAAAGAGAACGATTCTCTAAGGTGCTGAAGCACCAAGTGAATCGGTTCCGTACTATCTGTACTGTCTGCGGCTTCGTCGCCTTGTCCTGATTTAAATTTAATCCACTATAGTTTCTCATCATCACCGTTTAATCTTTCATTTTTACAGAAAACAATATTTATGAATATCAAAAAAACTCCTTCAACACAGCACATGCACGGCGTATCCACCTCGGCAGATACGGTAAACATCAATAACGGAACCTACATTCGCAGCAATACCAGCCGTACACTTGCTGCCGGAGAAAAAAATCTGATTCTAGAAGGTGAGGCCAATATCTTCGGAGCAGGGAACAACGGAGATAACATCCTTATCGGCAATAGCGGACGTAACCGCCTCAACAGCGGACGCGGCAATGATACCGTTTACGGTGGCGGTGGCGATGACACCATCAACGGTGGGGAAGGCTTTGATTTACTGTTCGGTGAAGATGGCGACGATACATTAAACGGGGAAGCCGGTAACGATATACTTAACGGTGGTGCGGGTAACGATACCTACATTTTCAATGCAGCAGGCGGCAGGGATACCATTATCGATACCGAGGGAAACAACCGCATCCGCTTTACCGGAGGCTTGCGTGCCGAAGATTTGACAATAACGGCTGTTTCCAACAATGACGGTGGGCAAGATTGGAAAATCTCCATTAAAAACACAGATTCCGTACTGACCATCAGCAACCAATATACTGCCGGAAGCAGCGTCCCTTCCATCCATCAATTTGTTTTTGACAGCGGTGTTTTGAATGTAGCCGAATTTATTCGTGCAACAAAAGCCAATATTGAAACAGCGAAACCACAAAACCTGACCATTAATGGAACCGCTTCAGACGACGTTTTAAATGGTAGTGATGGCAATGACATTATTGACGGCAAAGCCGGTGCCGATACGATGAGCGGAGGATGGGGAGACGATACTTATTATGTTGATAATATCAAAGATGTCATTATCGAAGGAAAAGGTGCAGGTACCGATACCGTAATCAGCAGCGTTTCCTACACAGCGGCAACCAATGTTGAAAACGTTACCTTGACCGGCAATGCCAATATCTTCGGCGCAGGTAACAACAGCGACAATATCTTGACCGGCAACGCCGGACACAACCGGCTCAACAGCGGACGCGGCAACGATACCGTTTACGGCATGGGTGGAAATGACAACCTTAACGGCGGTGATGGTGATGATTACCTAGATGGTGGCGAAGGGAACGACAACATCAATGGCGACGCAGGCAACGACACCTTAATCGGCGGCAAAGGAAAAGATACCCTGAAAGGCGGCGCAGGTAACGATACCTATATTTTCGGTGACGATGATACGATTATCGACAACCAAGGAAACAACACTTTGCGTTTTTCAGACGACCTCCGTATCAAAGACCTCAAAATCAGCGCCAATGACAACGCACAAGGCGGGAAAGACTGGTTGATTACGTCCGCAAACGGCTCCGCATTGATTCGAGACCAAGTCGGCTCAGACGGCAAAGTTGCTATCGGACGTTTTGAACTGCTCGGCGAAACCTATACCCACGAATCCCTGCTCAAAGCTGTTGCCAATTCAAACAAACAAGGTTCCACCATCACCGGTACGGCAAGAGACGACATCCTCACCGGTACGGAGCAAAACGATACCATCGACAGCGGAACCGACGGACGCGACCGTCTGTACGGACTAGGCGGAGATGACATATTGCGTGATAGCGGAACAAGCTATTTCGGTAATGAACGCGATGACGAACTCTACGGCGGCGACGGCAATGATAAATTGTATGCCGACGTCGGTGATGATTATCTGGACGGCGGCGCCGGCGATGACCATCTAGAAGGCGGACAACACAGAGATACTTACGTCTTTGGTAAAGGATACGGACACGATACCATCTTTGACTACAATTTCAATCTTGATCCCGAATTCAACCCAAACGGAATGCAAAACGCCAATACCGTTAAATTTACCGGCGGCCTGACTTTGGATGATTTAGAAATTTCGATGACCCAAGGCTATGACAAATCCGGCATTGATCATATCCCTTCCGATTCCGAATTCATTATTATTCCCCGTCTGAACGGCGATACTTGGAACATTTCAATCAAAGGGACAAACGATGTCCTGACTATTAAAAACCAATCCGGCATTTACGGCGCAATCAGCGAATTCCAGTTTGATTCCAAAACCTATACCGTTGGCGAAATCATTGAGCATTTCGGTCTGAATGTGCCTCACTTTGACAAAGCCGGTAACCTTGTCCACGACCTTACCGATAAGATTGACTGGTATGGTGTTGACCAGAGGGGATACAACCGCGTTGTTTACGGATCGGCTGATAACGATACTGCGGACTTTTCAGGCGTGATCGGTAAAGTTACCTTCTACGGTGGTAAAGGGGAAGATAATATCACCTTAGGAAGATACAATGTCATTGACGGCGGTGCGGGTAATGATGCCATTTTCGACTCCGGACACTCGGTTAAAAATACCATTATGTTAGGAAAAGAAAGCGGACACGATACATTGCACAATATCCGTACAGAAGCAGATACTACCGTTCTCTTCTCAGGAAATTTAACGATTAAAGATGTCGAATTGACCACAGGCAAAGACTGGGTTGTGAAGCTGAAAGGTTCAAATAACGCATTGACTATCAAGGATATGGTTAATTCCCCATCCGGTCATGATACGATTGACACCTTTAAATTTGAAGGTGGCGAAAGCTATACCACTACCCAATTCCTGAAAGCTTTAGGTATGGATAGTACCGTCAATTACGGCTTGATTTAACCGTCTGAAAGATCGTCTGAAACTTCTCCCATTATCGGTGGGAAAGGTTTTCAGACGACCTTTTGTTTTGTCTTGATGATAATTCCCAACACCAAATGCCGCTATTTTCCAATACTGATTCAATATGTTGTATGTAATGCAACAATTTAAGAATTTCCATAAAAGCCATTGACAAGACTTCTTTATTGTGTCAGAATGGCGCCCGTTGAGTTGCTTGATGCAGCTTGATTTTTCTCCTCTATTTCTCCTTTGTAGACTTGGCGCATATCCCAAACGATATGCGCATTTTTTTATCTTGATTTTCCAAGTTTAAAATAAAATCAAACAAAACAAGATATTCCTCCCCCACCACCATTCTCACGCATATAAAAATTCATCTTTAGAAAAGGTGTAATCACTGATAAAAAATCAACGAACACCCACCGTTTGCCTCCCCTGCCAAAGCGGAAATCATGACCGCAAAGTGTGTTCCCTCTACCCCTCCTCCGTTGGTTTGAAATATCCATAAAAAAGGTCGTCTGAAAACAGAAAATCCGTTTTCAGACGACCTTTTAAAATCATGCAGTATTATTCAGCGTTGTTTTGTGCCGCTTCTTCAGTTTCGGTTGCTGCGCCGACTTGTTCGGCTTCTACTGCCTCAGTTTGTGCTGCCTGTTTGGCGGCTTGACGCTCGGCTTGTTCTGCCAGAGCCTGTTGGACGAACGGATGCTGTTGGGCGATGGCTTGTTCTTCCGCGCTGACTTCGCCTTTGAAGCGGTTGTTCAAATCAAAACGTTTTCCACCGCGCGCCAAGGCTTTGAGGTAGCGGGGACGGCGGCAATGGTTGGCGAGGACCCGGGCGATCAGGGCAGGATCGTATTGGGGCAATGCGGCAACAAGGTCTTGGTCGATACCGACGGCCAGCGGTTTGAATCGTTTGAAGACGTCGTATTTGCCGTAGATGTGGTCGGCAATCATGTCGGTCTGTTTTTTCTTGCTCATGGTTTGAACGGCGGATTTCAAAGCTGCGCCCAAAGCGGTTTCTTGTGTCATGTCGTTTGTATTCCTCTAAAATAAAGCCGTGCGTTTCGCTATGGCACGGTAATGGCGGTATTTTAGTATAAAGCCTGTGTTTTGGCTAAGTTTTTTTGCGAATGTTCGATTGTAAATGTTTATTTTGCGGACAGTCTGGCACACTTATCTCAATAGGCGTTGAGAAAGGTCGTCTGAAAATGTTCGGCACAATCCGCCATGTTTGTTTTCAGACGACCTCTTTCAATTTTATCTATGCTGCTTGGTGATGTCTGGCGTATCAACAACTACGTCGGCATTTTGTGCACGATGGCGTAGGGCGTGGTCGATAAGCACGAGCGCGAGCATGGCTTCGGCGATGGGGGCGGCGCGCAGGCCGACGCAGGGGTCGTGTCTGCCGTGGGTGGCGAGTTCGACGGGGTTGCCGTTGATGTCTATGCTGCGGCGCGGTGTGGCTATGGAACTGGTGGGTTTGATGGCGATGTTGACGTGAATGTCTTGTCCGGTGCTGATACCGCCGAGGATGCCGCCTGAGTGGTTGGACAGGAAGCCTTGCGGGGTGAGTTCGTCGCCGTGTTCGCTACCGCGCTGAACGACGCTGCCGAAGCCTGCACCGATTTCCACGCCTTTGACGGCGTTGATGCCCATCATGGCATAGGCGATTTCGGCATCGAGGCGGTCAAAAACGGGTTCGCCCAAGCCGACGGGGACGTTGGACGCTTCGATATGCAGTTTCGCGCCGACGGAATCCAAGGATTTGCGTACGCTGTCCATATAGTTTTCCAGCTCGGCGATTTGGCTTTGGTTGGCGGCGAAGAAGGGATTTTGGGAAATGTGTTCGTAGCCTTCAAACTGAATTTCTTTTTCGCCGACTTGGGTAACGTAGGCGGTAATTTCCGTACCGAATTTTTCTTTCAGCCATTTCTTGGCAACAGCTCCGGCGGCAACGCGGGCGGCGGTTTCGCGGGCTGAACTTCTGCCGCCGCCGCGGTAGTCGCGCGTGCCGTATTTATGCCAGTAGGTATAGTCGGCATGACCGGGACGGAAGCTGGTGGCGATGTTGCCGTAGTCTTTGCTGCGTTGGTCGGTATTGCGGATTAAGAGGGCGATGGGGGTGCCGGTAGTTTTGCCTTCGAAGACGCCGGAGAGGATTTCGACTTGGTCGGCTTCGCGGCGTTGGGTAACGTGGCGGCTGGTGCCGGGTTTGCGCCGGTCGAGATCGGCTTGGATGTCTGATTCGGTCAATGCCAATCCGGGCGGGCAGCCGTCGATGATGCAGCCCAAACCTGCGCCGTGGCTTTCTCCGAAGGTGGTAACGGTGAAGAGTTGTCCGAAAGTGTTGCCTGCCATGTTTTCCCTCTATCGGTCATATGCTGAAAGATGACGGATTTTAGCATACAAAGGTCGTCTGAAACGCTTTCAGGACGCGAATCCTGCTATGGTGCACCCCATCTCTATCGAATCAAATCCCAAGCAAATTTGCCTATGGTCAGACACAGCAACACCATAAATCCGTAACGTAGAAACTTGGTTCCGCCGCGTATCGCCAATTTCGCGCCAACCACGCCGCCGCACAAATTCGCCAGCGCAAGTGGAATTGCCCATGCCCAAACGACGTGTCCTTGCGGGATAAAAAATGTCAACGCGGCAAGATTGGTAGTCGAATTGATGACTTTTGCCGATGCGTTTGCCGTCAGAAAATCGTAGCCGTAAAAACGGACGAACACGAAAGCCAAAAGGCTGCCCGTACCCGGTCCGAAAATGCCGTCGTAAAAACCGATTAATGCGCCAAAAAACAAGCCCCATAAAGTTTCTCGGCGCGTCAGCTTTTCGGTACGCACCGTCTGCCCCAAATCTTTTTTGATAAAGGTGTAAACACACATGGCAATCATGATGACCAGCATTGCCGGTTTCATATATTGTACAGGGAAAAAGACCACGGCTTTCGCGCCCAGATAGGAAGCGGCAAACGCCAGCACGGCGGCGGGCAGCAGCATTTTCCACGGCACGGGGATTCTGCGCAGATATTGCCCCGTGGCAGTAACCGTCCCGCAGCAGGAGGCAAACTTATTCACGCCCATCACCGAAGCAACAGGCGTGGAATTCGGCAGCAAGTTGAACAGTCCGGGAATTTGCAACAGCCCGCCGCCGCCAACCGCCGCGTCCATCAGTCCGGCACAAAATCCGGTGAGCAGTAAGAAGTAGAAAAAGGAATCTACGGGCATGATGATTCAGGCTTTATTGGAAATTTCTTATCAGGGAAAAGGTCGTCTGAAAACAGTTTTGCACATGAAATCCATGTTTTTAAAATGTTCAGACGACCTTTTTCAACCCCGCTTCTTTATTTCTTCTTCAAATAAACGCCGCTTTCGATATGGTGCGTAAACGGGAACTGATCAAACAACGCAGCGCGTTCGACAGTATGGGTTTGGCAAAGGCTGTCGAGGTTCGCGCGCAAGGTTTCAGGATTGCAGGAAATATAGATAATGTTGTCGAACCGGGAAACCAGCTTCAGCGTTTCATCATCGACGCCGGCGCGGGGCGGATCGACAAAAATCGTGGAGAATCCGTAATCTTTCAACGAGATACCCTGCTCTTGCAGGCGGCGGAATTCGCGGCTTTGCGTATAGGCTTCGGTAAATTCTTCCGCAGAGAGGCGGGCGATTTTGATGTTGTCTCTTTGGTTCGCTTCGATGTTCCATTGCGCGGCGTAAACGGAAGTTTTGGACACTTCGGTTGCTAACACCTGACGGAAATGCTGCGAGAGCGGCAGGGTGAAATTGCCGTTGCCGCAGTAGAGTTCGAGCAAATCGCCGTCGAGATTTTGCGCAACATCACACGCCCAGCCAAGCATTTTTTCGCACACGCGGGCATTGGGCTGGGTAAAGCTGCCTTCGACTTGGCGGTAGCGAAAGGTTTTACCGTTTACGTTCAGCTCTTCGGTTATATAGTCTTGAGTCAAGACGATTTTCTGCCCCCTACTCCGACCGATGATATGAATGCCCAATTCACGCGCCAAAGTTTCCGCTGCACGTTGCCACGCTTCGCCCAGTTTTTTGTGGTAAATCATGGTAACGAGCATCTCGCCGCTCAACGCAGACAAAAATTCTACGGCGTACCAGCGGTTTTTGAGTTCGGGATTTTGCGCAGCAGCTTCGATGAGTTTGGGCATTAAGGCATTGATGGACTCAGCGGCGGCGGGAAATTGATCGCAACGTATCAGACTTGCGCCACTCGCCTTCTGCCCGCGCTCGAACATGGCATAAAACATTTCACCACCTTCGTGCCAAATGCGAAATTCGGCGCGCATACGGTAATGCTGTTCGGGGGATTCGAAAACTTGAATTTCAGGAAAATCCAAACCTTGGAAAAGTTGTTGCAAGTATTGGATTTTTTGGTCGAGCTGTTGCGTATAAGCGGTCATTGGAGAAATGTCTCATGAAAAAATGTCGTAATGTCGGTTTGGTCGGCAGGTTGGCATAAAGATGTTTAACAACACCGAAAATGCTGACAAAGGTCGTCTGAAAACCTACCCACGCTCGTTTTCAGACGACCTTTTATCGGCATTTGATTACTCGCCTTCGTATTTGCGTTCCAAACGCTCCACACACGCGCTTAAATGCTTGCGCATGACTTTGACGACGCGGTTGCGTTTGCCGTTGACCAGCAAGTCGAGGATTTCGCGGTGTTCGGAATGGGTGTGGGGGTTGATGGCGCGTTTTTCATTACGCTGCGCATCGAAGACGGCGACGATGAGCGAAGAACGGGCGCACAGGGTGTTCATGATGTCGAACAAGACGTGGTTGTCGATGAGGCGCGCCAGTTCGACGTGGAAGGCGTTGGACAGGCGGTTCCAACCCACTCGGTCGCCGCTGTCGGACGCCTGTTCCTCACGTTCGATCATGGCGTAAAGCGGCTGGAGGCGCGTTTCCAAATCGTGCATATCGGACAGAAGGTTTAAAATCATGCTTTCCATTTCGATACGCGCGTTGAACACGTCCTGCATTTCCTTCAAATCGGGAACATGGACGAATGCGCCGCGATTGGGCTGCAAATCGACGATTTTGTCGTGCGTCAACAGGGACAGCGCGCCGCGCACGGTATTGCGCGAGCAAACCATCTGGCGGCAAAGCTCGGATTCGGTCAGTTTTTTGCCGGGCAGTAAAACATGGTCGGTAATGCCGTCGAGTATCAGGGCGTAAACGCGAAACAGCTCCGAATCGTGCCTGCCTGCGGGCATCATGGAAGAAGGGGTGGGCGCATGAAGGGTTTCGTTATCGGCATTCATTATTTAAGCTCTCCTCATTGTCTGCGTGTCATATCGTTTGAAATAACAGAAATTTTGCGACGGCGGCAATCCGACCCGTACCGCTTTTTGCTTGATTCCATTTCGATATAGCACGAAACCTGATTAAGATATAATTAAAAATTGTTGACAATCCCTAACTAAGCTTGCACAATACGACGAAAGGCCAAGTTATAAAGGCTGATAGAGAGAGAATCCACAATAAGCAAGCAGATATATTCATGGTGTAGCGTGAATATATCTGCTTTTTTGTCGGGCGGCCTTTATTCACGCTTTAACAGTATTCCGCCCCTAAACGCTTTTCAGACGACCCCCGAAAGATACGGGAGGTCGTCTGAAAAATTACTCTGCTTCGACGGTTTCAAAACTGTGGGTGATTTTTGCCGCCTTGCCCAGCATAATCGAGGCGGAACAATATTTCTCGGCAGACATCTGCACGGCGCGCTCAATGGCGGACTCGGTCAGATTGTGTCCGATGACTTTAAAATGAATATGGATTTCGGTGAACACGCGCGGGGCATCGTCGGCGCGCTTCGCGGTAACCGTCGCTTGGCAGTCCACTACCTTTTGACGCTGCTTCTCGGCAATCATCACGACATCGATGCTGGAACAGCCCGCCACGCCCAAAAGCAGCATTTCCATCGGACTGGGGCCGCGTTTCGCCTGCCCTTCCGCTGCCGCGCCTTCCATAACGACGCTGTGTCCGTTTTCGGTCGTGCCGACAAAGCACATTCCGTCTATCCATTTTGATGTAACTTGCATGATTGCCTTTCTGTCGCGAAAATGCCTGATAAACAGGCGCATTTTCATATTGTAAACAATTTCTACGGATAAATATAGGCGCAAGAATAGAGAAGGTCGTCTGAAAACTCGCAAAGCTTGTTTTCAGACGACCTTTTCCATGGTCAAGCCATCAGTTTTTCATCGATTGAACCGGCGCGGGAATCCTGCCACCTCGGTTGACGAACACTTCGCACGAACCTTCTTTGACCGGCATTACAGGCGCGTAGCCCAGCAGACCGCCGAATTCGACGCTGTCGCCGACGGTTTTGCCCGTTACCGGAATGATGCGCACAGCGGTGGTTTTGCTGTTGATCATGCCGATGGCGGCTTCGTCGGCGATGATGCCGGAAATCGTGTGAGCGGGCGTGTTGCCGGGAACGGCAATCATGTCCAGCCCGACCGAGCAGACGGCGGTCATCGCTTCGAGTTTGTCCAGCGTCAGCACGCCTGCTTCGGCGGCGGCAATCATACCTTCGTCTTCGGAAACGGGAATAAACGCGCCGCTCAAACCGCCGACCGCGCTGGAAGCCATCATGCCGCCTTTTTTAACGGCATCGTTCAGCAATGCCAAAGCAGCCGTTGTGCCGTGCGTACCACAGACGCTCAAACCCATTTCTTCAAGGATGCGTGCCACCGAGTCGCCGACGGCGGGGGTCGGCGCCAGTGACAAATCAAGAATACCGAACGGGATGCCCAAAATTTTCGAGGCTTCACGACCGATGAGTTCGCCCACGCGGGTGATTTTGAAGGCGGTTTTCTTCACGACTTCGGCGACCTCGGTCAGGCTGACCGCGTCCGAATTTTCCAGCGCGGCTTTGACCACGCCCGGCCCCGATACGCCGACGTTGATAACGGCGTCCGCTTCGCCCGAACCGTGAAACGCGCCCGCCATAAACGGATTGTCCTCCACCGCATTGCAGAACACGACGATTTTGGCGCAGCCGAAACCTTCGGGCGTGATTTCAGCCGTGCGTTTGATGGTTTCGCCCGCCAGTCTGACCGCATCCATATTGATGCCTGCGCGCGTGCTGCCGATATTGATGGAGCTGCACACAATGTCGGTGGTCTTCATCGCTTCGGGAATGGAGCGGATTAACACTTCGTCTGAAGGCGACATGCCTTTTTGTACCAGCGCGGAAAAGCCTCCGATAAAGGACACACCGATGGCTTTGGCTGCCTTGTCCAAAGTCTGCGCCACACTGACGTAAGAATCGGCTTTGGTCGCTGCCGCGATTTGAGCAATCGGCGTGACGGAAATGCGCTGATTCACAATCGGCACACCATATTTGGAGGAGAGGTGTTTCGCCGTAGCGACCAAATCTTTACCGACGGTGGTGATTTTGTTGTAAATGTTTTGGTTCAATACATCGATGTCGGTGCTGATACAGTCGTGCAAATCAATGCCTATGGTAATGGTGCGGACATCGAAATGCTGGTCGGCAACCATTTTGACGGTTTCAAGTATTTCATTACTGTGGAAATTGTTCATGGGATTCGGCCTTCCTTGCAGGTCGTCTGAAAAATATTTTTAGACGACCTTCGATTAGACTTTAAGCTTGACATACATATGCTCTTGCGTGCCTTCAGCAGTTTTTCGCATCTCGTAATCAAACACATCAGAATATTTTTTCACTAAATCGGTAAATTTCTTACAACCGTAATTACGTGGGTCAAAATCTACCTGCAAGCGCTTCCAAGTGGCACCGAATGCAGTCATAGCCATCCATTCACTATCCGCATGTTCGAAAATTTTATGTATAGTCTCCAATGGTAGTTTGTTCTCAAGTTGTTCGGCAATTTTCGGTTGAGCTTGAGCATTTTCGGGAGAGACTGTTTGAATCTGTTTCTCTGTTGGTTTCTGTGGTTTATCGGTTACTGTTTCTTTTTGTGCGGGTTCAGGCATCAAGTTTTCTACATAGATAAATTGGCTGCACGCATTACGGAAAGCTTCAGGCGTTTGCTTTTTGCCGAAACCGTAAACTGTTACACCTTGTTCCTTCAACCGGATAGCCAGTGCAGTAAAGTCACTATCACTAGATACCAAACAAAAACCATCAAAACGGCCGGTATAGAGTAAATCCATCGCATCAATAATCATAAAACCGTCAGTGGCATTTTTACCTGTGGTGTAGGCGAATTGCTGCATAGGTTTGATAGCATGCTCATTAATGACAGCTTTCCATTTACCGTTGTCACCAACAAAGTTGCCATAGATGCGTTTTACCATTGCTTCACCGAATTTAGTTGTTTCTTCTAAAATCGCATCAATGGTTTGCGCTGACGCATTATCAGCATCAATTAAAACAGCCAGCCGTGCAGATTTCTCTTCAGCCACATTAAAACTAATTTTATTTTTTGACATAATTTTAGAGTTCCTAAAATCAAATGCGATGCATGGCTTGGAAGATTTCTTCGTTTTGCATACGGATGTCGAGCGCGAGTTTTTTGCTCTCTTCCGCAAACAAATCCAGCATTTCCTGTCGCGATTTGGGGCATTTCGAGGTATCCACCAAGATAATCATGGTGAAGAAATCGTCCATCAGCTGCTGGCTGATATTGAGGATGTTGATTTGGTTTTCTGCGAGAATGCGGGAAACGTCATACACGATGCCAACGCGGTCTTTGCCGATGACGGTGATAACTGAGTTGTTCATAAGTCAGGGTCCTTGTAGGGGTCGTCTGAAAAATTTATTTGGGAAATTATAGCACCGCTTTAAGAATAATATGACTTGGATTGTTGACAATTTTGATTGAAAGCATCCAGCCGACAGTAATAAATTTAAGGAAAAAAGGCCGTCTGAAAACGGGCATAGCAAGTTTCGCCAATATGGTTTTCAAACAGCCTTTTTGAGTAATTGTCTAAAGACATAGTTAATTCCGATTATCACTATTTGAGGTGCTTTCTTCCACATATTTTCGGGTTCCTCTACACCTAGGATAACGAGAACATCCCCAAAATTTATTACCAGGATTTTTCCCTTTTTTAGCTACGCGTAAAACTAATTTAGCCCTACATTTTGGGCATTTCTTTGAAGTATCTTTAGCTTTAGCTTTAACTATTTTTTTGTCTTGTAATTTTGTTTCTATAATTTCATCTTGATTGTACTTAGTAAGAGTAACATCAACACCATTTTTATCACTATAGTTAGTATTTATATTTTCACAAGTATTCTTTTTATTTTTTGTTAAAGTATTTAAGAAATACCAAACCAATCCTGTTATAGAAAAAATTAAAGGTACTTTTATCTTTGAAAAGAAGGAAACTCCTCCGTGGTGTGAACATGCTCCGCGGCTACCAATTGAAGAAGATAGAAAACCATCACTACAACTATTCCCACTGAAAAGCATCAATAGCAATACGAAAGTTATTATCGTAATAAAAATTATAAATTTATTAGTTGATTTCATAAGTATTCTTTAATTGTCAAATTTCAATCAATCGCTATAAGTAAACTTCGCACGTTTGACGTTGCAAAGGATTTCATACGGAATCATGCCGGCGGCTTCGGCGACTTCGTTGATATTGACAACATCTCCCCACAATTCGACTTCCGCGCCCAAACCTTCTTTGGAAGCATCGAGTTCGACAGTAATCATGTCCATTGACACCCTGCCGATGATGCGGCTGCGTTTGCCTTCGACGGCAACGGGCGAGTTGGTCGAGGCTCGGCGCGGATAGCCGTCGGCGTAACCGCAGGCAATCAGGCCGACGCGTGTAGATTTGCTGGTATAAAACGTCGCGCCGTAGCCGATGGGTGAATGAGGTTGCAGGACGCGTTCGCCGAATACGCGGGAAGTCAGGCGCATGACGGGCTTCAGGCGCTCGTCTACGCCGCCGAACGGAGAGATACCGTAAAGTGCCAGTCCGGCGCGTCCCCAGTCACGGCGCGCTTCGGGAATATTCAAGATAGCGGCGGAATTAGCGAGGCTTTCTTCTCCTTCTAAGCCTTCACACGCCAAATCAAAGGCTTCAAGCTGCATTTCGGTCATGCCGTTGTCGGGTTCGTCGGCGCAGGCAAAATGGCTGAATTTAACAATGCTGTCAACGTGTTTGCATTGTTTCAGGGCGGTGTAGGCGGAAGTGTAATTGTGCGGAAAGAAGCCGGCGCGGTGCATACCGGAATCCATTTTGAGCCAGACTTTAACGGGATTCTGCCAATGATGGGCGATTAAGGCTTCGAGTTGCCATTGGCTGCCGACGCCCGGCCACAAATTGTATTTATCGACGGTAGCGTATTCCGACGCTTCAAACACGCCTTCGAGCAATACGATGGGATTGCTAATGCCGCTCTCGCGCAATTCGACGGCTTCGTCCATGGTAGCGACGGCAAATCCGTCGGCAATTTCGGACAATGCGTGGGCGCACCGTACCGCGCCATGTCCGTAAGCGTCCGCTTTAATAACGGCAAGCATTTTGCCGCCGTGAATCTGTTTCAGGGTTTGATAATTGTGGCGCAGATTGTCCAAGCGGATTCGGGCATTTAATGGACGCATGATTTGTTCTTTCCGTTAATGAAGGTCGTTTGAAAATGGATATTCACGTTTTCAGACGACCTTTCGGTATTTTTAACGACTACATTATAGGCTTAAAGAGAGGGTTTTTAAATATCGTAATGAAATGAAGAAAATCGGAATATATAGCCCGTCTGTTCAAACATATTCTGCCGATTTGTATTTAAATTTCAAAAATCAGCCTACCCCCTTCCCGAAGCACTTATAAAATGAAAGAAAAATAAACCCTGCCGATTTGCCGAATCAGGCCGTCTTTAACGCAATTTGTGATGAATCAAACTTCCTGGCGGATAATCCCGCGATTGCTTGTCAGTCGGTAGATTTTAAAACATAATACTTACGTGCCTAAGTATTGGAATTTTACTACAAATACATGATTCCTAAGCCGTACGCAGCGCAGCAGTTCCAGCCAATCAACTCAAAGCAAGGAAGGTCTAAAATGAAAGTAACCAGTTTCGGCGAAGTGTTGTGGGACGATTTTCCAAGCGGCAAAGTGTTGGGCGGTGCGCCGCTGAACGTTTTGGTCCGTTTGCAATCCTTCGGAGTCGATACCGCCATTATCAGCCGTCGCGGTGATGATGCCGACGGCGAAGAGCTGCTGCGCCAAATCCAAGCGAAAAACGTCAATACCGACCTGCTGCAAGTGTGCAAAGAATGCGATACCAGCTTGGTCAAAGTCATCTTGGACAAATGCGGCAGCGCGTCATATGAAATCGTATATCCCTGCGCTTGGGACCGCATCGTCATCGAAGATGCCGCCTTGCAACGTGTCGCCGAATCCGATGCCTTCGTATTCGGCAGCCTTGCCACCCGCGATGAGATTTCCCGTGCGGCATTAGACAAACTGATGGAAAAAGCCAAATTCAAAATCTTTGACGTCAACCTGCGCAAACCCCACTACGACACCGACCGCCTGCTCGCCACCATGAAGCGTGCGGATATGCTCAAACTTAATGACGACGAATTGTACGAATTATCTGCGGCTTACGGCTCGCCCTACCACAGCATCGAACAAAACATCGCCTACCTCAACCGCTTGACCGGCGCCAAAACCATCTGCGTCACCTTGGGTGGACACGGTGCAATTTTATACAAAGACGGCGAACTCTACCGCCACTGCGGCTTCCGCATCAAAGTTGCCGATACCGTCGGCTCCGGCGACAGCTTCTTGGCAGGACTGACCTACAAACTGCTCAACAATGCCGAGCCGCAAGAAGCCATTACCTTCGCCTGCGCACTCGGCGCCCTAGTCGCCTCTAGACACGGCGCGACGCCCGACATTTCCTTACAGGAAATCGAAAGCTTCATGAATCCGGCTTGATGTTTGCCATCAAAGGATGTCACAACAAAAGGTCGTCTGAAAACGGAAAATCTGTTTTCAGACGACCTTTTCATATCCCTCAATCCCGATACGCCCAATGATTGACCGGACCGTGTCCCGCGCCGATGTTCAAAGGATTGCGAATCGCCTCGGTAATGTATTTTTTGGCGGTTTGCACGGATTCGAGCGTCTCGAAACCTTTAGCCAACTCGGCGGCGATACAGGCGGAGAACGTACAGCCGGTACCGTGCGTATGCGCTGTTGGGAAACGGCGGTCGGTAAATTCAAACACCTCATCCGGCGTAAACAGCCAGTCGGTACAGTATTCGCTGCGGCTGTCGCCCAAATGCCCGCCTTTAATCACTACATTTTTCACGCCGCAATCTTGCAGGATTTTGGCGGCGCGTTCCGCATCTTGGCGGTTTTCAATGCGCACGCCCGTCAAGGCTTCCGCTTCGGGCAGGTTCGGCGTCAGAATGTCCGTATCGGGCAGAAGCAGGCGTTTCATCGCTTCGACGGCGGAATCCTGCAACAGCGGCGCGCCACCTTTGGCAATCATCACCGGATCGAGGACGCGCTTGCCGAAACGGCATTTTTTCAGATTTTCGGCAACGCATTCAATCACTTCAGCCGTACCCAGCATCCCGATTTTATAGGCGCGGATTTCAAAATCGGCGCGGACGGCTTCGATTTGCGCGGTGATGATGTCGGTCGGAACCAGATGCACCGCCGATACGCCGAGCGTATTTTGCGCGGTCACAGCGGTCAGCACGCTGGTGCCGAACACACCGCGCATCTGAAATGTCTTCAAATCCGCCTGTATCCCCGCCCCGCCACCGGAATCCGAGCCGGCAATGGTCAGCGTTTGGACGAATGTTTCTTCCATTTGGTTTCTCCTATTGCTTGGTTGGACGATTTAGGAAGCGGTTTGAAGGTCGTCTGAAAACCCATCATTCTTGTTTTCAGACGGTGTTTTATTTTTATTTTATTGTTACAACGAAATATTTACAGCTGTATTTTAGTTGGTTTATCCCGGTTTGAAATGGGGGATTTTAGGGATATGTTTTTACAATTTTCACGGACTCAGCCCGAAATCCCCATCCCGACTTTTTACTATTCCAACAAAGAGGTTGTCTGAAACCTGCTTTTCAGACGACCTAACTCTAAATAAATCATTATCCATCAATAATTTCCAATTCAAGCAAAGCCCTGTACACGCCATCTTCATCTACACTCGGAGCAATAAATTTCGCCGCGGCCTTCGCCGCAGCCTCACCATTTCCCATGGCCACGCCGAAGCCGACGGATGAGAGCATTTCCAAATCATTAAAGCTGTCGCCAAAAGCCATAACATCTTCCATGCCTATACCCAACTTTTCTACTGCATGTGCAATGCCTCTTGCTTTTGAACCTTCGCGGCGCAGCATGTCCAACGCAGACTCGTGCCAACGCACGGATTTGAAGCCTTCGGATTGGATTTTTCCGATAATCTCCTGCTCCTGGGCTTTATCTGCAAACACCAGCATCTGATAAACCGATTGTTTGCGGAAATATTCTTTATCCACTTCAAAAGCAGGCAGGATGTGCAACAAGGCTTCTTTTACCCTTTCGCCGGCAGCCGATGCGACAATTTCATCATTATTTACAAAAGCATAATCAATATACTGACTGTCAAAAAATGTACACATCCGCTCCACTTCGGCTTCAATCATCGGATAAGCCTGCAACACCTCTCCGTGAAACGTCGTGTATTGCCCGTTAATCGTAACCAGCATATCAATGCCGCTGTCGCGTATCAGGGTTTTCACCTTACCCGGAATGGCTACCGGCGGTCTCCCCGTCGCAATCGCCGTCAAAATACCCCGCGCTTTCAATGCCTCCATCGCTTTAGCAACAGACGGGCGCAGCGTATCGGTATATTTTCGGTATAACGTGTCATCAATATCGAAAAAAATAATTTTTGGCGTATTCATTATCAGGCATACAATCGGTTTCAGACGACCTATATTGTAACGTGCAATTACCGGAACAATGCACAATTTCTACATGCAATGATGTAAACAAGCTGTGTATAAATCCTACTTCATATTGATTCCCAAAAGAAAAACAAACCTGATTAAAAAATAAGCAGGTTATCAGAAGTCGTCTGAAACCTGCTTATTCCATTTTCGCCATTATTACATTAAGCAATAATTTTGACACTTTCCCGCTCCCGCCTGAATTTCATTTTAAGCAACGCGGGCAGACTGTCATCAAAGTACCAGCCACCGTCCGGCATAGCAATCGCCCCACCGGCACAACGCAAAGTGATGCTTTTTCCGGATAAGCCGTCCGTCTCCGTAATCTCTACCTCATGCGCTCTCCCCCAGTCTGCAACGGGCAACAAATGCGCCAATTCGCGGACACGTCCGTTTTGCGCTTCTATCCCATCCTCGGTACGGCAGGCGCCGTCGCATTGCCCGAGTGCCTGTACAGGACACGGCACACCTTTTCCATTTGCAACAGGCAGGATATTCAAGGCATCAGGACAAAGTCTGTTTTCCAGCGCCCAACTATTAAGCGCGCGTTTGGCGGCTTTTTTATGGATGAACAACCCATACGGGCGGACAGCACGACTGCCATTATCCAAAGGCACAATCCTTGCCTGCAATACACCGTGTTCGTCGGGAGAAAAACGAACCGTAGAAAATGCAGTAGGCTTGGAAACGACTCGTTCAGGCGGGCGGATACCATATTCCCTCATCGCCTGAGCCTTCAGCCACACCGAATGCAGACTGCCCAACGCAGGAATAAAACGCACGGAAGCCGCAGCCTTCAAATAAAGCGGAACTTTTTTACCGTGCAGCATTTCTGCCGTTTCACTATACGCCTTCTCCAATGCAACTACCGCCTGCGCCTTGCCGAATGCGTCAAACCAGACCAACACACCTTCGCTGTCCGGCAACGCATAAATCTGCGCTGCCAAAGCATCCGTTACCCAATTTGGCAGCATTTTCGGATTCATCAAAGACCGGCAGTAATTATCCCAATCTTCTGTATTCTTTTCGCGCAAGCTGTGTTCCAAATAATCGCTCAAAGCCAAGACATCGGTCATCGCACGATGACGGTTTTCCACTGCAATTGCGTTCCGTTCGATAATGCTGTCCAAATTGTGTTTGTAAAACTCGGGATAAAGGCGGCGCGACAACTGGACGGTACACAAAGCAGGCGCAGCAAAATCAATTCCGGCACGGCGAAACTCGTGACGCAAGAAGGTATAGTCGAAACGGCTGTTATGCGCCACCACCACTGCCCCCTGTAAAAGCGGCAATAACTGTGAAGCAATTTCCGCAAACAACGGGGCCGTTTTTACCATTTTATTGCTGATGCCCGTCAGTTGCTCGACAAATTCAGGAATCGGCTTACACGGATTCACCAACCACTCATAACGGCATACGTTTTGTCCGTCGAAACGCAGCAAAGCAACTTCCGTTACCCTGTCTTGATACAGATTCCCGCCGGTAGTTTCCAAATCCACCACAACCACAGGCCTCCCGAAACGGAAAAATGCCTTCTGCAACAACGGCCAGCGAGAAACGCTCTCCATTTTATTTTCCTGTAAATTCAACCAATAGCCGCGCATTTTACACTTTTCCTGTTTATTTTCCAACAACGCCCTTGACAGAATTCCACCCCCTCACTATAATTTCAATCTTTGTTACAGCGCACCCGTAGCTCAGTTGGATAGAGTATCTGGCTACGAACCAGAGGGTCGGGCGTTCGAATCGCTCCGGGTGCGCCACAAGATTTATCCGCGCCCATCGTCTAGCGGTTAGGACATCGCCCTTTCACGGCGGTAACCGGGGTTCGATTCCCCGTGGGCGTGCCAGTTTTGATTAAAGCCTTGCTGTTTTAGCAAGGCTTTAGTTTTTAAACCATCTTGAATGACCGCCATCTTGAATACCTAGGGCAGGCAGCACCTGACTTGTTTATTTCTATGTTGCCATAAGAGACCTATCAATATTATTTCTTACCCCTATTCCAATCAAAAGGTCGTCTGAAAACCATTTTCAGACGACCTTTCCTTATTTATTGAAATAAAACATCAAGCCTGTTTATTCCAACGTTCGATGGATTCTTTAATTACTTTTTTTGCTTCTTCCACATCACCCCAAGATTCAACTTTGGTTGTACCTGCTTTTTTCAGGTCTTTGTAGTGGTTGAAGTGAAATTCGATTTGCTTGATCAGCTGCTGCGGCAAATCGGCAAGGGTTTTGTAGGCGTTGCCGTTGTTGCGGTCGTCAGCGGGAACGCAGACGATTTTGTCATCCACTTCGCCGTCATCGACAAACTTCATCACACCGATGACGCGCGCTTCCAAGAAGATGCCTGTCGCCAAAGGCTGTTCGGTAACCAGCAATACGTCCAATTCGTCGCCGTCTTCGTCCAAGGTTTGCGGGATGAAGCCGTAGTTGGTCGGCTTGGCGAAAATCACGGGTTCGACGCGGTCAAGTTGGAATGCGCCGAGGCGGCGGTTCCATTCGATTTTGTGGTTGCTGCCGGCGGGAATTTCGTTGACGACGTTGATGATGCCGCCGTCTACATCGCCCGGAGTCAGGATTTTATTGAAGTCTGCCATTTTATTTCCTTTATTTGACGGAAGTTTGAACGGCGGAAGTATAGCAAACAAAAGACTCTCTGAAAATGCGGAAAAAGGTCGTCTGAAAACGCAATCCCTGCTTTCAGACGACCTTTAAGCAATCAGGCTGGTTCTATTTCCCCAACCTTTTCCCCAATTCCAAAATCGCCCTTTTGTTCGACGGGGAGAACACTTTTTCCGCCGCTTCTTCTATGCCGAACCATCCGTAAGCGACGTGTTCGTCGGGCTGCAAAACAATAGCCGCATCGCGCGGGATTTCGGCGGAAAAGATGTGCTCGCGGTTTTCAAACACGCCTTTGGGATAGCGGTGCCGCCAGTGGTGGTAAATTTCGTAAACCGTGCTGTCGTGCCAGTTGCAGAGCTGTCCGTCCGCAAGGTGGATGCCGGTTTCCTCCCAAACTTCGCGCTTGGCGGTTTCCTCTATGGTTTCGTCCGGCTCGATGCTGCCGGTTACCGACTGCCAAAAGCCTTGCGGCGAAGTGCGTTCGATTAGAAGGATATTGCCGTCTGAATCATGCAAAACCACCAGCGCGGACACGGGATACTTCAAGGGCTTTGCCATCAATCGTCTCCGGCAGCGTCCATCGAAGGGTCGGATTTGGTATCGCTTCGCGCCTGCATTCCCGCCTTGATCATAGCAATGCTGCTCGGCTCCAGTTCTTCATTCAAGATACGGACTTCGCGTTGCGGATAAGGGAACTCGATGTCGTGTTCGTTAAACTGCTGCCAAATATCCAGAAAAATCGCCGATTGCAGCGCGGCAAAGCCGTTTTCAGGATCTTTTACCCAATATGTCACGCGCAAATCAATACCGTTGTCGCCGAAATTGGTCACCACCGCCAAAGGCGCGGGATGTTTGGAAACACGCGGCTGTGCGACGGCTGCACTTTTAATGATGTCCAGCGCCTTAATCAAATCGGAATGATAGGCAACCTGTATATTGAACGCCTGCTGCAATTCGCGGCTGGTATAAGATTCGTTGACCACCATCGAGGTAACGAACGTCTCGTTCGGAATCAGCGCCTCCGTACCGTTGGCATTGCGCAGCACGACAAAACGCGAGGTAATTTTGGTGACATAGCCGGTAAAGTTATTGACCGTCAGACGGTCGTTCATGCGGATGGAGCGGTCGCCCAAAATGATGAAGCCTGAAATGTAGTTGCTCGCCACTTTTTGCAGGCCGAAACCGATACCGACACCCAACGCACCGCCGAACACCGACAATACCGTCAAATCAATCCCCACCAGCGGCAGCGCAATCAATACCGCCAAAACCATCATCACCGTTTTGATGATTTTGGACAAAATCATGGACAGATTATTGTCCAGGCTGCTTTTTTCCAAACGCTCGCCGATAAAGCGCGCCAGCCACGACGCACCTATCATCAAGAGGCCGACCCACAAAATCCCGTTCAAAATCGTCCGCAGGCTGAGTTTGCTCGAACCGACCGAGAAACTGATACCGTCCAGCATCTCCAAAATCTTATCGTCCAAGCCCGACAGCCAAAGCACGAACCCCACCCACAAAACCATGGATACCGCTTTCTCCAGCCAGTCGGTCAGCTTGTTTTGCGGCAAAGCGGCATGAACCACCGCCACGCTCACCCGAATTAGAATCATCCAGCGCGCCGCCAAAATCAGCAGATGCAGCCATACCGCGCGAAATTCGGTCAGATTGCAGACAAACAAAGCCACCGCACCGAAAATCATCATCAGCACCGGCCACAAAATCCGTCTGCCGATATGCCGCAAGAGCGCGAAGCTGCCGTGTTCCGAGAAGAAATAACGGTTGTTGAGAAGGTTTGACAGCCAAAACGCCGCCGCCATCAGCATCAATACACCGAACAGCTCAATCCAGCCCGAAACCTGTCCGAAATTGCGCTCCACCAAACTCGACGTAAACGCCTGACGCGCAAACAATTCATGCAAAATATTGTCCATCAGCCCTGTTTTTTCATTAAAAATCAAAGCAGCAATTATATAGCAGCCATAAAATTCCGCCACACTCGTTTGCCATTCAAAGGTCGTCTGAAAATATGGCGGATTCAAGTGAAAAACAAGACATCCCGTCTGCCCTACCCGACCTTACGTCAAACAAATTCAAAGCCGCTTCAAACAGATAGCCGAAACCATCAGGCTTCACCCTTGCCAAAGCCGGACAGTAAAACTATAATCCGAAACTTATCGAGTCGGAGTGTGGCGCAGTCTGGTAGCGCACTTGCATGGGGTGCAAGGGGTCGAAGGTTCGAATCCTTTCACTCCGACCAAAAATTCAACAGCTCGGTCATTTTTGACCGGGCTGTTTATTTGTCTTTGCCTATTTCAAACTTTATATTCCAAGCGTTTTTCACAATCAAAAGGTCGTCTGAAAACCTCGAATCCGAGTTTTCAGACGACCTTTTGCCTTTTCTTCAGTTAATCAGCCCTCTGCCTTCGGCTCGGGAACGTCAAACACCTGACGCAGGTAGGCAAGGAAGGTGTTGTTGGTGGTCATGGTTTTGCCCGGGGAGTCGGAGAGTTTGGCGACGGACTGACCGTTGCACTCGACGAGTTTCAAAACGATGTTCAGCGGGGTATGGCCCATGTCGTTGGTGAGGTTGGTACCGATACCGAAGCTGGTTTTGAATCGGTCTTTGAAATATTGGTGCAACGCCCACGAGCGTTCGATGTCCAAACCGTCTGAGAAGGTCAGCATTTTGGTGCGGCTGTCGATTTTGAGTTTTTTATAGTGGGCATGCGCTTTGTCGCCCCATACATAGGGGTCGCCGCTGTCGTGGCGCAGACCGTCGAAGAGTTTGGCGAAATAGAGGTCGAAGTCGCGCAGGAAGGCATCCATGCCGACCACGTCGGTCAGCGCGATGCCGAGGTCGCCGCGGTATTCGTGTACCCAGCTTTCGAGGGCGGCTTTTTGGAAATTGCGCAGGCGCACATCGAGGGCTTGGAAGGCTTGGAGGAACTCGTGCGCCATCGTGCCGATGGGGGTGATGCCGATTTTTTTGGCGAGATAAACGTTGCTGGTACCACGCACGATGTCGGGGGCGGCTTCGAGCAGGGTGCGGATGACGTGTTCCTGCCAATCGAGGGTGTAGCGGCGGCGGGTGCCGAAGTCGGAGATGAGGAAAGGCGGATCGTCGGGGTTTTGCGCGGCGGAGATTTCTTTGAGGCGTTGCGCTTTGGCTTGGAGGCGGCGTTCGCCTTCTTCGATGACGGCGGGGGTTTCGAGACGGCGGAAGTAGAGTTCGTTGACGATGGCGAGGATGAAGATTTCAAAGAACATCGCCTGAATCATAGGGCCTTCGATGCGGATGTTCAGACGACCTTCATTGTCGGGGCTGACTTTGACGAAGCGGCGTTGCAGCTGGAAGAGTTCGAGATAATCGACAAAGTCGCTTTTGATGAAGCGCAGGCTGCGCAGGTAGTCGAGTTCGTCGTGGGTGAAGCGCAGTTGGCAGAGTGCGTCGAGTTCTCGTTCCAAGTCGCTTTGGATGTCGGCAAGCGGGTAAACCATGTCTTTGTTGCGACAGCGGAACTCATAAAGGCTGTGGGTTTGGGGGAATTGGTGCAGTATCACCTGAAGCATGGTGAACTTGTACAGGTCGGTGTCGAGCAGGGAGCGGATAACGGGCGTTTGAGGTGCGGTCATGGCTTTTCTCTCGTTCAGCGTAAATGTAAAGCATTATTAGAACACGGTTAGACGGGCGGGTGTTACTTTTTTTGGTTGGAGAAGCGTTGAAAAGGTCGTCTGAAATCTTTCAGACGACCTTTGTTTTGTGATTTAAGCCTTATGTTTTTTCTTGAGCGCGGCGTTCAGGATGCACCCTAAAATAAAGCCGACGGTTGCGGGCAGCAGCCAACCCAGTCCGACGTTGTAAAGCGGTAGTGCGCCGTTGATGTCGGCGGCGACTTCTTCGCTGAAGCCGAACGCGGCTTTATAGGCATCGAGCAAACCGACTGCCAGCGTTGCCATCATGGTGCAGAAATAGACGATGCGGCTGCCGCCGAACAGTTTGTGCAGGAAGACCAGCAGGATGATGACGATGGTCAGCGGGTACAGCAGCATCAGCATGGGGATGGAGAAGGTCAGGATGGAGGACAGGCCCTTGTTCGCCAACGCCATAGACACGACAGTATTGATGACGACGAACATTTTATAAGAAATGCCGGGACACAGGCGGTTGAAATATTCGGAACATGATGTAATCAGTCCGACGGCGGTACTCAAGCAGGCGAGCAGGACGATGACGCCTAAAAGGATGTTGCCGGGTACGCCGAAGTAGAAATTCGCGGTTTTCGACAACACTTCCGCGCCGTTTTCCTGAAGTCCCAAGCCTGCCACGCTGGTCGCACCCATATAGCCGATAAAGAGGTACACCAAAGCCAGACAAGATGCGGCGACGATGCCTGAAACGGCGGTCGTCCGCAGCAGCTCGGAGCGGTTGTCCACGCCCATCGCACGCACGGCGTCAATGACGATAATGGAGAACACCAGTGAAGCGAGTGCGTCCATTGTTCCGTAGCCTTCCAAAATGCCTTTTATGAACGGACGGAGGGCAAAATCGCCTTGTGCCGCTGCGGGAATGCCCATAGGATTCAGCGCGGCGTAGCCGACCAAAACGGCAATCGTCAAAAGCAATACGGGTGTCAGAATTTTACCGATACGGTCCACCAGTTTGCCCGGCGACATCGACAGCCAATACGCCACGCCGAAAAACGCCACGCTGAACGCCGCCAGCCCGACTGTTTTCTGGCTTTCATTCAAAAACGGCGCAACGGCAATCTCAAACGACACCGTCGCCGTACGCGGCATGGCAAACAAAGGCCCGATGGACAAATACAGCGCGACGGCAAACGCCACGCCGTACCAAGGCGCAACCCTAGATGCCAGTGCCTGCACATCGCGCGAACCGGAATAGCCGATGGCAATCACGCCCAACAGCGGCAGGCCCGCGCCGGTCAACAGGAAACCCGTCATCGCAGAGAACCAGCTTTCCCCCGCCTGTTGTCCGAGATAAGCGGGAAAAATCAGATTGCCCGCACCGAAAAACAAAGCGAATAACATCAAACCGACCGCCCACAGCGAGGCTTTACGGTTGAGCGGGGAAACACTGTTCATAAATTCGTACCTGTTTGTTTATAGTGGATTAACTTTAAACCAGTACGGCGTTGCCTCGCCTTAGCTCAAAGAGAACGATTCTCTAAGGTGCTGAAGCACCAAGTGAATCGGTTCCGTACTATCTGTACTGTCTGCGGCTTCGTCGCCCTGTCCTGATTTAAAGTCAATCCACTATATAAAGGGCAGTTGATGAAAATGGGTATGGCTTTGCCAAGCGTGAAATCATCATGCCGTTTCGCCTTCAACGTCGGCGTAGGGGTCGTCTGAAACGCCCTCTTCCGCTTCCGGGCGTTCTAAATTTTCCTGTTTCAGGCTGATTTCGATTTCGCCGTAGTTGTCCGGCTGGACGATGCGGACCAAACCTTCTTTGGCAAGCTCCAAGAGCGCAATGAAATTGACGACCACATATGCCGCGCCCTGCTCCGGTTTGAACAAATCGCTGAATTTGCATATCCCGCTCTCGTTCAGACGACGTAAAACCGCCGTCATCTGCGCGCGCACGGAAATGGTTTCCTGAATCACTTCATGGCTGCGCGTATGTTTCGCACGCGACAAAATGCCCAGCCACGCCTGCGTCAAATCGGCGACATACACCTCCGGCAGCTTCGCCTCGACCGCGATTTCCAACGGCAGATACGCCCAAGCAAAATCCCGTCCCGCGCGCGGCAACGCATCCAAACCCTGCGCCGCCAGCTTCATCTGTTCGTAAGCCAAAAGGCGGCGCACCAGCTCGGCACGCGGATCCGCCTCTTCATCCTCGACCTCTTCGGAACGCGGCAGCAGCAGGCGAGATTTGATTTCAATCAGCATCGCCGCCATCAAAAGATATTCCGCCGCCAAATCAAACTGATACGCTTCCATTTGGGCGATATAGTGCAGATATTGCTCGGTAATCTTTACCATCGGAATATCGAGAACGTCGATATTCTGTTTGCGGATAAGGTAAAGCAGCAAATCCAACGGCCCTTGGAAGCTGCTTAAGACAACCTTCAAAGCATCGGGCGGAATAAACAAATCCTGCGGCAAATCGGTTACGGGTTGACCGAATACCCACGCGACAGTGTGTTCAGACGACGTTGCCGCAGCGGAAGGAATAAGGTGTTCTGAAGGCATGTTTAGAGGAGCTTTTTCTTATTAGGTTCGATGGGTGGTTAATCAATAACGGGGTCGTCTGAAAACGCAGCGGGTTTCGCCCAAACGAGTGCGGCAAAACAAAAATCAGCCTTTTTTGCGTTGGCTTTTCAAAGAAGCGATGGCAATGGCAAGCGTTTGCGCCAACGCCATGCCCAGCAGCGGCAAAACGGCGAAAAACGAACCGGTCAGCACCGTAACGGCATCGCGGGAAAACACAAAGCCATCGCGTGCCAGCATCGCAATTATCCAAACCGACAATAGCAGCCATTCGCAGCCGACCAAAAACCAAATCATCCCGACCGAGCAGCGTCTGCGCCACTTCATGATGGCAGCGTGCAAAAGGCTGAATATCGGAACGGACAGGAAAGGATAAAGGAAATTGGGAAACGGCCGCGGATAGCCATCCTGAAAACACAAATAATCGCCCGACTGCATGTCGCATCCCATTGCGCCAAACATCGGATCGACGGCATACATCAACACGCCGAACCACACCGCATAAATCAAGCTGGCGATAAAATAGGTTTTAAAAAATCGGTTCATCTCACTTCCGTCCCGCAATATGTTCTACCGCCGCCTGCGCACAATACAGCCCAAACGAAGCCGTCACCAGCATACTCGCCCCATAGCCCGCGCAGGACAGCCCTTGCGGCGCGGTATCGGTCGAACACGCTTCGCCCGATTGCGGCGGCGTAATGTTCTCAGTCGAGAACACACACGGTACGCGCATTTTTTCTTTGGTATCGCGGTTGAAGCCGTAGCGTTTGCGCAAGGTGTAGCGCAGGTTGGCAAGCAGCGGGTCGTGGGTTACGCGGCTCAAATCGGCGGTTTGAATCAATGCCGGATTTTTCTGTCCGCCCGCGCCGCCGCTGAGGATAAACGGCTGTTTGTGTTTCACAAAATAAGCCGCCATCGCCGCCTTGACGCGCACTTGGTCTATCGCGTCGATCACAAAGTCGAAAGGTCGTCTGAAAAGCGTTTCCAGATTGTCTTCCGTCACAAAATCCTCGATTTCCTCCACTTCGCATTGCGGGTTGATTTGGGCAATACGTTCGCGCAACGCCGTTACCTTCGCCTTACCGAAATCGTCGGTCAGCGCATGAAGCTGGCGGTTGACATTGGACTCGGCGACGTTGTCCAAATCAATCAAGGTCAAACGACCGATGCCCGTCCGCGCCAAAGCCTCCACCGCCCAAGAACCTACCCCGCCCACGCCGACCACGCAGACGTGCGCGCGCGAAAACCGCGCCAGTGCTTCATCTCCATAGAGTCTGGCAATACCGCCGAAACGGCGCGAAGGAAGAAAAACGGTGTCGTTCATACCCAACCTTGTGATATATCAATAAATGAATGAAAATCAACGCAAAACGCTGCGGACGAGTCCGACACATATTATACTGGAAAGCAGACGGGCTGTTGCAGCAGCCCGAAAGAGTCTATAATCGTTTCATATCGGACCCTTCCCAACCGCATGAAACAAAGTGCCGCCTGCGGCGCAAAAGGAGAATGAACTATGTACAAACATCTGGTTGTAGCCGTTGACGGCAGCGAAACTTCCCTCAACGCCCTGAAACACGCCGCCGAGTTGGCAAGCGTCAACAACGCCCGCCTGACTTTGGTACACGTCGCCAACCCCGCCGAATACATGGCGCTCGCCCCCGAATTCCTGCAACACGAAAGCTACGAAGCCGCCGCCGTCGCCCAAGGCAACGAAGTCTTGGACTTCGCTGAAAAAACCGCCCGCGAAAACGGCGTGGAAAACATTGTCAAACACCTGCTGGTAGCCAACAAAGGCGCGCGCGAAATGGCGCAGGATTTGGTCGATTACGCCGATGAAAACGGCGCCGACCTGCTGGTACTCGGCACACACGGCCGCACCGGTCTGATGCACCTCCTGATGGGCAGCTTCGCCGAAACCGTAATGCGCCAAAGCCACCTGCCGCTTCTGATTATCCGCAGCAAAGCGGAAGAAGCGTAAGGGTTTGCCCTATTGAAGAAGGTCGTCTGAAATCTCAAACTAAGATTTTCAGACGACCTTCTTTCATCTTATTTCAAATAGGTTTTACGAATTATTGATTATAATCATGAAATTCGTAATATCATTCACCTATACCAATAAATAACTTCTTCCCCAAACCAAACCCATAACAAAAAGGTCGTCTGAAAACCAAAATCCGGTTTGAACTGCACCCCAAAAGTTGGACATCCCCTCCAACTCACAAGGTGCAGTTTTTTTATGAGCAAATATACATTACACTTCAAATACCAAGCCGTACTCCACTACCTGCACATACGCAGCCAACAGCGTACCGCAGACCACTACGGCATTTCCCGAACCCACCTGAGACGATGGATACGCGCCTATCAAGAAGGCGGTATCGGCGCACTCGAACATCCCCAATCCAAAACCATGCCCCAACACCGCAAAAACCCCTTCATCGCAGATAAACCCGACCAAGAAAAAACACAGGCAGAGCTTATCGAAGAGTTGTGCTATATGCGCGCAGAGGTCGCCTACCTAAAGGAGTTAAAAGCCCTCAGCCAAAAGCGGACCGAAAAGGACAAAGCCAAACCGTCCAAACACTGAGGGCGCAACACCCGCTCAAATACCTGCTGCACATCGCAAACCTGCCCAAAAGCAGCTTTTACTACCACCACCAAGACCGGCCCAATCCCGACGCAGCCGACAAAGCCCTCCTCGTCGAAACCTACCGACGGCATAAAGGACGCTACGGGCAAAGGCGCATTGCCGCAGCATTGGATTGGAACCGCAAAAAAGCGGCGCGGTTGATGAAGCAGTTGGAACTGAAAGCCCTCATACGGGCGAAAAAAGCCTACCGCCATCCCGCCATGGGCGAAATATCGGAACACCTCCTCAAACGCCGGTTCAAAGCCCGAAAGCCCAACGAAAAATGGCTGACCGACGT